>WNEY01004772.1_pt1 | contig 10389 bp, 11 predicted proteins | sample 5400531 | NCBI WGS metagenome assembly WNEY01 (sample SAMN13153338, study PRJNA577476) | soil metagenome | isolation source: 200 cm saprolite under Douglas fir tree site 1 | place: USA:California | collected 2015-04-18
CTCTATCACCAGGTCTACTTCCACCGCACCGTTCGCCGCATCGATCTACAGCTGCGCGAGGTCTTCCGCCCGACCGTCGAGCTGGTCCTGGGCGGCAACCCGCTCGAGCGGCTGGATGACTATCTGATGTTCACCGAGTGGGCCTTGCTTACGGAGGTCAACCGGTGGGCTCTCGGCGAAGGTGACGCACAGCGACAGGAGCTGGGCCGGGCATGGGCGGACGTGGTCGCTCGCAAGCTCAAGTGGAGGCTGATCTATCAGGGCCACACCGACGCTGTAGATGTGTCAAGCCCCGCGCTCTCCATCAGCCGCGAGGAGTTTGCCCGGATGATCCGCGATCGGTTGCCCGCGAAGCTACGCGACATCGAGTTCGAGGTCGACGTCGCCGCGCAGGAATCGCGCGCCTTCAATCCCATCACCGAGACCGCCGACATCCTTCTCTACGATCCGCTCGAGGATCGCTACCAGCAGAGCCGTGTGCTCGACCTGTTCCGGCGCCTTCCGGTCCGTATGACCCTGTTCCGGATCTTTGCCCGCGACACGGGGCACGGCCGAGAGCTGATCAAAGCGGCGAACGAGGTACTCGGGGCTACAACGAACTAGTCCCCGACGCGTCACTAATAGTCGTCGTCGCCGCCGTCGAATCCGCCTCCGGCATCGTCTTCGCCGCCAAAGTCGTCGCCACCGCCACCAAGATCATCGGCGCCAAAATCGTCCCCGCCATCATCGCCCGAGTGCACAGTCGCGAATGTCGACACGAGGCGCTTGAGGGCGGGCTTGCCGCAGTGGGAGCAGGCGGGGTCGGGGGACGAGAAGGTCGGCAGAAGGGCCGATGAGCGCTTGCCGCACTCCTCGCAGCGGTACTCGTAGATCGGCATCATGAAGAATGGTAGGAGTGATCGGGTTGGAGCGCATCCGGGCTGCCGCCGACCGCGCGCGCCCATACGTGCACAGGACTTCTTTGGTGCCTGTCGAGGGCGCGCTTCTGAAGCTCGAATGCCTCCAGCCGACCGGCAGCTTCAAGGTGCGGGGCTTCTTCGCCGCCGCCCTGGCGCTGCCGGAGGACAAGCGGAGCCATGGCTTGATCACGGTCAGTGCGGGCAACGCCGCCCAGGCTTGCGCCTACGCCGCGCACTCCCTTGGAGTTTCCTGCCGTGTCGTGATGTACGACACGGCGCCCGCGACCAAGGTCGAAGGCGTGAAACGATGGGGCGGCAAGCCCGTGCTCATGCCGCGCCCTGCCCTCCTCGACTGGCTCTCGAACCAGGGCTGGGAATCGGAACCCGAGGTCTTCATCCACCCGTTCGCGGACACGGAGGTGATGGCGGGCCACGGTGGTCTTGGGCTCGAGCTGGTCGACGACGTGCCTGACCTCGCGCGCGTGCTGGTTCCTGTTGGGGGAGGTGGATTGATCGGTGGCACGGCGTCCGCGATCAAGGGGCTGCGGCCCGACGTCGAAGTCATCGGCGTGCAGTCGGACGGCTACGCGCTGTGGACGCGAGCGCTCGAGGCGGGCGGTCCGGTTTCGATCACGCCCGACACCATCGCCGACGGCACTACGGCGCCCTTCGACGCTCGCATGCTGCCGCTGATGAGAGAGGTCGTCGACCGCTGGCTCACCGTACCCGAGCCCAGGTTGCGCGCGGCGATCCCCGAGCTGGCGGTGGCGGGGAAAGTGGTGGCCGAAGGCGCCGGCGCTCTCGCCTATGCGGCGCTGGAGCAGCTGCCGCCGGGACCGGGAACGGTGGCCGTGGTGAGCGGCGGCAACATCGACCCCAAGCTGCTGGCGAGCCTGCTCAGCTAGCCGGAGCGGGCGCAGTGGTGGCCCACGGCGATGTCTTCGTCGTGGCCCATGGCCCGTATCGGATCAGGGCCACGAGCATCCACACGAACAGCGCTGCATTAGGAATCCCGAGCGCGACCGAGAGCCACGTCATCCAGGAAGGCAATCCGTACAGGTTCGCCGCGTAGGTGGATCCCGCCACCGCGCTGATCAGGTTGAAAGGCAGCGCCAGCGTCCCGAGGCCGAGCAGAACCAGAACCACCCAGAAGAGCCACGTCCATCTCATCAGTGCACCGATGACGAGGACCGCGCAGATCGCAGCGCCGATGATTGCGGACGCCCAAAGGATCCCTGACATCATCGAGGTCATGCTGTTCATCAGCTCGGGAGGAGGCGGCGATACGTTCGGGTTGATCTGTGACTGCCGCTGAAGGCTTTGGTTGAACGCCTGCGACATCACGCCTGACATCCAGAACGGGATGCTCAGTGCGTATAAGCCGGACAGCGCGTACCAGGCCGCTACCGCGTACTGCATCGGCTTCGTCCACGGCGTCGGAACACGTACGGTCGCGGGCTGCTGGTAGTGGGGATAGGCGGGCGCGGCCATCGGCGCCATCGGTGCCACGGGCACCCACGAATATCCGTTCCAGCGCAAGCGGCCGTCGGGGGACAGGGTGCTGATCCACTGGCGGCCGTCCCAGTAGTACAGCCCGTCTTCCGACAGCTTCAGCTCGGCCACTTGCTTACTTTAGTGTCGCCGTGAAGGCTGAACTCATCCTGGCCGGTGGCCGTATACGGACGCTCGGGCGCAGTGGCCTCGCGGCTCACAGTCACCTTGCGATCGCCGCCGGCAGGGTGACTGCCGCCGGTGGAGCCGAGGTCATGGCGCTGCGCGGGCCGCGCACCCGTGTGATTGACCTCGCCGGAGGTGCCGTGCTGCCGGGTTTCAATGACGCGCACGCGCACGTCGTCTATTACGGCTTGACCCGATTCGGGGCTGACCTCGGCGGTGCGCGCAGCGTCGCTGAGATCGTCAGCCGCTTGCGGGCTCATGGCCGCGCGCTGAAGCCGGGGCAGTGGCAGCAGGGGATGGGCTACCGCGTCGACGAGCTGGAAGAAAAGCGAGCGCCTCATCGATTGGAGCTGGATCGCGCGACGCGACGTCGGCCCGCATTCATCGACGAGCGCGGCGGGCACGCGCGGGTCGCCAACTCCGCCGCGCTCGCGGCCGCAGGGATCACCGAGGCCACCAAGGACCCGCCCGGCGGACGCCTCGGCCGCGACCGTGACGGCACCCCCAACGGCCTGCTGCTCGAGTCGGCGATGAGACTCGTCGCCGATGTGCAGCCACCATCGCCCATCACTCGTCGCACGCAAGGAGTCCTGAAAGCTCAGCGCCTTCTTCTATCGAGAGGCATCACCTCGGTGGGCGCCGCGGTCAACCGCGGATTTGCGGACGACCTCCGCGCATATCAATTGCTCGCAGAAAAAGGGCGCCTGAAGATGCGCGTCAACGAATTCCTGTCGTGGGAGCTGCTCGAAGCCGCTGTGGGAATCGGATTGAGGGCCGGGTTCGGCGGCAGCCTGGTGAGGGCGGGGCCGATCAAGGTTTTCGTCGATGGAGGGGCGGAACGCGTCGCGATGCGCTCGAGCAAGGGCGTTTGGCGAACCACACCTGCCGAGCTTCGCGAGCTGGTCGGCACCGCTTCGCGCGCGGGGCTTCAGGTGGCCGCGCACGCTATCGGCGACGGCGCGATCGCGGCCATGTGCGATGCTGTCGAGTCCGCCGGCGCGGTCACCCTGCGGCATCGAGTGGAGCACTGCACCATTTGCCCACCCGACCTTCAACGCCGGCTCGCCCGTTTGCGAATGGTCGCCGTGATGCAGCCGATGGCCGCTCGTTTCGCGCGCGAGTTTCCGTCAGCCTTCGGCGCCCACGATCGGTGGCACCTTGCGGCGCACGGCCCGCTCATCCGTGCGGGCGTGCCCGTCGCCTTCAGCTCAGACCTGCCGGTCCTGACCGACCCCAATCCCTGGCCCGGGATCAGCGCTGCCGTCGAGGACCGGATCAACGGCATCTCCGAGCTGGCAGCGCTCCGCGCCTACACGTTCGCCGGCGCTTATGCCTCCTTCGAAGAGGACGTCAAGGGCACGCTGGATCCGGGCATGCTGGCCGATCTCCAGGTTTATGACGTTGATCCCCTGGCCCAGCCACGGTCCGAGTGGCATCGACTCCGCCCTCGAGCAGTCCTCCTGGGCGGGGTGACCGTCTTCGGTTCGCTGAGCTAGCCGGCCGGTTCCCTGGGCGAGGGGTCGGGGATTGCCATCGACGGGGACTCGACCGTCGCGGGCATTACTGTCGCGCCGCTCGCGGCGCGGCGCCTCGGAGCGGCACGGCGCACGGGAGCTTTGCGGGTCGCTGCCTTGGCCGGTGCGGCTGCCTTGGGAGTGGCTGCTTTGGCGGTCCGTCTACGCGCTGCCGGCCGGCGAGCGGAGCGGCGCGTCGGGGTTGCGGCGGCCGGGCGCGTCGTGGCCGAGCGCGCAATCGCCTGCACTTGCTTGCTCAACCCGTCGAGACGCTTCAACGCCTTCTCCAGGTCGACCTGGCTGGCGGTTCGGTCGAGGCGCGTCCGCAGCTGCTTGATCGCCCCTTCAACCGTCTTCTGCCCGTCCTTGATGCTGCGGTCGATCTGTTTTCGAACGTCAGGCGGCAGGCGCCGCTCGGCCTGACGCAGGTAGGACCTGCCGGCCTTGACCGCCCTCTTCAAAAGCTTCGATCGTGATGACGCACGCTTCTTCGTTGCCATGCCCAACCTCCCTCGCAATGCCCCGCGGTGGCCATAACGCACCGCGTTAGTATGAGCACGAAATGACGGGGCTGATGTGACGGCGTCCGCTCAACGACACCTTATCAAGAAGTATGCGAATCGCAAACTCTACGACACGCAGACGAGTCGTTACATCACCCTCGAAGGCATCGCCGAGCTGGTGCGCGACGGCCACGAGATCCAGGTCGTCGACCGCGACACCGGCCAGGACCTGACGCAGGTCATCCTCTCGCAGATCGTGCTCTCCGCCGAAAAACGCGGGCCAGCGCGACTGGTGGACGCGGGCGCGGACGCGATTCACGATCGCGGCCAGGCCCTGCTCGACTACGTGCGCAAGACGCTCAACATGCCCGGCGACCTCGTCAGCCAGGTCGAGCGACGCCGCGGAGACCTGGAGGCCATGGTCGACGAGGCGATCGAGCGGGCGCTGCGAAGGCTTCGCATCCCGAGCCGGCGCGACATCGACCGGGTCAACGAGCGCATCGACAAACTAACCACGGAGCTCAAGAAGCGGAACGGAGGCGGGACTAAGCGGGGTTCGCGTAAACGAAAGGCCGCTGGGTGATCACGGCCCGGATCTCGACGTCCGCTTCGACAAGATAGGTCGCCTGCCGCACCCGGCGGTCTCCGCGCATCTGCTGCGTCATGAGGTCGGCGGCGCCGGCCAGGCGATTCGCGTCGCCGATCACCGCGATCGTCCAGGGTGGCAGGACCACAGCGCCGTCGATGGCGACGCCGCCCGGCGTCTGCTGGATGGGAACGCCCATCGCCACGCGATGATCGTTGACGGAGACCGCCTCCGCGCCCGCCGCGGCGAAGTTGTTGACTGCGTCTTGAAGGTCCAGCGCCTGCAGGCCCGAAGCGTCGACGACCATGACGATACCGGGACCGTGGACCGGGATGAGCCCTTCGATCGCGCGCAGGCGGGTGGCCTCGGCTGTGAGCTCCTGGTCGGCGGCGGAGCTGCCTCCCGACTGCAGCGCGGCCTTTCTCTGGGTCAGGTCGGCGGTCTCGGCCGACAGCGCGTCATTGGCCCGATGCAGGTCGTCGATCAAGAAGGCGAGGGTGGTCGTATCGGTGCCGACAAGGCTCTTTTCCACCTCCGCCTGGCTCCGAATCTGCACCGTGGCCACGAGCGCGACCAGAAGCGCGATGAGCCATATCCCGATCGCCCGTCCCGACCTGCGCCGCGCCGGCGCGGAGCGCCTAAGAGATGCTGACATGGGGTATCTGCAAGCTCGAGTCGTAAGCCGGCAGCTTCACGTCTGGTTTACCCGTGATGGTGAGCGAGATCTGGAACCGGACCTCGCGATCCCGAAGGTCTGGAAGCGCGGACGGATCGTCGAGCGCGATGACCATGCGATCCCGGTCGCCGACGGAGAGCACCTTGATAGGCGCCCTTAGCGGCGGACCCTGGTCGATGATGACCTCGCCTTCCGAGCCCGAAAAGGCGGAAAGAGGCGTGAGCCTGCGCCCGTTTACGGACACGCCCTCCGCCCCGTTGGCGAAGAGAAGGTTGACCACATCCTGCACGTCCTGGTAGTTGATCAGGTAGCCGATCTGCACTCCAACGGTGGGTGCCGGCGTGCCGTTGCCAAGATCGACCTCGACCCCCGGCCCGTGGATGCCCGTCAAGCCCGCATGAGCGCGCAGGTCGGCGACCTGGTTTTGGAGGGCCTGGGTGGTGGCCGATTGCTGGGCGGCCGTTCCCTCGAGAGCGTTGATCTCCGCGCGGAGGGCGGCGATTTGAGCACGCCACGATTCGTTGGTCTTCTCCAGGTCCTGGACGCTGTGCACGAGCGCCTGGTAGCGAGCGACCTGGTTGGACGGGGTCAAGAGCTGGGCCTTGACCTGGCCCGCCACCAGGAACCCGGTCGCCATCGCGACGGCGGCCACCACCAGGATGCCCAGGACCCTGTCGCGCTTCACGCCGCAATTCTCCTTGACAAGATCAAGACTTTGCGTTGAGGCCGGGTTCATCCCGGCCGTACCCTCCCGCGATTTCGTCGCGGGGACCCCAGAGGAATCCAGGCGCCTCGCAATCGTGGCCAGGAGTCGTTTCCGCGGGAAAATCGAAGATTTCCCTGCGTTTTCCGGAGTAGTATCGGAAACCGCAAATGGCGGTCGAAACACGCGCTACCGCCTTCAAATCCGCCCAGCGCCGGTTTGACGCGGCGGCGGACGTGATCGGCCTATCAGACGATGTGCGCCGGGGCCTGCGTGAGGTCAAGCGAGAGCTCACCGTGCACTTCCCTGTCCACATGGACAACGGCTCGGTGCACGTGTACACGGGCTGGCGCGTGCAGCACAACATCGGCCGCGGGCCGGCCAAGGGCGGGATCCGCTATCACCCGGACACTGACCTCGACCTGGTCAAAGCGCTCGCGATGCTGATGACGTGGAAGTGCGCCGCCGTGGGCCTGCCTTACGGCGGTTCGAAAGGGGCGGTCGCGGTGGACCCGGCCAAGCTTTCACTGAGCGAGCTCGAGCACCTCACCCGCCGCTACGCCACCGAGATCGCGATCTTGCTCGGCCCCGAGAAAGACATCCCCGCGCCGGACATGGGCACGAATCCGCAGGTGATGGCATGGATCATGGACACCATCTCGATGCACTCCGGCCACTCGGTGCCGGCGGCGGTCACCGGCAAACCTGTCGACATCGGTGGGTCGGAAGGCCGGGTTGATGCTCCCGGGCGCGGCGCCACCTACCTGACCCTCGAAGCCATCAAGTACCTCCATGTGGAGGATGAGACGCCCACCGTTGCGATCCAGGGTTACGGCCAGGTGGGCAGGTCGGCGGCCCGCCTGCTGGCCGAAGCAGGGCTCAAGGTCGTCGCCGTCAGCGACTCGAAGGGCGGCGTCTACAACCCCCACGGCCTGGACCTCGCTGCCCTCGACGAGCACAAGCAGGTCCGCGGTGGTGTCGCCGGGTTCAAGAAGGCGGACGGCCTCACTAATGCGGAGGTGCTCGAGCTGCCGGTCACGGTCCTGGTGCCGGCCGCCGTGCAGGACGTCATCACGGGTCAGAACGCAGGCCGGATCCGCGCCCGCCTGATCACCGAAGGCGCCAATGCTGCCGTGGCGCCGGAGGCAGACCCCATCCTCCACGACCGCGGGATCTTCTTGATTCCCGACATCATCGCCAACGCTGGTGGCGTGATCGTGTCCTACTTCGAGTGGGTGCAGGACCTCCAGGCCTTTTTCTGGGAGGAAGAGGAGATCAACACAAAGCTGCACCACATCATCACGCGCGCGTTTTACGAGATCCTTCATACCTCGGTGAACAAGCGGATCGACATGCGCCTGGCCGCCTACGCGATTGCGGTGCAGCGGGTCGCCAACGCAACGATGGTGCGCGGGATCTATCCATAATCTGGGGGTGACCCCAGCGATTACTCCGGTGTTTCCTCAGCGCGTCCTGATCACCGGCGTTTCCAACCCCCTGGCGGCCGAGGTGGCCCGGCGTCTGGCCGTACAGGTGCCTTCGCTCTTCGGCTGCGACGTGGCCGACCCGGTGAGCGCGATCGAGGAGATGGACTTCGTCCACGCGGACACTCGTCAGTCCGTGATCGGCAAGCTGGTGCGTCAGCTCCGTATCGACACGGTCGTCCATATGGCAGTGACCGTTGACTCCGCGGCCGAGGACCGGTTCGCGCACGAGACCAACGTCATCGGGACGATGAACGTGCTCGCGGGCTGCGCGGGGCCGTCCAGCCCGGTCAGGCGGCTGGTGGTGAAGTCGAGCCAAGCTGTCTATGGCGCCGGGCCGGGAGACCCCTCGTTCGTCACCGAGCAGTCGGCGGGCGCCGATCGACCGGCCTACGGCCTCAAGCGCGACCTGCTCGAGATGGAGCAGCTGGCACAAGAGTTTTCGCTCCGCACCTCCGGTTGCAACGTCTGCTTGCTGCGCCTCGGCTACCGGGTCGGCGAAGGCACGAAGCTCGGCAGCTACCTGTCGCTCCCGGTCGTCCCCACCTTCGCCGGATTCGACCCACGCCTGCAGCTTCTGCATGAAGACGATGCCGCCGAGGCATTCGTGCGCGCCGCCATGGGGACCCAGGAAGGTGTGTTCAACGTCGCGGCCGACGGCATCGTCCTCTTGAGCCAGGCGATCGCGATCATGGGTGGGAAAGCCGTGCCGATCCTGCCTCCTTACGGCCGGTGGCTCGGGCGTGTGGCCCTCCGTGCCGCTGGGGTCTACCTCCCCGAGCACCTCACGGATGTGCTCGCCTTTGGTTCCGTAGCGGACTGCTCTCGCTTGGCCGCAGACTTTAGTTGGAAGCCCGCGTACAACACGCGGGCGGTGATCGACAGCCTGGCTCGCGGCAAGGAAGCCGAGGTGATCGAGGCCCCATCACCACCGCAGGAGTACGAGCTCCAGGTGTACCTTCAGCGCCGCCGGCGTCGAGAACGAAATGGGCAGCCCGATGCTGCCCTGGCTGGGCGGCGATGACGGCCGACCGCACGACTGCGCTCGCCAGCAAGGAGCTTCGCCGTCGCAGCCGCAAGGCCAAGGTGGTCACGCCGCCGCGGGCCTCTCTCCTGCGGCTGCCGAAACCAATGCGCCGCCTGCAGCGCCAGGCGCCCATGTACGCGATCCAGGGCCTCAGCGGGCTGTCCACACGCCTGCGTGAGATGACTGGCCGCGAGGTCATCGACATGAATCGCGTCATGGAGGTCATCCAGTTCCTGTACCGGCAGGGCGAGCTCGCCCGGCGAGGTTCCAACTACCTGGTCGACGACTTCGGCTTCGACGCCGAGTGGACGGAGTCGTTCCTGTCTGTGTTCAAGGTCCTGTATCGCGACTACTGGCGGGTGGAGACGACTGGGATCGAGAATGTGCCGGCCACCGGCCGCGCGCTCCTCGTCGCCAACCACGCCGGGGTCCTGCCGTGGGACGGCACGATGATCAAGACGGCGATGTTCGCCGAGCACCCGCATCCGCGCCACGTGCGCGCCCTCGTAGCGAGCCTGTTCATGGGTATGCCCATGCTCAGCTGGTTTTTGCGGCGCACCGGTCAGACGGTGGGGCACCCCGACGACACGCGCCGCTTGCTGGAGCGGGACGAGCTCGTCCTGGTGTTTCCCGAAGGCGTGAAGGGGACCGGCAAGCCCTTCAACGACCGTTATCGCTTGCGCAGGTTCGGCCGGGGAGGTTTCGTTTCCACCGCGATCCGGGCCGGCGCGCCGATCATCCCTGTCTCGGTGATTGGCTCTGAGGAGATCTATCCGATGATCGCGGACGTCGCGCCGCTGGCGAGGTTGTTCGGGCTGCCGTATTTCCCCATCACGCCGATGTGGCCGTGGCTCGGGCCGCTGGGCATGATCCCGCTGCCCAGCAAGTGGCGCATCCAGTTCCACCCGGCCGTGCACACGGAGACGCACCCGCCTTCAGCCGCCGACGACAACCACCTGGTCATGACGATCTCGGACGAGGTGCGCAACACGATTCAGAAAGGGATCTACGACAACCTCAAGCTGCGCCGAGGCGTCTTCGTCTAACCCACCGCCGGCCGAGGGGTGTGGAGACGCCCTGGAATAGCGCACGTTTGGCGCCGAGCGCGCCTCTGCAGCGACGCAATTGCACGCGGATGGCGGTCGGCCTCAATGGGTCAACGCAACACCTCAAGAAAAGCAGGCAAGGTTACCTGCAGGAGGGAGGTGTCATTGAAGCGAGGAAAGTACAGACCGCGACAGAGGCGGCTCACGGACGCCCAGATAGCGGAGTTGTGGACGCGGCGAGCCGCCGGCGAGCCGGTCACGCGAATCGCTCGCC
>WNEY01004773.1_pt1 | contig 10385 bp, 13 predicted proteins | sample 5400531 | NCBI WGS metagenome assembly WNEY01 (sample SAMN13153338, study PRJNA577476) | soil metagenome | isolation source: 200 cm saprolite under Douglas fir tree site 1 | place: USA:California | collected 2015-04-18
CGTATGGACCACGGAAGGTCCGGTCGATGCGCTGTTTGCGTGGATCGATGGCGTCGGCCGAACATTCGGCCTGTTGCGGCCGATGCCGAGCGCCGATCCCGCCCATGTGGGAACGGTCGGCGACTGGCGCGCCATCGCCGAAAGATTGCGCACCGAGCGTTTGACAGGACCCATCCTTGCGACGGCCCGTGCCCTCGCCGGCAGCGACGTTGTCGCCGGGCTGACGGAGCTCGTGATGTCGCCGGCGCCGGAAATGCCGATCACGACGGGTTCGAATCTGCCGGCGAACACGACATTGGCAGCCCGTGTCACGGTCCGGCGCAATGCCGAGCGCAAGGCGGGACGCCACGCGCGTCTCTCGTGCGCTCGCCACGCTTGCGCGGAGCCCGCATCCTGATGGTTGAGGCCGGTCGTGTCCGACCTCACGTGAACGCGCTCACCGGCCCGTCATTGCCGGGCTTGACCCGGCAATCCATCCAATCTTCGTAAGAACTTTCTTGCGAAGAAAATGGATGCCCGGGTCAAGCCCGGGCATGACGACGCTAACGGATCGGTTGAATCTGATGGGAGCGATGCCCGGGAATAAACATTGCTTTTTTCCGATCCAGTTTCCGAAGGCGACGCATGACTGCCAGCGGCGGCCGATCGGCCCCGGCTGATGCACAATCGACGGAGACGTATCATGAAGGCGCTCATCACCGCTCTGGCCTTGGCTACCCTCATTGCCGTCCCGGCTTTCAGCCAGTCCGCCGCTGCCGCCGCGCGCAAGACTGACCGCGACACCTGTCAGTCGGGACAAAACGACAATTGCTACTGGCGGGGGTACCCCCTGTGGCAGTGGTATGCCAGCTGACGGCTGGTAAAGCTCGATCACGTGGCCAAATGCGGATGGATGCGAGTTTGACGAAGGCGAGGTAGTTGGCTGCGAGCTTGTCGAATCGGTCGCAATGCGCCGACGCGCGCTCACGCTCTCGTTTTATCGGATCCTTTTGCTGTCGCACCGCACTACGTGCCGCCATTGGGACGAAGCGCGGTCTCGAACTTGTCGACGAACTCCTGCAGCTCGTCGGCCGCAATGTCGCTGACGGCCCAGAAATCGAGGCCCTGAGCTTTCCAGCGTCGAATGTTGAATCCCTGTACCGTCTCGAGCTTTGCGCCGTGACTTTCGGAGGCCGCTGCCTGCGCGACGAAGAGATTGATCACGTGCGTCCGGCGCCGATAGACGATCGAAGCGACGGCTCGACCGTCGACATAGTCGAGCCTGCCACCGATCAGCCGGAAGCCCTGCGCCGTGAGGTCCACGACCGGCGGGGAAATGTCGACCTTTCCGTTGAACCATGGTTTCACCGTGTGCTGGTCGCTCGTCTGCACGTCGGTGAGGTGGTCGCCCTGAAGCGAGCGCACATGCGCGGAGAGGACGTCGCCGAGCACGTGCTGGTCCTGATCCGTTCGAATGATGGTGATCACGAGGCTGGCCGCTATCGCTGTCGAGAGTGCCGTCCCCATGGCAAATCCTTTCAGCATGTTCCAGCGGCTCGCGGCGGGCGCGGGCGCGGGCGCCGACGGTAGCGCCCTCTCGATCCGATGGCGCAAGCCCGCGGGCGCCGTATAGCGCAGCGGCGCGGCCGGCATGGCCTGCTGCAGCTCGCGATAGGCACGAAATTGCGCCGCGCAACGCGAGCAACCCTCCAAATGTGCCTCGACGTCGCGGGCGTGTCCCGCATCCAGCTCGCCGTCGAGCAGGGCATGGAGCAAGATTTCGGATTCGGCGCAAGTCATGTTGGTAGTCCTTCTTCTGCAATCCACGCCTTCCGGAGCATGGACCGCGCACGCGCGAGGCGCGACATCACGGTGCCGACAGGTGCACCGACGACATCGGCGATCTCGCGATACGACAAATCGTTGATTTCACGCAGCACGATTGCCTCACGAAACGGATCGGGGAGCTCCGCAACGAGACGGCGGATTGTTTCCGCGTCCCAACGACGCAGCATTTCCGTTTCCTGCGAGGCCTGCGGCTCCTGCCACAGAGGCACCGCGTCTTCGCCCTCGTGCGCTTCGCTATCAGTCAAGTGCAAGAGGCCGGAACGGCGCGCGAATTCGCCGCGGCAGACGTTGCGCAGGATGGCGAACAGCCACGGCTTCATCGCCGGCCCGCGAAACGTGTCGAAATGGCGCAGCGCGCGCAGATAGCATTCTTGCACCGCGTCTTCGGCATCGGCCGCGTCCCGCAGCAGGTAACGTGCCAGCGTGTAGACGTCGTTGAGATGGGGCAGCGCCGCGTCGCGAAACCGCCGCGCCTTGTCATGATGATCGCCGCTCCCATTTCCCGCCATCACGTCGTCCCCGACTTTCCAGGGTACCCTCAGGCCCCATTGTTGCGGTCGGTCGAGCATCATTGCGCCCCGCTGCTTGCGGTCGGCGCTTCGACCACGATGACCCCGGTCATGTGCGGATGTAGGGAACAGAAGTACTCATACGCGCCAGACGTCGTGAACGTGAACGAGAATTTGTCGTCGGTATCGAGCGCCTTCGACTTGAACAGCTTCGTGCTGGAGGCGACCGTATGCGGAATGTCATCGTCGTTGGTCCACGTCACGGTCGTGCCGGCCTTCACGGTGATGCGTTGCGGAGTGAAGGTGAAGTTGTCGATTTGCACCTCCGTGTCCGCGGCCCGCGCCGAGGCGGGGGGAAAGACGACCGCCGCAGCGAGGACGGCGGCCGCAAGCGCGGTCGCGATGCGAACGTTGCCCGCCGTTTTCGTCATAATCCGGATTTCCCGCCTCAGCCTTGCAGCGGCTGGTCGATGATCGCGAGCCGTTGCCGTCCGCGCTTGAAGGTGACGTCGGTGATGCCGAGCAGCGAGCGCAGCTTGTCGTCGGCGACTTTCATCGGTCCCGGCGAAGGTGCCGCGCCCGGCGCCGGCTGCGGAAAGGCAGTCGACATGGCCGTGTGAAAGGTGACGTTGCCCTCGACTTTCTGCATGATTTGGTGGATGTGACCGTTGAGCACCGTCACCGACCCGAAGCGCTTGAGATAGTCGAGAGCGCGCGCCGCGTCTTCGGTGCCCCAGCCCCAGGCTGGATAGACGGACCACAACGGAATGTGCGCGAAGACGACGATCGGGGTCGATGCCGGCCGGCCCTCGAGGTCGTTCTCGAGCCATTCGAGCTGCTCGTTGCCGAGATTGCCCAGGCTGCCGGCCTTGAGATCGACAACGTTGACGAGGCCGATGAAGTGCACGCCGTTGGCGTCGAAGCTGTACCAGCCCGCACCTTTGCTGCCGCGACCGTAGCGGTCGCGGTAGAGCTTCACGTCCTCGTCGAGGACGTCATGTTCACCAGGAACGTAATGCACGTCGAGCCGGGCCTGTGAGATGATGCGGTCGGCGTCGTCGAATTCGGACGGCTTGGAGAGATGGGTGATATCGCCGGTATGAATGATGAAGGATGGCTTCACGGGAAGAGCCTTGATCTTGTTGACCGCTTCCTCGAGCGTGCCGAGGGCGTTCGGGTTGGCCGGCTTGTCGAACCCGACGTGGCTGTCGCTGATCTGCAGGAAGGTCAGCCCACTGGGTTCCGCGGCCGTCGCCTCGCCGATAATGCCCATGGAACGCGGCATGCCGCTTGCGATTGTCCACAGGACGCCGGTACCGGCCCAGGTCATGCATTCCAGGATCTTGCGCCGGCTGACGCCGTGCCCGTCATCGTGATCAGAAGTCATCGCCAATCTCCCTTGAAGCCACGATGGCTTCCAAGGACGAGATCACGGATGAGCGAGATTTATTCCCGGTTTTTTTCGGATCCGTTTCTCCCGATCATTGGTGCAATGACGAGCTCACCCGGGGTCTTTCAAACGCGTTGCTCCATTGAAGCGCGCCGAATCCATCACAATGCCGTGATGACATCGAGAGGCTGTGTAGGGCGAGCCATCGGCAGCAAGCCTGGGCAAGCGAACCAGAAGCATGCGCTTGAGGTCGATCGTGTGATCGATATCTTCAGTGCCCTTTGGCATGGGAGCCATGCTTTCCGCGACCCACTCTCACCGACTCCTCGAACATGTGGAAACATCATCATCAGAAACGGACGGCTCGTTCGGCCGCCGAGACAACTCATATTGATATGAACCGCGAATACGAAGACTTGACCGAGCGAATCCCATGCGAAGGCAAGTGCAGGAATAATCGCCGCGTTCCCCGATCTGGTTTCCGGAAGCCGCTTCCGGCTTCAGCGCAAGGAGACCGACCATGCTGACGAAGATCACGCTCGCTTTTGCATTGGCGATTGCCGCCGTCTCCGCCCTGCCGGCATCCATTTCCTACGCGCAGTCCACCCCCACGCTGGATTGCTCGTACGCTTATTGGGGGACCAGCTCGTGCTAGTCTCCGTGTGAGCAAAGACTATCCGGGTAAGATGCGCGCAGCGCCGTTGTATCGGATGATGGCCGGCCGGAAGCCGGCCATCATCTTGCCTGGTAGGATCACCGAATTCGCAATGGGTTGATGATAGCCTTCGCTCTTGGTCAAGGCATCGGCGCTGTCGCTCCGCCGCCTCACAGTACGATTGCCATCGCAGCGCGGTTCAATGCCACGGACCATCGTCACGCCGAAGAGCGCGAATCAAATGGAAGTGAAGCTATCCGTGTCGGTCGCGAATAAAAGCTGCGGCCCGCAAGCGCGGAGACCTGCTCCACCGCAAGGCGGGGAATAAAACGCCGGCTTCCCCGATCAAACCTGCAAAGGCGATTTGGACACGAGGAGAAGATCACCATGTCGACCAAGATCGCGATGGAGCTTGTTGCCGTTGTCATGGCATTGGCGTTCCCCGCACTTGCCGCGGGCAATGGCAATCGCGACAACGCTTACGCTTACACGTCCGCTCAGTACTGCGTACCGCAATATGACGACCTTCCGGACTTGACCAGGGTCTACTGCTGGGCGCAGCGCGGTGACAATAAAGGTGCTGAAATGTACTGGTAGGTCTGCGGTCGAATTGGCGTGCGGGGGTTGGACAAATGCGTCAATGGGCCAAGCGGCAACCTCGGTCTGCTCCCGGTGGCACCAGCCATCGCTTCCCCCCGCAAGCGCCCAAACAAGAAGGGCCCGCCGAGTGCGTGGTGCCGTTGTGCGTCGATCTCACCGAAACGCGGTCTGGCAAGAATGTCGTGTCAATCGTTCAATATGTCGTCATTGTTCGACACGTATCCGTGACATCCGTGAATAGAATCGCATCGGTCTGAGTCTCTTGCGCAGTGAGCAACATGCTCACGTCGCCGCAGGAGATACGCCGATGTCGACCTCAAAAGCGAAATTATCCGCCAGGATCACAACCAGGTTCGTACTGCCAACGACGATCGCAGCTCTGTGGATGGCGGCGGCCCCCTGCCAGGCTGCGGCCGGAACCGGCCGCCAAATCAGCGCGGCGCGCGCGACGGCCATCCACGAGTGCAGCGTCCTGGCCGGACGATATTCGCAACACGACTGGGGTAATACGGAAATCTATCAGTATCGGGCCTGCATGGTCCAACATGGCCAACAGGAATAATTGCTAAAACCCATTAAAGAGCCGGTCGCCGATCGAAATGTTACTGACGCTGATTTCACCAGTCGCCGTCAAACGAAAATCAAGGGAGATGACAATGACCAAGTTTGATTCCGCCGAGATACCTATCTCCAAGCGCGCACCCTTCTCCGCGAAGCCGCCGATGGTGATTTCTCAGGACGACGCCCGACAAGGTCCCCTGGGCCGCCGGATGCTTTATGTCCTCTGCTTCCAGATTGCCGGCGCCATCTTCGCAAATGCACTCGTTTTCACCTATTTCGCTCTGCTACACGCGTCAGGCTGAAGATCGGGTCTCACCACTCTGCGCCGCGCACACTCGATGCTTGAACCTCGAGATGCAGTCCGAAATCGGTACCAGGGGCGGCAGCGGGGGAATTGCCGTAGCCGATCCAATCCGGAGACAGTGTGCGGTAAAGCGGACGGAGGTGCTCGCACACTCGGTTCCACATGATGCCGCTGCCTGCCGAACCATGCAAAAAAAAGAGTATCGTCTTTTCGCAGGCAATCATTGAAGCGCTCGGACAACAAGCCAATCGAAATGAATGATGCTGTCGGCCTGGGTCCACAGGCCGACCCGGCCGGCAGAACGAATTGCGCCGTCGGCCGCGGTCAGTACGACCTTGCCGTTATACCTGACAGTAAATTGATCCCGGTCTGCAAGCAGCGTGAGGCCGTGCCATTCTCGCGGGACGACATGGACGTTTGTGGCCGCGAGCTCCCGGGATTTTCCGTCCACCACGCGATGAAAGCTGACGTTGTGCTCGATCGCGCTCGCTCTGGCCACGTAGTAGTTATTGGCGTCGATAAAGCGAACCACCACGCCGGCTGCCCGACCAATGCTCCCGGAAACCGGTTGGAACCAGGCCGTGACCTCGACGTTTGCCTCGTTGATCCGTTTGTAGATCGCGAGGGGAAAGCGATCGCTGATTCGTTCCTTGCTGAGTTGCGCAAGAGCCTTGTCTTCCCTTGCATTCTCATCGACAACCACTTGCCAGTTGCCAGGTCGGCCCTGGCCGGTGAGAGCAAACTCGAAGTTGGCAATGGGGTCGCCGGGAGTCACGTCTGCAAACGTGATGGACTCGTCCGCCGCCGCGGCGGGTACCAAGAGCAGGAAGATGCCGATGGTCGCGATCCTCTGGAGCTCGCACCGATTATGCATGATAAGAACCGATGAAAAGCGTTGCGGGCCAAGAATGTGGAACTCGTCGGACACATGCCTTCAATCGCGGCAAGGGCACGCCGCAACGTTGCTGAGCCAATATCCCTCCACTGCTTCGTCAGCCCAGAAATCTACCGATACTTCGACCGAAGCCGCTCTCCAGATGAACTGCTCCCGGAACTCGACCTCGAGTCCGTTTTCCTTCAATCGGGAAAATACAATTTCGAAGCGTCCGGAAGTCGTTGCGCAGCGAGACGCGTCGACCGACAAGACCGCGGTCCATCTCCGCTCCAACGTTGGCGGCTGCATCTCTGAAAATCGGACCTCCTTGAATGCCAGGGCAGGCCTGCATGTCTGCAGGCCAACGGCTTGCGTCGCGCTCATGAGTCCAATGCCGGCGGTCAGCAGCCCGACCAAGCATGATCGATACATCTGTTGGTTCTCCTTCCGAATCGAAACCGTGCAGGTCACTTCATTAGCGATGCCGATGGCTCCCTCACCCTGAACATTGCGGCAGCCGTCAGCGCGGCGTATGCGCAGAATCCACCGGCGATCGCCACGAAAAATCCGATCGCACCGAAATCAAGCCAGTAGGTGGCGACCAGCGCGCATCCCGCGCTTGCAAGAAGACGGACAGCGTTGGCCGCCACGGTCAACACCACGCTTCCGAGCCCCTGGGTCGCGAAATAAAGCGCCATCCCAAGACCGTAGAGGCCGTAAATCGGTCCGACGATTCGAAGGTACCAATTGCCGAGTCGGACGATCTCTTGATCGTTGCTGAACAGCCCCATCCACAGATCGGGAAAGAGCGCGACGATCAATCCGATCGTTGCGCAGGCCACGGCCACGGTCACGGCTCCGGTCCACGCGATCTCTCGCGCGCGACGATACTGCTTGGCGCCCCAGTTGGTACCGACCATCGCGACGATTGCCGTGCCGAACCCGAACGCCAGCGGGATAAGGATGTATTCGAGACGCGCGCCCATCCCGTAGCCGATGGCCACCTCTCTCCCCAGATGGCCGGCGATCCCGGTCAGCAGCACGACGGACAGGTTGGTGATGATCACATTGATCAATCCCGGCACACCGACCTTGAGAATTTCGGCGAAAAGTCTCCACTGCAGAGACACGCCGCGAAATGTCAAAGTGACGAGCGCGCGGGGCGAGCGCAGGTAAGCGAGCAACACGAGGCTGCCGGCGCCGAACGACGTCATCAAACCCCAGCCGGCGCCGGCCGGGCCAAGGGCCGGCAACGGTCCCCATCCGAAAATCAGCAATGGCGAGATGACAACGTGCGCGATCACGCTGCCGACGATGACAGCCGCAGGCAACCCCATATTGCCTGTTCCTCGTACCGCACTGCCGAGCAAATTCAGCATGCAGATGGATACGGCACCGCTGAACGCCACGTTCGCGTAGGAGAGCGCATTCGATAGTATTTCGCCATGTCCTCCCATCCATCGAAAGACGAATGGCGCGCCGAGCAGCAGCACTGTCGAGAATGCCGCCGCCAGACCAAGAGCCAGGACAAAAGTGTGGAACGTAAGCGCGTCGGCGACGTCGCGCTTGCCTGCCCCAAGCGCGCGTGCAATTGCGGACGAAACGCCGCCACCCATACCGCTCGCGGCCGTGTGCTGGATGAGCATCACGAAAGGAAATGCGAGCGACACGCCCGCGAGCGCGTCCGGGCCAAGATGGCCCAGAAACAGTCCGTCGAACGTGATCATGCCGGCAATGGCAAGAAGGTTCAGGATGTTCGGCGCAGACAGACGCAGCAGCGTTGACAAAACCGGGCCTTCGAGCAGCAGCTTTGTTCGTGCCGCTACCGGGCGGACTACGGTGCTTGGAGATGAAAAGGATAATCCGGATATCGAGCTGCTTCGGTCGTTCACATGCGGTCCTTCCCCAAACGCGAGGCTGGAGCAGCACTTGGACGGAAGCGTCTTTAAGAACCGGGCGGCTGCACTACGGCCCGGCTGAGTGCCGCAAACGCGGCGCGCTCACAGTCGCGATACTCAGTCGCAGAAGGTGTAATTACCTGCAAAACATCGTTTCTCCGGCATGCCCTAAAATTTTTCATGATTGGCTTTAACATGGTTGGCTTCAAAGAGGCTTACGAGGCTGCAGCCTGACTGGTACCGACATCTCGTTCTCGGCAGCAGGGCGTACTCGACCGCGCATGGCCGAACCATCACTGGCGACGTAGTCTGGAATTGCGCGCGATCACTCGCCTGCCGACCACATGGTCCAGGATGTCTCGCAGGTCCGCAGCGGCGGGAGACAGCTCGCTTCCTGCAAGCATCCGCTTCCCGCTTCAGCCCGCTGCGATCGCCCCGACGCCCCGGCGCAAGGCCGCGATCAGCTCGGCGCTGTGGGTGAGATGCTTTTCCTCGGCGTCGAGGATGCGTTGGAAACCCCGCTTCTTCACCGCCAGCAGGTCGAGCGCATCCGCATCGATCCCGGCGGCGTCGCAGACGATATCGATGAGCCGGTCGAGGGCATGCAGGCGACCGAGCAGGTAGTCGTTCTCGCGGTAGCCGCGCGACAGGAATGCGGCGAAATGGCCGAAGCCGATGCCCTTCAGGCTCTCGATGCCGTCGAACCCCTCGAGCGCGCGCGCGTCCTGCGGGCTGATGCGGTCGATCAGGATCTCGTTGAGCTCGCCCTGCTCGCGCGCGCTGGTGATCGGAAAGGTCAGGACGTCCCAGAACGGAAAGCCGAGATAGTTGACCAGGACCTCGCGGCGCGCCTCCGGATGCCAGTCGGCGGGAGCGAGCGAGGCGAGCAGATCGTCGATGTCGCGCGTGGTGGCGTCGAGATCGATCTCGGCGGCGATGCGCGCGATCAGCCGGTCGATCTTGTCGGCATGCTGCTTCACGAACGCGTTGGCGTAGCTCGCGAGATGCTTGACCTCCCCGGCCGAAGGCACCGCCGGGAAGATGTCGGCGATCAGGTCGCGCACCTCGTTGCTGTAATAGGCCGGGTCCTCCCGGCGCCGGAGCCGATCGAGCCGGGCGTAGAACTCGCGCTTGAGACGATCGACCACGAACGGATCGAGGCCGGCGAAGCGTTCCTGCCCGATCAGCTGATAAAGCCGGTTCTGTCCCTCGATCAGGAAGTGCAGGCGGCGCTCGCGATATTTCACGTCGAAGGCGAGGAGGTATTTGACCCAGGCGGGCAGATGCTCGGCGGTCTGCGCCTCGAGCTCGAGCGCTTCGCTGTCGGCGCGCTCGTAGACGATGCCGCGGTGGAGCGCCCAGGCGTCGATGATCTCGGCGACCACGCGCGACAGCGGGGACTGCGTCGACACGCCGCGCAGCTTGACGATCAGCTCCGCGCCGAAGGCGCGCACCGACGCCAGCTTGAGCCGGACATAGGCCTGGTAGGCAAATCCCGCATCGCGGGCGACGTGGGAGTTCACCTGCTCGCGCCAGGCCCCGATCTCGTCGGCCGATAGCGCCCGATCGAACGTGGTGGTGACGACCTTGGCCACCAATTGGCTGACGTGGGGGCGCGCGCTGTCTCTGATCGCCCGCAGCCGCCGCACCTGATCGTTGAAATCGATCACCCGGGCAAGCTCGTCGGTCACCGGCTGCGAGCTCGGCAGGTCCGACAAGGCGCCGCGCAGGGTGGCGAAGAAGCCCGGGACCGCGTGCGTGCGCCGC
>WNEY01004775.1_pt1 | contig 10384 bp, 7 predicted proteins | sample 5400531 | NCBI WGS metagenome assembly WNEY01 (sample SAMN13153338, study PRJNA577476) | soil metagenome | isolation source: 200 cm saprolite under Douglas fir tree site 1 | place: USA:California | collected 2015-04-18
CGCGCGTCCACAACTACTGCGAGGTGGAGGAAGTCACGCGCGGGGCCGGCGGCATCGACGGCGTGCGCGTGCGGGACCTCCTGACAGGCCGGGTGCACGCGGTGCGCGCGCCCGTCATCGTCAACTGCGCCGGGCCCTGGGTGGACCGGCTGCGGGAGCTGGCGGGCGTCCAGGACGCGGGCAGGCGGGTGCTGAGGACGACCAAGGGCATCCACTGCATGCTGCCGCGTATGACAAACCGGGCCGTCTACCTCTCGACGGCCGACGACCGCATGATCTTCGTGATCCCGTGGCGCGAGTTTTCCATGATCGGCACGACGGACACGGACTTCGACGGCGACCCGGATCGCCTCTGGGCCACGCGCGAAGAGGTGGAGTATCTTCTCGAGGCCGTGCGCCCGGCGCTGCCCGACCCGCGCGTGGCCTTCGACCAGGTCGCCTACACGTGGGCGGGGGTGAGGCCGCTGGCCTACGAGGAGGGCAGGTCCGCCTCCAAGGTGTCGCGAGACCACAAGGTCGTGGTCGAGGGGCCCGAGGGCAGGTTCCTCTCGGTCACGGGCACCAAGCTGACCTGCTTCCGGAGCCTGGCCGAGCAGGTGGGCGATCGCGTGATGCGCGCGCTTGGACGGCGCGTGCCGTCGCGGAGCGCCGCGCTTACGCTCGACGGGCTCGACGAAGAGGTCGGCAAGCTCGAAGCGCGCGCGTGGATGGACGTCTCCGACGAGATCGCCGCCACCGGCCTGGCGCGCGAGACGCTCGAAGTGCTCGTCGAGACGTACGGCCGGGGTTACCCGCGCGTGCTCGACGTCGCGACGAAGCTGCCCGACGGCACGGCACGGATCTGCCCCAGCAATCCGGAGATCGTGGCGCAGCTGCACTTCGCCGTGGGCGAGGAGATGGCCGTCTCGCTTCAGGACTTTCTCCTCCGCCGCACGGCCATCGGCCAGAGTGCCTGTCTCGGCCTCGACTGCTACGAGGCCATCGGTCGGCGCATGGGCGCGCTGCTCGGCTGGTCGCCGCGGCGCCTCGAGGCCGAGCTGGACGCCTACCGCGGCTACGTCGACCGGAGCCTCAGATTCCGAGGCCCGTGATTCGTGCTATAGTCCGTCCCGCTGTGAGCGCAACGATGCGCAAACTTTGCGAGCCAGCCACGCAATCGACACACGTCATCGGTAGCATCATGGGCGGCGCAAGCCCTGGGGACCCATACGTCACGAGGAGGAATGCAATGCGACGCACCACGATTGTCCGGCGGTCGGCCGTCTGGGCCTGCGCCCTGCTTTTTGTCGCCGCTCTCGCGCCCGCGCCGGCCTCGGCCAAGACCGAGATCCAGTTCTGGCACGCCATGACCGGGCAGCTCGGCGACGCGACCAACGAGCTGGTGAAGCAGTTCAACGAGAGCCAGAACGAGTACGAGGTCAAGCCGCTCCGCAAGGGAACGTATCCCGAGACGCTGACGGCGGCCATCGCCGCCTACCGCCAGAAGCAGGCGCCGCACATCGTCCAGGTCTTCGAAGTCGGCACGCAGACCATGCTGCTCTCCGGCGCGGTCCACCCGGTCTACCAGCTCATGAAGGAGCAGGAGATCGCGGTCGAGTGGAAGGACTTCATCGCGCCCGTCGTCGGGTACTACTCGAAGGACGGCAATCTTTACTCCATGCCCTTCAACTCCTCCACGCCGATCTTTTACTACAACAAGGACGCCTTCCAAAAGGCCGGGCTCGACCCGTCCAAGCCGCCGCAGACGTGGAAGCAGGTCGAGGACTACTCGAAGAAGATCATCGCCTCCGGCGCGGCGAAATGCGGCTTCTCGACCGGGTGGCCCTCGTGGACGATGGTCGAGAACATGCACGCCTGGCACGACCAGCCGTTCGCGACGAAGCGCGACGGCTTCGACGGGCTCGACGTCCAGCTCCTCATCAACAAGGAGTTCGGCCAGAAGCACATCGGGGCGCTCGCCGCCTGGCAGAAGGACAACATCTACTCCTACGGCGGGCGGCAGGGGACGGCGGATCCCAAGTTCGTCAACGGCGAGTGCGCAATGTACATCCAGTCCTCGGCGCTCATCGGCGGCTTCACGAAGGGCATCAAGTTCCAGTGGGGCACCGGGCAGCTGCCGTTCTGGGGCCCGCCCTACACCAAGGCGACCTCGATCATCGGCGGTGCCACGCTCTGGGTGATGAAAGGCAAGCCCGCCACGGAGAACCGCGGGACGGCGAAATTCCTCAAGTTCATCTCCGAGCCGAACCAGCAGATGTGGTGGCACGTCACGACCGGCTACCTCGCGATCTCGAACACCGCCGTGAAGAACCTCGAGGCAGGCTACCACTTCAAGAAGTTCCCCGACCAGTACACGGCCTTCGCGGAGCTGACCAAGGGCAAGGCGACCGCGAACAGCCAGGGGCTGCGCCTCGGCAACTTCGTCCAGATCCGCGACGTCATCGAGGCGGAGATGGAGAACATCTTCGCGGGCAAGAAGACGACCAAGCAGGGACTCGACGACGCCGTCGCCAAGTCCAACGAGATCCTGAAAGAGTTCGCGGCGGCCAACAAGCAGTAGGCGCCCGGGCCAGACGGCATGCAGCGGACGGTCTTCCGGAGCCGGTGGCTGCCATACCTGCTCGTGTTCCCGCAGATGGCGGTCACTGTGCTGTTCTTCTTCTGGCCGGCGTTCAAGTCGCTCCAGCTGTCGCTGTACCGGGTGAATCCCTTCGGCGACACCTCGCGCTTCATCGGGCTCGAGAACTTCGCCAAGCTCCTGGCCGACCCTGAGTACTACCGGAGCGTCGTCAACTCCTTCGTCTTCGCTGGCAGCGTGACCGCGATCGCGGTGGCGGGGGCGCTGGTGATGGCGGCGCTCGCGACGCAGAAGATCCGGGGCCTTTCGGTGTACCGGACGCTGCTGCTGTGGCCGTACGGGATCGCGCCGCCGGTGGCTGGCATCATCTTTCTTTTCATTTTTCATCCCACGTACGGCGTGCTGCCGTACTTCTTGTCATTCGTCACGACGTACGAGTTCAACTGGTTGCTGAAGGGCTGGGTCGCGATGGCCCTCGTGGTGACGGCGACCGCGTGGACGCACATCGGCTACAACATCGCCTTCTTCGTCGCGGGGCTCCTCGCCATCCCCGGGGCCGTGCTCGAGGCTGCCGACGTCGACGGGGCGGGGCCGCTGCGCCGCTTCACGAAGATCTCCTTTCCGCTGGTCTCGCCCATCACCTTCTACCTCGTGGTCCTGAACATGGTCTTCGCTTTCTTCGAGTCCTTCGGCGTCATCGACGCCGTGACCAAGGGCGGGCCCGGTGACGCGACGATGATCCTGGTCTACAAGGCCTACAAGGACGGCTTCATCGGGCTCAACGCGGGCTCCTCCGGGGCGCAGTCGGTCATCCTGATGGCGCTCGTGATCGGCCTGACGATGCTCCAGTTCAAATACGCCGAGAAAAAGGTGACATACAGGTGAGTGCCGTCGGCGCAGGGCAGCTCGAGCAGGCGCGGGTGAGGTCCGGCGCCGTGGCCGCGCCTCGCAAGAAGCCGTTTCCGTGGCACACGGCGCTCGTCCACGCGCTGCTCATCGCTTGCATCGCCGTCGTCGTCTTCCCGCTCTACTACGCCTTCGTGATCTCGACCCAGAATATCCAGGAGGTCATCCAGCGGCCGCCGCTGCTCTACACGTCCTCGCACCTGCTCGAGAACTATGTCGAAGCCTGGCGCAAGGCCCACATGGGCCGGATGCTCTTCAACAGCTTCGTCATGGGCGTGACGGTCGCAGTGGGCAAAATTGTCATCTCCATGTTGTCGGCCTTCGCCGTCGTGTACTTCGACTTCCGCGGGCGCATGCTCTGCTTCTGGATGATCTTCCTCACGCTCATGCTGCCCGTGCCCGTCCGCATCATGTCCACGTACGAGGTCGTCGGGACGCTCGGCTGGCTCAACACCTACCAGGGCTTGACGATCCCGCTGATGGCCTCGGCGACGGCGACGTTCCTATTCAGGCAGTTCTATCTGACGATACCGAACGAGCTCTGCGAGGCCGCGCAGCTCGACGGCGCGGGACCCGTGCGCTTCCTCTTCCAGTTCCTGCTGCCGTTGTCGTGGGCGAACATTGCCGCGCTCTTCGTCGTCCTCTTCATCTTCGGCTGGAACCAATACTTCTGGCCGATCCTGATCACCAACACCGAGGCGATGCGCACCGTTGTCATCGGGCTCGAGGAGCTGATCCCGCGGAGCGGCACGGAGCTGCCGACGTGGAACCTGATCATGGCAGGCGCCATGATGGCGCTCCTGCCTCCGGTGGCCGTCATCCTCTTCATGCAGCGCTGGTTCGTGAAGGGCCTCGTCGAGAGCGAGAAGTGACGTTCGAGGTGAAACGTGCCCCGCTCTTCGAGCTGAGCGGCGGGAGCCGCGAGGCGAGGGCTGAGTGAGATGCGAAGTGTCCTCCTGTTCGGCTTGACGCTCGGCGTGTTCGCCGTGGTCGCGGGGTCCGCCGGCGCGCAGGACAGGCCCGCGACGCTCCTCGCCGCGCACCGGGGCGGGGCGGCGCTGTGGCCCGAGAACAGCCTGCTGGCCTTCCGGAACGCGCTCGCCCTCGGTGCGGATTTCATCGAGTTCGACGTCCACCTATCGAAGGACGGCGAGGCCGTCGTCATCCACGACCCGACGCTCGAGCGCACCACCACGGGCGCGGGCCCGGTCAAGGACCACACCGTGGCTGAGCTCAAGGCGCTGCGCCTCAAGGACCGTACGGGAGCGGTGACGGCGGAAACGGTGCCGACCCTCGACGAGGTCATCGCCGTCGCCGCGCAAGCCAAGCGCCGGATGCTGCTGGAGATCAAGGTGGACGCGACCCGCGCCCGCTACCCGGGCATCGAGGAAAAGGTCCTGGCGCTTCTCGACCGCCACGGCATGGCTCCTTCCACGGTCGTGATGGCCTTTGGGGCGCCTACGTGGCGGCGCGTGCGTGAGCTGCGCCCCGACATTGCGACCTGCGCGCTGTATTCGGCCCGCTCGCTCGCGAGCACTTCGCTTTCGGCGGAGCTCGCCATGCTGCGCGCAGCGGGCGTGCCCTTCGCCGGCATCGAGTATACGGTCGTGGATGCCGCGGCGGTCGCCGAGGCGCGGAAGGCGGGCATCGGCATCGGCGCCTGGACGGTCAACGACGCCGCGGCCATGCAGCGGGTGATCGACTCGGGCGCGGCCATCCTCATCACCGACCAGCCGGATCTCGCGAAGACGCTCCTCAAGCGATGACGGCGCGCCGATTCATCCTGGCGCTCGACCAGGGCACGACGGGCTCCCGCGCGATCGTGGTGGATCCGGATGGCGCGGTGCGGGGGAGCGGCTACGTCGAGCTGCCGCAGTACTACCCAAAGCCGGGCTGGGTCGAGCACGATGCCGGGGAGATCTGGGAGACCACGACGCGGGCGATCGGCCAGGCGCTGGGCGCCGCGCGAATCACCGCCGCCGAGATCGCGGCCGTCGGGATCACCAACCAGCGCGAGACGGCGATGCTGTGGGAGCGCGCGGCGGGCCGTCCCATCCATCGCGCGATCGTCTGGCAGTGCCGCCGCACGGCGCCCTTCTGCGAGCGCCTGAAGTCCGAAGGGCACGAGGCCCTATTCAGGCACAAGACCGGCCTCATGCTCGACCCGTACTTCTCGGGCACCAAGATCCGCTGGCTGCTCGACGAGGTGCCGGGGGCGCGGCAGCGCGCGGAGCGCGGCGATCTCTGCTTCGGCACGATCGACTCGTGGCTCCTGTGGCGGCTCACGGGCGGCGCCGTCCACGCCACCGATCCGACGAACGCCTCGCGGACTCTCTGTTTCGACATCCGGACCCTCCGCTGGGACGAGGGGTTGTGCAAGATCCTCGGCGTGCCGGCTGCGATCCTGCCCGAGGTGAGGCCGTCGGCGGGAGCGTTCGGGGAAACAGCAGCGGGTGTGCTCCCGGCCGGCATTCCCGTGACGGGAATCGCGGGAGACCAGCAGTCGGCGCTCTTCGGCCAGTGCTGCTTCGAGCCCGGCATGGCCAAGAATACGTACGGCACAGGATGCTTCATCCTGCTCAACACGGGAGCCAGGCCGGTGGCCTCCGAGCACGGCCTCCTCACCACGGTCGCATGGCAGATCGGCGGCGCGACGACATACGCGCTCGAAGGCAGCGTGTTCATCGGCGGCGCCGTGGTCCAGTGGCTGCGCGACGGCTTCGGCATCATCGGGACCGCGGCCGAGAGCGAAGCGCTGGCCGAATCAGTCGCCGACGCCGGCGGCGTGTATCTCGTCCCGGCCTTCACCGGGCTGGGCGCGCCCTACTGGGATCCGTACGCCCGTGGCGCGCTCGTCGGGCTGACGCGCGGGACGACGAAGGCGCATATCGCGCGTGCGGCGCTCGAAGCCGTCGCCTACCAGAATCGCGACGTGCTCGACGCGATGGCGCAGGACTCGGGCGCCCCGCTGGCGGCGCTCCGCGTGGACGGCGGCGCCGCGGCCAACAACTTCCTGTGCCAGTTCCAGGCCGACGTGCTAAACGTCGAGGTGCTTCGCCCCGCGGTCACCGAGACCACGGCCATGGGCGCCGCGTTCCTCGCGGGAGTCGGCGCCGGGTTGTGGACGGCGGCCGACCTCGCGGGCCGGTGGCGCCTCGAGCGGCGCTTTAGGCCGTCGCCGGGCTCGGCGTCGCGCGCGGCGGGATATGCCGGCTGGCGTCGCGCCGTCGAGCGCTCGCGCAGCTGGGTCGAACCGTAGCCAATCTTTCCAAGGAGGCGTTCATGGTGCGAGTCATTGCGGTTGTCGTGGCGCTGCTGGCCGTCGCCGGCCCCGCCGCTTTCCCGGGCCGGAGCGAGGCACAGGGCCCGCCGCCGATCGAGAGCGAGCTCAACCTCATCACTCCCGTGTCGAAGTTCATCCACGACGCCGCGCTCAAGGCCTTCGCCGACTTCGCGAAGGAGAAGTGGAACGTCACGGTCAAGGTCAGCGCCATTCCCGCCGGCACGCCCGTCGCGTACGGGCGCATCACCGAGTGGAAGGGCAAGCCCGAGGTGGACATCTTCTGGGGCGGCGAGTCGGCGCTCTTCGAGAAGCTCGCGGAGCAGAAGCTCCTCCAGAAGGTGGAGATCTCCAAGGGCGCATGGGATTCCATCCCGGCCTCCATCGGCAAGCCCAAGCCCATCCCGCTGAAGGACAAGGACGGCTACTGGATCGGCACGGCGCTCGAGCCGTACGGGCTCGTGTACAACCCCAAGCGCATCCAGCGTCTGGGGGCGCCGGAGCCGAAGGAGTGGGACGACCTCCTCAATCCCAAGCTCAAGGGCGAGGTCGCCCAGTGCGCCCCGACGCGCTCGTCGTCGTCCAACGCGACGTACGAGGTCATCCTCTCGCTCTTCGGCGAAGAGAAGGGCTGGGAATGGCTGACGCGGCTGGCCGCCAACACGGGTCACTTCACGGCGCGCAGCCGTGACGTGCCCACGGTCGTCGCCAAGGGCGAGTTCGCTGCGGGCTTCGCGGTGCCGTCCTACATGGCCTTCGAGGAGAAGCTGGCGGGCTTCGACATCAAGTTCGTCGCGCCCAAGTACGCGTTCGTGACGCCCGAGCCCATGGCCATCCTCTCGGGAGCGCGCAACCCGAAGGCCGCGCGGGCTTTCATCGAGTTTCTCCTGACCGAGCGCGGCCAGAAGGTCTTCATGGAGCGCGGGCTTTTCCCGATCACGCCCAAGTTCAAGGTCCAGGGCGCGCCGGGCTCGACGGCGGAGCTGGCGGTGGAGTTCACGGGTGGCGTGCGGTCGTACTTCGACCGCGAGGTCGCGAACGTGTACGACGAGGGCCTCGCCGCCAAGCGCTCCGACGCGCTCAAGACGCGATTCCGCAGCGACATCGAGGCGAAGTGGGAGGAGCTGAAGAAGAAGTAGGCCGTGAACATCACGGTTCGCGAGGTCGTCAAGCGGTTCGGCTCCGTCATCGCGGTGGATCGCGCCAATCTCGCCGTGCGCGACGGCGAGCTGTTCACGCTGCTGGGCCCGTCGGGCTGCGGCAAGACGACCCTTCTCCGGCTCCTGGCGGGCTTCTACCAGCCCGACTCGGGCGAGATCCGCTTCGGCGACCGCGTCGTGAGCGGCCTCGCCCCCTACGAGCGGAACATCGGGATGGTCTTCCAGAACTACGCGCTCTGGCCCCACATGACCGTCGAGGGCAACGTCGCGTACGGCTTGAGGCTCCGGAAGCTCGGCGCCGCCGAGACGGCGACGCGGCTCGCCGAGGGGCTGCGCAAGGTCAATCTCGCGGGCTTCGAGGCGCGCTATCCGGGGCAGCTCTCGGGCGGCCAGCAGCAGCGCGTGGCGCTCGCGCGTGCGCTCGTGCTCAACCCGGACATCCTGCTCCTCGACGAGCCCCTGTCCAACCTCGACGCGAAGATCCGCATCCAGGTGCGCGCCGAGATCCGCAAGCTTCAGCAGGAGCTCGGCATCACGACCATCTACGTCACCCACGACCAGGAAGAGGCGCTCTCCCTCTCGGACCGCGTGGCGGTGATGAAGGACGGCAGGGTCCTCCAGGTCGGCGCGCCCAAGGAGCTGTACGAGCGGCCGCGCACCCGATTCGTCGCCGACTTCGTCGGCACCAACAACCTCCTGCCGGGACGCGTCAGCGGGCGAGACGGCGCAGATCTGGTCGTCGACACCGTCGTCGGCCGGCTCCGCGCGGTCTCGAGCGGCCCCATCGGCGACCGCTGCGTGCTCGCGATACGCCCCGAGAACGTCGCCATCACTGCCGGCGCCGCGGCGAACGGAGGCAACGTGGTGCAGGGCCGGGTCAGCTTCGTGGCCTACCTCGGCAGCGCGCTGCGCTACGACGTGGAGACGGACCAGGGCCAGGTCCTCAAGGCCGACATCCGCGATCCATGGCATCACGAGCCGCTGGCGATCGGCCGCGACGTGGCCGTGACCTTCCCCGCCTCGGTCACTCTCGCCGTCGCCCCCGACGATGCGTAGCTCCCGCGCGCTGCCGGCGCTCGGGGTCGCCGTCATCTGGCTGTTTCTCGCGCTGTTCCTCGTCTACCCGCTGACCCGCATCTTCTACGACGCCGTCACCGACGAGGCGGGGCGCCTGACCGTCTCCAACTTCGCGGCGTTCTTCACCGACAGCTTCTACCTCCGCGCCCTGTGGAAATCGCTCGTTCTCGGTGTGGCCACCGTCGCCGCGTCCTCGGTGATCGGCATCGCCGTCGCCTTTCTCCTGGTGCGCTACGACTTCCGCGGCCGTGGCTTCTTCAGCTACCTGACCATGATTCCGATCATCTCGCCGCCGCTCGTGGGGACGCTCGGCTTCACCTTCATCCTGGGGCGGGCGGGCTCGGTCAACGTGCTGCTGATGGATTGGTTCGACATGCTCAAGCCGATCAATTTCCTCTACGGCATCCACGGCGTCGTGCTGGTCGAGACGCTCCACCTCTTCCCGATGATCACGCTCAACGTCGTGGACGCGCTCGGCAAGATCGACCCAGCGCTCGAGGAGGCGGCCGAGAGCGTGGGCGCCCGCGGCTGGAAGAAGTTCTGGACGATCACGCTGCCGCTGACGACGCCGGGATACGTGGCGGGCGCGCTCCTCGTCTTCATCTGGACCTTTTCCGATTTCGCCACGCCGCTCATCCTGGGCGTCCAGGACCTGCTGGCGCCGCAGGCCTATCTCAACATCGTCCAGTTCGTGGACCGGCGAATCTTTCGGATGGGGATCGTGATCTCGGCGCTGATGGTGATCCTGGCGATCGCGTTTCTCCTGGTGGCCCGGCGATGGGTCGGGCTCAAAGACTACTCCTCGCTCTCCTACTCGACCATCGCGCGCCGCCGCCTGAGCGCGCTGCGCCAGGCCGGGGCCGTCGGCTTCCTGACCGTCCTGATGCTGCTGTCCTTCATTCCGTACCTGGGCGTGGCGCTGGCCTCCTTCAGCAGGGGCTGGTCCCTGACGCCGCTGCCGCTCTCCTACACGCTCCAGCACTACGAGCGTGTCATCGTCGAGACCCCGAAGTACATCCTCAACAGCTTCCTCTACTCGGGCTTGGCGGTGGCGCTCTGCATCGCCATCGGCGTGCCGATCGCCTGGATCCTCGGCCGGTCGACGATGCCCGGGCGCGGGACGCTCGACTCGGTGAACACCTTGATCCTGGCTGTGCCGGGCACGGCGATCGGCATCGCGTACATCCGCGCCTTCCACTTCGACCTGCCCGGCTTCGATCGCGGCCTGACGTCCTTCTGGATCATCATGCCGCTCTGTCTCGCGGTGCGCCGTCTGCCGTACACCGTGCGCGGCGCCTATTCGTCGCTCCTGCTCGTCCACCGCTCGATGGAGGAGGCGGCCGCCAGCGTCGGCGCCTCGGGTCTGCGCGCCTTCAGGGACGT
>WNEY01004776.1_pt1 | contig 10384 bp, 12 predicted proteins | sample 5400531 | NCBI WGS metagenome assembly WNEY01 (sample SAMN13153338, study PRJNA577476) | soil metagenome | isolation source: 200 cm saprolite under Douglas fir tree site 1 | place: USA:California | collected 2015-04-18
CCTGGCTCCTGGACCTGGACAGCGGGGAGGTTGCCTTCCCTCGGTGGTTCAAGATCATCACCGAGATAGCGGCCTAACGGCGGCGCGCCCAGCATGTTGGCGGACGGGTTGGAAGTACGGATCAAGCAGGTGATGGCCGACATCCTCGATCTGTCGGCAGACTCTATCGACGAATCCACTGCGATGGAGCGGATCGACTCGTGGGACTCGCTCACGCACGTCACTCTCTGCTTGGCCTTCGAGCAGGAGTTTCAGGTCTCCTTCGAGGTGAGCGAGATCGAATCGATGCTGTCGTACACGGACTTCGTCGAAGTACTCGAGAAGAAACTTTAATACCGAGGCGGCTGGATGGGATGCGTCCTTACAGCGGCATTTGGGGCGGCGCGCGCCGACATGGTCGAGCACCGATCCTGGAAACGAATTGTTTCTCTCTACCCGATGATCCCCGCCGACGCCGCGGCGCGCAGACGGCGAAGCGCTTGTTAGTGCCCGCTAACCGCCCCGCGAACACAAGCTGACTAATCGGACATGTGCGGAATCTACGGGGTCCTGGCACTCAGAGCCGGCGCACTGCCCGCTGAGGGGGCCCTTCGCCGGATGGCTGAACTGAGTGTCCATCGCGGACCGGACGACGAAGGCGCCTACGTGGACCAAGACCTGTTGCTGGGCGTGCGACGTCTCTCAATCATCGATGTGACGGGCGGCCATCAGCCCATCGCCAACGCGGATGGTTCGCTTCAGGTGGTCTACAACGGCGAGATCTACAATCATCGCGAGCTCGGCGACCAACTTGTGCGCGCGGGTCACCATTTCAGGACGCGCAGCGACACGGAGGCCATCGTCCACCTCTACGAAGAGCACGGGGACCATTTCGTCGAGCGTCTGAACGGGATGTTCGCCTTCGCCTTGTGGGACCGTAGGCGGCGGCGTCTACTCATCGGACGCGATCGGCTCGGGATCAAGCCGCTCTACTATTTACGCGACGGGCCAAGGCTCATGTTCGCGTCTGAGGCCAAGGCGATTCTGGCTGTCTCTGGGGCCTCCGCTCAACTGGATCCGGTGGCACTCCAGGAGTACCTCACCCTCGGATACACGCCAGCACCGTTCTCGATCTTCAAGGGAATTCGAAAACTGCCGCCTGCCCACCTGATGGTGTGCGAAAAGGGAGAGGTCCGACTTTTGCGTTACTGGGACCTGCCCAACGACGTCGACCGCTCGATGGACGAGGAGGAATGGGCCGTCGCCTTCCTCCGGACGATGGATCGGGCTGTCGCCGCCCAGATGGTCAGTGACGTCCCCCTGGGCGCCTTCCTCAGCGGCGGCATCGACTCCAGCACAATCGTCGGTCTCATGGCACGCCAGACGTCGCGACCGATCAAGACATATTCGATCGGCTTCGAGAAGACAGTGGGAGCGGACTACTACAACGAGCTCCCGTGGGCCCGCCGCGTCGCTGAACGCTTCGGCACCGAGCACCATGAGATTCTGGTCAAGCCTGACGCGGCCCGATTACTGCCACACCTGGTTTGGCACCTCGACGAGCCGATCGCCGATGCCGCGTTCATCACGACTTTTCTAGTGGCTGAGCTCGCCCGCAAGGACGTGGGAGTCATTCTCTCTGGGGTCGGCGGCGACGAGTTGTTCGGCGGTTACCGTCGTTATCTGGGTACCTACTACGACGGGTACTACAGGTCCTTACCCCGCTGGGTGAGCGCCAATGTCATGATGCCGCTTGCCCAGGCTCTCCCGAGCGATCGCCATTCGGCTTTGATGAACCTCTCTCGACACCTTCGGACCTACCTGTTGTCACAAGTGCAGACCTTCGAGGAACGCTACCGTGCCTATGTTCAGGTCTTCAGCCGAAGGGCGGTCGAACTGTTGCTGTGCGATTATGTGCCGCAGCCCAGCGATGCCTTCTCGGCTGCGTTCGAAGCGGTGACGGCAGCCGATCCCCTCGGCCGGCTCTCACGCGTCGATATCCTCACCCAACTTCCGGACGACCTGCTCATGCTCACCGATAAGATGACCATGGCGACCTCACTCGAGTGTCGTGTCCCCTTCCTGGACAACACGGTCCTCGACCTCAGTCTTGGCATGCCGTCGCCATTGAAGATCCGTGGACGAAAGTTGAAGCACATCATGAAAGAGGCCCTTCGGGACCTTTTACCCTCAGACGTCCTGTTCCGGAAGAAACGCGGATTCGGAGCACCGTTTGGAGCGTGGCTCAAAGCGGATCTCGCGCCGCTCGTGAGAGAGGTTCTGTCGCGACGGTCCGTGCAAACACGCAGCTTGTTCAACTGGGAGGCCGTCGAGCGCACGATCGCGCTCCATGAGGCGAGCCGAGAGGATCACACCGACCGCCTGCTGGCGCTCATCAACCTCGAGCTCTGGTGCCGTCTGTACTGTGACGGTCGCTCGCCGGCTGATGTAGCCGAAGACCTCACCATCGCTGAAGCGTCATGAAGATTCTCGTTGTGTGCCGCCGCTTCTCCTTCCCGCCACAGCGCGGCGGAAGATTCGACCAACTCAATTGAGTGCGTCCATGACAGTTATCGAGGCACCACTCGCCGCACCGCCGCTAGTCGTTCAGAACCTGTCCATCTTCATGTGCCCTGCATGCCGCGGCGCGCTGGAGATCGACGAGGCCCGCGCCGAGATCCGCTGCCAGGCGTGCAGTCGCACCTACACGGCCGGAGGAGGCATTCCTAGGCTCTTCTGGCCGACCGACTCACTCGGAGCGATCGACGTCACGGAGGTCGTCAAGGCGTTCTACGAGGAAACGCCCTTTCCCAACTACGACGACCTTGATTCCCCCGAGCAGCTTCGGGCCAAAGCCGAGCATGGTCAGTTCGCCCGTCTCCTCAACGAGCAGATCCCTCACGGCGCTCGTGTGCTCGAATGCGGCTGCGGGACTGGCCAGCTCAGCAACTTCCTCGGCCTCACGTGGGGCCGCACGGTGTTCGGCACCGACGTGTGCCTCAATTCCCTCAAGCTGGGTCATACGTTCAGGCAGACGCACGACGTTAACAGCGTCTGTTTCTTACAAATGAATCTCTTCCGGCCGGTGTTTCGGGCCGAGTCTTTCGACGTTGTCGTCTCAAACGGGGTCCTTCACCACACCGGTGACCCGCACGCTGGCTTCCGGTCCATCCTGACATGTCTCCGGCCCGGCGGCTTCATCGTCATCGGCCTGTACAACACCTACGGCCGGCTCACCACCGACGCCCGCCGCTTCGTCTTCCGCTTGACGGGCGATCGCCTGGCGTTCCTCGACCCCCGGCTGCGCCGTGTGGCGCTCAACGGCGCCCGCCGGCAGGCATGGTTCATGGACCAGTACAAGCACCCACACGAGTCGAAGCACACGTTCGACGAGGTGTTGGGATGGTTTGACGAGGCCGGCGTCGAGTTCGTGACGAGCATCCCTCGATGCGTCGCCACCGAGCGCTTCACACCCGACCAGCAGCTCTTCGCACCGAGTTCGCGAGGTTCCACCGTTGACCGGCTCATCGTCCAGCTCGGGATGCTGCTGAGCGGCGGCCGCGAAGGCGGCTTCTTCACCATGATCGGCCGCAAGAAGGCCTGAGAGCGAGGCAAACATGCTCATCCATCTGCTGCGAGTGCTGTGGGCCCGATGGAAGGCGTTCGGCCACATGCTCGCCACCATCCAGTCGCGCGTCCTCCTGTTCGCCTTCTACTACGTCATCCTCGGTCCGTTCGCGCTGGTGATGCGAGCCTTCTCGGATTCGCTGCGGCTCCGTCCCGTCGCCAGAGCGAGCTGGCTCCAGCGCGCGGCGCCGAACGGTGACATCGCCGTGCTGGCCAGGAGGCAATTCTAATGAACATCCTCGGCATCTCCTGCTTCTTTCATGACGCCGGTGCGGCTCTTCTCCAAGACGGGGCTTTGACGGCTGCCGCCGAGGAGGAACGGTTCAGCCGCAAGAAGCACGACTACGGCTTCCCCGTCCACGCCATCGACTTCTGCCTCGGCGCCGGCCGCATCCGCGGGCAGGACCTGGACATGGTGGTCTTCTTCGAAAAGCCCTTCCTCAAGTTCGACCGGATCCTCCGGTCGGCTATGTCGACGTTCCCGCGCTCGCGCGGCGTGTTCCAAGAATCGATGATCGCCTGGATGACGGAAAAACTCTGGGTCAAGGGCCGGATCCGCCAGAAGCTCGGCGTCGAGGAGTCCAAGATCTTCTTCAGCGATCATCACCTCTCGCACGCCGCCAGCGCGTTCTTCTGCTCGCCGTTCGAGGACGCCGCCATCCTCACCGTCGACGGCGTTGGCGAATGGGCCACGGCCACGTACGGGATCGGGCACGGCTCCGACATCCGCGTGCTGCGGGAGATCCGCTTTCCGCATTCCCTCGGCCTGCTCTACAGCGCCTTCACCGCCTTCCTCGGCTTCGAGGTCAACGAGGGCGAGTACAAGGTCATGGGCATGGCGCCCTTCGGCCAGCCCCGGTACGTCGAGAAGGTCTGGAAGCTGGTCGACCAGGAGGCCGACGGCAGCTTCCGTCTCGACATGGACTACCTCTCCTTCCACCGCTCGACGCACTCTACCTACAGCCAGAAGTTCGTCGAGCTGTTCGGGCCGCCGCGCCACCCCGCCGCTCACTTCTTCACGCCCTCGAGCGACTATCCCGCGTACTTCGGTTCCAAGCCCGCGAATTACGACTCACTGGCGCGCCAGAACCAGCACTACGCGGATATCGCGGCCAGCATCCAGGTGGTGACCGAGGAGATGCTGCTCACGATGGCCTCGCACCTCCACCGCGAGACGGGCTTGAAGCACCTCTGTCTGGCCGGTGGTGTGGCGCTCAACAGCGTTGCCAACGGTCGGATCCTCCGCGAGACGCCCTTCGAGGAGCTGTTCATCCAGCCAGCCGCCGGTGACGGCGGCGGCGCGGTCGGCGCCGCGCTGTTCGGCTACCACATGGTGCTGGGCAAGCCCCGCGACTTCGTGATGCGCCATGCCTATTGGGGCCAGGAGTTCAGCACCGGTGAGGTGGACGCCTTCGTTCGCGGCAACAACATCGTCCATACCCGGTTCGAGGACGACGACCGCCTCCTCGGTCGGGTCGTCGAGCACTTGCAAGACGGCAAAGTGGTGGGGTGGTTCCAGGGACGGTTCGAGCTGGGGCCCCGTGCGCTCGGCAACCGGAGCATCCTGGCCGACCCGAGAAACCCGGCGATGAAGGACATCGTGAACACCAAGATCAAGTTTCGGGAGCCGTTCCGGCCGTTCGCGCCCTCCGTGCTTGTGGAGCGGGCCGGAGAGTTCTTCGACCTGCCGGAGGCGCACCGCCACTACCCGGCTCGGTACATGCTCTACGTCGTCGACGTGAAAGACGGCCAGGGCGAGCGCATCCCGGCGGTTACCCACGTGGACGGCACCGCCCGGCTGCAGACCGTCGACGAGGAGAGCGCGCCCCGCTACCGGCGGTTGATCCACAGCTTCGGCCAGGCGACGGGCGTTCCCGTCCTGCTCAATACATCGTTCAACCTCAAGGGTGAGCCGATCGTGAACACGCCGGCCGAGGCCTTCAGCACTTTCAGCCGCAGCGGCATGGACGTGCTCGTCCTAGGCCAGCACGTCATCGAGAAGTGAGGAGACACCGATGAAGAGCCTGCTCATGAAATTTTCTATCGCCGGGGAGTTGCTGGCATTTTTCTGGACGGTCAAGCTCTGGTGGATGATCCCGATGGTCTTCACGCTGCTGCTCCTGGGCTGCATCATCATCTTCGCCCAGAGCTCGGCCATCGCGCCGTTCATCTACACCCTGTTCTGAGCGTGGCCCCCGTCCTCGATCCGCACGCTGGGATGAGAACCGAACTGAGCGCGGTTGGGACCGTGGTTCCCGGCAAGAAACAGTCGACGGCGGCGTCTCGACCTCTGCTCGTGCGCCTCGTTGTCGCCGTCGCGGCCGTGATCCTCGGGTTCCTCCTGGGCGAGGGCGTCGTGCGGTTCGCCTTTCCCGAATGGGCTCCCAGAACGGCGCGACTGACAGATTTCTGGCGCTATGACCGCCGCTACGGGTGGTCGCACATTCCAGGCACCAAGGGCATCTTCAGGTCGCACGGAATCGACGCAGAGGTCGTGATCAACGCGAAGGGCTTCCGAGGGCCTGAGGTGCCGTACGCCCGGACCCCCGAGCGCCCCCGCGTGCTCTTCCTCGGCGACTCCCTCACGTGGGGCTTCGGGATCGCGTTCGACGACATTTTCGTGACCCGGCTGGAGCGGTCGCTGCCCCCGCTCGAAACCGTCAACCTTGCCGTCAGCGGTTACGCCACCGATCAGGAGTTGCTGCTCTACCAAGACGAGGGTCGGAAGTATCGTCCCGATCTCGTAGTCATCGTGGTCGCCTACAACGATAGCCTCGAGAACGCCCAGACGGTCGCGTACGCAGTGTACGGCAAACCCGCCTTCGTCCTGCGGGACGGACAACTGCAGCTCATCAACCAGCCCGTCGCCCAGCCGAGCATCATGACCCGGGCCTTCACGCGCCTGGCCTGGCGTAGCTACATCCTGACCGGCATCCATCGTGCGCTGCATGAGGCCAGCAGCGGCCCCCGGGCCGCCGGCGACCCCGGTGTCGACCACGCGACCGTCGAAACGGTGCCACCGCGCTTCGGGAACTGGGCGCTCACCGTCCGGCTGCTCCTCGAACTGGCCCGAGCCACTTGCGCGGATGGCTCCGAACTGCTCGTCGTGTTCTCTGACGGCATCGCGGCCGCCCCGGCCCTCGCCCGCTTGCTCGCCGTCCATGGCGTCGACAGCATCGTTCTCGACGAGGTCCTCGATCAGGGGGACCCCACCCTCCATCTGCCCGACAAGCTTCACTGGAGCCCCCTCGGTCACGTCCGCGTGGCCAGCGCCCTGACAGAGCCCATCCGACGGAAGCTGGCCGGGGAGTCCCGCTAGATGGGCGACCTCGGGTTCCGGGACGTCGTGCTCACCGTGGGGCACACGGTCCTTAGCCCCAGCGAACCGGTGCTGGATCGGCTCAGTTGCCCCACCGTGCCAGTGGCGCTGCTGGTGGACGTCATGCGCACGGGGGAGCAGGATCGTGCCCGTCTGCTTCCACGGTCGTGCGGCAACTGACGTAGCCCAAAATCCTAGCGCCGCAGTAGCGCGATGAGGATCCTTTTCGTGTGCCACCGCTTCCCTTTCCCACCGCGGCGCGGCGGGAAGATTCGGCCGTTCCACATCATTAGGCACCTTCAGAAACGGCACCACGTGACCGTAGCCTCTCTGGCCCGGTCGAACGCCGAAGCAGCAGAGGGCGAGGGGCTGGCCGATCACTGCTCACGCATCCTTATGGACACTGTCTCGCCCGTCGCCGCGCTCGCCCGCATGGCTGTCCGGCTTCCGACGCCGACTCCGTCATCGATGGGATATTTCTACTCCCCGCGCCTGGCGCAACAGATTCGCCAGGAGCTCGAAATGGTCGACTACGACCTCATCTTTGTCCACTGCGCGTTCGTGGCCCCATATGTCGTGGGCGCCGAAATCCCGAGCGTCCTCGATTTCGGAGATATGGATTCGCACAAGTGGCTCGCCTACTCCAAAGTGCGTCGGTTTCCCCTATCGCTGGCGTACTACATCGACGGGCAAAAACTGCGGCGGGCCGAAGCACGTCTCGCCGCGAATTTTGACCTCTGTACCTGCACCACGCGAGCGGAACTGAAGACGCTGGAGAGCTATGACGTCGGCGTTCCGCTGGGATGGTTTCCCAACGGCGTCGACTCGAACTATTTCACACCGACAGCGGCGCCCTACGTTCCCGATTCCATCACCTTCAGCGGTCGGATGGACTACTACCCCAATCAAGAGTGCATGATCGACTTTTGCCACAACATCTTGCCGCTCATCCGTGCCAAGCGACCCAACGTCACCTTCACCATCGTTGGTGCGACGCCACCTCGCGCGATCCGCAACCTCGGCCGGCAACCAGCGGTCACGGTCACAGGCTCTGTGCCAGACATTCGTCCATACGTCGCCAGGTCCGCCGTGAGCGTCGCCCCCTTGAAGACCGCCCGGGGCACTCAGAACAAGATCCTCGAGGCGATGGCGATGGGAATACCGACCGTCATAAGCCCGCCGGCGGCCATGGGAGTCGATGCGGAGCCAGACCACCATTTCTTGATGGCGTCAAGCCCGCTGGAGTACGCAAATGCCGTCATCCGGCTGTTGGAGAACCCAGCCGAGCGACGAAGGCTGGCAGAAGCCGGCCGGGCCCGCATTCTGTCGCATCACAGCTGGAGCGATTCGCTGCGTACGTTGGACGGGCTCCTAGAGGAGTGCATGGCTCGCCGCTCTCGCCCGGCGGTCTGTGGACCGGGTCCGAGAATGAGGCCTCGTCAATGAACATCAGCATCTTCGGAATCGGGTACGTGGGCGCTGTGTCCCTTGCCTGTCTCGCTCGAGACGGTCACACGGTCATTGGCGTGGACATCGACGCGTCCAAACTGGAGCTGATCCGGCTCGGGCACAGCCCCATCGTCGAGGACGGGATGCAGGACCTCATGGCGGACGTCGTGGGAAGCGGTCGAGTCGACGTGACCCAGGACGTTACGTTTGCCGTCCACCACACCGACATCTCTTTTCTCTGCGTCGGTACGCCATGCCGCCCGAACGGAAGCCAAGACCTGCGCGCCCTCGAGAGGTTGAGCGCTCAGCTCGGCACGGCAATGGCGACCAAGCAGCGCTATCACGTCTTCGTCGTTCGCTCGACAGTCATTCCCGGCCGTCGAGCAGATCATCATCCCCCTCCTCCAGAAGCATTCCGGTAAGAAGTGCGGCCCCGACTTCGGCGTCTGTTTCCAGCCGGAATTCCTCCGCGAAGGCTCATCGATTCGCGACTACGATAATCCGCCCTTTACGATTGTCGGCACTGATTGCGAACGGGCCGTGGCGATCGTGCGCGAGGTATTCAGGCGCCTCCCCGGCGAGTTCAGGGTCTGCTCGATCCGGACGGCCGAAATGCTGAAGTATGCGTCCAACATCTTCCACGCGCTCAAGATCACGTTCGCGAACGAGATGGGACGGATCTGTCAGGCGCTCGATATCGATCCACATGAGGTGATGAATCTCGTATGCCAGGACACGGATCGGACCATCTCATCCGCTTACCTGAGACCCGGATTCGCGTACGGCGGCTCCTGCCTTCCTAAGGACCTACGCGCAATATGCCATCTCGCTGGTCGCCAAGATGTCATCATTCCGATGCTCTCTGCCGTCGCGCATAGCAACGAGATCCACATCGACCACGCCATCAGTTTTGTCCTGGCCACCGGACGCAAATCGATTGGCATGATTGGCCTCAGCTTCAAGGGCGGCACCGATGATCTCCGCGAGAGTCCGCTAGTCGTGATGACAGAGCGCTTCATCGGAAAAGGGTTGAACTTAAAAATATATGATCCCATGGTCAGCATCTCGAGACTGATAGGCGCCAACCGCCGATACATCGAGGAGACGATCCCGCACATTGAGTTGCTGATGTGCGATGAGTTACCCGCCCTCATTGACGAGTCGCAGGTCCTCGTCGTTGGTCTCCAGACCGAAGCGATCGTTGCGGAGCTGCACCAACGCTGTCGAGCGGATCACGTGATTCTCGACCTCGTCGCTCTTCCCGCCCGCCACCAGCTGAAGGGTACGTATCGTGGCGTATGCTGGTAGATCGCAGAGGCTGGTAATTCGATGACACGCCGCCAACGCCTCCTTTGCATCGCGGTGTTGCTGCTGGCCATGGCCGCCCTGGTCGCGGCCGTGGGGTTGAGCGCGTACGATGCGGGCGGCATCGATCTGACGCGTCTTCGCAACGCGCTGCTGGCCAAGGCTGCTAGCGCTTCGGATTTCAACTGGACGCCCGCCAATGTGCCGGCCGATTTTGCGCAAGAGCGCGCGCCGGTCCCGACCGCGCTGGCGCAGTGGCACTCGTTGGCAGGCGAGGGGGACGTTCTCACACGCGTCCTCGGCATCGCACGGGCCTTGCCCCGCTACAGCCCATCGATCGAGCGAGAGCAAGGGCCGGCATCGACCGACCTGGAACGGGAAGACTCGGCGCGCGATGGGAACGCTCTCCCGCGTGCACTCTCGATCGCGCGCGGCTTGTCGAGCAAACCCCGCTTGGGTGAACAGATCGCCGCTTCCACCCTCGTCACGCTCTCGAAGATTGAGAGCACCGGCACCGGCTACTGCGTCGACTACACCAAAGTTTTTAGCGCGCTTGCTTACGCCGCGGGCATTCCAGTACGGCAATGGGCGTTTTCTTTCGAGGGTTTCGGTTTGGGCCACATCTTCAACGAAATCTGGGACGCAGAAGAGCAGCGCTGGCTGATGATCGATGTCTTCGAGGGTTTCTACCCGCGCGATACGAAG
>WNEY01004778.1_pt1 | contig 10383 bp, 13 predicted proteins | sample 5400531 | NCBI WGS metagenome assembly WNEY01 (sample SAMN13153338, study PRJNA577476) | soil metagenome | isolation source: 200 cm saprolite under Douglas fir tree site 1 | place: USA:California | collected 2015-04-18
CGTTCACTTGCCCGTCGACGATGTAAACGCCGTTCACTTGGCCGAGGGCCACGTGAACTCGGTTCGCGCGGGCGGTAAACGCCGTTCACTTGCCCGTCGACGATGTAAACGCCGTTCACTTGGCCGAGGGCCACGTGAACGCGGTTCGCGCGGGCGGTGAACGCTGTTTACTTGCCCGTCGGGGATGTTAACGCTGTTCACCCAGCGTGCGGCGCGCGCGGGGGACCCCCTGCGTCGGGCGGGGGGCGAATGATCAGAACTGCCGCAGATAGCCGCGCTGGATGAGGGCGGCGAGCTTCTGCGAGACCTCGAGGTCGGAGCCGGAGGCGCGGTCGAGCACGGCCTGGACGACTCCGTAGTTGTGCACCAGCTGGACCAGGTCGATCTCGTCGGGCGGCAGGTCGCGCAGCTTGGGCGTCAGCGGCATGGCGACGCCGACGGCCGCGGTGGGTGCAGGCAGGTTGCCGCGGCCCATCTCGTCGGCCTGGTGCATGGCCTCCATGACGAGCTGCTCGGTGCCCTCGGCGATCTCGTTGGGCATCGGCGGCAGCTCGCCCTCTTGCGGGACGAACTCGAAGCCGCCCTGCGTCCACGTCACCATGCGGTAGAGCGCTTTCTTGGGCGGCAGCGTGGGATCGGCGTCGATGACGGCGCTGACCACCTTGCCGCCGCGAAGATGGACGCGGCCGCCGCGATACCCCTTGATGACGATGGCGCCGGTCTTCTTGGAAGTGCTCAGGAGCTGGAGCAGATCGACCAGCGGCACTTCCTCGAGCCGGCCCTGCACCGCGGTGCGGCCGCCGGTCTTCTTTTCCTGCGCGGCGGCAGCGCGATCGAGATGCTGCTGCGCCTGCTTGACGTCGATCGCCGCGCCCGCCTGCCGGGCGACGCCCACCAGCTTGAGAATGCTGGTGCCGATGAGAATCCTGTCGCCTTCCTTGAGCCGCGACCGTTTCACCTTCTCGCCGTTCACGAAGGTGCCGTTGGTCGACCCGAGATCGGAGATGGTGATCTGCCCCGGCGCCAGGGTGATCTTGGCATGCTTGCGCGAGACCATGTCCTCGATGAGCACCATGTCGAGGTCGCTCGATCGGCCGATGACCAGCTCGCCCATTTCCCCGAGCGGATACTCGCCGCCCTGGTACTTGCCGCTGATGAAGCGGAGGGCGAAGCCGCGGTCGCTCATCGCCCGGCCTTCTGCGGAGCGCGCGCCATCTTGAGGAACATGGCGGCGGTGCGGTGCGACGGCTCCATCCGCAGTACTTCTTCCCATTGAGCCACCGCCTCGTCCAGCTTCCCGCCGGCATAGAGGGCAGTGCCCAACGCGACCCGCGCCGGGACGTAGGCGGGGGCGTGCTGCACGGCGAGGCGGAACTCGGCCACGGAGCCGTCGCGGTCCCCCGCCTCGCGCAGGGCGCCGGCCAGCCTCAGGCGGAGATCGATGAACGTGGGGCAGAGCGAGAGCGCGCGCCGGTACTCGGCCGCAGCGTCGTTCGGCCGGCGCACGGAGAGATATCCATCGCCCACCGCCGCATGCAGGTTGGCGATTTTTCCGCGCGTGTAGCCGTCCAGCGGCTCGTCTCCGTTCGGCTCGCGGGGGCCCTTGCTGCGGGCGCGGGCGAGCGCGTCGCCGTAGACCTGCTGGGCGCGCTCGTACTGGCCCAGGTCGTTGCAGACGATGGCGAGGTTGAGCGCCGCCTCGACGTAGTTGGGGTTGATCTCCAGCGCCTTGGCGAACGCCCGCTGCGCCGAGTCGAACTCGCCCAGGTGGTGATAGATGACCCCGAGCATGTGGTGCACGTCGGCGAACGCAGCGCCGCGCGCGACGACCTGCTCGAGGTGTCCCGCCGCGAGAGAGTAATCGCCCCGCTGGAAGTGCTCTTTGCCGAGGGCGACCAGCTCTCTCACCTGGTCGTCCATGCCGTCAGCGTACCACGTGCTTCAGCGATTGGGCTGCGCGGGCGCTGTCGGCTGAGGCGGTTGATCGGCCGGCGGCGGCTGCGCGGGCGGCGGAGCCGTGGGCAATTCCTTGAGCATCTGCTCTGCGTCGCGTCGGTGAGGGCTGTTGGGCGCTTCCACGATGAGCCGGGTGAGGGTGGCCTTCTCGCGCTCGGCATCCTTCGCGTTGCGCCAGGCCAGGGCGGCGCGCCAGAGCGAATCGCTGCGGGTATTTCCGCCGTCCAGATCGCCGTAGGCGTCGGCGAGTACCATCCATCGGCCGGCCGCGCCGCGCCATCCCCCGCGCTTCCAGTAGAACTCGGCCACGTAGCGCTCGTGCGCCGCGAGCCGCTCGCGGCACTCGGCGATCAGGTCCTTCGCCCGGGTGACGAATTCGCTCTTGGGATAGGCGAGCGTGAACCGCTGGAGCGCGTCGAGCGCGGAGCGGATGGGCGCCTGGTCCTTCTCGAAGGAGGGCGGGAGGAGGAACCAGTCCGAAGGCTTGTCCTGGTAGTACGCCAACCCCACCCGGTACGACGCGTAGTCCGCCTTTGGATGCGAAGGGTGGCTCTTGACGAAATCCTGGTACGCCGCGGCCGCCGAGGCCCAGTCGTCGCGCTCGTAAGACATGTCCGCCAACGCAAGCTCGGAGAGCGCCGCGTATTGGGAATACGGGAAGTTGTTTCGCACCCACTCGAAGTAGCGGGTGGCTTCGAGGAAGTTCTGGCTCTTTCTCTCTTCCAGGCCCTTCTGGTAGGCGCGCTGCGCGTTGGTGGCCGCCTCGCCGGTGACGGGCTTGGTGATGTCGATGTTGTCCTTGCTGCCGGCGCACGCGGCGAGCAGGACGGCCAAGAGAACGCTACTCGTCTTCGCTGATGTCATCGCCTTCCCATGCCACGCCCAGCTCCGCAGCGACTTGCGCGGCGGCCGCCCGGGCCTCTTCCCTGGGCACTCCCTGCGCCGCCAGCTTGCGCGCCACGAACCAGGGCTTCTTTCCCCGCTCCAGGAGCGAGCGGGCCCGCTGCCGGGCCAATTCGCGGTCGTCGATGTAACCCAGCTCCCGCATCCGCGCCAGAGCGCTTTTCCGATCCTCGGGCGAAAACCTCGCCCGCTCCAGCGCGCTGTCCAGCTCCAGCTCGGTGCGAGACTTGCGCGCCAGCAGCAGCAGCGCCTTCTCGACCGCGGTCAAAAGCGCTCGATCTGGAAGTCGTCGTCGGCGGCCGGAGCGCCAGCGGCGGGCTTGGCGGCGGGCGCGGCAGGCTTTGCTCCGGGCGCCGGAGCGGACCGGCCGGCAGCGGCCGGCGGCGACGAGGGAGGACGGGCTCCCGGCGCCGGCTTCGCGCCGGGTTTCGCCTGCGGACCGCCGGGCTGCTGGGTCTCGTCCTTGCCGCCCTCGAAGCTGTCCCACGAGGAGTCGCTGGTGGCGCTGATGCCCGAGACGCGCAGCGCGAAGTCGTCGGGATTGCTGCACTGCCGCAGCGCCTCCTCGTAAGTGATGATGCTCTGCTTGAAGAGGGTCATCAGCGACTGATCGAAGGTCTGCATCCCGTAGGTGGTGAAGCTCTGCGAGATGGCCTGGGTGATCTCCTTGGTGCGGTCCTTGTCCTCGATCATCTCGCGCACGCGGCTGTTGCAGACCAGCACCTCGACCGCGGCGACGCGCCCCTTTCCGTCGGCGCGCGGCACCAGGCGCTGCGAGATGACGCCTTTGAGGACCGAGCCGAGCTGCAGGCGGACCTGCTTCTGCTGGTGGGGCGGGAAAGCGGAGACGATGCGGGCGATGGTCTCGGTGGCGTCGAGGGTGTGCAGGGTGGAGAGCACCAGGTGGCCGGTCTCCGCCGCCGTCAGCGCAGTCTCGATGGTCTCGTGATCGCGCATTTCGCCGACCAGGATCACGTCCGGATCCTGCCGCAGCGCGCTCTTCAGGGCCTGCGCGAAGCTGAGCGTGTCGACGCCCACCTCGCGCTGGTTGACGATGCTCCGCTTGTCGCGGATGAGGAACTCGATGGGATCCTCGATGGTCATGATGTGGCAGGTCTCGTTGGCGTTGATGTGATCGACCATCGCGGCGAGGGTGGTCGACTTGCCCGAGCCGGTGGTGCCGGTGACGAGGATGAGCCCGCGCTGCTCCGAGGCGATCTTCTCCAGCACCTTGGGCAGCAGGAGCTGCTCGATGGTGCTGATCTTGAAAGGGATGACCCGCAGCACCACCCCGATGGTGCCGCGCTGCTGGAAGACGTTGACGCGGAAGCGCCCCAGCCCCGGGACTCCATAGGCCAGATCGAGCTCGTTCTGCGCCTTGAACTTCTCCTTCTGGTAGTCGTTCATGATGCCGAACGCCATCCGCGAGATCTCCTCGGGCGGAAGGCGGCGCGCATCTTTCAGCGGAACCAGGGAGCCGTCGACGCGGAACATCGGCGGCAGGCCGGCCTTGAGGTGGATGTCGGAGGCGCCGCCTCGCAGCGCGACCTGAAGGATTTCGTTGAGCTCCATCCCTGAAGAATATCACCCGGCGGTGGCCGTTCCCAATCCTTCGCTCGGGGCGGCCTCAATTGGTCATATGAACAGGAAGTAGCCGTCGAGCGCTACCAGAAGCCCGATGCTCCCCAGCGTCACCCCGGCCCACAGCAGGTAGCGCTTGCTGGAGAGGATGGTGACGGAGAGGAGAATGAGCGCGAGGGTGATCAACTTGCCTCCCAGCTCGTACCGCGTCAGGGCCAGCCCGGGCTCCGCCGCCGCCCGCTGCGAGACGTCCTCCTGCCGCTCCAGGTCCTGGACGCGGTAGAAGACCCGCTCCGTCTCGGTGTCGAAGTCGCGGATGCGCTCCTCGTAGCCGGTGAGCTTGAAGGCATCCATCCGCACCTCGGGGTCTTCGCGCGAGAGGCCGCGCCGGGCGAGCTCGAGGCGCACCCGGTCGCGCGCCAGCTCCAGCGAGGTCCGCTCGGCAAGCTTGGTCTGGTAGTACGCCCACAGCTCCGCACCCTGCCGGCGCGCCTCGCTGGCGGCCCCCTTCGCCGACGCCGCCGCGTCGGCGCGGTCGCCCTTGACGTTGCCGATGAAGCTCAAGGCGGTGGTGAGGATGATCGCCGCCACCGAGACGCGGTTCTTCAGCTCCTCCTTGAACTCCTCGACGCGATCGCGCTCCTCCTTCTCGGCGCGCTGGAGCGCGACCTCCTCGCGGAGGAGCTTCGTCTCCTCGGAGTCAGCGGGCATGGAGCGCTTCCTTCATTTCATTCCGGATGGCCGAGGGCGTCACCGGCGCATCGGCGGGGCGATCGTAGACCACGCGCTTGCGCAATTTCGCATAGGCTTCGTCGAGCTCGTTCTCCGCCCATGCTGCCGGCGTGTCTCCGCTCCCCCGCTCGAGCTGGCGGAAGCTGGCGTCGAGCATGCGCGTCATCCAGTCGAGGCGGAAGAGGATGGGATAATCCTGCCGCAGATCGTTGCGGATGGGCAGCATCCCTTCTGCCTCCGTCTCGCGCTGCTGCAAGCCTTTCTGGCCGAGGAAGCGGGCCAGCTGGAAGGCGAGCTTCGGCTGCGGCGAGCGCACCGGCAGCGCCCAGAAGTGCACCTCGCTGAAAGCGAAGCTGCGCCCTGTGCGCGCGGGCTCGCCTTTCGCATCCAGCTCGACCGACACGCCGGTGGGCTGGGTGGCCCAGGCCAGATCGCCCGCCCCCGGCATGCCCGGCGGAGCATCGCGGCGCGAGCCGCCGTGCAGCCAGAGCGAGTCGGCCTGGTCGATGGGCATCCAGGCGATCCGTCGCTGGTGGAAGAGGTTGTTCACTTCGAAGGTGCCCAGGCCCTCACCCTCGCACGCCGAGAGCACGAGGCCGTGCTTGCGCAGGAGCGCGCGCCACTGGAGCGCGTCGAAGACGGCCGGCGAGTCCATGCGGGTGAGGGTCTCGTCGGTCGCGCCGTGACGGTAGAGGGCGTTGAGGAACTCGTCGTTGGCGTCCTCGTTGGCGCCGCAAGGGAACCCGATGCGCGGCGCGGCGATGGCCGGAGGCGGATGGTTGAACGAAGGCGCCGCTGCCCGCTCGGCCCAGCTCGCGGGGTGGTGCGCCCAGTGCCAGCCGGCGACGAAGAGATCGAAGCTGTCCCACGCGTCGGGCGTGCGCTTGAAGGAGTACCTCTCGGGCAGGCCTTTTCCGTTCGCCTCCTTGAGCGCGGCGTCGATGGCGGCCTTGTCCTGGTGCCAGTGGACGTAGACCTCCTCCACCGCGGGGCGGAGATAGACGATCACGTCCACCAGCGCGCGCTTGGGCAGATACCACTGCACGCCGTCGATCTGGCCGCGCTTGATCGCCTCCGGGATGTACTCGGCGAGACCCGCCTGCAGCTCGGCGGGCTTCACCGCGCCGGCCATGGGGATCACCAGGCCCGCGGCCTTGAGCTCGTCGCCGTGCTCGTCGTCGATGTCCGCCAGCGCGATGCCGGTAGGGTGCTCCTTCTCCCTGGTGAGGATCTGGTGCACTTCCTCGAAGGTCTTGGCGCTGACGAATTCGTAGTCGGTGTCGTTGACGCGGCCGAACTCCTCGAACTCGTTCTGCCGCATCCACTCGATCCGCGGCGCGCTGGCGCGCAGGAGCACCTTGATCTTCCGCTGCTGTGCGAGGTGCGGGCGCTCCGGCGAGAGGTTGATGAGCAGGAGAGCGACGTTGACCGCGATGCCGAGCACGACCAGTACGTCGACGAGCGGCTTCTTGAGCACGCCGACTTTCTAGCAGAACTCTACCGCGGGATCTGCGTCACCTCGACGACCAGGATCTCCCGCTGGACCCGGTCGATCCGGTAGACCACACGCCAGCGGCCCACGTCGATCTGCATGAGCGAATCGTGCATCGAGGTCCACCACGGGTTGGTCGCGGGGATGCTGGCCACTACCTCCCCGATCTGCTCCATGGTCCGATGGATCTCCTGGCGCGTGGCCTCAGGAAGAGCCTCCAGACTCATGGCGAAATAAACGGAGAAGGGCACGCGGAAACCGAGTCTCAGGGGAGATCGATCACGCGTAGGTTGTTCACCTGTCCGATTTCGCGCAAGGAGGCTACTTGCCGCGCATGTCGATGACGCGAAGCGTCAGTCCGTCGATGGTGTAGTAGAACGACCAGCCGCGGACGACCAGGCACAGGCGGCTGACCCGCACCGACTCCCAGAAAACGCTGACCGGGGGAATGCCTTCGAGACCCTCGGCAATCTCGTCGAATCTTGCGCGCGCCTCTTCGTAAATCTCGCTGGGGGCTGCCAGCGCGACAGGTGCAAACTCGATGATGCGTCGAGTCAAACCGGCTCCCTTGAAATGGGTGTACCGAAAATAGGGTCACGCCCCGGTGAGGTTTCAAGGCTCGCAGGAGGCGCTCGTCGGTCAATTCCACACCCGAAGCGCAAAGGCCCCGCTCCGCCGTGGAGCGAGGCCTCTGGCGATCGTGCTTCTGCCCTGCGCGCTAGCGCTTCGAGAACTGGAACCGCTTGCGCGCTCCGGGCTGGCCGTACTTCTTGCGCTCCACCGCGCGGGCGTCGCGAGTGAGGAAGCCCGCCTTCTTCAGCGGCGGCCGGTAGTCCGGGTTGAGCTTGAGCAGGCAGCGGCTGATGCCGTGGCGGATGGCGCCGGCCTGTCCCGAGAGGCCGCCGCCGCAGACGTTCACGTCGATGTCGACCTTGCCGAGCTGCTCGACCACTTCCAGCGGCTGCTTGAGGATCATCTTGCTGGTCTCGCGCCCGAAGTACTCGTCGAGGGTGCGGTCGTTGACGGAGAATTCACCCGAGCCGGGCTTCATGCGCACGCGCGCGATCGATTCCTTGCGGCGGCCGGTGGCGGTGACGAGCAGTTCCTTGGTGACCATTGATTGTTATCCCTCGGCGCGGGCGCGGCCCGCGCCGCTGTGATCGGTCGCTTCCATGGCGGTCGGCTTCTGGGCGGCATGCGGGTGCTTGTCGCCGGCGTAAATCTTCAGCTTCCGCATCAGCGCGCGGCCGAGCACGGTGCGCGGCAGCATGCGGCGGACGGCGTCCTCGACGAGGCGGGTGGGGTGGCGGGCCACGGCCTCGGCGGCGGAGAACTCCTTGAGGCCGCCGGGGAACATGCTGTGGTGGATGTACTTCTTGTCCGCCCACTTCTTGCCGGTGAGGCGGACTTTCTCGGCGTTGATGACCACCACGAAGTCGCCGCAGTCGTCGTGCGGCGTGAAGATGGGCTTGTGCTTGCCGCGCAGGACGCTGGCGATGGTGGTGGCGGCGCGGCCCAGCACCTTGTCCTTCACGTCGATGACCACCCAGTCGCGCCGGACGGTCTTCTTGCTGCCCATCACCGTCTTCATCGTTGCTCCGGAACAGGAAAATCCACGCGGCGCTGCCGCGAGGGGCGGGCGTATCTACTGGATTCGACGGGAGGTGTCAACCAGCGGCGGTGGCCAGCCAGGCGATACCGCGCAGTGGCTTTCCCGCGATGGCCTCGGCGAGTTCGGCCTCGAGCCGGGGCCGGATGCGATCGCCCGCCTGGCCGGCCTGGCGCAGTGCCGCGCCGGCCGGGCCGGTCTGCAGGAGCAACGAGACGTCGGTGTCGAAGGGGAGGTCGACGCGCGATAAATGGACGGCGCTGAATCCGGCTCCGGTGAGCAGCCCGGCGAATCGATGTCGATCCGAGAGCCCGAAAGGGCCAGGGCCCGGTCCCGGATCGGGCGCGGCGAAGTGCTTCTGGATGACGCGCAGGGGAATCCGCGCCCAGTCGTTTTCCTCGAAGGGTCCCCAGGCCACCGCCGCGAATCGGCCGCCTGGGCGCAATGCGGAGCGGAGGTTGGCGAACGCCGCGGGCGGGTCCTCGAAAAACATGATCCCGAAGCGCGAGAAGCAGAGCGCGAACTTTTCCTCGAAGCGGTGGGTCTGCGCGTCCGCCATCAGATATCGGGCGCCCGAGGCCGCCTCGCGCCGGGCCACCTCGAGAAAGAGCGCGCAGACGTCGATGCCGAGCGCGTCGCCGGTGCGCCGGGCGAGTTGCAGCGTGGTCTCGCCGAACCCGCAGCCGACGTCGAGCGCGGTCTCGCCGGGGCGCGGGTCGAGCGCCTCGATCGCCGCGTCGCCGTAAGGCGAAAGCTCGCGGGTGAGCTGCCCGCGCATGCCGAGCCAGCGCTGCGCGTTGACCTCGTTCCAGATGCGGATCTGCTCTGCGTTGGCCATCAGGCCTCCTCGGTTTCGCCCAGGAGCGCGTCCATGTCGGAGAAGAAGCTCTTCGCCTTCGCCTGCTGCACTGCCTTGGGCGCTTGCTGCTGCGGGCCGGAGAGATCGATCAGGTCGCACAGTTCCGGCGGGATGTCCTCGAGAAACCGCGACGGCGTGCGCGGGACGGCCTTGCCGCGGCGCAGGCGCTGCGCGGCTCGGGTCAAGGTCAGCCGCTCGCGGGCGCGGGTCATGCCCACGTAGCAGAGGCGGCGCTCCTCCTCGAGGCTCAAAGCGCCAAGGGCGGGCTCGTCGAAGCCCTTGCCGGAATGAGGCAGCAGGCCCTCCTCCATGCCGCTGAGGAATACGCAGCGCCACTCCAGGCCCTTCGCTCCATGCAGGGTGGTGAGGGTCACGCAGTCGCCGGCATCGCCGTCGGCGTCTTCCACCAGATCGCGCGCGGCCTGAGAGAAGCCCGGCTTCGCCAGGCGGCCGGCGTACTTCTCCAGGAGCTGCGCGAAGGCCGCGGTGCGCTCGCCGGTCTTGAAGATTTCCCAGACCGGCACCTTGCGCGCGCGCGCTTCTTCCTGCGCCTTGGCGACCGTGACGTCGCCGATGCCGCGCGCCGGAACATTGACGATGCGCAAGAGCGGGATCTCGTCGCGCGGATTGAGCGCGGCGCGCAGGTAGGCGACGAGGTCGCGCACTTCCTTTCTGTCGAACAGCGAGGTCCCGCCCACCACCCGGTAGCGAACGCCCTGCAGCCGCAGCGCCTCCTCCAGCGGCCGCGCCTGCGCGTTGGTGCGATAGAGCACGGCGATCTCGCGCGGCGGGATCTTCTCCTCGTAGGAGACGCGCACGATCTCGTCGCTCACGTACTTCGCCTCGGCCTCCTCGTCGGGCGCGGCGACGATGCGGAGGTTGTGGCCGCGGCCGCGATCGGTCCAGGGCCGCTTCGCCTTCCGCCCGGGATTCTTGCCGATGACGGCGTTGGCCGCCTCGAGGATGGCGCCGCTCGATCGATAATTCTGCTCGAGAGAGATCTCCACCGCGCCTTTGAACTTGTCAGCGAAGTGAAGAATGTTGCGCAGCTGCGCGCCGCGCCAGGCGTAGATGCTCTGGTCGTCGTCCCCGACGGCGCAGATGTTCCGGCGCGCGGCGCGCTGCTGCGGGTTCAGCGACGCCACTTTTCCAGCCGCTCGCGGATCTCCGCTTCCTCGCCGCTGTCCGAAGGCTGGTAGTAGCGCTGGCCGCGCAGCTCGTCGGGGAGATAGTCCTCGGGGACGTAGTTCC
>WNEY01004779.1_pt1 | contig 10382 bp, 11 predicted proteins | sample 5400531 | NCBI WGS metagenome assembly WNEY01 (sample SAMN13153338, study PRJNA577476) | soil metagenome | isolation source: 200 cm saprolite under Douglas fir tree site 1 | place: USA:California | collected 2015-04-18
CGCGCCCCTGATTCTATCTGCCGGGTCTCGAACGAGACCGTACGAGGAGACCCTGGCAAGAAAGCGGGGAGCGTAACCTGGCGCCGAAGTCTGAGGCAGCGCCGTTTGGAGTTGCGCGGCCCGGATCCCTGTGCCAAGCTGGGCCCATACGTCGGTCAAGAAGGAGGTCAGAGGGAATGAAGAGACTGTTAATTGCGGCAGCGGCCGTCATCGCGGCGTTAGCCCTCCCAGCGGGCGCGGCAGCGGAGCGGCTCCCCGATTCGAACCACGGCGGCGATCCGTTTACGGCCACCCTGGCGGGCAACGGCAGCGGGTTGTCACGGGTGACCATCAACCCGGGCCACAGTGAAGTCTGCTGGACGGTGACCGTCGCCGACCTCACAGCCCCAGTCTTCGCGGCGCACATCCACAGGGGCGCCGCCGGCGTGATCGGGCCGGTCATCGTGCCGTTCTTCAACACGGGGTTTGCCACGCCGTCAACGGCGACCTCGTTCGCGGGCTGCACCGAGAAGGTCGCGGCCGACGTGATCGAGTCGATCCAGAACGACCCGGCCGGCTGGTACGTGAACGTTCACACAACCCTCGACCCAGGAGGTGCGGTCCGAGGGCAACTCTCGCACCCGTAGTCTCCGGCAAGTCGCAACAGGGCTCCATGGCAGCATGGAGCCCTGTATGGTTTCCGGCATGGAGGCGTTTGCCCGGGTGGGCGAGGCCATTCGGGCCACCACCAGCAAGCTGGAGAAGACACGGCTGCTGGCCGAGTACCTCGTCGGCCTGGATGACGCGACCCTCCCGATCGGGGCGGTCTTCTTCACCGGGCGCCCGTTCGCCGACCGCGACCAGCGCAAGCTGAACCTCGGCTACGCTGTGATCCGGGACTCCATGATCCAGCTCGGCCAGGTCGATGAGCAGGCCCTGGGCGATGCCTACCTGCGCCACAGCGACATCGGCGACGTCATCGAGGAGGTGCTGGCCGGCCGGACCCATCCGGTGCCCACTTCGCTGGCCGACGTGCTGCAGACGTTCATCCGGATCTACGAGCAGCGCACCGTGCGCAAAAAGACGGAGGAGCTGCGGGCGCTGTTGGATCGCCTCAGCCCCATGGCAGCCAAGTACGTGGGCAAGATCCTGACCGGCGACCTGCGGATCGGGCTGCGGGCGGGCCTGGTAGAAGAGGGGATCGCCCGGGCCTTCCAGGCTTCGGCGCCGGACGTTTCCTGGGCAAGCCTGCTGACGGGCGACCTGGGCGAGGTTGCCCTGCTGGCGCGTGGCGGACGGCTGCGCGAGGCGCGGCTGCGCCTGATGCATCCCTTCCAGTTCATGCTGGCGTCCCCCGAGGAAGACGCCGCCGCCATCATGCGCCGGGTCGGGGGCGAGGCCTGGGTGGAGGACAAATACGACGGCATCCGCGGACAGCTGCACAAGGAGGGCGCGCGGATCGTGCTCTATTCGCGCGATCTGAACGAGGTCACGGCAGCGTTTCCGGAGGTGGTCGAGGCGGCCTCGGGCATTCCCCACGACCTCCTGCTCGATGGGGAGTTGCTGGCCTTCCGGGACGGCCGGGTTCGCCCATTCTTCGAGCTCCAGCACCGGCTGGGCCGCAAGGTGGTGAAGGCGGAGCTGCGCCAGGAAGTGCCCGTCATCTTCACGGCCTTTGACTTGCTCTACCTGGACGGGCGCGACCTGCTGCTGGAGCCGCTCCGCGAGCGCCGGCGCCTTCTCGAGGAGCTGCACCTCCCGTCCCCCTTCATGCTCGCCCATCTGATCCAGGCGCAAACCGCGGAGGAGCTCGACCGCATCTTCGACGACGCCCGGGCCCGACACAACGAGGGCCTGATGGTCAAGGATCCCAAGAGCGTCTACACACCCGGACGCCGCGGGCTGGCCTGGCTCAAGCTGAAAAAAGCGCTGGCCACCCTCGACGTGGTCGTCACCGGGGTCGAAGTCGGCCACGGCAAGCGCAAGCACGTACTGTCCGATTACACCTTCGCCGTCTACGACGAGCGCGCCGATCGGCTGGTCAACATCGGCAAGGCCTACTCCGGGCTGACCGACGTCGAGATCGCCAAGATGACCGAATATTTCAAATCCATCACGCTCAAAGACTACGGTCGCTTCCGGCTGGTGCAGCCCGAGGTGGTCCTGGAGGTGGCCTTCGACGCCATCATGGAGTCGGGCCGCCACAACTCCGGATTTGCTCTACGGTTTCCGCGCATCGTCCGCATCCGGACCGACAAGACCTCGCGCGAGATCGACACCCTGGCCAATGTGGAGACTCTCCACCGCGCCTTTACCGGCGAACGGGTGCAGCTGGTCGAAAGCGCGCAGTCACCATGAGCGCCACGGCGGTGATGATGATGGCACCGGCCGCCACCGTCCGAATCGTCACGGGCTCGGCCAGAATCAGCCAGCCCAGAGTCACGGCCACGATTGGATTGACGTAGGCGTAGGTCGAGACCAGCGACAGCGGCGCCACCCGCAGCAGCCAGGTGTAGGCGGTGTACCCGACCAGCGACCCGAAGCTGATCAGGTAGGCGAGGGCCAGCGCCGAGGCTCCCGACACTCGGTTCAAGTGGACCCGGCCCAGCTCACCGGCTGCCACGCCAGCCACCAGGTACAGGCCGCCGGCGCAGAGCATCTGCATGGCCGTGGCGACCAGCGGCCGGCTGGGCAGGGACACGCGACGCGAGTAGACCGACCCCACCGCCCAGAACACAGGCGCCACCACCGCGATGGCCGCCCCCAGGGGATCGATCCGGCCGCCGCCGGGTGATCCCAGGAGCAGCCCAACGCCACCAAATCCGAGGGCCAGGCCCAGGATCGCCAGCGGGTGCAGGCGCTGCCCGAAGCCCAGCCGGCCGATCAGCGCCATCCAGAGCGGGACCGTCGCGATCACCAGGGCGACCACCCCGGAGGGCACGGTCCGCTCCGCCAGGATGACGCCCCCGTTGCCCATGAACAGCAGCGCCGCCCCCACCAGGAACGTCCCCAGCCACTGGCGCCGGCCCAGCCGGTCCTGCCGCCACGGGCCACGCCGGGCCGACCAGGCGAACAGCAGCGCCCCGGCTACCAGGAAGCGGAAGGCGCCCATCAGCAGCGGAGGCATGGTTTCCAGGGTCACCCGGATTCCGAGGTACGTCGAACCCCAGATCAGGTAGACGCCGGCCAGGGCCAGCCCGATGGCGAGCGGACTGGCCCCGGCGCGAGGCAGGAACCGGGCTTCGATCGAGCGGACCGCCAGGCTCATGGCCGGCTTAGCGCAGCCGCGAGGTGGCGTGGGAGAAGGCGTGGAGGGGTTCGCCGCCCTGCAGCCAGGGACCCCAGTCGATCTCAGGCTGGCTGGGCGTGGGGGCTCGTTTCGCCGCCTTTACCCGGCGGCGAGCCCGCCCGGCCATACGCTCCCGTTCCGCCTCCTGAAAGAACCGCTGTTCGCGGTCGCTGATCAGGGCTCGGGTGCCTTCGAGGCCGTAGAACGTGGTCATCTGGCTCACCTCCTGAATCTCCTTTAGTAACCGTTCCGTGACATCTCACCGGTTACATCCATATAGTAGCTGGTTGTTTTTAACCTGTCAAGTAGGGTATAAGGGTTACAGGATGAATGAGGAACCGGCCGTTCACCGGGCCTGGCCGCCTCCCTTCCAGCAGGGCCACCTGGCTTCCCTCCAAGATGGGCTCGACTTCATCAATACCCTCGAATACGAGGCTGGCAAGGTAACCGATGAGCTGCTGTCGGCCGAGGCCGCCCTGGAGTGGCTCACCCACCACGACCTCATGCACCGGGAAGCCAAAGACCACCTCCTGCAACATTTCATTGACGCGCCCCGAGAATCGGCTCGCATGCTGGCGAAGATGAAACGGGTCAGAGCGGCGATGCGTGAGATCGTCGATGCGGCGGTCGAGGGTCGAGCAGCGTCAACGGCCGATTTGAAGGAGCTGAACCGCGCCATGCGGACGCACTATGTCTATGAGCTGGTGCCGTCCACGGATGGCGTCTCGCTGGACCACCGCCATCAGGGCGATCCGGTCGACGGCGCGCTGGCCCGCCTGGCCGAGAGCATTGCCCGCGAGCTGATCCAGGGCCATCCCGAACGGCTGCGGATCTGCGAGAACCAGCAGTGCCGCTATGTCTTCGCCGATACTTCCCGTACCGGCCGGCGGAAGTGGTGCGACATGACCACCTGCGGCAACCGCGCCAAGGTGGCCCGCCACCGAGCCCGGCAGAAGACCACGAATTAGTTAGGGCTAATTCCCCAGCTGGCACACACCGCCTTGTTCGTAAAATGGGCCTGCCGCGGAGGGGTGTCCGAGCGGTTTAAGGTGCAGCTCTCGAAAAGCTGTGTGGTGCAAGCCACCGCGAGTTCGAATCTCGCCCCCTCCGGTCCTTTTCGACTCGGGTGAGGCTAGGCCAGCAGCTCGCCCGCCGCGCGTTCCAGGGGTTGGAATTGGCGCTCGTACAGCCGGGCGTAGAGCCCGCCCTGCTGCCGGAGCCGGTAGTGGTTCCCTTGCTCCACCAGGCGGCCGCGGTCGAAGACCAGGATTACGTCGGCCGCCAGGATGGTCGACAGGCGGTGGGCGATGACGATGGACGTGCGGCCGCGAAACAATGGCTTCAGCGCCGCCTGGATCAGGTACTCGGACTCCGAGTCGAGGTTGGACGTGGCCTCGTCCAGGATCAGGATGCGCGGATCCTTGAGGATGACCCGGGCGATCGCCACCCGCTGCTTCTCGCCACCGCTCAGCCGGTGACCGCGCTCCCCCACCACCGTGTCGTAGCCGTCCGGGAGCGCCGCGATGAACTCGTGCGCGTGGGCGGCGGTGGCGGCGGCGATCATCTCGGCCTCGGTCGCGTCCGGCCGTGCATACAGGAGGTTCTCCCGCACGCTGGAATGGAACAGGTACGTGTCCTGGAAAACCATCCCAATCTGCTGCCCGAGCGACTCGAGGGTCAGGTCACGGATGTCGTGGCCGTCGATCCGAATGGTGCCCTGCTGCGGGTCGTAGAAGCGGGGCAACAAGCTCGTCACCGTGGTCTTGCCGGCGCCGCTCGGCCCCACCAAGGCGGCCAGCTGGCCGGGATCGATGGAAAACGACACATCCCGCAGCGCCGGTTCGACGGCCGACGAGTAGGTAAAGGTCACCTGCTCGAAGGCGGCCGCTCCGCGGGCGTGCTGCAGGACGGTGGCACCGGACCGATCCTGGATCTCGATAGGGAGATCGAGATATTCGAACAGCCGCTGGAAGAGCGCCAGCGACCCGATCACGTTGACCTGGAGATTGGCCAGCGATGCGACCGGTCCATACAGGCGGCTGAGCAGGACGGTGGCAAAGGTCACCACCACGCCGACCGAGGCCTGGCCGGTGAGCACGAGGTAGCCACCGAAGAGCCAGAGAACGGCGGGACCGGCGGTCCCCAGCACGCCCATCAACATGAAGAACCAGCGTCCGATCATCGCCTGGCGGACGTTGAGGTCGCGCAAGTCCGCATTCAAGCGCCGGAATCGGGCGGCCTCGCGGGCCTGGGTGACGAAGGCCTTGACCAGCAGAATGCCGGAGATGCCCAGCACTTCCTGCATGTAGGCGGTCAGTTCCGAGAGCTTGCCCTGCGTCTGTTTGCGGGCGTCGAACGTGGTCCGGCCCACCCGCTGCGTCGGCAGCACAAACGCCGGGATCACCAGTAAGGCGGCGATGGTCAGCCGCCAGTCGTAGGCGATCATCAGGGCGACCGTGCTCCCCAGGACGACCAGGTTGTTGATCAGGCTGAAGATGGTGTCCGACACCACGCTCTGGACGCCGTTCACGTCGTTGCTCAGCCGGGACATCACGTCACCGGTGCGGGTGCGGGTGAAGAAGGCGACCGTCTGACTGAGCATTCGCCCGAACAGCTGGTTGCGGAGATCAAACATGATGCTCTGGCTGATCCGGTTGCTGAAATACGACTGCAGCACGCCGATCAGCCCGCCCGCCACGGAGGCGGCCACCAGGGCCAGGATCAGGACGATGACAAAGCTGACGTGCCCGTGCCGCCTCGGATCCAGGTAATCGATCAGCGTCCGGGTGACGATGGCGGGGACCAGCCCCACCGCCGCGGCCACGCCGATGCAGGCCAGCACCACCAGGGCGCTGGGCCAATAGGGCAGAAAGTAGGCAAAGACGCGACGCAGCAGCCGCCACTCGACCTTGACCTTCGGCTTGTCCCCGGAGAACGCCCAGTCATGACGCCAGTACATTGACTTCATCCTTACCCGATTGGCGGCTCCCTAACACCGCCCGACTATACAATGCCCTCATCGACGCCACCGCTCGAGACGACGCGCACTACATGGAGCGGGCGTTGCAGCAGGCCCGTCAGGCCGCCGCGCTGGGCGAGGTGCCCGTGGGCGCGGTCATCACCCGGGATGGGTCGGTGGTCGCCGAAGCCCATAACCAGATGGAGAGCACCCCCGACGCGACCGCCCACGCCGAGATGCTGGTGCTGCAGCAGGCAGCCCGCCGGGCGGGGTCCTGGCGGTTGGACGGCATGACCCTCTACGTGACCCTGGAGCCGTGCCCGATGTGCGCTGGGGCCATGGTGCTGGCCCGCCTGCAGAGGCTCGTGTATGGCGCCTCCGACCCCAAGAAGGGGGCGGTGGACTCGGTCTACGACGTCCTCCACCATCCGGCCAACAATCACCGGGTCGCGGTCACGTCAGGCTTGCTGGCCGCCCCTTCGGCCGCGCTGTTGCGCGACTTTTTCGCCGAACGACGGCTGCGACCCGCCTGACCGGGCTTAGTTATCCGGCGAGGGGCTGGGCCGCGCCGACCCCTTCGCGCCGTGGTCGTGCAGGGCTTTCTTGGCTCCGCTCAGCGTTTGGTCGGCCTGGCGCTCCGAGTGCTGCACGCTGGCGGCGGCTTCGCTGTGACCGCGGGCAGCCAGGTCGGCGGCCACGGCTTCCAGGCCGCCGTCCGCCTCAGCCTGCCCCTGGCTGACATCGCGTTCCAGGCGACCCGCATCGGCCGGCTGCAGCGGCGCCGCCACCACCTGCCTGCCCAGCTCGGCGACGTCGGTATCGAATGCCGTGATCAGAGAGAGGGCTTCGGCCACCCGGCCCTGCGCGCTCAGCTGCGCCGCTTCCGACACCCGGCGGGTGGCCAGCTGCATTCGCAGCCGGGCGTTGGCCGCGGGGTCGAGGGTCAGGCTGAGCTGCACCCGCTCCATGCCGCGCTTGACCTGGTACAGGGGGTCACCCGGCAGGCTCTGCGCGGAGGCAGCCACGATCCCGGCACCCAGCAAGGCTCCACTCAGCCCGACGGCGAGCGCCAGCCGGAAGGCCGGCCGAGCCACCCATCGCGACCGGGCGGCCGATGCCCGCCGGTGGGCGGCCACGGCCAGCATCAGGTTTCGCGTCCGGAGCTTGAAGGCGGGATCGGGCGCCGGCCGCTGGAGCTGAGCGACATCGGTGGACACTCGCAGGAGGTCGATCAACTCGTCGCGCTCCGCAGGGGACCGCTGGAGGACCCGGTGTAGGCTCCGACCATCCCGGAGGGCGTCCAGGCAGCGATCGAGCCGGGTGCCGAAATCAGGCACGGCGGGCCTCTACCGCGGGTGAGTCCGCGAGCACCCGCCGGAGGCTGACCAGGGCGCGGTGCTGCATGGCGTGGATGGCGCCGTGGGTGCGGTTCATGATGCGGGCGATCTGCTCGACCTCTCGGTTCTCGACGAAGCGCAGCAAGATGAGCTGGCGCTGGTCGTCAGTCAAGTGGCCGAGGGCGGCGGCCAGGAGCCGCCGATCCTCGCCGAGCTGCAGGCGAACCTCCGGGGCCCCTAATGGGCTGGCATCGGGAAGGTGCTCGGAGAGCTCCAGCGGCGTCCGGGCCGAGCGCCGGTACCGGTCGACCACCAGGTTGTGGGCGATCCGGTAGAGCCAGGTGGAGAATGGCACCCCCTGCAGCCGGTACCCCGGCAAGGCATCGATCATCTTGAGGAACACCTGCCCAGTGAGATCTTCCGCGTCGGCCTGGTTGCGGACCCGTATATAGATGTAGCGGTAGATCGAATCAATATGGTGCTCATAGATCTCGGCGAGGGCCCCTGGCTCCAGCGCTTTGGCCCGCTTGAGCAGGGCGACCTCGGGCGGCTTTCTCAAGGCGCCCATATCTTATAACGCGGCCATTCCCCAATTCGAACGGGCGGGGTAGCAGGAGAGAATTCCTGCGATAATTCATGACTGCCGCGGTGGCATTAGCTCAGCTGGTTAGAGCATCAGATTGTGGATCTGAGGGTCGAGGGTTCAAGTCCCTTATGCCACCCATCCCCACCCTGGTGTGGGAGGCGGAGGGCGGCCCGGGTCATCCGGCATCAGGCTGCCACCTCCCGGTCATCGTGATTCGCCTCGCTGAGCAGTCGCTCGACGTCCCGCCAGCTGGGGGTGTGGCGGAGCTCCGAGAGTTCGATCATGACCCGTCCCTGGGCGTCGAACACGGCGTCGTGCACCTGGTTTAGCCGGCTGGCCGACGTGTCGGCCAGCTCCTCCAACAGCACCGGGTCGTGGGCGGCGGCGAACGACACGATCAAGGTACGCAGCTCGGTCGGAAACAGCCCGTCTCCGCTAAGCCTGAGCTCCTCCAGCTGCCGGAGGAGCCAATCGAGCGTGGCCAGCCGCCAGCGGGCCAGGCGTTCCGGCGCTCGGCGCAACTCGGACTCCGTCTGGGCCGCGACGGACTCCAGGGCTGTCGCGTCAAAGACGGTCGCGGCCGGGGCCATCACACCGCCGCTCCGACCAGCGCCCCGCCCGAAGAGCGAACGTTGATCTGGCGGAATGGCTGGACCATCTCCCGCAGGGAGAGGACGGACTCCGACGCGCCGCGACGGTACGGACCGGCCGCTCGCCACCCGGCGTCCTGCTGCTCGAGGACCTCGGCCACCAGGCGCAGCAGCGCCCGGCGGCTGGGGAAGATGCCCACCAGCTCGCACCGGCGGGCGAGCTCGCTAACCAGCCGTTCGGCGTTCGTGGACCAGATCTGGCGCCGATGCTCCGCCGGGAAGCCGAAGTAGGTCAGGCACGCCGGGTCGGTTTGCCGCAACAGCTGGGCGAGCCCCGGGTTGCGTCGAGCGATGCGCCGCGTCACACGCTCGACCGCTCGGCGGGCGGCCTCGCGGTCGGGCTGGGCGAAGATCCGCCGGAGGGTCGCCGCCGCGAACGGGCGGGCCGATGCCGGAACGGCCTCGAGGGCATCGCGCAAAAAATGGGTCAGGCAGCGCTGCCAGGCTGCCCTGGGCAGGGCCGCCCGGAGCGCCAGCTGCAGCCCGGCATGATCGTCGGCCGTCACCAGCCGGACCCCGTCCAGGCCGCGGCGGCACAGGTCGCGCAGAAACTGCAGCCAGACACCGGCGTTCAGCTCGTCGGTGACATCGGCACCCAGCACGTCCCGGTGGCCAGACCCGCGAACGCCGATGGCGAGCACGACGGTCGCAGGGCGGACCGAGCCGCCGGTTTTCACGGGCACCACGACTGTCTCCAGCAGAAGGTATGGGTGGACCCCGCTAATCGATCGACGGAGAAACCCGAGGAGCGACCGGTCCAGCTCATTGGAGGCCTGGCCAACCGCTTCCCTGGTTATCCGTTTCAGGCCCAGGACGTCCGCCAGGGCGTCGACCGCCGCCGATCCGGTCCGGTGCACGTAGGCATCCTGGATCGCGCACAGGAGCGCCCGTTCATTCGGGTGCCGGAGGTCCAGCCGCCGCCAGCCTTCTCGAGCCACCTGGGCCGTGGCGAGCAGCGAAACGTTTCCGCCGCGGACCTTCCAGTTGCGCTCTGGAAGGCTCTGTGCGGTGAAGAGGCTGCGTGCGCGACGGGCCCAGGGCTGCCGGGTCAGCGGCCGTTCTGAAGCACTGATCATGCCCAAAGCCTAGCCCGGGCTGCCGCACTTCTCGCCCTGCGTCCGCGTTACCTAGGCATCCGGCAAATGCAGGGCTGCCGGGTTGCGGCTTTGCAAGAGATGATGCGTCCGAGCCGTTAAGTGACTTGGCCCCTGTCTCCTCGCCGAACCACTTGACAGGTGCCGGCGAGGGAGCGGCCAGCAATGCGGCTGTCCATCCGGCACCAGATCGTCGGACCGTTTGTCGTGCTCGTGGTCTTCGTTGGGATCGTGGGCACGGCGGTGGTCATGACCCATGTGGCCGCGTCCACCGAGGAGCAGTTCGACGGGAACCTGCTGCGGGCGAGCATGCTGGCGAACGATCACCTCGCCCTCCTGGAGGCCGACCGGCTGCAGCTGTTGCGGTCCGCCGCCGATACACAGGGCGTTGCCGAGGCGCTGCAGGCCGGCGACCGGGCGGGTTTGCGCCACCTCCTGGTCCCGGTGCTGGCCAACGTCGCCTCCCCCGACCTCACGCTCCGAGTCCT
>WNEY01004780.1_pt1 | contig 10382 bp, 11 predicted proteins | sample 5400531 | NCBI WGS metagenome assembly WNEY01 (sample SAMN13153338, study PRJNA577476) | soil metagenome | isolation source: 200 cm saprolite under Douglas fir tree site 1 | place: USA:California | collected 2015-04-18
CCGGCGCGATCGCCCTGGCCGGCGGGCCCGAGCGGGTCATCACCTTGTCCGACCCGGCCGCCGCCGACTTCGGCGTCACGCTGTCCCAGCCCACGCCCAGCCGTGCTCCGGGTGCCCTGGATGAGACGATCGCCCTGCTGGCCGATGGCCGGCTCCGACTGCGCGCGCACATATCCATGCCCATGCAACAGACCGCCGAGGCCCACCGCCAGCTGGAAAGCGGCACCGTCCACCAGCGCATTATCCTCACCCTGCCCTAGCGCGGGCGGTCGAGCGGCGGCCAGCCCGCCCGCTCGTGACATGCCGCCTGGACCGACATGGAGGTCCGGCTCGTGACACCGGATGCGGGGACTCAGCCGGGCAAGCTGAGCCCGGCTGACGGCCCCGGCCCGCGCGAACTGCTCGGCTACCGCTCCGCGCAAGGCCGGTGGGTGGTCGCGGCGGTGATCGTGGGGTCGTCGGTGGCGGGGATCGACTCCACCGGATCAGTGTCATTCGTTCCACGAAGCGTTCCACGGACCAGGGTGGAGGAGAGGTAAATACCTTGCTGACCTGGGAGCCGGTGAGCGGATTCGAACCGCTGGCCTGCCGTTTACAAGACGGCTGCTCTGCCTGCTGAGCTACACCGGCGGGAGACTCTGAGCATCGTAGCCGGCCCACGCGGAAGCGAGAATTCTCACGAGCGGGCGCCGCCCGAGCGCAGGGTATCCCGCAGGGCCTCGAGCGCGGTGAAGCGCGGGGCCCAGCCCAGGTCCTGCTTCGCCCGGGTGGTGTCCATGATCGCCGGATGGCTGGCCGCCTCCACCCACTGCGCGGCGGGCGGCAGGAACGGCAGCGCCGCGATGGCCCGGGCCGCCAGCCGCGCGGGGCCGCCGGGCAGCGGCAGCGGGATCAGGCCGAACTCGCGGGCGACGTCGGCGGTGGTGAGGATCCCGTCGGCGGCGATGTTATAGGCGCCGGGCGGGCCGACGGCCACCACGCACTGCAGGAGCGCGCGCCCGAGATCTTCCTCGTGCACGAACTGCAGCGGCATCACCGGCACCGGCGCGGGCAGCGGCACCGGGAGCCGGCCGATCCGGCCAGCCAGCCTGCGGCCGAGCGGGGCCAGCGGCCCGGGCAGGAGATCCTTGGCGCCGACCGCGTGCGGCCCCAGGACCACCGGCGGGCGCAGCAGGTACAGCGCGGGCCCGGCGGACCGGTCCGCCTCGGCGCGCAGCAGGTGCTCTAGCTCCGCCTTCTCCTGCGCGTAGAACAGCCGGGCGGCGGGGCGCACGGGCCACTCCTCGGTCATCCCGACCGGGTTGTCGGAGTGGAAGCCGTACGCCGCCACCGAGGAGGCGTAGACGAACCGGCGCGCGCCCGCCGCGGCCGCGGCCCGGAAGGCGTTCAGCGTGCCGTCGACGTTGACCGCCCGGATCACCTCGGCGGACGCGGCCCCGGTGACCAGGAACGCCAGGTGCACTACCACGTCGGCGGAGCCGAAGGCGTCACGCAGGGCCGAGGGGTCGCGGACATCCCCGCGGCGGTATTCGAGCTTCGTCCAGCCGTACGCAGCCGGGTCGAACGGGCGCCGGGCGATGCCCACGATCCGCGTCACCCGGTCATCGGCCTGCAACAGCGGGATCAGGCCGAAGCCGAAGGTCCCGGTCGAGCCGGTCACCGCGACAATCAGGTCCCGCTCGCCGCCGGGTGCCACGGCGCCGGGTTCCTGGGCCGCTGCAGTCATGGCCCCAGCTTGCCAGACGCAGCCGCGCGGCGCTGACCGCACGAGGCCGGCCCGGGCCCCAAGCGAGCGCTGGGCGCGGCTAGCCGTCCGCGGCGGCCCGGGACCGGACCGCGGCCACTTCGTACAGCGCGATGCCCGCGGCCACCCCGGCGTTCAGCGACTCGGTGCGGGCCGCGATCGGGATCCGGACCAGCTGGTCGCAGGCCTGGGCGACGATCCGGGACAGGCCGCGGCCCTCGGACCCGATGACTAGGACCAGCGGAGCCGTGGCCAGCTCCAGGTCGCGGATCCCGGTGTCACCGGCCGCGTCCAGGCCCGCCACGAAGACCCCGGCGTCCCGGTAGGACTGCAGGGCCCGGGCCAGGTTGACCGCGCGGGCCACCGGCACCCTCGCCAGCGCGCCCGCGGACGCCTTCCAGGCGCCCGCCGTGACGCCGGCGCCGCGACGGCCCGGGACCACCACCCCGTGGGCGCCGAACGCGCCCGCCGAGCGCGCCACCGCCCCCAGGTTGCGCGGGTCGGTGACGCCGTCCAGGGCGGCGATCAGCGGCAGCTGGCCGGCGTCGGCGGCCCGGGCGAGCAGGTCATCGGGATGCGCGTAGTCGTAGGGGCGCACTCGCAGGGCCAGGCCCTGGTGCAGAGCGCCGCCGGTGAGCCGGTCGAGTTCGGCGGCGCCGGCCTCGAGCACGGCCACGCCCCGGTCCGCGGCGAGCTTGATGGCCTCGCTGATCCGCTCGTCGTGCTGCACCCGGGAGCCGACGTACAGGACCGCCGAGGGCACGCCGGCCCGCAGCGACTCGACCACCGGGTTGCGCCCGGCGACGAACTCGGCCGCCTCCCCGGCGCCGCGCGACGCCCGGGCGGACGGGGCAGGCGGCGAGTACGAGGCAGGACCGTCGGCCGAGCGCCGGCCGCGGGACCCGCCCGGGGCCGCCGGGCCCCACTGGGACACCGGGCCCCCCTGGGACGCCGGGGCGCCCGGGGACGAAGCGCCCGCCGCGCGCCGCTGCGCCGGGTGGCCCGGGCGCAGGGCCGCGGGCGGGGTCGGTCCCTTGCCCTCGAGCTTGCGCCGCCCCTGGCCGCCGGTGCCCGCCCGTGGCTTGCCCGACTTGGTCTGGCCCGATCCAGGACGACCGACCCTGGCGCGACCGGCACCAGAACGACCGGCACCAGAACGGCCAGCACCAGAACGACTAGCCCCGGAACGGCCAGATCGTGAGCTCCCGGTTCCGCTCAACGCTTCAGCTCCCATCGCGGGCCTTCGGGAGTGTCCTCGACGAGGACGCCGATCTCCTCCAGGCCGTCCCTGATCGCGTCCGCGGTGGCGTAGTCCCGGCGCGCCCGGGCCGCGTCCCGCTGCTGCAGGGTCAGCTTTACCAGCGATCCGAGCACGTCTCGCAGCCGGTCGCCGGCGTCAGGTCCGCCCGCCGCGCCCGCCCGGTGCTGGCCATTCCAGTGCGGGGCGAGCGGGTCGAGGCCGAGCACGTCCAGCATGGCCCGCAGCCGGATCAGGCCGGCCCGGACGCCCGCCTTGTCGGATATGGCCAGCGCCTGGTTGCCGTCCCGGACGCAGGCGTGCACCGCGGCCAGCGCCGCCGGGACGCCGAGGTCCTCATCCATGGCCGAACGGAACGACACCGGCAGCCCGAGCGGCTCCTCCCCCGGGCCCGCCGCGGCGTCCGGCCCGAGGCGGCCCATCACGAGGCGGCCCATCCCCAGGCGGCTGAGCACCTCGGTGGCGCGCACCACGAAGCGCTCGATCCGCTGGTAGGCGGCGACCGCCTCCTCCAGCGCGTCCTCGGAGTACTCGAGCAGCGAGCGGTAGTGCGCCTGGACCAGGTAGTAGCGGAGCTCGGGCGGCCGCACCCGGGTCAGCACGTCGGTGACGAGCAGCGAGTTGCCGACCGACTTGCTCATCTTCGCCCCGGCCAGCCCGAGCAGCCCGTTGTGCACCCAGTACCGGGCGAAGCCGTCGCCCGCCGCGCGGGACTGGGCGATCTCGTTCTCGTGGTGCGGGAAGATCAGGTCCATCCCGCCGCCGTGGATGTCGAACGCCGGCCCGAGGTACTTGGTGGCCATGGCCGAGCATTCCAGGTGCCAGCCCGGGCGGCCAGGGCCCCACGGGGTTTCCCAGTAGGGCTCCCCCGGCTTCGCGCCCTTCCACAAGGTGAAGTCGCGCGGGTCGCGCTTGGCACTGTCCTGTCCCGGGACGTTGTCGGAGTCCTCGGCCGGCCGCATCTGGTCGAGCCGCTGGCCGGACAGCGCGCCGTAGTCCGGGTAGGAGCGCACGTCGAAGTACACGTCCCGGCCGGCCGGGTAGGCGTGGCCGCCCTCGATGAGGCGGCGGATAAGCACGATCATCTCCGGGATGTGCCCGGTGGCGCGCGGCTCGACGTCCGGCGGCCGGACGCCGAGCGCGTCGTAGGCCCAGGTGAACGCGCGCTGGTTCCGTTCGGCCACGATCCAGGTCGGGACACCCTCCTGCTGGGCGGTGCGCAGGATCTTGTCCTCGATGTCGGTGACGTTGCGGCAGAAGGTCACCCGGTACCCGCTGGCCTCGAGCCAGCGGATGAGCACGTCGAAGCAGACCGCGGACCGCAGGTGGCCGATGTGCGGCGGCGCCTGCACGGTGGCGCCGCACAGGTACACCGACGCCTGCCCCGGCGTGATCGGCGTGAACTCGCGCACCGCCCGTGCGGCGGTGTCATGCAGGTGCAACGTCACGCTGACAAGGTTAAGGGATACGAGGAGATACGGGGGAGATCCGGATTCGGGGGGCCTGGGCGGGTCTACGAGGCGGCTTACGAAGCCGCGGGCATCAGCTCTGCTGGCACTAGCAGGGCGGTGGCGATCGCGGCGATGCCCTCGCCGCGGCCGGTCAGGCCCAGCCCGTCGGTCGTGGTGGCGGACACGCTGACCGAGGCGCCGGCCAGCGCCTCGGTCAGCACTTTTTCCGCTTCGGCGCGCCGCGGCGCGACCCGCGGCCGGTTCCCTATCACCTGGACCGCGACGTTGCCGATGACGAACCCAGCGTCGCTGACCAGCCGGGACGTCTCGCGCAGCAGCGCGACGCCGGACGCCCCGGCCCACTCGGGCCGGGAGGTGCCGAAGTTCTCGCCAAGATCGCCGAGCCCCGCCGCGGACAGCAGCGCCGTGCAGACGGCGTGCGCCGCGACGTCTCCGTCCGAATGCCCATCCAGGCCCGCCTCGCCCGGCCAAAGCAAGCCAGCCAGGTAAAGCTCACGCGAGGCGGTCAGCGGATGTACGTCAACTCCGACCCCCACCCGGGGGATGGGAACGCTCAGGTCGCCAGGACCTCGTCGAGCAGGGCTTCGGCCTTGTCCTCGTTGGTCTTCTCGGCCAGCGCCAGCTCGCTCACCAGGATCTGCCTCGCCTTCGCGAGCATGCGCTTCTCGCCCGCGGACAAGCCGCGTTCCTTGTCCCGCCGCCACAGGTCCCGAACGACCTCGGCCACCTTGTTCACGTCACCGGAAGCGAGCTTCTCCAGGTTGGCCTTGTACCGTCTGGACCAGTTGGTCGGCTCTTCGGTGTGCGGCGCCCGTAGCACCTCGAACACCCGCTCAAGCCCTTCGGCGCCTACGACGTCACGCACGCCTACCAGCTCGGCATTGTCCGCGGGGACGCGCACGGTCAGGTCGCCCTTGTCGACCTTGAGGACCAGATAGGTCTTATCCTCGCCCTTGATGGTGCGAGTCTCGACCGCTTCGATGCGAGCAGCCCCGTGATGGGGATAGACGACGGTATCGCCGACCTTGAAAGACATGTGGCAAGTACCCCTTCCGCTGAAGACCATCTTACCACGTCGGACGGTGTCGATAAAACGCCCATGGGGGTAAATATGCAGGTCAGTACGGTGGTCGCCAGCTCGTACCCACACCATTCAGCTGGTCGTGCCGACCCCGGCACGACCACTCGAGGGCTTACTGCGCTCCTTCCAGTCTACCCGAGTCAGTGAAAAGAGCTCTGCATCTTGCCGATTGACGGGGTGTTGGCCCGGGGGGGAGGACCTCACAAACCCCGCTGGGGCTCATACTGGTTAGCGAGGGTCCAATTCGCGCCGGAGGTGACGGTGAATCCTGGCGGCGGATCGGGATGGGACGAGCCTCCGCTCGACATCCAGATCCCGGATGACGCGCGTGAGCTCGATCGTGACGTGCTGGCCTACCACCGGGAACTGCGCGCGAAACGCCGCCGGAACCGGCTGCGGCGGCTGGCGGGACCCTTCGCCGCCCACGGCAGCGTCATGCCGCTGCTGGCGAGCATCCTGGCCGTGTGCCTGGTGGCGGGCGCGATGCTGTCGGTGGCCACGTTCAGCCCGGCGACGTCGCCCGCCGAGCGGACGCCCCGGCCGACCACGGCGGCCTCCACCGTCCGGCCCGCGCCGCCGCGGTCGAGCGCCCCGGCCTCGGCTAGCCCGTCGGGCACCCACAGGGCCGGCCGCTCGGCCAGCAGTTCGGCCAGCCCGTCGGCCTCGTCCACCCGGCCCAGCCCGTCCGGCTCCGGCTCACCTGGAGCCCCGCGTTAGCTCCGGGCGGCGTGACCGCTACGATTTTCTTCCGTCCGAAGGAAGTGAGTCGAGGAGGCCGTTAAGGTGACGCGCTGGAACCGCCGCCTGCTGTTCGGCGCCATCGCCATGCTGGTCCCGGCGCTGGCCGGCTGCGAGGCCGGCTTCAACGCGCCGACGCTGACCTTCCACCCGGCCAACTTCGGGGTCAACACGATCCAGAACGGCATCACCATCGACAACGCGTTCGTGCTCGGGCCCCCGCCCGGTTCGGCGCTGCCGCCCGGCGGCCGGGCGGGCCTCTTCCTCGCGATCCAGGCGCAGAACGGCGACCGCCTGGTCTCGGTGAGCGCCCCGGGCGCCGCGACCGAGGTGAGAATCGCCGGCGGTTCGGTCAACCTGCCGGCCCTGACGGTGGTGAACCTGAGCGGCCCGGTACCGAAGGTGGTGCTCACCGGACTGGCCAGCCAGCTCGGCGGCGGGGAGACGGTCCAGCTGAGCTTCAACTTCGCCGAGGCGGGGACGATCAGCCTGGCCGTGCCGGTCGAGCCGCACGCCTACGAGTACGCGACTTACGCCCCGCCGCCCGTCCCGGCCCCGTCGGCCAGCGGGTCGGCGTCGGCCAGCGCATCGGCGTCCGGCGCGGCGTCGGCCAGCGCCTCCGCCAGCCCATCGGCCACGCCGTAGCGGGGCCGGGGCTCCGCACCCGGCCCGTTCGGGATAATAATCCCAAACGGACTGGCGTTCCCGCCCGTCAGGCCGCTGACTCGAACTTGTAGCCCAGGCCGCGCACGGTGACGATGTGCTGCGGCTTGGCCGGGTCGACCTCGATCTTGGCCCGCAGTCGCTTGATGTGCACGTCCAGCGTCTTGGTGTCGCCCACGTAGTCGGCGCCCCAGACCCGGTCGATGAGCTGCATCCTGGTCAGCACCCGGTCCGCGTTGCGCAGCAGCACCTGGAGCAGCTCGAACTCCTTCAGCGGCAGCTGCACGGTGCCGCCCCGGACGGTGACCACGTGCCGGTCCACGTCCATCCGCACCGGCCCGGACTCCAGCGCCGTCTCGGCCACGTCGTCGGGCTCGCCGCGGCGCCGGAGCACCGCGCGCATCCGGGCGACGAGCTCGCGGGAGGAGAACGGCTTGGTCACGTAGTCGTCGGCGCCGAGCTCCAGCCCGACCACCTTGTCGATCTCGCTGTCCTTGGCGGTCAGCATGATCACCGGCACGGTGGACCTCTCCCGCAGCGACCGGCACACCTCGCTGCCCGGCAGGCCCGGCAGCATCAGGTCGAGCAGGACCAGGTCGGCGCCGGTCCTGTCGAAGGTGTCGAGCGCGTCGGGGCCGGTCGAGCAGACCGCGACCTCGAACCCCTCCTTGCGCAGCAGGTACGAGATGGCGTCGCTGAACGAGTCTTCGTCCTCAACTACCAGCACGCGTGTCACTTGGGTCCTCCCTGGAGGCTACCGGTGCTCTCGGGTTCTGTGCGGCTCGGTTCTGTGCGGCTCGGTTCTGTGCGGCTCGGTTCTGTGCAGCTCGGTTCTGGGGCTGGCGCGGCTAACGCAGCGCCGGTGCTGGCATGTTCGCTCCGCAGCGGTACGGACAGGGTGAAGGTGGACCCGGCGCCCTCGACGCTGCGCACCGTGACCTTGCCGTTGTGGGCCGCCATCACGTGCTTGACGATGGCCAGCCCGAGGCCGGTGCCGCCGGTCGCACGCGACCGCGCCGGATCGACCCGGTAGAAGCGCTCGAAGATCCGCTCCAGGTCGCGCTCGGGGATGCCGATGCCCTGGTCGGCCACGCTGAGCTCGGCGTTGCCTTCGGGGGTCCGCTTGGTGCTGATGACCACCCGGGTCCGCTCGGGACTGTACGCCACGGCGTTCTCCAGCAGGTTGCGCAGCGCGGTGACCAGCAGGTCCTCGTCGCCCAGGACGGTCAGGCCGCGGCTGCCGACCGAGGCGAGCGTGATGCCGCGCGCGTTCGCCTTCATCCGGCAGCGGTCCACCGCCTCGGCCACCACCGCGTCGATGTCGACCGGGCGCGGATCGGGCACCGGTTCGGCCGCCTGGATCCTGGACAGCGTGATCAGGTCCTGGACCAGGTTGGTCAGCCGTTGCGCCTCCTGCCGCATCTTGCCCGCGAAGCGGCGCACCGCCTCGGCGTCGTCGGCGGCGTCCTCGATCGTCTCGGCCAGCAGCGCCAGCGCGCCCACCGGCGTCTTGAGCTCGTGGCTGGTGTTGGCGACGAAGTCCCGCCTGACCTCCTCCACCCGCCGGCTCTCGGTCTGGTCCTCGGCGAGCACCAGCACCAGGCCGCCGCCGCCGACGGCGCCGCCGAGCGGCGCCACCCGGACCGCGAAGCTGGTCGTCCGGCCGCCGAACCTGGGCACCGGGACCTCGAACTCGCCTTCCCTGATCTCGCCGTCCCTGCGCACCTGGCGGGCCAGCGCGGCCAGCTCGCTGACCATCAGGCGATCGCCCTTGACCAGCCCGAACGCGCGTGCCGCGGCGCTCGCCCGCAGCACCTTGTCGTTGCTGTCGACGACCACGGCCGAGGAGGAGAGCACAGACAGGACCGAGGCGATGCCCGGTGGCAGCCGGACGGGCTGCTGCGCCGCCCTCATCCGGGAGCCGCGGGCCTGCCCCGCGGTACCGCCGGACCCCGAGGGCCTGGACCTTAGCGCCACTCGATCTCCGTAATCGGCGCACGCCGAGGCGATGACCAGTGAAGACTCACGTGCCTAATGGTATGCGCAGCACCAGGCTACAGAACAGCGCGATGCTACCCGCCTGGGCGATATTCGAAGGTTGTTCACCTTGCGGTAAACATCCCTTAATGCCGGATTCACCCGCTCATAGGTGCTAGCGGCCCTGGTTCCTGACGGCTTCGGCTGCTTCCGCCGCGGCGTCCGGGTCCAGGTACCTGCCGCCCGGGGTGACCGGCCGGAACGCGTCGTCGAGCTGGTACACGAGCGGGATGCCGGTCGGGATGTTCAGCTCGGCGATGGCGCCGTCGCTGATCCCGTCCAGGTGCTTGACCAGCGCGCGCAGCGAGTTGCCGTGCGCCACGATCAGCACCGTCCGGTCGTGGCCGAGGTCGGGCACCACGGCGTCGTACCAGTAGGGCAGCATGCGCGCCATGACGTCCTTCAGGCACTCGCTGCGCGGCCTGGCCTCCGGCGGCAGGGCCGCGTACCTGGCGTCGCCGGCCTGGGAATACTGGTCGTCGTCGGCGATCGGCGGCGGCGGCACGTCGTAGGAGCGGCGCCACAGCATGAACTGCTCGTCGCCGAACTCCTGCCTGGTCCTGGCCTTGTCCTTGCCCTGCAGCGCGCCGTAGTGCCGCTCGTTCAGCCGCCAGGACCGGCGCACGGGCAGCCAGAGCAGGCCCGCCTCCTCCAGCGCGATGTTGGCCGTCTGGATGGCCCGGGTCAGCACCGAGGTATGCACCACGCCTGGGCGCAGGCCCGACTGGGCGAGCAGCTTGCCCCCGTTCGCGGCCTCCTGCGCTCCAGCCGCGGACAGCCCGACGTCCACCCACCCGGTGAACAGGCCCTTGGCGTTCCATTCGCTCTCGCCGTGACGAAGCAGCACCAGCGTCCTCATGCTGCATCTCCCGCTCGCCTCCGGGGCCCCACCCACCTCCCCATCCCCTTCACTTGCGCCGCCTTCCCTCGTCGCTCGTCCCTCGCTCCTCAGTCCAGGCGACGCCGCGCCCCTTCAGCTCGCTCATGCCGCAAAGCCTAGCCTGGGAACAGGCTGCGGCCCGACGGGGTTGCTTAGAACGTGCATGATGTGCTGAGTCGCGCCCGACGACGGGTCGCCCCCCGGCGGATCGCGATCATCAGCGTGCACACCTCGCCGCTCGACCAGCCGGGGACCGGCGACGCGGGCGGCCTCAACGTCTACGTGGTCGAGGTGGCCAAGCAGCTGGCCAGCCGCGGCATCGAGGTCGACATCTTCACCCGCGCGGTCTGTCCCGATTCGCCGGCCGCGGTGGAGCTGGTGCCCGGCGTGCTCGTCCGCAACGTGGTGGCCGGCCCGTTCGAGGAACTCGACAAGAACGCCCTGCCCAGCCAGATCTGCCCGTTCACCTTCGGGGTGCTGCGGACCGAGGCCGCCTACGCGCCCGGCCG
>WNEY01004781.1_pt1 | contig 10381 bp, 14 predicted proteins | sample 5400531 | NCBI WGS metagenome assembly WNEY01 (sample SAMN13153338, study PRJNA577476) | soil metagenome | isolation source: 200 cm saprolite under Douglas fir tree site 1 | place: USA:California | collected 2015-04-18
CGCTCCGGCGGGTTCGCGCGGAGGGTATGAGCATGCGGGTCGTGTTCCTGGGGCCTCCCGGCGCCGGGAAGGGCACGCAGGCGCGCGAGCTGGCGCGCGAGTGGGGCCTCGCCCACATCGCCACCGGCGACATGCTGCGCGAGGCGATCGCGGCGGAGACGGGCCTCGGCCGCCAGGCCAAGACGTACTACGACCGTGGCGAGCTGGTCCCCGACGCGCTCGTCATCGGCATGCTGGGCGAGCGGCTCCAGGCGCCCGACGCCGCGCACGGGTTCATCCTCGACGGGTTTCCGCGCACGATCGCTCAAGCCGAAGCGCTCGAGTACCTGCTGAAGGACCTTGGCCGCGACCTCGATCGCGTCGTGTTCTTCGAGGTCTCCGAGCCCGAGCTGTTGCGGCGGCTCACCGCGCGTCGGGCCGTCGAGCAGCGCGCGGACGACACGGACGAGACCGTGAAGAACCGGCTTCACGTCTACGCCACCCAGACCGCGCCATTGCTCGAACACTACCGCAACCGCTCGCGACTGGTCTCCGTTGCCGGCGAAGGGCCGATCGACGCCATCCGGGGCGCGGTCCGGCAGGTGCTGGGCCGGTAACCCGGACCATGCGCGGCATCGAGTGCAAGTCGCCGCGGGAGATCGAGCTGATGCGCCGGGCCGGCCACATCCTGGCCGATCTGATGGACCGGCTCCGCGAGTTCGTCAAGCCCCCCATGACGACCCTTGAGGTCGACGTCGAGGTCGAGCGATTCATCATGAGCCGAGGGGCGAAGCCGGCCTTCAAGGGCTATCGCGGGTTCCCGGCGACCGTCTGTATCTCGATCAACGAGGAAGTGGTGCACGGCATCCCGTCGGCCCAGCGGCGGCTGCGGACGGGCGACATCGTCGGCCTTGATCTCGGGTGTATCGTGGAGGGGTACTACGCCGATTGCGCGTTCACGACCGCGCTCGGCGACGTTCCCGCGTCCGTCCGGAAGCTCCTCGACGTCACGCGCGAAAGCCTCGATCTGGCCATCGAGCAGTGCCGGCCGGGACGACGGCTCTCCGACGTGTCTCACGCGGTCCAGGCCCACGTGGAGGCCCACGGCTTCGGGATCGTGCGCGCCTTCGTGGGACACGGCATCGGCCGGGCGTTGCACGAAGAGCCTCAGATCCCGAACTTCGGCGAGCCCGGGCGGGGGCCGCAGCTCAAGGCGGGCATGGTCCTGGCCATCGAGCCGATGGTGACGATGGGAAGCTGGGAGGTGCGCGTGCTGGACGATGGGTGGACGGCGGTGACGAAGGACGGCAGCCTGGCCGCGCACTTCGAGCACACGATCGCGATCACGGAGAGCGGTCCGGACGTCCTCACCAGCCGAAACGGGCGATCGGCCACGGCAGTCGCGGAGCGGCGGCGATGACGCCGGAGCGGCGTTCGGAAACGCCGGAGCGGCGTCGATGACCAAAGAAGACGCGATCGAGGTCGAGGGAACGATCGTGGAGCCGCTGCCGAACGCGATGTTCCGGGTGGAGCTGGAGAACGGCCACCGGGTGCTCGCCCACGTGAGCGGCAAGATGCGGATGAACTTCATCCGCATCCTCCCGGGCGACCGGGTGAAGGTCGAGCTGTCGCCGTACGACCTCACGCGGGGCCGCATTACCTACAGGTTCAAATAGAGGACTGTCATGAGGGTCAGGCCGAGCATCAAGGCGCGCTGCGAGCACTGCAAGATCGTCCGGCGGCAAGGGGTCGTGCGGATCATCTGCAAGAATCCCCGGCACAAGCAACGCCAGGGATAGGCGGAGGCGAGCGATGGCGAGAGTGGCGGGAGTGGATCTTCCCCGGGACAAGCGCGGTGAGGTGGCCCTGACCTACATCTACGGTGTGGGGCGGCCGACGGCGATCCGAGTGCTGAGCGACGCGCGCGTCGATCCGGCCAAGCGCGTGAGCGCCTGGAGTGAGGACGAGACCGGGCGCGTGCGCGAGATCCTCGAGCGCGACGTCAGGGTGGAGGGCGACCTGCGACGCGAGGTATCCATGAACGTCAAGCGGCTCATGGACATCGGCGCCTATCGAGGAATGCGTCATCGCCGGGGCCTGCCGGTCCGCGGCCAGCGCACGCACACCAATGCCCGGACCCGCAAAGGGCCGCGGCGCGGCGTCATGATCAAGAAGAAGCCTGCGGCGGCCCCCGCGCCACGCAAGGCGGCAGGAGCGTAACCGATGGCGGAAGCCCAAGCGAAGCCGGCGCCCCGGAAGAAGGGCGGAAAGAGACGCGAGCGGCGTGAGGTGCGCACGGGCGTGGCCCACGTGCAGGCCACGTTCAACAACACGATCGTCACCCTCACCGACAAGATGGGCAACGTGGTCTCGTGGTCGAGCGCGGGCAGCGCCGGATTCAAGGGCTCCCGCAAGAGCACGCCGTTCGCCGCCCAGACGGCCGCCGAGCAAGCGGCCCGGAAGGCGATGGAGTTCGGGTTGAAGCAGGTCGAGGTGTTCGTGAAGGGACCGGGCGCCGGGCGCGAGGCCGCCATCCGCTCGCTCCAGGCCGTGGGACTGGAGATCACCGCCATCCGCGACGTGACGCCGATTCCGCACGACGGCTGCCGACCGCCGAAGCGGCGGCGGGTGTAGGAGGCGCTCATGGCCCGCTACGCCGACGCGAAGTGCCGTCTGTGCCGCCGGGAAGGTCAGAAACTGTTCCTCAAGGGCGCCCGCTGCTTCACCGACAAGTGCGCGATCGAGCGGCGGAACTATCCGCCCGGCCAGCACGGCTTGAACCGGGGCAAGCCCACGGCGTACGGCATCCAGCTCCGTGAGAAGCAGAAGGCCAAGCGCATCTACGGGGTGCTGGAGAGCCAGTTCCGCAAGTACTTCCAGTGGGCCGAGCGCGAGAAGGGCGTGACCGGAGAGAATCTCCTGAAGCTCCTCGAGCTGCGCCTCGACAACGTCGTCCACCGGCTCGGCTTCGCCGCCTCCCGGCGGGAAGGCCGGCAGATGGTGGCGCACGGCCACTTCGCAGTCAACGGGCGCAAGGTCTCGGTGCCGTCGTTCCTCGTGAAGGTCGGTGACGTCGTCCAGCTGCGCCCCACGTCCAAGCACCAGGTGCGCGTGGACGACAACCTCAACGCCGGGCGCGGCCAGATCCCGCAGTGGCTCGACCTGGACCCGAACGAGAAGAAGGCCGTCGTCCGCAGCCTGCCGCTGCGCGAAGACATTCAGATCCCGGTGACCGAGCAGCTCATCGTCGAGCTGTACAGCAAGTAGCCGGGGGAGCGGAAGCGACATGCCACGGATCGCATTTCAGAAGCCACGCAAGGTCGAGTGGGAGATCCTGACCGAACAGTACGGCCGCCTGGTGGCCGAGCCGTTCGAGAAGGGTTACGCCCTCACCGTCGGGAACTCGCTGCGCAAGACCTTGCTCGCCGTCGTGCCCGGTGCCGCGGTCTCGTGGGTGAAGATCGACGGGGTCCGGAGCGGTGACGCTCGCATCGCCGGCGTCACCGAGAGCACGGTCGACGTCCTGCTGAACCTCAAAAAGCTCGCCGTCCAGGTGCCCGCGGGCGAGCCGCGAACGGTCCGCATGAGCCTCACCGGGCCGAAGACCGTGACCGGCGCCGACGTGCCGGAGACCGACGTCGAGATCGTCAACCCGAGCGTGCACCTGATGACGCTGGCCGCCGGCGCCGAGCTGTCGCTCGAGCTGGGGATCGAGATCGGCCGCGGCTACGAGGCCGCCGATCGCAAGGCCACGGGGATCCCGGCCGGCGCGATCCCGCTCGACGCGGCGTACTCGCCGATCACCCGCGTGTCCTACAACGCGGAGATGTCGAGGCTGGGCAAGATCACCGACTACGAGAAGCTCGTGCTGGAAGTGTGGACCAACGGATCCGTGGGGCCCGACGAGGCGATGGCGCGCGCGGCGGAATACCTGAAGGGCCACTTCAGCCCGCTCGCGGCCGCTGCGGGCGAGCTGGAAAGCGAGGCCGACGACGCCTCCGGCGAGGAGTTCCTCCGCGACGCGCTCGGCAAGACCGTCGAGGAACTGCCGCTGCCGGCCCGTGCCGTCAACGCGCTCAAGAACGCTGACGTCCACCTGGTCGCGGATCTCGCCCAGAAGACCGAGGACGACCTCGAGCAGCTCAAGAACCTCGGTGAGAAATCGATCGACGAGATCAAGGCCGCCCTGGCCCCGCTCGGTCTGTCTCTGGGCATGCGGATCGATCCCAACGTGTTGGGCGCCCTCAATCGCCCGGGTGCCGGCCCGACGGAAGCGAAGGACAGGTCATGAGACATCAGAAGGACGGGTACAAGCTCGGGCGGCGCACCAATCATCGCTGGGCGCTGTTCCGCAACCTGCTCGTCGCGCTCTTCCGTCACGAGCGGATCGTGACCACCGAGGCCAAGGCCAAGGCCGTGCGCGGGCTCGCCGATCACATGATCACGCTGGCCAAGCGAGAAAACCTCCACGCCCGGCGCCAGGTCCTCGCCATGGTCCCGGACGACGAGGTCGTGCGGAAGATGTTCGACACGATCGCCGCGCGCTTCGCCGACCGCAACGGTGGATACACGCGGATCATCCACGCTGGCGTGCGTCCCGGCGACGGGGCCCCCACCGTGCTGCTCGAGCTCGTCGACCGTCCCGAGACCCCAGCCGACAAGGCGAAGGGCAAGGGCAAGGGCGAGCGGAAGCGAAATCGGGGCGAGGCCGGCGCCCCCGGCCGGCGCAACCGCAGGGAACGCGCCGCCGCCGCGTCGGCATGAGCACGCTGAAGACCGTCCTGGCCGCCGTGATCGTGATCGCCACGATCACCCTGTCCGCCCATCCCGGCTCGACCCAGTCGAGCCCCGGCTCGACCCAGTCGAGCGAAGAGTTGAAAGCGCTCCGCCAGGAGCTGGAGGCGATCAAGGAGGGGCAGGGACGGCTCCAGAAGGACGTCCAGGAAATCAAGGCGATCCTCCAGGGCGCGCGCGCCGCCGCCCAGCCTCCCCAGGTGCAGCCACAAAACGTGGTCCTGACGCTCGACGGCGAACCGACGAAGGGCGACAAGAGCGCGCGGGTGGTCCTGGTGGAATTCACGGACTACCAGTGTCCGTTCTGCGGTCGATACGTGCATGACGCGTACGCGCAGATCGAAGCGGAGTACATCAAGACCGGCAAGCTACGCTACGTCATCCGCGAGTTTCCCCTGGAGTCGATTCACCCGCAAGCCTTCAAGGCCGCGGAGGCTGCGCTGTGCGCGGGCGACCAGGGGAAGTACTGGGAGATGCACGATCGGCTCTTCGCCAACCAGCGCGCGCTCGCCCCCGACCAGCTCGCCGCCCACGCCCAGGCCGTGGGTGCCGACGAAGCGAAGTTCAACGAGTGCCTTCAGCGCGGCGTCAAGGCCGCCAAGGTCCGAAAGGATCTCGACGCCGGCCTCAAGGCCGGCGTCACCGGCACCCCCGCCTTCTTCGTCGGCGTGGCCGACGGCGGCACCGTCAAAGTCGCGCGCGTCGTCAAGGGCGCCGTGCCCTTCGCCGCCTTCAAAGAAGCCATCGACGCCGTCCTCACCGCGAAGTAGCGTTCCTTTCCGTTACGGCGATTGCGGGGGGCGCGGTACGGCGGGCGCCGTACTGACTGGCACGGGGCGCCCGGTTTCCCGTGGCCCCGGACGCTCGTCCTGCTTGGCCTTGAGCTTCGCGACCAGGTCCCCATATCCCGCGCGCTGGATGACGGTGTTGAACTGGGTACGATAGTTCGCGACCAGGCTCACCCCCTCGATGTTGACGTCGTAGGCGCGCCAGCGGTTGTCCTTGACGAACATGCGGTAGTCGACGGGAATCTCCAGCCCTTGCTTGGTGACGATCCGCGTCTTGACCACCGCCTGATCGCCGTCCGCCGCCTCGCCGGTGTACTGGATCTTCTCGCCGGAGTAGGCCTCGATCTTGGTGACGTACGAGTACTCGAGGAGATCGCCGAACAGGCGGATGAACTCCTGCCGTTCCGCCGGGGTACGGGGGGGCCAGTGGCGGGCCAGGCTCCGCTGCGAGATCTCGGTGAAGTCGAAGATCTCGTTGGCGACGGTGCGGATCGCCGCCCGCCGATCCGCGGTCTTCGCGTCCTTCTTCAGCTCGGGGTCCGACAGGATCTGGAGCACGCGGTCGACGGACCCCCGGACCTGGTCGGTCGGGGGCCCGGCCACGGCGTCGCCCGCCGTCAGCCATGTGAGCACGGTCGCGAGGAGGAAGAAAGCGCGCGTCATTACTTGACGTGTTGCCGAAAGAACACGAGCGTACGCTTCCAGGCGTCCTCGGCGGCGGGCTTGTCGTGGACGTCGGGCCGCTCGTCGTTGAAGAAGCCGTGGTCGACACCTGGGTAGATGTGGATCTCGGAGGACTTGCCAGCGTCCTTGATGGCCTTGTCCACGCCCTTGGCGACGTCCGGCGTCACGAATCCGTCCTTCTCGGCGTAGAGGCCGAGCACGGGCCCGGCGAGCTTGCGGTAATCCGGCTTGACGTTGGGGTGGATGCCGTAGAAGTTGACGCACGCGCCGATCGAGGTATCCAGGGTGGCGGTGAGGAGCGCCAGCTGTCCCCCCATGCAGTAGCCGACCACGCCGATCTTCGCGGTCGACGAGTGGTCCTTCAGATATTTCGTGGCGCCGCGCAGGTCCTTCTCGGCCTGTTCGATGTTGAGGGCCATGAAGAGCTTGCCCGCGGTGTCGGGCTCGCTGGCCGTCTGTCCGTGGTACATGTCGGGTGCCAGCGCGCTGAAGCCTTCGGCGGCCAAGCGATCGGCCACGCTCTTGATGTGAGGCACGAGGCCCCACCACTCCTGGATGACGATGACGCCGGGGCCCTTGCCGGACGCGGGAGTGGCGAGATAGCCTTGGGTCGTGTGACCGTTGGTCGGAAATTCCACCATCTTGCCGGGCATCGGTCTTGTCCTCCTCTTCGGGATGTGGGTCAGGCGAGCGTCGGCGCCGATGCGGGCGCCGACGGCGCGATCTTCACGGCGGCCACGCGGCGGGCGTCGGATTCCATGACCGTGATCGTATACCCCGGAATCTGGAATTCCTCACCCGCGCGCGGGATGCGGCCCAGGGTCGCCAGCACGAGGCCGGCGACGGTCTCGTAGTCCTGCTTGGGCAGGCTCCAGTCGAGCGCCTCGTTCAGCTCGTCGACGTTCGTGCGCGCGGCCACCAGGTAGCTGCCGTCGGGCAGCCGCTCGACCGACGCGGGCGTGCGATCGTGCTCGTCCTGGATCTCGCCGACGATCTCCTCCAGGATGTCCTCGAGCGTCACGATCCCGGTGCTGCCGCCGTACTCGTCGACCACGACCGCGAGGTGGATGCGGTGGCGCTGCATCTCCCGCAAGAGATCGTCGATGCGCTTGGTCTCGGGCACGAAGTAGGGCTGGCGGGCCAGCTCGGCGACGCGGGCGGCCCCGGCGCCGCGGCTCAGCAAATCCATGGCGTTGACGAGGCCGACCACGTTGCTCTCACGCTCCCGGTAGACCGGGATCCGCGAGAAGCCGCGCTGCTGGATGATCCCGATCGCGTCCTCGGGGGAGGCGTCTTCGGGCAGCATCGCGACCTCGACCAGCGGGACCATGACCTCGCGGACGGTCGTGTCGCCCAGGTCGAAGATCTTGCCGATCAGCTCGGCCTCCTGCGTGGTCACGTCGGCCTCGCCCGGCTCCAGTGCCAGCAACGCCTTCAGCTCCTCGCGCGACACGAAGTGCCGGCTGTCGGGCTCGCGCGCGCCGACCAGTCGCAGAAGGGCGCCCACGACCAGGTTCGCGAAGACCACGAACGGCATCAGGACCACGGCGGCCCAGGTGAGGGGGCGATAGAGCCAGAGGATCAACGGCGTCGCCCACTCGCGGGTGATGGCCTTGGGAATGATCTCGACGAAGATCAGCATCAGCGGTGTGAGGACCGCGGTGACGATCAGCGGCGCTCCCCCGCCGAGCACGGGCAGCAGCGCGAAGGTGGCCGCCGACGCCGCGATCACGTGCGCGATGGGCCCGCCCATCTTCGCCGTCGAGAGAATGCGCTCGGGTTTGTGGAAGGCCTCGAGATAGGCGGCGGCGACGCGGTGTCCGGACTCAGCCAGGTGCCGGAGCTTCAGACGGTTGGCCGCGATGAAGGCCATCTCCGCCGCGGAGAAGAACATCGCCACCACCAGGGACGCGGCGGTCACCCACAGGAGGCTCACGCCGCCGCTTCCTTGGCCACCGGCTTGGTGAGCGTGACCAGCACCTCGACCACGCGGGTGCGCTCCACCTTCGCGACCGTGACCGTGACGTCGGGCCGGGTGACCCGCTCGCCCTCGCGCGGCACGCGGCCGAAGAGATCGAGCACCCAGCCCCCGACGGTGTCGTAGCCCTCGCTGGAGATCGCGAGGCCGGCCGCGGTGTTGAGCTCCTCGACGGGCAGCTTGCCCGCCACCCGGAACGTGGTGGCGTCGACGCGGTGGATGAGCCGCTCCGGCTCGTCGTACTCGTCGGCGATCTCGCCCACCAGCTCCTCCAGGAGATCCTCGAGCGTCACCAGCCCGGCCGTGCCTCCGTACTCGTCGACCACGATCGCCAGGTGGAGCTTCTTGGCCTGGAACTCGTGGAGCAGCGCGTCCGCGCGCTTGGACTCCGGCACGAAGTACGGTGGGTGCAGGTAGGCGCGCAGGTCGAACTCGGGCGGGAGCCCCGCCACGTACGGCAGCAGGTCCTTCGTGTACAGGATGCCCACGATGACGTCGATGGAGCGCTCGTAGACCGGCACCCGCGAGTGGAGGTGCTCGCGGAGCGCGGGCAGGATCTGGCCCACCGGCGTGGCCACCTCGAGGCAGAACATATCGGTGCGCGGCACCATCACCGAGCGCACGAGGGTGTCTTCCAGCTCGAAGACCTTGTGGATCATCTCGCGCTCGGCGCGCTCGACGACGCCCTCGCTCGTGCCCACGTCGACCAGCGTCCGCAGCTCCTCCTCGGTCAGCTCGGGGCCGTCGCGCCGCTCGCCGCGAGCGACCAGTCGTACCACGAGCGTGGTCAGCGCGGCGAGCAGGGGGCGCACGGGGGTCAGCAGCGCGCCCAGCCAGGCCACCGGGCGTCCGGCCACGGCGAGGAACTGCTCGGGCCGCTTGACGGCGACCGTCATCGGCAGCACTTCGGCGAACGTGGTCAGCAGCAGCACCATCACGACGGTCTCGACCAGGATCGCCCACCGTGGCCCGACCACGCGCTCGGCCAGCATGGCGGCCAGCGCGGACGCGCCGATGTTGATGACCGTGATGCCGACGAGCAGCGTGACCAGCAGCTCGTTGGGCCGGTCGATCAGCGGGATCGGCGCGTGGTCGGCGTCGGGACCTTCCTGCATGCGCTTGAGGCGCGCCCGGCCCAGCGAGAAGTACGCGGCTTCGGCGCCGTTGAGCAGGGCGGAGAACGCGATCAGCAGCGCGAGCACGGCGAGGTCGAGGACGATCAGATCGCCGATCACCGGCGTGTCCCGGTCACGAAATGCTCGAAGCCGGCCTCCGCCGCGAGCTCTTGGCCGCGCGCGTCGACGAAGCTGACGCCGAAGCCCGGCCCCGTCACCCTTCCGATCGCATGAAGCCGCGTGCCCGTCGCGCGGGCGAGCCCGTCGTCGAGACGATCGAACGCTCCGGGGCCACAGGTGAGCAGCAGCTCGTAATCCTCGCCGCCGCCGGTGGCCCACGCGCGCGCGTCGGCGCCGAGCGCGCGCGCGACCTCGCGGCTGGCCGGCGAGATCGGCACCCGCTCGATCTCCACGCGGCAGTGCACGCCGCTCTCCTCCGCGATGTGAGCGAGGTCGGTGGCGAGGCCGTCGGAGAGATCGATCATCGCGCTGACGCCGCCGGCGGCGCCGAGCCACTGGCCCTCGGCGACACGGGGCACGGGACGCAGGTGCGCGGACGTGACGTCGGTCAGCGCCGCCACGTCGATGCCCGCCGGCGCGTTCGCCGGCTCGAGGATCGCCAAGCCCGCGGCCGAGCGGCCGAGCGGGCCCGTGACCGCGACCACGTCGCCGGCGCCGGCGCCGGAACGCAGCACGGGATTCACGGCCTCGCCGAGCAGCGTGACGTTGACGAGCCAGCCCGCGGGCGAAGCCGTGGTGTCGCCGCCCACGATCGTGACGGCGTGGCGGCCCGCCAGGTCGCGTGCGCCCTCGTAAAACGCCTCCACCTCGTCGAGGGTGGTGTCGTGGGGACACGCGAGCGCGACCAGCGCCCAGCGCGGGCGGCCGCCCATCGCGGCGATGTCGGAGAGGTTGACCGCCATCGCTTTCCAGCCGACGTCGGCCGGCTCGGCAGAGCGACGCCTGAAGTGAATGTCTTCCAGCAGCAGGTCGGTCGTGGCCAGCAAACGCTGACCCGCCGTCGGCTCGAGCACCGCGCAGTC
>WNEY01012389.1_pt1 | contig 10381 bp, 13 predicted proteins | sample 5400531 | NCBI WGS metagenome assembly WNEY01 (sample SAMN13153338, study PRJNA577476) | soil metagenome | isolation source: 200 cm saprolite under Douglas fir tree site 1 | place: USA:California | collected 2015-04-18
GCGACCTGCGTGGCGGCAACGGTCGATGACACCTCGCAATTCTAGTCGCACTGCCTTCAGCCGGTCATTCAGGCCAGGACACAATACTGGCGGCGGGCGGGCTGCGGCTTGCGCATTCTACCCACCCGCCACCCGCTACCCGCCACCCGCCACTTCGTGATAAACCGCGCCGCAGAAGGAGGGGGCAATGGACGACGACGTCGAGCGCAACGGGAACGGCTCTGAGGATGACGAGCAGTTCGAGCAGATGATCATCGAGAACAGCATTCTCCTGCACAGCCTCGCGGCGCTGCTCGTGCGCAAAGGCATCCTCAAGCAGGAGGAGCTCGACGACGAAATGGACAAGCTGTACGAGGAGATGGAGAAATTCGACGAGGAGTAGCGGATGTTTTGATTCCGCGACACCATTCGGGGGCGTTCATGAAAACTCGCAACAGCATTATCTTTGCCGCGATCCTCGTCGCGATTGCTGCCACGACGCTCGGCCAGCTTTCCATGGCCAAGGCGGATTGGGCCCGCGGCCCGGTCCAGTTTCTGATCACCAAAGAGGAACTGACGGCGTGGAACGCGCTCAAGAGCGACGCAGAAGCCAATCAGTTCATCGCGCTGTTCTGGGCGCGGCGCGATCCGACGCTGGGCACTCCGCAGAACGAATTTCGCGAAGAGTTCGAGCGGCGAGTGCAGTATGCCGATCAGACTTTCTCCACCGCGCGTCAGCGTGGATCGCTCAGTGACCGGGGCAAGGTTCTGATCCTGTTCGGTGCACCGACCCGTGCGGTCCGCAGCGGTAGCCCTGGCGGAATCGCCGGCAACACCACGACTGCGGGCACATTCGGAGGGCGCGCGACGGATACCGAGGCGGAGGATACGTCCACGGCGGAACGGCAGATGTGGACCTATGAAGGCGCGAGCGCAGAAAAACTGTTCAGCGCGCCGCGAGTGGAGCTCCGCTTCATCGACCGCGCGGGCAATCATGATCTGCGGATGGAAACGCCGCGCATCGACTTCGCGGCCGCGCAGCAGCGCGTCGTTACCGGCGCAATCACGCAGCCGAATCTAACCTCCGTCCCCACGTTCACCCAGCAACAGCCGCCACCGGCGGCCACACAGCCAGTCGCCACTGCACCAGTGGCGACGATGACCACCCTCAAGACTCCGACGCTCGAGACGGCGGTCGCCGATGCGAAGGCCGGAAAACCTGCAAGCAAGGCGCTCATCTCCTACGCGGAGTTCGTCGCTCCCACGGGCGACTACTACGTTCCAATCGAGCTCTATGTTCCGGCATCCGCCGGACTTGCCGCCGACGCTGCAGACACTTTCTTCGGCGTCGTCGAAGATGCCACAGGCAAGCGCGTGATGGCGTTCGAAGAGCCGGCGAAGCTGACTGCCTCGAAGACCGACTACTTCGTCGACAAGAGCCTGAATCTCCCGAGCGGGAAATACACGGTGACGTTCGGGCTGGCGAAGGGCGGAGCCCCGGTGCTTGTCACGTCATCGCCGCTGGAATTGGACACGGCGAAAGCAGCGGCCGGCACATCGCGGCTGATCCTCTCGAACAACATCTACGAGATGACCGAAGCCGCACCCGTGAAGTCGCCGTTTGCGTTCGGCAAGCTGAAAATCGTCCCGAAGGCTGACTTGGTTTTTACTAACAAGGACGAACTCGGATACTTTGTCGAAATCCATAATCCTGGTCTTGCCGAGCAGACAACAACTGCGGTCGAAACGGTCACGAAGGCAGTGTCGCCGGATACGACCGTGAGTCAATCAAAACAGGTTGTGCAGTCGCAGCAAGGGCTACCCAAGCTACAGATGAAAATGGATCTGCTTGATAAAGCCGGGAAGGTGTTAGCTGGCGCACCTCTTTCCGACGTGCAAGCACTCCCATTGTCTGGTCAGCCGGGTCCTGGACAATACGCGATCATTAACGGAATACCGCTTGCTCAGTTGTCAAAACCACTTCCTCCTGGCGAGTACACGTTGAGGATGAAAATTATCGACACGATCTCCAAGCAGTCCTACAACCTGGAGCAGAAGTTCAAGATCAGCGCCTGACGCTACAATACGCACCCATGGCATTCGCCACTGTTGAAGAAGCTGCGGAGCTTTACCGGCGCGGAGAGTTCGTCATCATCGTCGATGATGAGGACCGCGAGAATGAGGGAGACCTCTGCATTGCCGCGGACAAGGTCACGCCCGAAGCGATCAACTTCATGGCCAAGCATGGCCGTGGGCTGATCTGTCTGGCACTGACCGAAGAGCGCTGCCACGAGCTCGATCTGCCGTTGATGGTGGAGAACAACACCTCGCCGTACGGCACCGCGTTCACTGTGTCGATCGAGGCGCGGGGCCGCGTGACCACCGGAATTTCTGCCTTCGATCGCTCGGAGACTGTGCGCGTGGCCATCGACGCGAAGACGCGACCGCACGACCTCCTTCGGCCGGGACACGTTTTTCCATTGCGCGCCCGCAAAGGCGGAGTTCTCAAACGCGCCGGCCAGACGGAAGCGTCGGTGGACCTGGCCGCGATCGCTGGAATGACGCCGGCAGCGGTCATCTGCGAAATCATGAATGAAGACGGCACCATGGCGCGCCTGCCGGATCTCCGCGAGTTCGCCGCGCGCCATGCGCTGAAGATCATCTCCGTCGCCGACCTCATTCACTATCGGATGCAGCACGAGAAGCACGTGCGCTGCCTGGCGTCGCCACGGCTGCCGACCCCTTATGGCGACTTTCGGGTGCATGCCTACAAGAGCGACATCACGGGCGAAGAACACGTCGCCATGGTGATGGGAGAGATCAAGGAAGGCGACGAAGTGCTCGTACGCGTGCATTCGTCATGTCTCACGGGCGACGTCTTTCAGTCGAACCGTTGCGATTGCGGCGATCAACTGGAGCGCGCGCTCGAGCTCATCGCCAAAGAGAAAAAGGGAGTGGTGCTCTACCTCCTCCAGGAGGGGAGAGGCATCGGTCTGATCAACAAGCTCAAAGCGTACGAGCTGCAGGAGCAGGGTCACGATACGATCGAGGCGAATGCGAAGCTCGGCTTCGCTCCCGACATTCGCGACTACGGCACCGGCTCGCAGATCCTTCGCGATCTCGGCGTCCGCAAGATCCGCCTGATGACCAACAACCCGTCGAAATACGTGGCCATCGAAGGGTTCGGCCTGGAGATCACCGAGCGCGTCCCGCTGGAGATCGCCCCCACCAAAGGCACGCAGAAGTATCTCGAAGCGAAAAAGAAGAAGCTCGGACATATCTTGGAGTTGGTTTAGCCCGCCTCTTCAAATGCCGCACACCGGTCCAATCCTCGAAGGTCGCGGCGATTCGGATTACGAACGCTACGTTCGTGTCCCCGAACTTCTGGAGCTCCAGAAACCGAGAGAGCTGCTGGCGCATCCCGAAGAGCGCCTCTTCCAGACGACGCATCAGGCGGCGGAGCTGTGGCTGCATCAGGTGGACTACGAGATCGACCGGGTGGCGGAGATGATCGGCGACGATCAGCTGCAAATCGCCGCCGATCTGCTGCACCGCTGCCGCCTGATCATCGATCTGCTGCGGGAGCAGATCCTCATTCTGGAGACCATGGCGCCGGTGGACTACCACGTCATCCGTCTTGCGTCCCTGGGGCGAGGAAGCGGGCAGGAATCGCCGGGATTCAACAAATTGTTGGATGTCGGTAAGCGGCTCTGGCCGCCGGTGCAGCATCTGTTGCGCCGGCGTTCGTTGTCGCCGCTCGAGTTGCAGCGCGCGCCTCGCGAGCACTACGAGGTGTTCCGCCTCGTGCAGGCGCTGATGGATTACGACGAAGCGTTCATGAAGTGGCGCTTCACCCACATGCGACTGGCCTTCCGCATCATTGGTTCGAAAGTCCTTTCGCTGAAGGGAGTGCCCGCCTCCCAACTGGAGATGGGAACGCGCGAGCCGCTGTTCCCGGAGTTGTGGGAAAGCATCAGCGGGTTGACGGACGAACACAAGCCGACCTATTGATCCGCCTGGTTCGTTTTAGGTGAGGATGTGTGTCGAACTGTCGAAAAGTCTGTGGAAAACAGACCCGCTTTAACTGACAAAACTTTCAGTTTCAGGTGTTACAAGTTCTTGACGGTACAAAACTCGATGGGTATATTCGCTGGCCGTTGTCTCGAAAGGGCCGGTCACGCCCCTGACGCGCAGGGCACACGCTCTGCGACGATCACTACTCTGGGGAGTTAATTAATTCATGAAACGGACGCTGTGCCTGCTTGGGGCACTGACTCTTTCCTTCTGCCTGTTCGGCTGCGAGAAGATCAAGGCCCGCAGTGAGATCAAGCAGGCCAACGAGGCCTACCAGCGCGAAGATTATGCACGCGCGCTGGTGCACTACATCCGTGCGCGGCAGATCGATCCCAGCTTCCCCGATCTCGACCGGATGATTGGATACTCGCAGATCGGTCTCTACGTTCCCGACGACAAATCCCCCAAGAACGAGCAACACGCCGACGCCGCCATTGCCGAGCTGACCCGCTACCTCAAAAAGCGGCCCGATGATCGCATCGCTCGTGATGCGCTGATCAACATGTACCTCAACGCGAACCGCACATCGCAGGCGATCGATTACTTCCGCAATTACCTCAACGGCCATCCGGCCGATCTGGAGGCCGTGAAGTCGATCGCCACCCTCTACGCCAAGCAGGGCGACTTCAACGAGTCGCTCAACTGGTATCAGAAGATCACCCTGATCGATTCGAAGAATCCCGAGTCCTTCTACATCTATGGCGTTGTCTGTTATGAGAAAGTGGCGAAGAATCCGCCTGCGGACGACAACGAGAAAATGGCCATCGTCGAAAAAGGCAAAGGCGCGCTGCAGCATGCCATCGATCTGAAGCCTGACTATGCGGAAGCGATGGCCTATCTGAATCTGTTGTGGCGCCAGCAGGCGCTGATCGACGCCAAGGCCGATCCGGTCAAGGCCCAGGCCGACGTGGCGCAGGCGGACACCATCCGCAACAAGGCTATCGAGATCCTGAAACAGAGGAAGGCCGGGAGCAAAAAGAGCTAGACCATGTTTGAAACCACCGTTGTTGAATCGAGAAAGAGAAAGATCGGCATCCAGAAATGGCTGACATTGCCGGTGTCCATTGGACTGCATGTCGTCGTCATTCTGGCGGTCATCATCGGCACCATCTGGACCGTCTCTTTCCCGACGAATTCTCCGGCGCAAGTCGCGCAGTATTCAATGGCTGCCGCCCCGCCGCCTCCCCCTCCACCCCCGCCACCCCCGCCCAAGGCCTCACCGCAGCCGGTGGTGAAGACGGTGGAGTTACCCAAGAACATTCAGGAACTCGCTCCGACGATCGTGCCCGAGAAAGTGCAGCCGATGTCCACCCCATCGACCTCGACGGCCGAGGGGGTGGTAGGCGGCGTGGAGGGCGGCATCGCCGGTGGAGTCGTGGGCGGCGTGGTGGGCGGGGTGATGACTGATACCGCACCGAAGACCGAGGCTCCGCTGCGCGTTGGTGGCGACGTCAAGGCGCCGGTGGTCATCAATCGTGTCGAGCCGGTCTACCCGGAGGTGGCGCGCAAGGCGCGCATCTCCGGCATCGTCATCGTCGAGTGCATCATCGACAAGCAGGGCAATGTGACCAACGTTCAGGTGCTCAAGCCGCTGCCGTTTGGTCTCGACCAGGCGGCCGTCGACGCGGTAAGGCGATGGAGATTCAAACCGGGCACACTCAACGGGCAGCCCGTCGACGTTATCTTCAATCTGACGGTCAACTTCAAGCTGAACTAAACTTTCCCGGCGCGGGCCGGACGACATTGGAGGGAACTACATCATGGATATGAGCTTTCAGGGGCTGTGGGGTGCGATGTCCTGGGGTGCCAAGGCCGTGGTCATCGTCATGCTGATCATGTCGATCTATTCGATCTGGGTGATGGTGGAGCGCTACATCACGTTCCAGCAGGCGAAGAATCAGTCGCTCAAGCTTCTCGGCGCGCTTTCGAATGTGCTGACACGCGGCGATTACCAGCAGGCGATTGACATCACCAAGAAATACAAGCAGAGCCATCTGGCGAAGGTCATCTCCGCTGGACTTCTCGAGTTCGAGGCTGCGCGTCGCGACAAGAAAGTCGTGGACCCTGAAGTGCCGCTCGAAGCTGCGCGCCAGGGCATGGACCGCACGGCCATGATCACCGTCGCCGAGCTCAAAGAAAACCTCGGCGTGCTGGCGACGATCGGTGCCACCGCGCCTTTCGTCGGACTGTTCGGGACGGTCATCGGTATCATCCACGCCTTCACGAAGATGGCCACCTCCGGCGGCGGCATCGCCTCGGTATCGCAGGGTATTGCCGAAGCCCTGGTCACCACCGCGTTCGGCCTCTTCGTGGCCATCCCGGCGGTGTGGGCCTATAACTACTTCCAGAACCGTATCGACCGCTTCACGGTCGAGATGTCGAATTCCGGTTCAGAAATGGCGATCTACTTCCTGAAGGAAGCGGGACATGCTGACAACAAGTCATCGGTGGCATAGTTCCACCGGCAAGCTGGCGCACGCGCCGCTGAACGCCGACATCAACGTCACGCCGCTGGTCGACGTCTGCCTCGTGCTGCTCATCATCTTCATGGTGGTCACCCCCATGCTGCAGAAAGGCGTCCCGGTCAACCTGCCGGTGACTGAGGATCCGGTGAAAACGCCGGATACGGAGAAGCAGCTGCAGATCTCCGTGAAGAACGACGGCACGGTCTACCTCGGCTCCATAGTGGTGCGCAAAGAGCAGGTGCAGTCCGAGCTCGAGCAGATTCACCAACGCACGCCCGATCGCGAGATCGCCGTCAAAGGCGATCGCAGCGTCAAGTACGGCGCGGTGATCGACGTCCTCAAGGCGTGCCGCGAAGTGGGCTTCAACAACGTCGGGCTGATCGCGCAGCCGAAAAAGGCCCCGCAGCAAGGATAACCATGCAAGTAGGTGGCGCCGGTTCACTTCGCTCCGATATCAACGTCACGCCCCGGCGGACCAGTTCCCGCAGAGAATTCGCGAAGTTCTCCATGGCAACACGAGCAAGATGATCTTTTTCCAGGGATCCCCGGAGAACGACTACGAGACGACGATGAAGTTCCTCGACACTGCTCAGGCGAACGGCGCGAAGAATATCGGCATCATCGTCGAAGCGGCGCAGTAGGGCTACGTTTCCTGAACACCAGCGCGTCGAGTGAGAACCGCCCCCCGCCCATCAGGAGCAGTGCGATCATCACCGCCAGGATGCTCAGGGGCAGCTCCATGCTGCGAATGGCGACAAAGACCTTCAACTTGCCGGCTTGTGGGTCATGCAGCGCATCGGGAAGCTGGACCACGAAAGCCGCCACGAACATCGTGCAACCGAGAGGGACAGCGCACACGCGCGTGAGGAAGCCGGCGATCAGGAAGATTCCGCCTGCCAGTTCGCTGTACGCTGCCAGGTAACCGAGCGCCGTCGGGATTCCATATTCCGGAAGACTCTGAGCAAAAACGGCCACGCCCCCGGCGCCGAACACTTTCGAGTAGCCATGCGGGATGAAGATCAGCCCGGACGCGACCCGCAATACGAGGATCGCCGTATCAGTACGCCATCGGTTCATGCTGTGGAGCTGCTCGGGCCGATTACCCTGTTCGTGTCGGTCTATCTTGCCACATTCCTCGCGGTCGGATACGGGGCGATGGCGGTCGCACTGCCGTATCACCAGTGGGCGGCGCTGATCAGCGTGATCGGCGCGACCGCGTTCACAGTGCGGATCATCGAGCGGGGGCGATGGCGGCTGGGCATCTTCGTGCCGCTGCAAATCGCCGCGTTCGATCTCCTCTTCGGTGCCGCGTTCGCTTCCGTGCTCATTCTCATCGCCGACGGCCTGGTGATGGCCTCATCAAACTTACGGCAGATCCGCGCCGGCGGATTTCCGGCGGTCGAGCTGTTGACCGTGTTCGTTCCGGCGGCGGTTCATGAGGAGCTCGCATTTCGCGGATACCTGTTTCAGAAAATGCGGTTGTGGAACCGCGCCGGCGCGATTGCGGTCACGTCATTCGTGTTCGCGCTCTTGCATACGGGGAATCGCGGTGTTTCCGCTGTGGCGATGGTCAATCTCGTTCTTGCCGGCGTCCTGCTGGCTCTGGCATACGAGCGCTATGAGCGGCTATGGTTTCCGATCGGGATTCATCTCACCTGGAACGTTCTCTCCGGCCCGATTCTCGGCTTCGGCGTCAGCGGATATGTTGCTAAGACGAGCCTGTTTCGGGCCGCGGGAACAGGTCCGGCTTGGATTACCGGAGGAGCGTTTGGGATTGAGGGGAGCGTGTGGATGGGTTTGGTGGAGGTGGGAGGGATTCTATGGATGACGCGGAATGTTAAATGTTGAATGTTGAATGCTCAATGGAATTCGTCATTCAACATTCAACATTGAACATTCAACATTCCTTGTTCCTCCGGAGCCAACATGAAAGACATTGTCATCGTCAATGGAGCGAGAACCCCCATGGCCGAGTACAACGGCCATTTCACCGACATCAGCGCCATCGATCTGGGGGTGATCGCGGCGAAGGAAGCGTTGTCGCGCAGCGGCTTCGCTCCCGAAGAGATCGATCAAGTGATCGTCGGCAACGCGCTGCAGACCTCCGGCGACGCCATTTACGGCGCACGTCACGTCGGGCTGAAGGCCGGAGTGCCGAAGGAAGTGCCGGCGCTCACCGTCAACCGTCTGTGCGGTTCCGGAATCCAGTCGATCATCAATGCCGCCGAGGAGATCGAGCTCGGCGAGGCGACCACGGTGCTGGCGGGCGGCATGGAGAACATGAGTCAGGCTCCGCATGTCGTCCGTGGCGCGCGCAAAGGATTCCGCCTCGGGCAGGGAGCGCTCGAAGATTCCCTGATGGTCGCTCTGCTCGATTCGTATACGGGTCTGTACATGGCGCAAACCTCAGACAATCTCGCGCGCAAATACAACATCTCGCGTGAGGAGCAGGACCAGTTCGCCCTCCGCAGTCAGCAGAAGGCCGGCGCCGCGCGCAGCGCGTGCCGCTTGAGCGAGGAGATCGTTCCGGTGACCGCAGGGAAGACTCAGGTGAAGGAAGACGATCATCTGCGTCCGGAGACCACGATCGAAGGCCTGGCGAAGCTCAAGCCGGCGTTCGCCAAGGATGGTTTCGTGACCGCCGGCAACGCCAGCGGCATCGTCGACGGCGCCGCTATGGTCACTGTTACTACGGCTGAAAACGCGAAGGGAAAGAAGTCGCTGGGCCGAATCGTCTCCTGGGGCATCGCCGGATGCGATCCCGACATCATGGGCATTGGCCCGGTGCCGGCGACGAAGATCGCCCTCGAGAAGGCCGGCATGAAACTCGACGCGATCGACCTGATCGAAATCAATGAGGCCTTTGCCGGACAGATTCTCGCGGTGGTCAAGGAGCTGGGAATCGATATCGAGAAGCTGAACGTCAATGGTGGCGCGATTGCTCTGGGGCATCCTCTCGCCGCGTCAGGCACGCGGCTGGTTCTCACCGTCCTGTACGAATTGCGGCGGCGCCAGAAGCGCTACGGCCTCGCTTCGGCGTGCATCGGCGGCGGGCAGGGAATCGCCATGATCGTGGAACGTGCAGCATGAAAACGACTCTCGGACTCTTTGCGATTCTGATCGGCCTTCCCGGCTTCGCGGCCACGGAAGAGAAAATTGAGCGCCCGCCTCAGGCAACGGTGCGGCCGCTGACGGTCACGCTCGACGTCAAAGACGAAGACGTTCGCGACATTTTAAAATCGATGCAGCGGCAATGCGCGATAAGGAATCTGGCGATCGACCCGCAGGTGCAGGGCAAGGGAACGTTTTTCATCCACGACCTTCCTTGCGCCAAAGCATTCGATGTCGTGCTGCGAACTTGCGGTCTCAAATCGGTGACCTATTCCAGCTCGCTCTCCGCGGTCGAGCCAAGACATTGAGGTAAACTGTCCCGCTCATGATCTCGCGCAGGGGGCTCAAGGTCGCGACGCTGTTCGTGTTGGTTGCCGGCATCGTTGCGCTCTACTTTTCGCCGCTGCGCAGCTATTTCTCGCGCGAGAATCTGTCCGATACCGTCGCGCACTTGCGCGCTCTCTGGTACGGGCCGATCGTGCTGATCGTCTCGTACGCGGTGGGCTGCATCTTCGCCATCCCGGCGAGCATCTTCATCATCGCCGCGGGCATCATCTGGGGTTGGAAGCTGGGCGTGACGTATGCGATGTGCGGCGCGATGCTCGGCGCCAGCGCGTCCTATTTCGCCGGCCAGTTCCTCGGCGAAGGGCTGCTCGATCGATTCGGGAGGGCGGGGGCGGCGGTATCACGGCAGGTCAGCCGCAACGGATTCGTCTCCATGCTCATCGCCCGACTGATCCCGGGGCCGCCTT
>WNEY01006486.1_pt1 | contig 10379 bp, 10 predicted proteins | sample 5400531 | NCBI WGS metagenome assembly WNEY01 (sample SAMN13153338, study PRJNA577476) | soil metagenome | isolation source: 200 cm saprolite under Douglas fir tree site 1 | place: USA:California | collected 2015-04-18
TGGCTGACCGCGTCGTAGATGTGCGTGCCGAACTGGAAGGCCGGCTGGTTGGCGAGGGCAAGGTCGATCTTCGCCTGGTCGGTCGTAAACGGAAGCGCGACCGTCGGCGCGACGTTGTACGTCAAGACGGCGAGCTGCTCCTGTCCTTTTCGCTGGGCCGCGAAGGAGCGGGCTGCCGAAAACGCTGCCTCTTCGGGCTTCCCTTCCATGCTCGTGCTCGAGTCGATCGCGAGGACGACCCCGAATTGTTGAGACGTGCTTTCACTTACAGGCGTGACGATGAGATCGCTAACGGATGTGCCGTTCTCGAAAGCGTGAACGGCGCCAGGCGCCAGCTTCATCCCATGCGGGAGGCTCAGGATGTAGGACCGGCTGGGGAAGCCCGACCCGGCGGCCTCGGTGAGCCGCGCGCTTTCGCCGGCTCCCATGGCCGTAAGCGTCGCAGTGAGGCCGACCAGCGCGACGAGACCGGTGACGAGGAGGCGCCGGCTCACTGCAGTGCCGCTCTCGTCGTTGCCAGCTCAGGAAGATCCGGGTTCCGGATTGTGAACAGTTCGTTCGGCATGCTGACCCCACGCTTCTCGAACTTGTAGAGGAAGGTAGGCCGCAGGCCCGTCGTCTCGAGCTGCCCGATCACTGTTCGATCGGCCTGAACCCGCTCGAGCTTGAAGGTGAAGATCTCCTGCAGCGTGATGACCTCCGACTCCATCCGCTGTACCTCGGTGATCGCGGTCACGCGGCGTCCACCGTCTTCCATTCGTTCGAGATGCACGATCAGATCGAGGGCGGAGGCGACTTGCTGCCGGATCGCGCGCAGCGGGAGGTCGTAGCCGGCCATGAGCACCATGGTCTCGATGCGGGCCAGCGCGTCACGAGGCGCGTTTGCATGGACAGTGGTCAGCGAGCCATCGTGGCCCGTATTCATCGCCTGGAGCATGTCCAGCGCCTCTGGGCCGCGGACCTCGCCGACGATGATCCGGTCGGGTCGCATGCGCAGAGCGTTGCGCACGAGATCGCGAATCGAGATCTCTCCCATTCCCTCGATGTTCTTCGGCCGTCCCTCCAGGCGAAGGACGTGTGCCTGCTTCAGCTGGAGCTCCGCTGCGTCCTCGATCGTGACAATGCGCTCCGAGTCGGGGACGGCTTGCGACAACGCGTTCAGCAGCGTGGTCTTACCGGTACCCGTACCGCCCGAGATGAGGATGTTGAGCTCCGCCATGATGCAGCGCTGAAGAAAGTCGACGGTCTCCTCTGAGAGCGTCCCGAGGCGGATCATCTCGCGAAGGTCGAGTCGCTTGTTTGCAAACTTTCGGATCGTGATGAGCGGCCCGCTCAGGGAGAGCGGTGGAATGACGGCGTTGACGCGGCTCCCGTCAGGCAGCCGTGCATCGACCATCGGAGAGGACTCGTCGATGCGTCGCCCGACCTGCGCGACCATCTTGTTGATGATGCGGCGCAGGTGCGAGTCGTCGTTGAACCGCACGGTCGTCTGGTAGAGCCGGCCTTGCCGCTCGACCCAGATGTCGAAGGGCCCGTTCACCATGATTTCCGTCACGCTGTCATCTGCCAGGAGGCGCTCGATCGGCCCGTGGCCGAGGATGTCGTCCGAGATCTCTGCGACGAGCCGGTCGCGATCGTCCTTCGAGATCCCGGCCTCTGCAGCGAGCTGGGTACGGATATCGTCGTTGACCCGGTCACGCAGTGCGAACGGATCCATGGTGGTGCTGAAGAGCTGAGGGCCCAGCTCGCCGATGACCGCGAGGTGAATTCTGTTCTTGACCTCGGCGAATGGATCTGGCCCCGACGATGCGACAACCGGGCGAGTCGTGGAAAGGCGTTCGTGAAGCTCCATCATGACCTCCAGGCAAAGCGGCGCTTGTTCCCGCGCTCGCTGATTACGGGCTCGTGTGCCGACGCCGATGCCGACTGTTCCTGCCCTTGCTCCACATAGCTCTCTGCAAGCTTCTGAAACGCCCGGGCAGCTTCGGATCGGTCGTCCCTCATGACGATCGGAGTGCCGTCGTTGATAGAGATCGGAATCTGCCGGTCGCTTGGGACCAGTACATCGGGCGAGCGGCCGATGATCGCGTCGACGTCTTCGTGAGTGATTCCGACTCGCGTGTCCGAGCGGTTCAAGACGAGCGAGATCTGGTCGGGGTTGTAGCCCATCAGCTCCAGTGTCTCCAACCCGAGTTTCGTGTTCTTGAGTGAGAGCGAATCGAGCATCCCGACAATGCAGACGTTCGAAGATGCGTCGATCGCCGCAATCACTTCCGGAGTGAAGCCCGGCGGAGTGTCGACGATCACATAGTCGGACATCGACCGTAGCGTCGTGAACACGTCGCGGAGAAAATCGACGGTCACGCTGCTTGCTTGGTCGGGCCGAGTCGGGGCGAGAAGCACCTTGAGACCCGACGTGTGCCTGGTGAGGTAGGCGTCGAGCTTCTCCTCGTCGAGCGATCCGCCGGATCGAGCGAGGTCGTAGATAGTCTTTTCCGGCCGTAGCCCGAGCGCCAGCCCGATGTCGCCGAACTGCAAATCCAGATCGACGACGACCGGCCGGTTGCCCAAGAGGGCGAGCGAGACTCCGAGATTCGTCGACACGAGTGTCTTGCCGGTGCCGCCCTTGGGGCCCAGCACGCAGACCATCGGTGCGAGTGCGATCCCGCTGGCCACCGCAGCTCCGCGCCGACGCGCAACGGCTTTTTCGAGCGCAAACGCGATCCGCTCGGGCGGTTCCGGAAGCGTCAGGATGTCGTCGGCGCCCGATTCGAAAACCCGGCGCACGAAGCCGTTGGGTGATCCCGTCGTCAGCACCACAATCGGCCGTTCGGGTTGCTGCTTCACGGCGCTGTCGATGAAGAACAGCGCACGGTCGGAGTAGCCCTCACACGCCACGATGAGGAGGTCGGGAGCTGTCTCTTGCAACGTACGCCAGCTCTCGTCGAGACCATTGATGATCCCCACGACCTCGACACCGCTTCCGTCGGGAAGCATCGCCTGTATCGACTGACTGTCTACGCCTTCGTCGAGCGCGACGAGCGCGTGAATTCGGGCCGCCATTGTCAGCGCACCGGCTTCAGGCCGAGTAGCAGGCTCTGCGCGCTGATGAATCCGGGGTTCACGGTCTTGGCACCGCTCGCCGGTCTCAGGACGAACCAGAGCTTGCCGTTGTCCGAGGCGTAGGCAAGGACAGCTGCCTGCCGGCCGGTTGCACGCAACGTATAGAGCCCCGATCCGGTGCCGAGAGGTGCCCGGAGGACCGTGACGTCCTCCATCAGCAGCTTGATGATCGGTTGGGATCCACCAGAGCCCAGCCTGTTCACGCCGACGAAGATGTCGATGTGATCGCCCGCTCCGATCTGCCCGACCATGCCGTGCTCGGCGTCGATCTGGATCGCGATCGCGCGATCAGAGCCGGAGATCTTGGTCTGCAGAGTGCCCGGAGGCGCAAAGGCGAAATAGGCTGCAGTGAGCTGCTGGCCGGGATAGATGTCCGTCACCGCGACCCGCCCCGATAGTGCTGCCGGGTCGCTGAGAGCGCCGACCTGGAGCTGGCCTTTCGGCACCGATGCGACCTGGAACTGGCTGCTGGTCCCGATGATGTCCCCCGGCGTTCCCTTTTGGATCAGGTTCTTCGCGACGAGCACGCTGACAGGTGCCGAGGCGCTGTTGACGCTGTTGCGGTACTGGTGCAGGTAGGCGAGCAGAATGATCCCGGCGAGAACGGCCGCAGCCGTCCCGACGAGAAGCGAACCTCGCCTGGTCGTGAACAGATTTTGGGCGATTTCAACCACGAGCTTTTCCTCCTTACTTAGTCATCACGATCACGCAGGCATTGATGCTGCTTGGATCACAAGGCGCGGTTCCGTCTCCGCCGATCTTGTCCAGGTAGAAGATGAAGTGCCCCACGATGAGGCCCGAGTCGTTGTTCGGCACCGGATCGTCGCCGTTGCCCTGGCAGGGGTTATTGAAGCCGGTGCCTTGACCGGTCCAGCCGGTGACGTAGAAATGCCCGAATCCTGTAACGGGTACCGACCCGGAAGTCCCGTTCACGTGGGAGAACGCGCCGTAGGTGGTCAGGTACGCATTCAGAACCCTGCGGTCTCCCACGGGGAACCCGTAGGTCCCATCTTGATTGGGATCGGTTGCGTCGAACTGTGACCAGTTGTTGTGGCCGTTCGCACCTACTGCTGGGCAACTCTTGGCTTTGTCGTCGAGCAGGATTCGTTCGTTCAGGCCTGCGGGAATGTCATTTGGCGACCTCCCCGTGTTGACGGCCACGCAAGGCCAGGGTTGCGCCGATAACCAGAGCGCATTTGTCCCGATATTCGAGCAATCGGGTGAGCCCGGATTGGGGATGTAGCTCGGCCGACAGCCCTGCGCGAGCTCGGTCTTCAGGTTCGTGTAGCCGGGATCGCAGTCGAGCGACTGTCCGGTCTGTGACTTGATCCTGAGCACGACGAGCGGCTCGTTCTTGCTCGTCGCATTGCGCAGGAGGCCGGCGATCCCGATCGAGACCCCGAACGTATGCGTGCTGTCGACCGGGTAGGACTGAAGATCCGACTGCGCGCACGTCGGGTCCGTGTCGCACTTGTAGACCTTTACGATCTTGATCGGCCCGGAGCTGGACCCTGTGGTGCTGTCCCTGGCGCTATAGGCGCGCTGGATCGTCACCCCGTTCTCAAAGTCGCCCTTGCACTTGTTGCCGCCGCCGACTTTGCAGACTGTGGCCCTTTTGTCGGTGCAGGGCGTGAAGTCGATGCAGCCGGTGGTCTCCTCCCATGTCATCTTGATGTCATTCGGCCCTGACCCGGCGGGAAGCGAAAGCTGCGCGTGCCAGCAGGTACCGACCCCCGTCTGGTTGAGGTTGTCGCATGCAGGGTCGTTAGAGGAGAACAGTTGTGCAGTGTTCGCCTTGAAGATCACACTGGCGTTCGCAAGGTCGCCCTTGTCGATCCTTGCGTAGATGTCGTAGATGCAACTCCCGGTGTTGTTCGAGAAGTAGGCGCTGCTCGAGCAACCTCCGGCGAGCAGCTCGACCGTGCGAAGCCGCGGAGGGGCCGGCTGCGCGCCGCCCGGGTTGGGATCAAAGCCGCGGATGTACGAGAGCCCTTGCACCGGCGGGTCGGCGCTTGCGTCGTAGCAATCAGTGAGTTGTTGCTGACAGATCTGAGTGAGAGTCCCGGCAAGCGAAAAGGACGCAGCCGGCCTGCCGCTGAGTGCGATGACGACGCCGGTGTGCGCCGCGACCTGCACGGTCGCGTGGGCTCCAGGCGCGCTCGCGTACATCTGGAGCGATCCGGACACGCCGACGTCACCGAGCGCCACGGACCCCAGAACGGCGCCGGTCGCTTCATTGATGAAGATCGCGCCTGCCGCGGTCGGCTTCGGGTTCGGAACCGCGATCGGTAGCGTCGAGCTCGCGGAGCCCTGCTGGAGGACCGACACGCGGGCGTGGGCGTTGATCTTCGCGACGATCCCTCCGAAACCCATGAACCAGGGCAGATTCGTCTCGGTCGCCTTGATGTCGATGTACTTCGCCGCGCAGGGTGGCCCGTTCGGGTCTGAGTAGTCGACGGCCCCCGCGTCCCCGAAATACCCGGAGGAATTGATCAGGATGTGCATCTTGGAGGCAGCAGTTCCGCCGACCTGCGCGTTGTACAACGCGAGCGCGCCGCTCGCGTCAGGCCCGGCGTACTTGTGTGCCTCAGACGCCAGCAAGGTGTTTGAGCAGTTCTGGAGCGAAAAAGATCCGGCGGCTGCCAGGGCGGCGGCATCCGCCTGTAGCTGGAGATGTCGCTTGTGCACCTTCCAGTTGGCTACGTCCAGGACCAGCGCGACTGCCAGTACGAGCACGAGCAGGGAGACAGCGACGATCGTCAACACCGCGCCGCGTTCGTCCGACAATTCGATTCTCGCGCGCAACGTCATGCCGGATAACACGTCGGCCCTGCCGCCGCCGCGTCCGTGGCCCGGCGCTCGAGTCGCATCGTCGCCTTGCCCACGATGGGCGTTGCCACGAAACTGACCTGGTTGACGAGATAGTTGAGCCAATGGTAGGTCGTCGCAACTGTCACCTGGACTGGATCACCCACTTGCCCGTGTGAATTGGTCGCCGGGTTCGTCGGATAGGAGATGCACACGCGAGCCGCACCTTGTGCGCCTGCGTATGGAGTGACCGGCCGCCCGGTCTTCAGCTCCGGGATGTTCGCATCCCCTTGGATCTGCTGAGTGATGCAGACGTTTGGGTTGGCAGCGCTTGTGCACCCAACGGCGAGGTAGCCAACGGCTGCGAGACGAGCGCCCTCGTTCGCAAGATGGGTCTCGTCGATCCACTCGTTGAACGCCTTGCCGAAGTCGAGCATCCCCATGATCAGGACAAGCAGGAGCGGAAGGACCAGCGCCAGCTCTGCGAGCGCCGTGCCGCGGGTGTCCTTCACAAACCTCTGTCCTGAGTTGATCATCGCTCCTCTTGCCTAGGGGTTGCTCACGGACGCCATCTGAGAACCGACGCGGTGAAGAAGGCCGGAAATGTCTCCGCCGAGCGCCTCGAGGGCGGCGATCGTCACGATTGCGATCAGGGCCAGCACCAGCGCGTACTCGATGAGCACCTGGCCTTCGTCGTTCGTGAACAGTGCCTTTCTGCCGGCACTGCGGCTGTGCCATCGGTCGCGTCTCCACATTTGTTTCCTGGTTCCTCTCGTTTGGTGCCTGAGCCTCTCTTTGGTGCGTGAGCGTCTCCCGACCTACGGGAGACGCTCACGCCTGACGTGCTTACGGAGTCGGAGCCGAGCCCGTGCCGGACACGGCCGTCTCAACCGTCTTGAAGACGCCCTTGATGTCCAGGCCGAGTGCCTGGAGCACGAGGATCGAGACGATCGAGATCAGTGCCAGGATCAGCGCGTACTCAACCATCGCCTGGCCTTCCTCTCGCTCGAGCCGCGCCCTAAGAGCGACCCAAACGCTGTATGCCTTATGCATTGTTCTCTCCTCTTTCGTTTGGTTGCTTACCTAGCTTTGGGACGACCTCCCGCCGTGCGATGTAAGGCCGGCCGTTACCGTCGCCCTCAATTACTTGCTCCCCGTAGATCCCCTCGCCCCCTCCTTTCCTTGCTTACGCCGCAGCCTCGACGTGCGGGCGGCTCACACATCGCGCCATGGCGCGCTTCTGCGCGCCCGACTTTCAATACTGAAACCGACAAACCCCGTACCGACAACCGGCTGAAGGTCGGGTTTGGCCGGTGCTTCGGTCGTGCTCTACGGCTGAGAAACGCGCCTTTCATCTCTGCCGCGACGGTCGAAAGATCACGATCGCGCCCTGGTCGCGGTACTCCACGCGGGCGCCCGGCTGTCTGAGCAGCGCTGAAGCGAGCTTGCTCTCAGGCCCCTTTTTCAGGACGAAGAGGCTGTAGGGCGCCACGAGGCGCTGCCAGCCGTCGGTCCTCCGCCGAATCTTCAGCATGTTCTCGAGCTCTTTCTTCGACAAGAGCTCGAAACGAATGTCGAAGGCGAGTCGGCTTCGCAACTCAGGCCGGCGAAGGAGCAGCCAGTCGCCGTAGGTCTCGTTCGCGAAGACCTTCATCTGCGGATTGCGTGGCTGAACGCGGTCGAACGCTGCAAGAATGCCGCTCGGATAGCTGTGCTCGAACCAGCTCGAGGGCTTCGCCGCGATCGTGCCGAGAGCCGCGATTACGCCGACGAGACTGACGGCAACCAAGGAGCGGTTCAGCAACTGGAAGCGCATGGCGCGCTTGTTCGGCTTCAAGACGTCGTCGAGCGCGACCGGCACGAGCATGAGCGCGACGAGGGTGAACCAGATCACGCCGCGGATCGTCTGCAGGCCGATCAGAAGTGTCGCAGCAAGCAGTACCTTCTCGAACGGGAGCAGACGCTCCTTGTTGCGGCCAACCAACCAAACCGTCAGAAAAGCGAGGAGATAGAACGGCGCGGTCTGCACGGACGCTGCCGTGGGGCTCCATTCCGTGACGAAATCGCGGAACCCGGAATTGAACAACATCGTCTGGTAGTAACTGGGCAGACTTGCTGCGTAGGGCGAGGCGAAGATACAGATCAAAGGCGCGACGACAAGCGCTGCCGATCGGGGTGCCCATTCCCGCAGTGGGCGCTTGCGGCGCTCGATCCCGTATGTGACACCCCAGAGGGCGACGAGTAGGGCGCCCGTTAGCGCTGTGCCGTGGATATTCGCCCAGAGGATCAGGAGTGGGAGCGAGAAGAACACCCGGCGGGACGGCGAATGGGCATCGCGGATCAGCAGCGCGATCAGCAAGACGAAGAGCAACAGGGCGAGGCTTTGCGCGCGTGCGTTCCACGACCCCCAGGTCAGGAGAAAGTAGGTCGGAACTGCGACCCAACACACGCTTCGCGTCGAGCCCCCGCGCCGCCGCGCGACAACGACTGCGAGGATGAATGCGCCGCCAGCGGAGAGCACATGTAAGGCGAGGGCGAGCTTGATCCCTCCGAATGCGTAGAGGCCGTAGAAGAAAAGCTGCGCGAGCCACTGCTGGTCGACCCACTCTCGTCCCTGCGTCCAGATGGCGAGCGTGTCGTGGGAGGGCAGGCCGTTCTGGACGACCTCGCGCCCGCCGAGAATCGTCAGCCAGCTGTCCTGGAAGAGCTCGCGCGGCAGATTGCCGGCGAGGGCGATCAGGAAGAGCGCGACGACCGGGAAAAGCAGGGCCTCGCGACCGACCCAAGCCAAGCTGCGTTCCAGTGACCGGCCACTGGTCGCCGCCCGCCGTGCGGGTGCTTCACCGACTCGGTCCACGATCGGCTGGACGTGTTCGACCATCCCACTCATCCAAGACCAGTCGTGACGAGCCGCCACCGGCCGAAAGGTAGGACCGAGCCGGACCTACGGAGAACTCAGCACAGGCGCCGGCAATCGTTCGCGCTCCCGCCTCATTGCGAGCGCGAGCGTGATTGCCGTCAAGGCAAGCATGAGAGCGATGTTCCGGACCGAACCGTGGTTCTCCTGACCTGGCAGATACCAGTAGGCAAGAGGAACGAACCAGGCAGCGCCAAACCGCGGGCGGTAGAGCGCAATGGGCACCACGAGCAGGACGAGATAGTGCATCCAGAGGATCGGTGAGGCGACCAGCCCGGCCCCGAGCGCAACGAGGAAGCTCCTCCTGTCGCCGTCCACCGAGTGCGGCAACCGTCAGGCCGAGTACCGCGAGCCGAGCCGAGCCGGGCGACAGGCCGAGCAGGCGGAACAAGGCGAACGGGGAGTAGCTCTTGTCTTGCTCCAGGCCGGCCACCCTGCTCAGCCGATGTGGATAGTTGCGGAGCCCGTCGAACCCGAGCAGTCCCCACGAGACGAGTACAGTGCCGATCCCCAGGGCGACAGTCGTGGCGGCGGTGCGGTAGCGGCGGGTCGCCAGGAGCCAGAACACCAGCGGCCAGAGAAGGATAGCGAGCTGGCCATCGGAAGCGCGCCGAGCGCCAGCGCATGGCACCGCCAGTCGCGGACCCCGAGCAGCCGCAAGGCGAGGATCAGGGCGGCGATGGCCGAGAGCGTGAATGCGACCACCGCAACGCTCCAGGGCAGGGCGCCGAAGGGTGCCATCAGGAAAGCCGCGGGCGGGGGATAGACGAACGGATACGGCGAGTGACCCGTTACGACGTCATGTCCCGCCTGCCACATGACATGAAGATCGAAGAGGAAGCCGCCGTCAGGAAAGTACATGCCGTCCACGAACCCCGGCTTTGGCTTGTACGAGCCGAAGAGGTACGCGACGATCATTGCCGGCGCCGCGAGCGGCAGGAGGACGCAGAACAGCGCCTCGAGGACGGGACGCGGCGCGGCAAGCGCCCGGCGCCGCCGGGTGGAACCTCTCCACGCGACGACCCCATGGGTCATGCCGCTGCCTTCGGTCACGACCGTCATTGGCTCGATCTTGCTCGGGGGGCGAGGTTCCAGCGACCGCCGCGAGTCTGGACCGGCCAGGGCCTTTGGCTGGCCTCGGCTCCGTTCGGCGGGAGTCCCCCTTCTGGGGGAGCGACAGGCTGGATATCCGCCCGATGGTCTAGAACCGACAAGCCGAGGCGTATCCGTTCGGCCGCGGTCCTCGTTTCAGCAAGTGAACCCCAGATGACCTTCCACAACTTCCTTCTGTCGCTCGGAGTAGGGTCAGCCTTGCTGGCGTTCTGGTTCGTCATCCGCTTCCCGGACAGGACCCCGGAAAGCTTCGGCCGAGCGCTTATCCACGTGGGTCTCGCACTCTTGCTCGGGCCGGTGGCGCCCATCCTTGTCGCCGCCCTGTGGGTGCACGGGTACGCGGCCGCGATGGCCGCGATTTTCGTGGTGCTCTTGCCGATCCTGTTCTACACGTTCCTCTCAGGCGCCTGGTTCTTCA
>WNEY01004782.1_pt1 | contig 10378 bp, 11 predicted proteins | sample 5400531 | NCBI WGS metagenome assembly WNEY01 (sample SAMN13153338, study PRJNA577476) | soil metagenome | isolation source: 200 cm saprolite under Douglas fir tree site 1 | place: USA:California | collected 2015-04-18
CACGGCGAAATTAATCCGGCGATGCCGCGCGGCTGGCGCAGTGTGTAATTGACCGCAACGCCGTCGGTGATATGCGCTTCCGATTCGGTGTGCAGAATCGCGGTGGCAAAGAAGCGAAAGTTCGCCACCGCGCGCGGAATATCGAGCGAACGCGCGAGCGAAAGAGGCTTGCCGGTATCGATCGATTCCGCACGCGCAAACTTTTCCAGATCGCGCTCAATCAGGTCGGCGATGCGCAAAAGGATCTGCGATCTTTTTTGGCCCGGTGTTTTGGACCAGTCAGCGAATGCCTTTTCCGCCGCGGCCACGGCAAGATCAACATCTTCCTTTCCACTATCGGCGAGTTGCGAGTACGGCTTGCCGGTCGCCGGCTCGATGTTGTCCAAGTACTTGCCGGACGTCGGCTCGCGAAACTCGCCGTCGATGAAGTTCAGAATCCGAGTGGGAGTTTTAGTCATGGCGACTCAACGGAATCATTGAGAGATGTCTCGACTTCGCTCGACATGACAAAGAAGTCGGCTCGACGAATTTGCCGTCGATGAAATTCCGAAGCTGGAATAATTGTCGGTGCACGCTTCGCCTAACCTAAATGCGGCCGAGTCGGCGGGCAACGCGTGAGAGATTGCATTGCGCTTGTATTGAAGAGCGTCCTGCCTTGTAATTGTTCAATGAGAAACATCAAATCAGCATTGGGTCTTGCCGCAGCGATCAGTCTTACGCTGGCCGCCGTTGCACTGGCTGCCGACGCGAAATTTCGTGCCGATGGCACCATTCAGCGAATGAGCGGCACCATGGTATTAGTGCGCACGTCCGCGCAGGACATTGAAATCACCCGCGACGCGAAGACCAAAATAACCGGCGAGCTGAGAACGGGGGCGCCCGTGACCGTGATTTATACCAAAGTATCAGGGGCAGCCTATGCCACCGAAATCATCATGGGCGGCGCCGCGAAGCCGAAATAGACGCCCGCGAGCGGCGCATCGCTTTCGTTTTGCCCGCGGTTAACCGGTCCGCACGAACGAGGGTGTCTAAGCGGACGCGGGCTCGGTCCAATTCACGGCATGCGCCCGAACAGGAGTCTCGAAACCTTTGAGCGGAACTTCGCCAAGGTCTTCAAAAGGCAGTGCTTTTCCTTCGCACAACTCGGCAACGACGTTCGAAACGAGGATCTGTTGCGGTTGCGCATGCGAACAAAGGCGCGCGGCCAGTTGCACGGTGCATCCGAACAAATCGTTGTGATGCTCGACCGGTTCGCCGGCAGCGATGCCAAGCCGAACATTAAATGGACGATCTTTGTTTTCACGGCCACGCCGGGCAACTTCGCGCTGGACGCGGCTGGCGCATTTAACCGCAGCGGCGGCGGAGACGAAGGACGCCATAATGCCGTCACCGAGGTGCTTGATTTCGCGTCCCCCCAGATCCGACAAGGCGCCGCGCACAATCGAGTCATGCACGCCCAACAGTTCCATCGCTGCGTCATCACCGATGCGTCGAGTGAGCGAAGTTGAGTCAACGATGTCGGTAAACAAAATCGTGCGGATCCCGGGATCACGCGCATCAGCTTCGGCCCCCGGAAGCATGACCGCGCCGGCTGCGTTTACTTCAGTTCCGCCGAAGAACAATTCAGCGACATCGGGCTCGACCTGAATGATTTTTTCGGCGACCAAGCCGTGCGCCTCACGATGGACCTGGCTTGCCGCCTCGGCGTTGGGCGCATGGCAAAGGCAAAAAACCTTTCCCTCTTTCTCATTGACCCAGTATTTGTGATAACTGACTCCGTACTTGCTCTGCACTTCTACGTCTTGGGCGTGGGCCTTGGCTACATCCTCGGCGCTAACGCCCCCCGGAATTTCGTGGATATCCATGTAAGACGGCATACGACTTTTAGATTAGCAGTAAGGTGGCGGGAAATCTACTCCGAGACGTGGTGCGAAATTTCGATCTTCGGAGGTCGAGCGAGCGTCTGATAAACGACACAATAGCGCTCGGTCAGGCGGAGAAGTGTTGCGACTTGTTCCGCGTTGGCGTCCGTGTCCAAATCCAAGCGCAATCGGATTTGTTGAAAACCAACCGGAACTTCTTTAGATACGGCAAGAGTTCCTCGAAAATCCAAATCGCCTTCGGCCCGAATGGTCGCGTCGCGCAACGGAATGTCGAGAGCGGTAGCGACCGCGCGCAAGGTCACGCCCGCACATGCGACAAGTGATTCGAGTAACATGTCGCCCGAGCATGCGCTCAATCCGTTCCCGCCAGTTGCTGGATGCAATCCCGCTTCAACCAGCGCTTTTCCCGTTTCTACGTTGCAAGTGAGTCCTTCACCAATCCGACCTTCCGCTCGAAGCGTAATCGAAGCAGTCTCGGGTTGCTGCCGATAGTGCTCCTTGATCGGTGCCTGTAAAGATCTCAGTTCATCAGCGTTCATCGATTCCGCTCGTTCTGCTTGCTCGGCCTGATGTTTTGATTCACGCGAAAGAGATTATCCGGATCGTATTTATTCTTGACGGTGGAATGTATAGATGGAGGCGCATTGCCAAAACGAAGGTGTTGTGCAAGGCCCGAGGATAGAGCGCATCGAACATACTTTGCAATGCAGGCTGTGGCAGCGGACCGACAAGATCAAGCGCAGCTTTCTTGAAAGCGCGAGTGGGCTTAAACGTTTCCTCAGCTTTCGTTAACGCACCTATCACCGGATGCCGCGCACGAGCGAGCGCGGTGCCGCCGAATCAGCTTAATGCACGCGATTTTATCTTGACGAATTTTTGCTCGCGCATCGATGCTCCAAACTCAATAGACGTCGCCAGGAGGGATTCATGACTACGACTGCTAATTCCGTGCTGACCCAACCGCTTCTTGACTGGTGCCGCGCGCGCGCGCCCGGCTACGATCGCGACAACACATTCTGCGTGGAGGACTTCAACGAGTTGAAGGCCGCCGGGTATCTCAAGATGGCTATCCCGAAGGAGTTCGGCGGGCAGGAGATGACGCTCGCGCAGGTGTCCCGCGAAACGCGTTTGCTCGCGCAGTACGCGCCAGCCACCGCGCTCTGCATTAATATGCACAATTACTGGGTCGGCACCGCGGCGGACCTCTGGCGCGGGGGCGACAAGTCCTGCGAGTGGATCCTCAAAGATGCCGCGGCGGGCGAAGTGTTCGCGGCGGGCCACGCTGAACACGGCAACGACATCCCCGGATTGCTTTCCGCGACGAAAGCAGAGCGCGTCGACGGCGGCTACAAGCTGACCGGCCGGAAGGCGTTTGGCAGCCTTACGCCAGTGTGGACGCGGCTCGGCGGGCACGCCATGGACACGAGCGATCCAAAGGCGCCGAGGATTGTTCACTTCTTTCTGCCGCGCGACACGAAAGGCTATTCGATTAAGGAAACCTGGGACGTGATGGGCATGCGTGCGACGCGCAGCGACGACACGGTACTGGAAGGCGCGTTTGTGGCCGACAATTACATCGCGCGCGTGCTCCCCGCGGGCGCGGCCGGCGCCGACATGTTCGTCCTCGGATTTTTCACGTGGGCGCTCGTCAACTTTGCGAACATCTACTACGCAATTGGGTTGCGGACCCGCGAGGTGCTCATCGAGCAGCTGAAGACGAAAACGTCGATTGCGCTGACGCGACCGATGATCTACCACCCAGAGGTACAGCACGGCATCGCCGAGATCACGATGGATCTCGAGACGATGGGGCCGCATGTCGAAGCGATCGCCGCCGACTGGTCCGAAGGCCGGATCGGACCGGACTGGTTGGTGCGACTCTTTGCGGTCAAGCATCGGACCGTGGAAGCGGCGTTCCGCATCGTCGATCGGGCGCTCGACCTTTCCGGCGGCTTCGGCATGTTTAAGAAAAGTGAGCTCGAACGGCTGTTTCGCGACTGCCGCGCCGGCAGGTTCCATCCCGCGAACCCGCTGCTCACGCACGAGATCGTTGGTAAGCTATCGCTCGGGATTAGCCCGGACGAGCAGCCTCGGTGGGGATAACTCGTTGATGAGCGACTAGTCCTACAACTTCGTCCGATTTGTTATATGATTAGAGATATGACGCATCTTCAACTTATTGGACTGCTTGGTTGGATGTCGATCTTGATCGGTTGTGAGACGCCTCAAACCACTGGGATGGGGAACCAGGAGCAAAAACGTCTCGCCGCGATCCGGCAGCAGCAGGAAGATGCGCAGATGGACGAAGCCGACCGCAATCTTTGGAACGCGCATCAAGATTTGTTAAACACAGGCACCAATCCGGCGATTCCTTATCGGCAGTAGGCGAGGACTGCCGTGCGCAGCGAGTAGTATTGGCAATCGTTAATTCCGCAGCATATTGTCCGCCCGAGCTTTTGGTGAGGTGGCTGAGTGGTTGAAAGCAGAGCTTTGCTAAAGCTCCGTGCCCCAAAAGGGCACCGAGGGTTCGAATCCCTCCCTCACCGCCATTGCTCCACGTTCACCGAATCGATGACTCTCGCAAAAATCGTGCGCGTCCATGTGACGGAGATTCGAACGCTGTTCGACCGGTGGGGCGCGTTACGCGCATGGGTTAAAAGCGAAGCTCTAAGGCTGGAGCCAAAGCGCAGCTTTGGATAATCCCTCCCTCACCGCCATCTCGTGCATCGATGATTTCCGAAGAGAACGCGCGCGCAAAGATTTTGGAAGCGGTTCGGCCATTGCTGCCGCGGAAGATGTCGATCTTAAACGCGCTCGATCATTTCGCGGCGGAAGATTGTTTCGCGCGTTTGCCGCTGCCGGTGTTCGACAACTCGGCCATGGACGGTTACGCCGTGATCGCGAGCGATCGCAAACCTGGCAAACGCTTGCGCGTTATCGGCGAGCAACCGGCGGGATTGGATCGACAACTTCGCGTTTCGAATGGCGAGGCGATCCGGATTTTTACCGGCGCGCCGATGCCTGAAGGCGCGAACGCGGTCGTGATGCAGGAAAACGTCACTCGCGACGGCAACGAGATCGTCGTCAACGTAGATGTCGAAGTTGATGAGTTTGTGCGAAAGCGCGGGTGCGATCTTGGCGAAGGGCAAAAGATCTTTGGGAAAGGTGAGCGAATTAGAGCGACAAAATTGCCGCTGCTTGCCTCACAAGGTTTTGCTGAAGTTTTGGTCGACGGCGAAGTTCGCGCCGCGATCATTTCGACTGGCGACGAATTGGCGAAGCCCGGCGAAAACCTTCAGCCGGGACAAATTAACGACAGCAATACGGTTTTGGTGCAATCGTTGCTGAAACGCTGCGGCGCGGTTGTCGCTTCGGCCGAAAATTGCCGCGATGATGCTGACTCGTTACGGAAAGCGATTCAAAGCACTGCGAAGAAAGAGATCCTAATCGTGAGCGGCGGTGTTTCGGTAGGCGAACATGATTTGGTTCAAAAAACGCTGCGCGACCTCGGCGCCAAGATCGACATCTGGCGGGTCGCGATTAAACCTGGCAAACCGTTCTTGTTCGGGCAGTTAGGTAGGTGTTTCGTCTTCGGTTTGCCGGGGAATCCGGTCTCAGCGTTCGTCACGTTTTTGCAATTTGTTCGCCCCGCGATTTTGAAAATGATGGGCGCGAGCAATCTCGATCTGCCGAAAATGCCGGCGAAGCTGACTATCGATCTCACTAACGACAGCGACCGGGCGCATTATCTTCGCGGGAAACTCGAGAACGGAAGTTTCGCGCCAGTCGGCCGGCAGGAATCGCACGCGCTGTTCGGCCTGAGTCAGTCGAACGCGCTCTTGCGAGTTGAGGTCGGCGAATCGTTGAAGGCCGGTGAAACAGTTGATGTTCAAGTCTTGGACCAATAATTTGCTGCGGACGGGTTTGACACGTCTCGCGCCCATTTTAGTTTAGGTGGCTTTGAATACGGAAACAGCGTTTGCACAGGCTCCTCCCAACGAATTCCGTGCCGACGCCGAGCGACTGTCCAACATCGTGCTCGAAATGCAGCGCTGTTTCGTGCTGCATCTGTGCAAGGAACTCGCGCCCGGTAACGTTTCTTTTCCGCAATTTTTTCTGCTCGCGTATCTCGATCAAAAAGAAGTGCTGACCATGACCGCGATCGCGCAAAAGATGGGGCACACCACCGCCGCAGCGAGCGGTTTAGTCGCGCGGCTCGAAAATCTCGGAATGGTGGTCAGGTCGGTGGCGCGCGACGATCGTCGCAAAGTGATGGTCTGCATCACCCCAAAAGGTTCGGCATTGGTCAGACGCATTCGTCACGAAATGGTTGGGAACCTGATGAAAATCATGGAATATCTTTCACCCGAGGAGCAGAAAGCGTGGCTGCACATCTACAGCAAAATTTACGATTACTGCCAATCGAAGGATTGTCGATCCTTTGCTGGCAGTGCTAAAAGATGAACAGCAGTAATTGAATCCACGCCTTAACCTTCGCGCATCTAATTTTCGACGCCTTAACCTCTAATGCGAAAAAGTCTTCTCGGATTTGCCCTACTTACATCCCTGATCGCACTCGTCGCCTTTGGACAAACTCCCAGTCCAACCGAAACGCCGTCACCAGCTCCAATGCTGGTTTCCACTGCGACGCCGACGCCGTCAGTAAGTCCAAATAATGTCGGCACAGTGTCCGTGCCGTCGACGTTATCGACCCCGTCTCCGTCGCCGCTCGAGTCGCCATCAGCAACACCCATTGCCGTCCAAGCCGCTGCTCTTGGCGAGAGCGATCTCGGTTGGTCGGAAAGAGGCGCACCCGTTTTCCGGATCGACCAGGCAGTGATTACCGCTCTCAAGCAGAATCCGGCAGTTCTCCAGACCCTTGAGGATCTCCGTCGAACCAAAGGCGTGATCATCCAGATTTCGGCGGTGGCGTTGCCGCAGATTGGGCCGAGCTTCACCTGGGATTGGTTCGATCCAAATCTGAACACCATCAACGGCCTTAGCTCGTTTTCGACTCCCAGCGGTGGGCCTACTCCAACTCCGACCGGCACCCCAAGTCGCATGGGCGTCGGTGGAATCAAAAATTTGCGCAGTGATATCACCTACAACATCAAGGTAACTGGCACGCAGCTCGTTTTTAATTACAGCACATTCCGCTCAATTCGCGGCACCTTCTTCCAGCGCGATTCGGCCTATTTCGCTCTGCGCAATGCGGTCGACCAGACCATCGCGACGGTAAAGACGCAATTCTATCAGGTGATCGTCAACCGCGAGTTAATCGTGGTGCAGGAGGAGTCGGTAAATCTGTTAGAGAATCAGTTGAAAGATCAGCAAAACCGTTTTGAAGCCGGGACCGTTCCGCGCTTCAATGTTCTCCAGGCGCAAGTCCAACTTTACAATCAAATCCCGCAACTGATTGCGGCGCGGAACAACTATCGGATCTCGGTTCTGCAGCTGGCTAAAACTCTCGGCCTGGATTTTAATCCGGCGCGCGGAATTGCTACGCCGTTACGAGTTAGCGGAGACCTTACTTACATTCCACGGAAGATCGATCTGTTGGCGGCGATCGAGGAGGGCAAACGCAATCGGCCATTCCTAAAACAACAGCGCGCGAACGTTTTGAACCAGATCGAGCAAGTCCACGTTGCCATCGGCAGTTGGTTACCGAACGTCAATGCCAACGGCGGCGGCGAATGGCTGAGTGACGACCGCAATTCAAGTTTCGGCGATGTTTCAAAGGGCTGGTTGACGACAGTGACTGGCAGCTGGCCGATCTTTGATAGCGGCATGGCCTGGGGCAAGATCCAACAACAACGCGCGATATTGTCTCAGCAAGAGATCACTTATGACGATGACGTCCGCCAGGTGGAACTCGAAATTCAACAGGCCGCTTCGAATTTGTTGCAGAACCGCGAGCTCATTCAGGCAACGGAGAAAAATCAAGAGACAGCTGAGGAAGCTGTGCGTCTGGCAAAAGCGCGCTTAGACGCAGGCGCCGGCACGCAGCTCGATGTCTTGAACGCTCAAGTGCAGCTGACTACAGCTCAATCGACGTACTTGCAGGCGTTGTTTGGTTACATTTCTTCGCTGGCTGAGTTTGATCGTGCCACTGGCGCGCAAAGCTCTTACACGGAACAGTTCAACGGCATTGCTCCGCACGCGACTAAAACAAGCACCTACTACACTGGCAGCGATGTAGACGCTCGGGGAAAGCCAAAGCGCAATAATCCGTTTCAGCCGGGGCCGGTAACAACGATCTCCCAGCGACCGAGCTCAAAGTAGCGCAGCCGATCTGATGCTCGCGAAGCGGTCTGCGCCGATCGAATATTTCCCTGCTCTTAACGCAGCCGGCCTTTGCCGTCACGCGTTCATCGAGCGAATTCCCGGCATCGATGTTTCACACGATAAAGCGGAGGCATTGAAGCGACTCGATGCGGTTCATCGCGAACTGCGAGATCAGATCGGAATGGCGCGGTGGCCTCTGCTCACGGCCCAGCAAATTCACGGGGACAAAATCGCGATTGTCGATTCTACGGCGGCGAGCGACAAAGAATTCGCCGGCTGCGACGGCCTCATCACGAATCAGAAAAGGATCGCGCTCGGCATTCACGTGGCCGATTGCTGCGCGATTTACATTGTCGATCCAAAACTGCCGGCGATTGGCCTCGTCCATTCCGGCAAGAAAGGCACCGAGCGGGCTATTGTTTCGAAAGCGATCCAGCAAATGCGCGAACATTTCGGATCGGACCCGGCTGAGTTGATCGTGCAATTGAGCCCGTGCATTCGGCCGCCGCATTACGAAATCGATTTCGCCGCGAAGATAATCGAACAGTGTCGCGCGGCCGGCGTGAAGAAAATCCACGACCCAGGCGTCTGTACCGCCTGCGATATCGATCGTTACTATTCCTATCGCGCCGAGAAAGGGAAGACCGGCCGCATGCTCGCGCTTCTCGGCCTGGTTTAACGCTTTCTTCCACCACGAAGAGCACGAAGTATTTTAACAAAGGTCAATCTTCGTGGTCTTCGCGTCCTTCGTGGTGGTGATACGGACAAATGCCGCGCTTCTTCGCGTGCACGACGAAATCAATAAATTCGCGCGCCGCGGCCCCGAATTTTATCGTCACAGCTTTTTCAATCGCCTGGGCAATGTTCAATCCGCTCGTGTAAACAAGTTTGAATGCCGTTTTGATTTCATCGCGGTCTTTGGCACTGAATCCAGCACGGCGTAATCCGACCACGTTCAAGCCGAAGACGTAATTCCGTTCCGCCGCGATCACGAATGGCGGAATGTCTTTGCTGAACGCGGATGCGCCCTGTGTGATCGCGAGCCGCCCAACGCACATATGTTGATGAAAGACACAGGCGCCGCCAAGAAACGCGCCGTCGCCAACGGAAACGTGGCCGCCCAGCAAACAATTGTTCGCGATGATGACGTTGTTTCCAATTTCGCAGTTGTGGCCGACGTGTGCGCCGGCCATGAGAAAATTCTTGTCGCCCATTTTGGTCACGCTGCCCTCGGTGCTGCCGCGATGAATCGTACAATGCTCTCGGATCACATTTTCGTTTCCAATTGCGACATACGTTTTGCGTCCCGGAGAGAACGAAAGATCTTGTGGCGCAGTGCCGATAATTCCGCCGTGCCCAATGAAGTTGCCCACGCCGATTGTAACGTCAGGATTAATTACAGCGTGCGACTCGATTGTCGATCTTTCGCCGATCACGACGCGAGCCCCGACAACGGCATACGGCCCGATCGCGACGTCAGCCGCGACCTTTGCCGTTGGATCGACAATCGCCGTCGAATGAATTTTCACTGCGCTCCTGTGCATTTCTATGGGCTCCTCTCCCTTTCAAAGGGAGAGGGAAGGGTGAGGGGTGAATGCAACGCGAATTTTGTGCGGCCCCTCACCTCAATCCTCTCCCCGCATAGGGAGAAAGGCGGAGATCTATGCCGTGTTGTTTGTCGCAGCCTCATATTAACTTCGCGTCCATCTCTTCACAGCACGCCTGCTTCTTTGAAACTGAAATAGCCCGGGCCGTTGCTTGATTGCGCGCCGATAATGATATGATCAAGCAATTTGATTTGCATCAGCTCCGCTGCTTCGGCCAGGCGTCGCGTCAGGCTGTGATCGGCCTGGCTTGGCGATGGATCGCCGGAAGGATGATTGTGCACGACGATCACGGCATACGCCGACGCAATCACCGCCGGACGAAAAACATCGCGCGGATGGGCGATGCTCTCATTAACGGTGCCAGTCGAGACATCCTCGGTCCGAATCAGATGATAACGCGTATCAAGGAGCACAACGCGCATCGCCTCCTTGCGCAACATCCGCATTTCGCCGCCGACGAGTTCGTTGACGAGCTCGGGTGAATCGATTTTTTGATTAGCCAACATCTCCCGCGCCAGACGATTTCCGAGGTCAAAAGCCGCCGCCAGTTGCACCGCTTTTGTGAAACCGACGCCGCGAACTTTTTTCAGTTCGTCCACGGTG
>WNEY01004783.1_pt1 | contig 10378 bp, 6 predicted proteins | sample 5400531 | NCBI WGS metagenome assembly WNEY01 (sample SAMN13153338, study PRJNA577476) | soil metagenome | isolation source: 200 cm saprolite under Douglas fir tree site 1 | place: USA:California | collected 2015-04-18
CAACGAGCGCTTTCGGCTCGGCGCCGTGGGCGAAGGACGGCTCGTGGGCGACGACGAGCTCGGCGATGCGCTGGCCGAATGCGAGCGCGCCAACGCGGGCGCGCCCATCACGGTGTTCGAGATCACCACCGCGGCGGGACTCCTGCTCTTCGGGCGCCATCCGGCGGACGTGCTCCTGCTCGAGGTCGGCTTGGGCGGGCGGCTCGACGCCACCAACGTGGTCGAACGCCCGCTGGCGACGGTGATCACCCCGGTCTCGCTCGATCATGCCGAGCATCTCGGCAGCACCGTCGGCGAGATCGCGGTCGAGAAGGCCGGCATCCTCAAGGCGGATGTGCCGGCGATCGTGGCCGCGCAGCCGCGCGAGGCGCTTGCGGTGATCGAGCGCCAGGCCGCACGGATCAAGGCGCGCATCCGCATCGCCGGCGAGGACTGGATGGCGACCGAGGAGCGCGGGCGCCTGGTCTACCAGGACGACGCCGGGCTGCTCGATCTGCCGGCGCCGAAGCTGTTCGGCCGCCATCAATTCGAGAATGCCGGCGTCGCCATCGCCACGCTGCGCGCCGTCGCCGGGCTCAAGCTTGCCTCCGCGGCGTTCGAGACCGGCATCGCCAAGGCGGACTGGCCGGCGCGCATGCAGCGGCTCTCGCACGGAGGGCTCGCCGCGCGCGTCCCGCCGGGCGGCGAGCTTTGGCTCGACGGCGGCCACAATGCGGACGGCGGCCGCGCCATCGCGAGCGCGCTCGCCGATCTCGAGGAGCGGGTCTCGCGGCCGCTGGTGCTCGTCGTCGGCATGCTGTCGAGCAAGGACAGCGAGGCCTTCCTGATGAATTTCACCGGGCTCGCCCGCCGTATCGTGGCGGTGCCGATCCCGCATCAGGAGAAGAGCTTGCCGGCGGACGCAATCGTCGAGGTGGCGCGCGCCGCCGGGATCCCGGCCGAGCCGTCCGATGACCTCGAGGCCGCGCTTGCGGCGATCGCACGCTTCGAGCTCGATCCGCCGCCGCGGATTCTGATCACGGGCTCGCTCTATCTGGCGGGCGAGGTGCTCAAGGCGAGCGGCATGCTGCCGAGTTGATCGACCTCAAAACTCAAAACGGCCGGCGTTGCGGCCGGCCGTCTCGGAAAAACTGCTGGTCGATTGCGCGGATCACACCGCCGTGGTGATCCACTGCTCGAGCTTCTGCTTCGGCGCGGCACCGACCTGGCGCGACGCCAGCTCGCCGTTCTTGAAGATCATCAAGGTCGGGATCGACATGATGCCGTACTTGGCGGCGGTCTGCGGATTCTCGTCGACGTTGAGCTTGACGATCTTCACCTTGCCGTCGAGCGAGCCGGCGATCTCTTCGAGCGCGGGCCCGATCATCCGGCAGGGGCCGCACCATTCGGCCCAGAAATCCACCACGACCGGGGCGGTCGCCTTCAACACCTCGGACTCGAAAGTGGCGTCCGACACCTTGCCAACGGCCATGGGAAAACCTCGTTGTGCTTGGGAGAGGCGAGCGGCCTCGCAGGAAGGTCGAACCTATGAACGCGCCTTGCGGGCGTCAAGGCGGCTTCACGGCGAGATGAGAGGAGCCAACGCCTGGTCCAGTGCCGCCGCCGAAACCTCCATCAGATCAGGTACATCGACCCAGATCAGGGCGGCGCGGACGGCCTTGCTCGGGTAGAGTTGGACGAGCACCGCACGGTAAAGCGCGAGCTGCGCCACGTAGGCCGGGACCTCGTCGAGGTGCCGAGGGGCGGGGCGATTCGTTTTGTAGTCGGCGATCAGGATCGCGTCGGCGGTGACGGCCAGGCGGTCGACCTGTCCCGACACCGCGACGGTGCCGCCGTTGTCCGTGAGGCGGCCGACGATCGGCACTTCGGCGCGGCTGCCTGCCGAGAACAGCTCGGCGAAGCGCGCATCCTCGAGCACCAGCCGCACCTGCTCGAGCATCCGCTCGCATTCCTCGGCGCTGAACTGGTTCCTGCCGTTGCGCGCCATATGCCGTCGCGCCGCCTCGGCGCGCGCCGCGCGTGGAATGTCGGGCAGCGACTGCAACAGCCGATGCACGATGTCGCCGCGGGCGAGCGCCTTCGCGCGTGCTTCGCGGCCGCCCGGGGGATGGGTATGGATCACCGCGGCCTCGTCGTAGGCGCGCGACGGCGACAGCGGCACGAATGCCGTTGCCTCGGCGACTGCCTCGCGTCCGAGCCAGGCCGGAGGCGTCGCGGCGGGTGCCGCCGAAGCTGCACCTGCCGCGGCGAGATCGAGCGCCAGCTGCGGCGTCTTGCGATAGCGCCAGACCTTGCCGTCGTCGCCCTCGAGGGCTTCCTCGACCGAGACCGGGCGCAATCCAGCAAAAACCAGGTTCCACCAGCATCCCTCCGGGCGGCCGCGCTCGCCTTCGGCGCCGCACACGATCAGCCGGTCGATGGCGCGCGTCATCGCCACGTACAACAGCCGCCGATATTCCTCCTCGGTCTCGCGGCGCGCCCGCTCACGCGCCGTGGTGACGAGCGCGAAATCGTTCGCCTTCGGCCCGGCCCAGACGAACCGCTCGGGCGCGCCCGGCGCGCCGTCCGGCGGTAGCGCCAGCAGCCGCGGCTGGCGCTGCGGCGGCCCTCCCGGCGGCGTGATGGTGTCGGCCAAGATCACGATCGGGGCCTCCAACCCTTTGGCGCCGTGCACGGTCATGACCCGGACCTCGTTGCGGGTGATCTCCATGTCGCGCTTCACGTCGGTCCGGGCCGAGCGCAGCCAGGCGATGAAGCCTTGCAGCGAGGGTGTCTCCCGGCGCTCGTAGTCGAGCGCGAGATTGAGGAATTCGTCGAGCGCGTCGTCGGCCTCGTGGCCCATTCGCGCCAGGAAATGCTTGCGTCCTCCCGCCGATCCGAGCAGCCGGCCGTAAAATCCGAACGGCGTCTCGCGCCGTGCCCATTGCGCGTAACGATCGAGCTTGTCGACCGCTGCGGCGAAGCGCGGCTGTGCGCGCGCCTTGGCGCGCAGCGCCGCGCGCAACGATCCCCGACGCTGCCAGGCGATCTCGAACAGATCGTCGTCGTCGAAGCCGAACAACGGACTTTTCAGCACGGTCGCGAGCGCGAGGTCGTCGTCCGGAAGCAACAGCGCGTCAGCCAGCACCATCAGGTCCATCACCGCGATGTGCTCGGTCAGCACCAGCCGGTCGGCGCCGGCGACCGGGATTTCGGCATCCTTGAGCGCGCGAATGATCGCTTCGAACAGCGGTCCGCGCTGGCGCACCAGCACCAGCACGTCACCGGCGCGGACCCCTTGCGCTCTGCAGTGCCCGATGTGGCGCGCGATCTTCCGCGCCAGCCGGACCTGTGCGCTGGTCTCGGTCAATTCGTCGAACGGCGCGTCCCAGGCTTCGATCTCGCGCTTCGGGCTGGGCTTGAGCGTCTCCCAGATCTCGACCAGGCCGGGGGTCGCGTCCGGCAGCGACTCGTGCACCGTTCGCACGTTGTCGGCGGACAGGCCGCTGAATGCTTCCGGTCTGCCGAACACCTCGTCGACCGCGCCCAGCACGTTGGGGCCCGAACGAAACGAGTGGCGGAAGGAGAGGTATTGCAGGTTCTGGTCGACCGCCCGGCACAAGGTCGCGAAGGCGCGGCGCATGGTGTCGAATTCGCGCGGCGCCGCGCCCTGGAACGAGAAGATCGATTGCTTCTCGTCCCCGACCGCGAAGATCGTGCGATGAACCGCACGCGCTCCCGCGCCGGCGAAGAACTCGGTCGTCAACGCGCGAATGATCCGCCACTGCTGCGGGCTGGTGTCCTGCGCCTCGTCGATCAGCACATGGTCGATGCCGCGGTCGAGCTTGTAGTGCACCCAGGCGGCGTCGACCTTGTCCAGCAGTACCAGCGTCTTCTCGATCAGGTCGTCGTAGTCGAGCAGGCCGCGCCGGTCCTTCTCGGCCTGGTAGCGCGAGATCACCGCGTCCGCGATGGTGACCAGGGCGGCGGTGCGATCGCGGCAGGCGATAGCCTTGCGCCGCTCGCGCAGCGGAATCATACGTTGCTGCTCCTCGATGAGACGTTGCGCCAGGACCGGCTCTTTCCTGGCGAGGCTCTGCGTCACCAGATTCGGGCGCGGCTTGAGCTTGGTGTCGAAAAAGACCTGGAGATAAGCCTCGACGCGCTCCGCGCCCGCGGCTGCCAGCGCGGCGGTGAGCCGCGCGCATTGCTCCTGATCCCGGGGTGAGCTTGCTTTGCACAGGTCCGCAACTGCCGCCCATTCCGATGACGGCAGCAGCGGTCCCGCCACGATGTCTTTCTCGACCTGCTCGATGGTCTCGTCGGCGCCGACCCCGATCGGCCCGCAGAGCCCGGCGATGGCGCTCGCGACGCTGCCGCCATGCTCGATCCAGGCCTGCACCACGCCGCGCTTGCGGATGGCCTCGCCGAGCGCCTCCTTGAAGGTCCGGTCGGCCGCGGTGGCGAGCGCCAACGCAAGCGCACGGCCCAGCGCGCCGTCCGGCTCCAAGGCCGCCTCGAGCAGCACGCCGAGACCGACCTGATCGAGCAGCTGCGTCTCCGCCGCCTCGTCGAGCACCTCGAAGCGGGCCGCGACATTCGCCTCGAACGGGAACTGATGCAGGAGGCGGGTGCAGAAGGCATGGATGGTCTGCACCTTGAGTCCGCCCGGCGTTTCGAGCGCGGTCGCGAACAGCCGCCGTGCGCGGGCGCGCACCTCGGCGTCCGGCGCGATCTTGGAAATCCGGCGGATTTCCCGATCGAGGCCGGCGTCGTCGAAGGCGGTCCACTTGCCAAGCGTGTCGAATACCCGCTTCGCCATGTTGGCGGCCGCCGCCTTGGTGAACGTGATGCAGAGGATTCTTTCGGGCGCGATCCCGTCGAGCAGCAGCCGGATGACGCGCTGCGCCAGCACGTGGGTCTTGCCGGCGCCGGCATTGGCCGCGACCCAGGCGGACACCGCCGGATCCGACGCCTCGACCTGCAGGCGCAGCACGGCCTCCGGGATGATGCGGGGGGTGGTCATGATCATGTTTCCATATCGCAGAATGCGATATAACGCTTGCACTGCATATCGCGCTCTGCAATATTACGCGGATGGAGATCGTCTTCACCACTGCGGCGACCCGTCAGTGGCTCAGCCTTTCTGCCGATGTGCGCCGACGATTGAATGCCAAGCTCATGGCGTACGCGGAAACCGGCCAAGGCGACGTGAAGCATCTCAAGGGGCGAGCCGGCGCGCGATTGCGGGTCGGCGATTGGCGAATCATCTTCTACGTCGAGGGCGATACGATCACCATCACCGCCGTCGGACATCGCCGCGAGATTTACAATTGAGAGGCCATCATGACGAAAGTTCAGTTCATCAAGACCGCCGGTGGCGAAGAGCTCGCCATTCTTCCGAAAAGCGAATACGAGCGGCTGACCGCGCTGGCGGTTGGTGAAGACGCGGGCGTGGCCCGGATCGTACGGCGTGCTCGCGCAGCCCTCGCAACAGGCAGCGAAATCGTGCTGCCCAAGACCGTTGTCGATCGGCTGGCAGCTGGCGAGAATCCCATCCGCGTCTTGCGCGAGTGGCGCGACATGACGCAGGCCGAGTTGGTGGTATCGGTCGGCATCACCCAGGGCTACCTGTCGGACCTCGAAGCCGGAAGGCGCAAGGGTCCCGTTGCGCTGCATCAGAAGATCGCCCGCGCGCTCGGCGTGCCGATCGATCTCCTGTTGCCGATTGCGGTGTCGGACGAACCGGCTGGTCCGGTGCGATTCGCCAAACGCCGACAGGCCATCAAAGACGGACGGCGGGCGCGCGGGAGGCGATGACGCGTGTCGTTGCCACGCCTTCATTCCCCGCCTCCCGCCTCATCCTCATCATCGCCCCCGACCGTCCATTCCTTCACGCGCGCGAGGTGGTCGTAGGTGCCGTAGCGGTTCTTCCACATCGACAGCACGAGCGAGCGGTAGGGCTGCTGCTCGTCCTCGAAGCGGGTGGCGAGCGTGCTGAGCTTGCCGAGTGCGCGGTCAGCGTGGGCGTTCGCGTCGCCCTCCTTGAAATCAATAATGACCTCCTCGCCCGCGGGCACGCCGCCTTTGAGCGAGACATAGGCGAGGTCCGCCACCGAAGCGCCGGCCGCGATGCCGGCAAAGCCGCCGCCGCGCAGGATCGCGGCTTCGAGCGTGAGCTGCGGCGAAATACCGACGCGCACCTGTTTCTCGGTCGGCACCTGTCCGGTCTTGTAGTCGAGAATGGCGTAAGTGGTGTCGTCGAGCCGCTCGATGCGGTCGGCGCGAGTGCGCAGCGTGAACACGCGCTCGCCGAGCGGAATCTCGATCTTGCCGGCGACCTCGGCGCTCACCGCCGCGACCATGGCGCGGCGCTCCACCTCCCAGCCGGCGAGCCAGCGAGCGATGCGCTCGAAGCGCGGCCACCAGAACGCGCGTGCCTCCGGATAATCGTCCAGCGCCGCGAAGTGCTTGCGCCCAATCGTGAGCAAGGCGCCTTCGGGGTCGTTCGGCAAGGCGGCCGCGAACGTGGTGGTGAATTCGCGCAGCGCGCTGTGGATCACGATGCCGCGGTCGGCCGCGCCCGGCGCCAGGTCGACCGGGTCGAGCTCACGCAGCCTGAGAATGTACCTGGCGTAGATCGTGTAGGGATCGCGCAGCCAGCTCTCGACGTCGGTCACCGAGAGTGCCGATGGCCGCGCGTCACGTGGCGGCTTCGGCGCCGGCTTCTTGATGCGCTGCACCTCGATCGGCCGATCGAGCGCGCGCGCCCAATCGAGATATTGCTCGCCGCGCCTGCGCACTTCGCTCCAGCGTTGCTCGCCCGCCACCGCCGCGAGCCGCTGCACGAAGCGGGAAGGCACCGTCGGCGCACCGGCAAGCTTGGCCGGATAGCTGAGGATCACCTCTTGGGCGCCGAGCGCCTGGGCGAAATCGTGGGCGGAGAGCGAGATGCGCCGCTCCGGCAGGTCGAGGCCGAGCGCATGCCGCATGGGACGGTTGAGCCAGGGATCAGTGCGGGTGTCCGGCGGCCAGGTGCCTTCCACCAGGCCGCCGAGCACCATGCGGTCGACGTTCTGCAGCCGCGCCTCAAGCGGGCCGTAGATGCGCACGCGCACGCCCGGGAGGCCCGGCCGGCGCACCACGCGATCCGCTATGGCGGTGCGGAAGAGCTCCGCATAATCGGCCGGAGCCACCGCGAGATCGGCCTGGTGGAGGGCGATGTCGTCGAACACCGCCGCCAGCGCCTTGCCGTCGGCGCCCGCGAAGGCAACGGCTGTTTCGGGCTGCTCTGCGCTCAGCGCCACGATGACGTCGCGATGGCAGGCGGCGATCTCGGCGAAGGCTCGCGGCGCGCGCGGCAGGCTTTCGAGCGGCGCCAACGCGGCAGCCAGTCGGCCCACCAGCCGGGTGGCCGCATCGAGCTCGTGATCGCGCAAGCCGGTGCGCGGATCGGCCGGATGCAGGTCCGACGGCTCCTGGCGCCGTAGTTTCGCCAGCTCGGCGCAGAATGTCGCCAGCGCCTGCGCGAGGCCTTTGGTGCCCGGGCGCGGCCGCGGACCGCGCAGCACCGCCCTCTCGAGCGTGGCGATCGCGCCGGCCTGCGCGCTCTCGGCGGCTCCGAGCCGCATCAGCGGATGCTTGAGCAAGGCGAGCAAGCTCACCGGGGCCAGGGCGCCGAGCGCTGCCTCGGCGGCGAGGCGCGCGAACAGCCCGGCCGGGGTGTCGGCGAGCGCGTCGCCGCCCGAATCGTCGACCGCGACCTTCCAGCGCGCCAGCGCCGCCAGCGTGCGGCGGGCAAGCCCGCGGTCGGGCGTGACCAGGGCCGCGATCTTGTCGGTGGTCCCGATCGTCTCTCGCAATGCCACTGCGATGGCGAGCGCTTCCTCTTCGGCATTGGTGGCTTCGATGACCGCGAGCGTCGCCAGCGCGCCCGCGATCCGGGCGGGGAAATCGGAGGTCGCGAGCTCGCGCCAGCGGTCGGTCGCGCGCGCCGGCCGGAGCGCCTCGGAGACGTAGCGCTCGCGGCCGTTGACGGCCGGCGCGGCGAGCGCGATCACATCCTCGCGCGCGATCCCGATCCCGCGCAGCAGCGCCTGCATGGCGAATTGCGGGTGCCCGACCGCGGGGGGCTCGGTGTCGCGGCCGGCGGCATCGCGGCGGCCGCCGATCAGCTCCCACGAGTCGGCGTCGAGATCGGTATCGAGGCCGGGTAGCACGACGGCGCCATGCGGGAGCTTGGCGATGGTGGCGATCAACTCGGCGGTCGCCGGCATCGAGCCGGTCGAGCCGGCGGCGATCACCGGGCCATCGATGAGCGCGGACAGCCGCTGGGCTTCCGCCTTGATCAGCGCGTCGCGTCGCGCCGCCGGTTCGATCCGGCCGCGCTCGGCGAGGATGGCCGGCCAGGCGTCGCGCGCGATCTTCAAGAATGCGAGGGTCAGCTGCCAATAGCGGTCGAGATTCTCCGGCACGATCTGGTCGAGCCGCTCCCAGGGCACCGCGCGCGTCGTCATGTCGTCCATGAGACGTGCGAGATCATCGGCGAGCGCGAGCGCGGAGGCGGGGTTGTTGGCGACGAGCGCGGCCTCGCCCTTCTTGTCGGGCGCGATCCTGCTCGCCCATTGGCGCACGAGTTGCGCCAGCAGCAGGCGCCGTTCGAGCCCGCCGAGCGGCTGCGGCAGATCGAGCGCCTCCGTCGCGATCGCGCCGGTGGCCGCCAGCGCGAAGATGATCTCGTCCTCGTCGACGTCGCCGATGGCGACGATGCGCGGCAGGATGGCGGCGCTTTCCGCGGTCACGTCGAGGAAGAGATCGCGCGCCAGCCGGCAGGCGCGGCGCGTCGGCAGATAGAGCGTCGCCCCGGCGAGCGCGAGCGGATCGCGCGCCGCCGGAAAGCCCGGCACCAGCGTCCCGCCGATGAGCGCACGGATGAGCGTCGGCACGAACGGCGCCGAAGCCGGAATGGTGAAGACGCGGGAGACAGCCATGGCGAATCATACACCGTTCGACGCTGCAATATGATGGGTCATGCGCGGGCACGCGATGACCGCGACCGGCGCTCGCTGACCGTCACGACATGACGCACGCTTCCGGACATCACCGCCGGTGTCTTGCCAGCGGCTTCGCGACCTCGCGGGCGCAATCGATGAAAAGCTGCGCCACCGGGCTCGGCGTCCGGTTCTTCAAGGTAACAATCCCAACCGGCCCGGGGCGAACCGGCAATTCGACCGGCAGCACCTTGAACGATACGAGCCCTGCGCTGAACTGCAGCAGTGAGCCGGGGAGCACGCACAGAAAATGCCCGCTCGCGAGCAAGGCATTGTGCAATGGGATGGAATAGGACACCACATTGACTCGCGGAGGGGGCAAGCCGCTGGCACGGAAGCTGTCCTCGAGCAGGGATCGCGCGAAACTTTCTGGGGTTGGCAAGGTCCAAGGCTCGTCGACAAGCTCGGCAAGCTTGATCTTGCGACGCCCCGTCCACCGGCTTTGCGTTCCGGCCACGACAAATGCCTTCTCCTCATACAGGATTTCGGCATCGACATCGTTGTCGGGAATCGGACCGATAATTCGGCCGATCGCCAACTCGATCTTGCGCTCGGGCAAATCGCGGTATCGCAGCGAGACGGGATCCGACTGCGTTACTTGGAAAGAGAGTCGCGGATGCCGCTGGACGAGGCGGTCGATGACGGTCGGAACGACGCCCCAGGACATCGGCTCGGTACATCCGAGACGCAATTCCCCGGCCGTCGGATCGGCCAGGTGTTCAATCGCATTGATGCTCTGCCGCAGCTCGTCGAAGACCGCCACGCCGCCTTTGAGCAGCGCACGGCCGTAAAGCGTCGGCTCAGCACCCTGCGCGGTCCGATCGAACAGCCGAACGCCGAACGTGTGCTCGAGCTCGGCGATCGCCTTGGACACTCCCGATTGCGTGAGATTGAGATGGGTGGCCGCCTTGGCCATGCTGCCCCATTCGACCACCGCCAGTAGCAGGCGAAGGTCGCGCAGCTTGAGCCGGTGGCCGACGCGGTCGTGGAGGGTCATGCGACAGCCCCATGAAAAATCCTCATGGATATATCACGAGTTTGCACTCCCTGTCATACCCCTGGCGTAGCTATGGTCCAACCCGTCGACAGTGAGATGCCCGCCGTTCTGCATTGATCGAATACTCAGGAGGACGCCATGCTCACGCTTTCGTGCCGGGTTGCATTTGGGTCGGCCTGTCTGCTCGCCATCGTGGTTGCGATCGGATCGCCCGCACAGGCCCAAAATTATCCGTCGAACCAAATTCGTATCGTCGTGCCGACCGGCCCAGGCTCTCCCCCCGACGTCATAAGTCGCATTGTTGCAACGGGGCTATCTGCAGGCGAGGGTTGGCGAGTCATCGTCGAGAACC
>WNEY01004786.1_pt1 | contig 10377 bp, 8 predicted proteins | sample 5400531 | NCBI WGS metagenome assembly WNEY01 (sample SAMN13153338, study PRJNA577476) | soil metagenome | isolation source: 200 cm saprolite under Douglas fir tree site 1 | place: USA:California | collected 2015-04-18
CACTGCGCAGTGCTAGCAACGCCGGCGTCCCGTTCTATCTCTCACCAGAACAGGTACAGGGCCATCCACCTGATGAAAGTAGTGATATCTACTCTCTAGGTGTGGTCCTGTACGAACTCTGTACAGGGGTGCTGCCGTTCCGCGGTAACAGGCCGATTGCAATTATGATGCAGCATATCAATACCCCGCCAACTCCGCCTGCCCTATTGAATCCAACTATACCATCCGCTCTGACCAGTGTCATCCTGCGCAGCCTATCAAAAGATCCCCAGGCCCGTTTCACCAGCGCCTCGTCCATGACGATCGCGCTGGCCCAGGCCCTGAATATGCCGGTTCCTGAAGGCCTGAGCCAGTCGGCTTCTCATCTGAGATTGAAACGATCAGAGAAATACAAGTATGATTCTCCACAAACCACCGAGCCGCCTGTTATGCCTCAACTCTCGCCTTCACAATCTGTACAGCCTCAACATAGCAGGCCAGGCATCGTCGCGGCACCCGCGGGAGGGGTTTCCAGCGCTCCTCTCGCGCCTGCAGCCTTGTCGAGGAAGCGCCAGAGAAAGCCATTCAATAGATTGTATGCTGCTATGATTGGCGCGCTGCTGCTCGCTATCCTGCTCACTATTGGAGCCCTATTTTTAATTTCTCAAACTACTCCTCTCGTGCCGGGTCAAGTGATAGGGCACGCTTTCTTCCTCAACAGCGGGCAACTGAATGCGAATGGCCCGCAGGGCATTAATGATGAAGTGCAGATCGATCTAGCACATGTCTCTGATCCAGCAGCAGGTAAAAGCTACTACGCCTGGTTATTGGGCGATAGAAGCCAGAGCGAGGCCGCGCCGGTCCTGCTTGGTCGTTTGACTGTCAGCCAGGGTAATATGCATTTTCTCTATCGAGGCGATCCGCAGCACACCAATTTACTCGCCTTCGTAAGCCGCTTTCTGATCACTGAAGATAATGCCAGTAGCCCAACGGGCAATCCACTCATCGATACCAGTACATGGCGCTACTACGCAGAAATTCCCCAGCTACCCAACCCTACGGATCAGTTGCATTTCAGTATGCTGGATCACCTGCGTCATTTGCTCGTTGAGTCACCAGAACTCAAATTGCGCGGGCTACACGGCGGACTGGCTTTCTGGTTAGCCAGGAATACATCAACGGTCGAGCAACTGGCGGCCAATGCGCGGGATGCCTGGCAGAACAAAGACACGGCGTCTATCCGTGATCAGGTGATACGTATTCTGGACTATATTGATGGCTCTGCGCTAGCGCATACAGATACGCCTCCCGGCACGCCCCTGCTTGCCAACGCGCACGAAGTCCAGGTTGCAATGCTTGGACCAGCTCCCAGAAATGCAGACCCAGCCGGCTACGTGTATAGTAACGAGACACCGCCCGGCTATGTGTATCTTATCGGCGAGCATATGAATGGCGCGATCCAATCACCCCAGACAACTCCGGAGCAGCGTCAACTTGCTGTCCGTATCAACGCCGGTCTTGATGATCTGAGGCGCTCGCTGGGGCAGGTGTACCAGGACACGAAGCGGCTCGTAGGCATGACCGGTGCCCAGTTGTTACAAACATCATCCCTATCAATCCTCAACGACATGGCAACCCAGGCCCAGTACGCCTACGCAGGTCAACTCAACCAGTCCACGGGCCAGGCGGAAGGAGGCGCCCTGTGGATTTACGGTAACCTGCAGCGCCTGGCAACGTTTGACGTGAGACAATATATCCCGCCAGCTCAATGACCCTATGCCAGCCCTTCGCGCTCCAGGGCCGTATTGTGCGAGATGCGCAGCAGGATGCCGATGATGATGTAGTTGGCAATGACTGAACTGCCGCCATAGCTGAGGAAAGGCAGGGGTATGCCGGTCAGCGGTATCAATTTCATGTTGCCGGCGGCTATGATCAGCGTCTGGATGGCGAAGATCGAGGTGAGCCCGGCAGCCAGGAGCTGGTTGAACGGGTCGGTTGCCTCGACAGCGATGCGGAAGCCCCGGTAGATGAGCAGCAGGTAAAGGCCGATGATGGCGAAAAGCCCTGCCAGGCCTAGCTCTTCCCCGAGTGCAGTGAGAACCATGTCCGACTGTATGACCGGTACAAAACCAGGATGACCCAGTCCAAGCCCACTGCCGATGATGCCTCCACTCGCGAGAGCAATCAGCCCCTGCACAATCTGATATGCGCTCTTTTGATAGAGGTTCTCGTTAAAAGCTCCGGGAGTAACGAGGTCGATAGAGAGCACTGCAAAGCGCAGGCGAACGTAGCTGAAGAGGCTGTAACCAATGAAGCCGAGCAGCACGAAGAGAAGCAGGCCGCCAACGACGTAGGAGAATTTACCGCTGCCGAGGTAGATCATGCTGAGGAAAAGCCCATAAATGAGCAGCGCCAGACCAAGTTCGCGCACTACCAGGAACAGTAGAAGCGAGATGCCAAGCATCACGAAGATGGGGCCGAGTTTGCGTAACGGCGGGAGGCGCAGCCGTCCAATGAAGCGGCTGCCGCCCGCCAGGATATCGCGATTTTCTGTCAGGCTAAAGTAGGCGGCGAAGAAGATGATGATACAAATTTTCAGCAGTTCTGAAGGCTGCAGGTTGAATGGCCCGATATTTAGCTGGTCATGTGTAGGGCTATCAAGGTTTTTGACACGCAGGGCGTTGACCAGGGTGATGCCAACGAGGATAATGCCAAGGGCCGCCCAGGTATACTTATAGCGCCTCAGCCAATCCATATTGCGCAGGAGGAAGAGGGTTATTATGCATCCAAAAACCCCCAGGATCACCCAGATAAGCTGGCGCGAACCCAGTGTCGGAACCCCAACGTTCGGCCCAAGGCGTGTTGCCATCAGCATGCCAATGCCACTCAACAGGCCCACGACGGGGAGCAGTAGCTGGTCGGCCTTGGGGAAAAACATACTGAACAGCAGATTCGTACCAAGCAATACGGCAATCAAACCGAGCACGGGGATCAACGCCTGGGCCGTGGGCAGGTGCTTCAGGCTGAATGATGCCGCGGGATCCTCCTTCAGGAGCGGTACAAGTAAGAGTTGTGTCATCTCCAGCAGCAGTATCATAAAGGGCACGATGAGCAATCCCAATTCTTTCCAACGGTAGCGCCGGAATACGCCAGGAGACTGATTTAACGGACGTGCCATAGTATTTCCTCTAGAGATCTAGTTAGCCAGTTTGAAGCGAATGAAACCTACCTGGATGATATCTCCGGGCCTGGCAGGAAGGGCCTCGCGCGCGGGTTGATTATTGAGAAAGGTGCCATTAGTGCTCCCTGCGTCCTGCACATACCAGCTACCGTTGCGATACCAGAGGCGGGTATGTTCGCCAGAGATAAAGCTTTCGGACAACTGGATGGTATTCGTGGGACCGCGACCAATAGTTGTTTGTGGGTACAGGTCAAAAGGGGTCCCCGGTACGATTGAACTGGGACCGCTATCGATCACGATGAGATGGCCGAGGACAGGTGGCGCCTTACCTTCAAAATTTGCGCTGGCCTGTGCTGTTTTGCGCAGGTCGCGTGTAATGGCGATCACTACCTGCATCAGGAAGAGGTAGAGCAGGACGATAAGCAATAAGCGTAATATGAGCAAAAAGACATCTAATGACATATCTTATCTTCTCTCAAAATAAAAGTCATAATTTCCGATGGTGAAGCGGTCACCGCTGCGTAACGTGTGCTGGCGTTGATTAACCACACCGTTGATCGTAATGCCGTTGGTGCTGCCAAGATCAAAGATAGCGAACTGCCCATTTGACTGGTATTTAATTTGAGCATGATAGCGCGAAACGCGTTTGTCTTCGACAATAATATCATTACTAAGTTGACGTCCAATGTTGATGACCAGTTTCTCGATTTGATAAACCTGCTGACCAGCTTGTGGCAGGCGAATAGTGAGCCGCGCCTGCGGTATGGCGCCAACAAAGCTGCTGCCCGGGTTGGTAGCGGGCGGGGGCGCACCGAACTGGCTGGATGCGGGATTAGCAGCGCGTCCGGCGTTCGTAATGCCTGGCAGTTGCTGTCCCGGGGCTAGCTGAGCGCGCAGTTGTGCGAGTTGCTCCGCGCTGATTGCCTGCGTCGCCATGACTCCTCCTCCTTCGGCATTGGGGTCCCCGCCTAAGCTTGTTTCAATGCGCGCGTCGCCAGTGTGCAGCCTGCTATCGGCATGCAGGCGCAGCAGGGGGTTGGCTTTAAGGATGTAGTGGCGGTGAGGCTGTTTGGCAAACTCGATCAGGTGTCTCTGCCAATCGTTTTTAAGCAGGTTGAAGCTCTGGTCTAATTGCTGGTGGTCTTTGATGCTGATGTAGATATCATAGATGATGGGGGCCAGTAGTCGCCCTTCACCTGCAAGCACCAGGTTATCTTCCATGGCGCGCTCTAGCTTGCCGAGCAGCTCTGGCGGCTCAAGCCTGGATGGGAAGAGACGCGCAAAGGGCGCTTCCACGATGCGCTGCATAAACGATTCGAATTTAGAAAGCGGACTCTGGCGAGTTGTCACTCAGCGTGCCCTCCTTAAAGTACGGGCTTGATGATTGATATAGCAGCTACATGCTTCATTGTAGCATTTTTTCCTATTAATATTATGCTGAAGTTACTACGAGTACCCGGCGTGCTTGTTGCACATCGGTGCTGATCTGTGCCTTTAATGCCTCGATGCCGGAGAAGCGCTGTTCTTCGCGCAGCCTTGCGATGAAGTCGAGAGTGATACGCTGGTCGTACAGCTCGAGATCGACATCCAGTAAATGCGCCTCCACTCGACGTTCCTGGCCCTGAAAGGTTGGCCTCACCCCGATATTCACTACACCCTTATAGACGGGAAAAACACTGCTTGAGTCACGCTCAAGAGGGCGCGATAAATCGGCCCATACAATTACATGAGCGGCGTAGACACCATTGGCCGGCAGCAGCTTGTGCGGTTCGGGAGCCAGGTTGGCAGTGGGAAAGCCTAAAAGCCTGCCACGATGGTCCCCATGCACGACAAGTCCGCTGAACGTGACCGGGTACCCCAGCAGGTCGTTCGCTTCGCTCACCTGTCCTTCGCCCACCAGCGTGCGAATGCGCGTGCTGCTGATGCGCGTTTGCTCGGCCTCTTCCAATGCAATACTTCGTAATACTATTTCATGTTGTTGGCAATACTGCTCAAGGAACGTCACGTTGCCCATTCTATGATGTCCGAGGCTAAAATTGCTGCCCACGGTGATGCCGCGAATAGCAAAATGCGTAAGTAAACTATCCATGAAGTCTTCAGCGCTCATCTGCATAACTTCTGGCGTAAAGTGGACCACGATGCTATTGTTGATATGACCATAACGTTGAGCCAACGCGAGCTTTTCTTCCAGCGTTGTCAGGTACTGGTGGTCAGCATCTGGCCGCACAACCATTGAGGTGTGTGGCGAGAAGGTCACCAGGACTGGCTTACAATCCAGTTCTCGCGCCTGCAGCACCAGCTCATGCATGAGGCGCTGGTGTCCTCTATGAACCCCGTCAAAATTCCCGATGGTGATAGCGATGGGCTCATTTGCTAATAACGTTGTTTGATATTCTAATTGCATACCCTCGATTTTTCCTCGAATGGTGAAGTACCCCATAGCTAAAGCAAGGGGGATGCGGGCGCGGCCTGCTCAGGCTAATAGTACCACAGCTACCTCGTGCTAGCAATAAGTTATAGCTAAGCCTATAGAAGAAACACTTTTTTGGGCTGCCACATGTCTCGCTTGCCGTCCCAGGAAGCGATGGCCAGGAAGCGCCCGGCCATGTCGTAGACACGTGCCAGCTCGGCGTGGGTGTGCTCATCGTATGTGAACGCATTGCCGTGCAGCACCCGTTCAACGGTAACATCATCGAGCCTGAGCGCCGGGTACTGTTGGAGCGCTATATCGAGAGGGTAAAGGAAGCGGGCAGCTATTTGACCATTATCCTCAGCAACTGCACCCGCCAGTTGCTCGAGGGTAATGCTTTCCGCCAGGGAGAAGGGGCCGCTGCGTGTGCGCACGAGTGCTGCCAGGTACGCGCCACAGCCGAGCTGCTCGCCAATGTCATGAGCCAGGGAACGAATATATGTGCCCTTGCTGCATTCGACCGCGAGGGTGAGGCGCGGCGCAAGCCAGTCGATGACTTCGAGTCGATAGATGGTGATGGGGCGTGGCTTGAAGGTGATGTCCTCACCGGCACGCGCTAATTTGTAAGCGGGCTGTCCTTGCAGCTTGATAGCGGAGTAACGCGGTGGTAATTGCATCTGTTGACCTGTAAAGTGCTGTAATACCTGCTCGATCTGTGCGCGGGTGAGGTCTGCCGTGCTGGCAGTGCGGACAATGGCGCCTTCGCTGTCATATGTGTCGGTTTCGACCCCGAAGACGATCTCTGCCTGGTACGCCTTGCCGCTTTCGCTCAGGTACTCGGCGACCCGCGTTCCTTTTCCGATACAGATGGGCAGTACGCCGCTGGCAGCCGGGTCTAGCGTGCCTGCATGTCCGACCCGCTTCTGCTTGAGTAATCTGCGTATGCTCGCCACGACATCGTGAGAGGTCATGCCGGTGGTTTTGTTGATGTTGAGGATGCCATCCATAGGTTCGACCCAATGCTAGGGACGCCTCTAGTATGAGACGCCGTTGAAAGCCGATGCACTCGTCTCATAGTAGTAGGTCCCCGATTTATAGAGGATACCTGTCCCCAGACAGGGTTCCAGGGCGACCGACTCGGGCAGCCTACCATCGCTTGTCACCCTGAGCGCAGCGAAGGGTCTGACTCGCCGGGGACAGAGATCCTTCGCTGCGCTCAGGATGACAGTAGTGCTTAAGTAAACACATATGGGGCTTGCCCCTGCCATACCCGATTGCACCCTATCTTTCATCGTCCCTTTCTACAAATTTGTCGTATCCTGCAGCTCTTGTTCTAATGCAGCAATGACCACTGCAGTAGCCTCCTCGATGGGCATATGCAGCGTAGCGCCGGCAGCACGCTCGTGACCGCCTCCGCCAAAGCGCTGGCAGATGGCAGCTGCGTTGTAAGGAGCAGCACAGCGCAGGCTGAGCCGGGTGATGGCTGGCTCGTCATAACTTTTGAAAAAAGCGGCGATCTGTACGCCTTCGATATCGCGCAGCATACCGGCGAAGTTATCGTCCATCTCGGCCTGGGCGCCTGAAGCCGCGAGCGTCGCAGCGGTAGCCTGCGACCAGATCAGGCGGCCGTTACAAGAAGTATGGGCGTTGTCGATTACGATAGCCTGGAAGCGCATCAAGGCAAGTGAGCGCGTGCGATATATCGGCTTTACCACTGTCTCGGGTACTGCCCCAGCGCGCAGCAGCGCCGCGGCCACCTCCATCGTACGTGCAGTAGTGTTCGTATATTGAAATGAATGGGTGTCGGTGATCAGCCCTGTGAGTAAGCAGAGAGCTGCGTCACGGTTTAGCGGCAGCCCGGCCTGCTGCTGGAAGAGCACCAGCAGTTCAGCAGTGGCTGCTGCCATGGGGTCGACGATATTGACGCGTCCACAGCCGCTGCTGCTGATGTGATGGTCGATGTTGAGGATGGTGGCGCTATCCAGGAACGCGCGGTGCCTTTCGTACAAAGAGCCGAAACGCGCTAACTCGCCAGCGTCCAGGGCGATAACCAGGTCAAAATCTTCATCGTCTAGTGTGTTGCGCAGCATCTCGATCCCTGGTAGGAAGGCCAGCATGCGCGGCGCGGTATCCGCACAGGCAGGCACACATGTCTTCCCTACCTCGTGCAGTATGTGTGCCAGGCCAAGCGCCGAGCCGATACAGTCCCCGTCAGGATTTTCGTGAGCTATCAGCGCGATACGTCGTGCGGGTAGTATCAATGCCATCGCCTGCTCCACCAGCATGGGATTGATGTACTGGCCAGGGATACGGTGAGCTTCATTCATGGAATTTTTCACTGCTCGCTTGTTGATTTTTCTTGTTCCATCTGGCGGATGAGTTCAAGGACATGAGAACCCTGCTCTATTGACATGTCGAGCTTGAAGACCAGCTCAGGCATGAAGCGCAGCACAAGGCGACCGGCAAGCTCATGGCGCAAAAAGCCAGCAGCGTGCTTCAATCCTATCATGGTCCCCTCCTGCTCCTCCGGGTTTCCCATCACACTCACGAAAACTTTTGCATGGCGCAGATCACCGCTCACCTCCACGTGGGTGATGCTGGCGAAACCCACACGCGGGTCTTTCAAGCGCGTGCGCAGCAAGTCGCTGAGTTCTACCGCGATCAATTCACCGAGCATCTCTTGTCTATGTGGATTTGACATGTACAGGCTCCTCTTTTGAGAAGGATGCGCGACCCGGTAGGCGCCGGGTCGCGGCGAAAGCTATTACGCGCGCGCTTTAACGCGCTCTTGCGTGAATGCTTCGATGATATCGCCGATCTCGAAATCGGTAAATTCATCGAGTACGATACCACACTCGTAGCCTGAAGTGACCTCGCGCACGTCGTCCTTACCCCGGCGTAGGGAGCCTATTTTGCCCTCGTATACCTTCACATCCTTGCGTAGTATGCGCGCCTGCGAGGAACGAGTTATCTTGCCATCGCTGACGCGACAGCCGGCAATCACGGTGGTTTTACCAGCCTTAAAGATCTGCACGACCTCGGCATGTCCTTCGATCACCTCGCGGAAGGTCGGTTCCAGCATACCAACGAGGGCGGCCTGTATATCATCTGTCAGCTTGTAGATGACGTTGTAGTAGCGAATATCTACACCCTCTTTTTGCGCCTCGCGCTGGGCAGCCCCGTCAGCTTTGACGTTGAAGCCGATAACGATGGCTTTTGAGGCCGCAGCCAGGTGTACATCAGTTTCACTGATATTACCTATTCCTTCGTGGATCAGGCGCACCTTGATGTTTTCTTCGCCAAGTTTGGTGAGCGCGTTTTTGATGGCCTCGGCCGAGCCCTGCACATCGCACTTGAGCACCACGTTCAGCTCTTTGACCGTACCTTCTTGCATCTGCGTATAGAGGCTATCCAGGCTGACCTGGCCAAGCGGCGCGCCATCGTTACGGCGCTGCTCGACAACCTTCTGCGCGAGTTGTTTGGCCGTGCGCTCATCGGGTGTCACCTCAAGGTGGTCGCCAGCTTGCGGCACTTCGGGCAAACCGAGTATACTTACCGGCAAGCTGGGCGGAGCTTTCTGGATGCGCTTGCCCCGGTCGTTGAACATGGCGCGCACCTTACCGGCCAGGGCGCCAACGACAATATTGTCGCCCATTTTGAGCGTGCCCTGCTGCACCAGCACGGTGGCTGTTGGTCCGGTGTTCTTCTCCAGCTTTGCCTCGATGATGACACCTGTGGCGGGACGATTGGGATTTGCCCGGATATCCTGTACCTCGGCCAGCAGTAGAATCATCTCCAGCAGGTCATCGATGCCTGTCCCCTTACGTGCTGACACTGGCACGCAGATGATGTCACCGCCGTACTCTTCAATCACAAGCCCGATCTCGGCAAGCTGCTGTTTGACGTGATCAGGATTTGCGTTCGCCTTATCGATCTTGTTCAGAGCAATAATGATGGGCACTTTAGCCGCCTGGGCGTGGTCGATGGCTTCACGTGTCTGAGGCATGACCCCGTCGTCGGCTGCGACCACGATAATGGCGATGTGCGTTACCTGGGCCCCGCGCGCACGCATGGCTGTGAATGCCTCGTGACCGGGTGTATCGAGGAACGTGATTTTCTTGCCGTTTACCTCAACCTGGTAGGCGCCAATATGCTGAGTGATGCCGCCTGCTTCGCCCGCCGCCACCTTTGTTTTACGGATGGTATCAAGCAGGGAGGTCTTGCCGTGGTCGACATGACCCATAATAGTGACAACAGGCGGGATAACGATGGTGTTATCTTCGTTGCGCGTCGCCATCATGACTTCGTTTGCCGATAGTTGCCTGTCTTGCTGTACAACAGTCAAAGCGCTTGGCTGTGGCTCAAAGCCGATTTCCTTGGCGACAAGCGCTGCTTTGTCATATTCAACTACCTGGTTAATACTGGCAAAGACGCCTTGTTTGATAAGGTCACGGATCACCTAGTTTGGGGTCGCCTGCAGCAATACTGCCAGGTCCTTCACTACAATCTGCGGGGGGATTGAGATAGGACCTGTGGGCTTCTCTTTTACCGCTGTGCCGCGCCGCTCCTGAGGACGCCGCGCAGGTGTGCCCGGACGGTGCGCGGGGCGCCCGGGCTGGGGGCGTGCAGGTGTGCCGGGGCGAGCAGGTCCGTGCCCTGTACTGCCGTTCCGCCTGCCAGGACGTGCAGGCCCACCCGGTCCTGCCGGGCGCTGTACTGGGGCAGTGCCGCTCGGCCGTTGAGCAGGTGCCTGTAAGGGCGTTCCATGTGTTTGTGTTGTTGTTCTGCGCTGGGCAGGTACAGGGGC
>WNEY01004787.1_pt1 | contig 10377 bp, 7 predicted proteins | sample 5400531 | NCBI WGS metagenome assembly WNEY01 (sample SAMN13153338, study PRJNA577476) | soil metagenome | isolation source: 200 cm saprolite under Douglas fir tree site 1 | place: USA:California | collected 2015-04-18
TGCTAAAGTGCGCGCGATTTCGCGCAAAGGGAGAGAAAACGATGAGCGCCGCGGCAACCCGTCCTCGTTCGCATTTCTTGCGTCAATGCATTCTCCTGTCAGGCATCTTGATAAGCGGCATCGCAGCGCTGGTGTGGCCTTCCGCGGCGCGCACACCGCAGGTTGCAGCTCCCGCGGACGATGCTGCGCTGCTGGAAGGCTTTCGCCACGTGGAGGTGGCTTCCGTTTCCGACGCGCTGGAGCAGATGAGCGGCCGGAAAATGTACATGTCGCACCGCATGCGCCCCATTTTCTCTGCTAAATTTGCCGGATTTGCGGTCACCGTGCTGCTCAAGAAGGAAAGCAATCATGATCCGAATGCGTTGAGCGGAATGCTGGCAGCCATCGACCACGGCGGGCCGAATTCCGTTTACGTGATGGTTGTGGAAGACGGCGCGGACATCGCGGGTATGGGCGGCTTGATGGGCACGGCCATGGCGTCGCGGGATTTTTCCGGAGCGGTGATCGATGGCGGCGTGCGCGACGTTGCGTACCTGCAGAAAATTGGTTTTCCGGTGTACGCGCTGGGTATCGTGCCTTCCACTTCGATCAGCCATTACCGGTTCGCGGGCGCAAACATTCCGGTGGTTTGCGATGGAGTTGCGGTGAATGCCGCCGACATTGTCGTTGCCGACGCCGATGGCGTGGTGATCGTTCCGCGGGCGTCTGCTGCGCAGACGCTGAAAGTCGCTCAGGAGCTGGATTTCAAGGAGCATTCCATGTACGCGTACATCGAGAAGCTGAAATCCATCGAGGAAGCCGTAAAAAAGTTCGGCCGACTGTGAAGCGCATCCTCCGTGAACGGTACGTTCTGTTTGTCGCGCTGGCTTTGAGCGGATTTTTCCCGTTCGCAGCGGCGCAGGAAAAAACCTCGATGGCCATCTCCGCCAGCATCGACGTGCGTCCCGCCGACCTGCTCGCCCAGCCCGTCGCGGCGAACTGGACGTCTTACAACGGCGACTATTCCGGGCGTCGCTACAGCGCTCTGAGGCAGATCACTGTGGAGAACGTCGACCAGTTGCGAGCGCAATGGGTGTTCCACGTGAGGGAGTCGACCGGCTTGGAGGTTACGCCCCTGGTGATCGACGGCATCATGTTCGTGAGTTCCGCGAACGATGCCTACGCGCTGGACGCGCGGACGGGCCGCTCCATTTGGCATTACTCGCGGCCAGTCAGTGAAGGCCTGATCGACGACGCCGCGCAGCACCACAGCCGAGGCGTCGGCGTCTGGCATTCGCGGGTCTATCTGGAAACGGACAATGCGCACCTGCTGTGTCTTGACGCGCGCTCGGGTCATCTGCTGTGGGATGTTCCTTACGCCGAAGGAAACAAAAACTACGGAGCTACGAGCGCACCGCTGGTGGTCAAAGACAAAGTGATCGTCGGCACTTCCGGCGGCGACGATGGCGTGCGCGGTTTCGTAGCCGCCTACGACGCCGAAACCGGAAAACTTGCATGGCGTTTCTGGACGATTCCCGGTCCCGGTGAGCCCGGTTCGGCCAGCTGGCCCGGCCAGATGTACCTTCGCGGCGGCGGTACCACGTGGATGCCCGGGACTTATGATGCCGAGCTCGACACACTGTACTGGGGCACGAGCAATCCCGCACCCGACTTTGATGGCGCGCCGAGACCGGGCGACGATCTGTACACGGACTGTGTCCTAGCGCTCGACGCCGACACCGGCAAGCTCAAATGGTATTTTCAGTTTACGCCGCACGATCTTTTCGACTATGACGCCAACGAAACAGCGGTTATCGTCGATGCCGCTTACCAGGGCCAACCGCGAAAACTTTTGTTGCAGGCCAACCGCAACGGCTTTGTCTACGTTCTGGATCGCACCGACGGAAGATTTCTCTCTGCTGTCCCGTTCGTGCAGCAGCTGAACTGGGCCAAAGCCATCGATGCGCAGGGCCGCCCGATCCTGACCGGAATTAAACCATCGGCCGAGGGCTCACTGATCTGCCCAGGTTTCTCCGGCGCCACGAATTGGTATTCGCCGGCCTACAATCCGGACACCCATCTCTTCTACTTTCTCGCTCTCGAAGATTGCGGAACGTTTTTCTTGAAGCCAGAGAGCTTTGCCGAAGGCCGTCCTTATTACGCCACCGGAGTGCGCCGCGCGCGTGGCACAAAACGCGAGAAGTTGCTGATGGCCTACAATCTCGATACCGGCGGGTTCGAATGGCGCTATCCTCAGGCGGGTGAGGGCGACTCTTCCGGCGGTGTCATGACCACGGCAAGCGGACTGGTTTTCTTCGGCGACGATTCCGAATCGTTCGAGGCGGTGGACTCGAGGTCCGGCAAGCCGCTGTGGCATTTCACCACTGGCCAGAAATTTCACGCGTCGCCGATGAGCTACGAAGTCTTAGGCAAGCAATATATCGCTATCGCATCAGGTAACGATATTTTTACGTTCGCGCTGCCGTGATAGGGTAAACGGATTTCAGAACTGACGCTGAAAACGGATTCCGGAAACCTCACGGAGAGGAGACGACACAAATGCTTTTGAATCTTTTCACCCGCAGAGACTTTGCCAGCCGCCTCGCGACCCTGTTTCCCGGCTTGGGCCTGGCGGCGGCTCAGCCTGCTTCCGCCGCCGCAAAATCCAAGGAGGAAAAAGGTGAAGTCAAAAAACTCAATTGGGAGGGCAAACCTGCCGATCCCAACTCCTTCATTACCGCGCTGATCACCCACAATGACGTGATTTACATCGCCGGCCAAGGCGCGCATTCGCACGACACCGGCGAAACCTTTCCCATGGACATCGAAAATCACACCAAGCATGTCATGGAGAACGTGAAGCACCTGGTGGAAACGGGAGGCGGCAGCATGGATTCTATTTTGCAACTCACCGTGTACCTCGCGAAAATCGACGACTACGACGGCATGAACAAAGTATTTAAGACGTACTTCCCGCATGGAGGGCCGGCGCGCACTACGGTTGCTGTCGCCAGCCTGCCGGGCAACTCGCTGGTGGAAATCAATTGCATCGCCGCAGTCATACGCAAGTAAACGAAACGGAGCGAAATATGTCTTTGAATTTGAAGTGGACTCGTCGCAATTTCATGAGCAGCCTCGGCGTGCTCGCTGGGGCCATGCTCCATCCCGGAAAACTCTTCGCACGCTCTGCATCGGCTCGCGCGCCGGAGGGAAAAATTTCCGGCTTCGGCGAAACCGGAAACGTCTACGAGGAGCTGGGCGTCACCACGGTCATCAACGGCCAAGGGACCATGACCATGCTCGGCGGCTCGCTGATGCGCCCCGAAGTGGAAGCGGTAATGGCCCTCGGCAGCCTGCACTTTTGCAGCATTCCGGAACTGGAAGTCGCCGCCGGAAAACGCATTGCCGAAATGCTGAAACTTCCTGACGGCTACACCGCGCTGGTCACTTCCGGCGCTGCGGCAGCGATGCAGTCGGGTCTCGCGGGCATTCTTACCGGCGACAACGAACAATTCATCCAGCAGCTTCCCGATCTCACCGGGATGAAATCCGAAGTCATCATCCAGAAATCGCATCGCAATGGTTTCGACCATCAACTCCGCGCGACAGGAGTGAAGCTGATCGAAATCGAAACTCGCGACGAGCTCCGGAGAGCGGTCAATCCAAAAACGGCCATGATGCACTTCAGCAATTTCGCGAACGCCGCCGGGCAAATCAAAGTCGATGAATGGGTCAAGCTCGCGAAGGAACACAAAATTCCGGCATTCAACGATGCCGCCGCGGATACACCTCCGGTGTCGCATCTCTGGGACTACGCGCACATGGGTTATGACCTGGTCGCCTTCAGCGGCGGGAAGGCCATCCGCGGCCCGCAGTGCGGCGGATTGCTGATTGGCCGCAAAGATCTGGTGGCCTACGCGCTCCTGAACAACAGCCCGCATGAAGACACGCTGGGGCGGAGCCAAAAAGTCGGCAAGGAAGAAATCGTGGGCATGGTGAAAGCGATCGAAAGCTACCTGAAAGAAGATCACGAAGCGCTCACCAAAGAATGGTGGCGCCGGCTCGATTCGATCTCCACGGAGATCACCAAGGTGCGCGGAGTGAGCACTTCGTTTTCTGTTCCGGATGTTGCCAACCACGTGCCGCACATGGAAATCCGCTGGGATCCACGTCACATCTCCCTGACTGCGCAGGATGCCGGCAAGCAACTACGAAGCGGCAAGCCCTCCGTTGTCCTCGCCGTAGTCGTTGAACCCGATGCGGGCGGCGGCTTGGGCATGAACTCCTTCATGCTGCAGCCCGGCGAGGACAAAATTATCGCGGAGCGCCTGGTGCAATTGTTCCGCGCGCATGCGGCATGAGCGGGCGGCCGAGCCGGGTTCGCTGGCTGCTGGTCGCTTGGCTGTTTGTCCTCAGCGCCGTCGCGTTTCTGGACCGCGTCAATCTTAACGTCGCGGCCACGCACTTGGCTGCGGATTATCACTTGTCCGACGTGCAGCTCGGTGCGCTCTTCAGTTTTTTCCTCCTCGGCTACGCGCTCTTTCAGACGCCTGCAGGCTGGCTAGCGGACAGATGGGGACCGCGGCGCGTGCTCGCCGGAGGCGTGATTTGGTGGGGAATCTTCACCACGCTCACCGCATCCGTCCCCACCGCCGCGCGCAATCCGTTGTTCTTGCTGATCCTCGCGCGCTTCCTTTTGGGGGCCGGCGAAGCGGTCGTCTACCCTTCCTCCAATCAATTCATCGCCCGCTGGATTCCCACGCAGGAGCGCGGCATCGCCAATGGCGTGATTTTTGCCGGAGTCGGCGTCGGCTCTGCGCTCGCGCCCCCGCTCGTTACCTACGTCATCCTTCACTACGGTTGGCGGTCTTCGTTTTGGATTTGCGCCTTCATCGGTTTCGCCGCCGGACTGGTTTGGTTCCTCGCCTCGCGCGACTCGCCGGAACGCCACCCGCTGGTTTCGCCGTCGGAGCTGGAGATCATCCGCCGCGGTTTAACGCTGCAAGCGGCTCCTGCCGCGAACCGCGAAGCTGTTCCGTGGAGCAGGATTCTCATCAACCGGTCTGTGCTGTTCCTCACGATCAGCTACTTTTGCTATGGCTACGTCGCCTGGATTTTCTTCGCCTGGTTTTTCACCTACCTCGCGCGAGTGCGCGGGCTGAATCTGAAATCGAGCGCGTTCTACGCCACGCTGCCGTTTCTGGCGATGGCGGTGAGCTGTCCGCTCGGCGGCCTGCTCAGTGATTGGCTCACGCGTCGCAAAGGTCGCCGCTGGGGGCGCTGCGGCGTCGCCGTTGCCGGAATCGCCCTCGCCGGAGTTTTCCTGGCCTTCGGCTCCAGCGTCGGGAGTGCGCGGCTCGCGAGTGTCATCCTTGCCGGCGGTGCCGGCGCGCTCTACCTCTCGCAAAGTTCCTTCTGGTCCGTAAGCGCGGATATCGGCGGCGCCTTCTCCGGCTCCGTCTCCGGCTTCATGAACATGGGCGCGCAGGTCGGCGGCGCCTTCACCACGGTATTAACGCCGGCAATCGCCTTGCGCTACGGCTGGACCGCCTCGTTTCTCGTCGCCGCGTCGCTCTCTATTCTCGGCGCCCTCGCCTGGCTGGTGGTCGACCCGGAGCGGCGATTAGTCCCAGCTCCTCGGTAACACGCGCCAGTTCCGATTCGAGCGCTTTACATGCTTCGCCTGCTTTATCAAAATCTCCGTCTCTGCCCATGATCTCCAGCCGTTGGGCAGCCGCGAACGCCTTCTTCGCCGCGAAGTTACCAACCGAGCCCTTCAGCGTGTGCGCCGCTATGCGCAGTGCTTCAGCATCGCCGCGGCGGACCGCCTCCTTTATTTTGGCCAGGCGTTGAGGACTATCGGCGAGAAAAAGGCGGACGAGATCGCGAAGAAGCCGACGATTGCCATCGACGCCTGCCAACAATGCCGCACGATCAATGACGCCCTCCCCTCGAGTACCCACTGGGACAGTTGGCCCTGCCGATTTCGATGGGCTGACGAGCTGAGTGATGGAGCGTTCAAGTTCTCCGATGCGAATCGGCTTGGAGGTATAGCCATCCATGCCGGCCGCTAGACAACGCTCGCGATCTCCCTTCATGGCATGCGCAGTCATGGCCATGATGGGGGTGTGGGTGCCCGTCGTCTTTTCCCAGGCGCGGATGGCAGCGGTTGCGTCCAGCCCATCCATCTCCGGCATCTGCACGTCCATGGCGACCAGATCGAAGTGGCCGGCCTGGACAGCAGAAAGCGCCTCGCGGCCATTACTGACAACGGTCACATGGTGGCCCAGCTTTTTGAAGATCCGCGTGGCTAGCATCTGGTTGACTTGATTATCCTCCGCCAGCAGCACGTGGAGCTTGCGCCGGGGATGCCGAACCCCCCTGGCCGGTCTTGGAGCGCGGGGCCTTTCTCCCGATGGCTGGCCCATGGCGGTGATAATCACGTCAAAGAGTTCGGATTGCTTGACCGGCTTGGTCAGATACGCGGAAATACCCAACTTCCGGGAATGCACGATGTCTTCTGGCTGACCGGCCGAGGTCAGCATGACCAGCTTGATGCCGGCATAGCGGCGATCTTGAGTGATGCGCTCCGCCACGGCAAATCCATCCATGTCGGGCATGTGAGCGTCGAGTAGTACGACCGCGAACGATTGGTCCGCGTGTAGCGACTTTTCCAAGGTGGCAAGGGCAGATGGGCCGCCTTCGACAGCAACCGGACACATACGCCAGTTGGCAAGCACCTCTTCGAGGATGCGGCGGTTGGTTGCATTGTCGTCCACAATTAGAATGGGAAGATCGGTGAGGGTACGCAAGCGTGCTGGCGATTTCTCCATCCCGCGCTGCTGGAGTCCAAACCGCGCGGCGAAATGGAACGTGCTGCCCCGGCCGGGTTGGCTTTCTACCGAGATCCCGCCACCCATGAGTTCCACCAGTTGCGCCGAGATGGCCAGTCCCAGCCCGGTTCCGCCGTAACGCCGCGTAGTGGAGCTGTCGGCCTGCGAGAAGGCCTCAAAGATCACAGCCTGTTTCTCCGGAGGAATGCCGATTCCGGTATCCGCCACGGAGAAACGCAGCAGGGCGCTGCCGTCATCGCGCGACTGCGCCTCCACGCGCAGCACGACTTCCCCGTGGTCCGTGAATTTGATGGCGTTGCCCACAAGATTTATCACTACCTGGCGAAGACGCAGAGGATCTCCAACCAGCGCGTCTGGTACGTCACGATGAATGTGGCACGCCAACTCCAGGCCTTTCTGGTCGGCGCGTGGAGCCAGTACGCGCATGGTGTCTTCGAGCGCATCGCGGAGGTTAAATCCGACGCTGTCCAGTTGCAATTTGCGTGCTTCGATCTTGGAAAAATCGAGCAAATCGTTGACCAGCGAAAGCAACGCGTCGGCTGAGCTTTGAATCGCATCAAGGTATTCCCGTTGTTCGCGCGTTATCCGCGTCGCCAGGGCCAGCTCGGTCATACCGATCATGGCGTTCATTGGTGTACGGATTTCGTGACTGATGTTAGCCAGAAACTCGCTCTTAGCACGGGTCGCTTCTTCCGCGCGCTTTCTGGCTGTTTCCAGATCGCGTGCATACACTCTCAGCGCATCTTCCGCCTCCTTCCGTTCGATGAACTGGCCCACCTGGCTGCCGACGGCACTCATCATCTCCAGCAGCCGGTGGTCGGGCTGTTGGATCTGGTGGCTGAAGAATTCGAGCACGCCCAGGACCTCAGCCCCGAGAAGGATTGGGAAGCCAAATGCTGCGTGCAAACGTTCCTCAGCCGCGATCGAAGCGCGTGGAAAGTTTGCGTCGCGAGTCACATCCTCGATCCAGATGGACTGGGCTTGCGCCCAGACCCGGCCAGGCAAGCCTACTCCGGGAGCAAAGGTCCGCGAATGCGTGGCCTGGTCGAACTCCGTAACCTTTGTCGATGGCATGTGCCAGGATTCCACGCAGCGCAGCACCTTCTCCTTCTGGTCGACTCGCCAGATGGAGCCGAACGACCAGTTGAGGCTCTCGCAAATAGCTTCAAGGATTCGCGGTGTGGCACTAGCCAGGGTTGGAGCCTCGGCGAGAACGCGTGTGACGGCGTACTGTGCAGCCAAACGCGCCTCTTCGCATTTTCGTTCCGTGATATCCGCCGCAACAGCGTAGATTAGTCCTCTTTCTGCGCGGACAACCGCCGACCAGAGCAGCCATCGGTAGGATCCGTCCTTGCACCGGTAGCGATTCTCGAAAGAAAGCGTCTTGCAGCCGGAAGCAACCTTGGCAGCTTCGGCGGTCGTGGCCTCGCGATCATCGGGGTGCACAAACTCAAGATAGGGGCGCGAGAGCAGATCTTCTCTGGTGAAACCAAAAGTCGTTTCCCATGCCGGGTTGATGTGTTTGAAGTAGCCGTCCGTGCCGGCGATACACAGCAGGTTTAAAGAGAGGTCCATAAAGTCGCGCAGGTCGCTTTCCGTTCGCGGATTAAAAGGTACTGGCGCGCTCACAGCTCCCCCGATCAGGAAGGTACAAAATCCAGACGAGGCCTCATTTTGGTACAAAGCCGGAAACGGAGCAACTCGGCGGCTTCGCTGCGAATCGAGCGGGCGGTTGACCCGTGCTCCTGACGGAAGTAGCATCTTGCGACGAAATGCCGGGTCCCTCGAATTTTGGCCTGCATGAGGTGGCATCCATGAGCCGCGCTTCGGCCTTACCACGGAAAATCCTTGTTGCTGATGACGACCGCACGACGCGCTTTGCCATCTCCAGCATGCTGAAAGAAGCTGGCTATGCAGTGACTGCCGCGAAGGATGGCGCCGAAGCATTGCGCAATATCCGGAAAAAAAATTTTGATCTGGCATTCCTGGATATCTGGATGCCGGAGCTGAGTGGTCTTGAGGTGCTTGCTCGAGTGCGCGAAGGCGAATCTCATCCGAAAATCATCATGATGACCTCGGACACCACGCCGGAGACGCTGCTGCGCGCGATACGCGAGCAGGCCTATGAGTACCTCTGTAAACCTTTTCCACCGAGAGAGGCTGTGGAAGTGGTCGAGCGAGCACTCAAAGAAAACGCTTCTCCGCCGATTGAAGTCATCTCCGCCAAGCCCCATTGGGTGGAATTGCTTATTCCCTGCACGCACGAGGCTGCCGAACGCATTCAATCCTTCCTAATGAAGCTGGAAGCCGACCTTCCGGATGAGTTGCGCAACACCATCGGACTGGCATTCAAAGAGCTGCTACTCAACGCCGTCGAATGGGGAGGAAAGCTGGATCCGAACCGCAAAGTACGGATTGCTCACGTACGCTCTTCGCGTATGCTGCTCTATCGCGTGGCGGATCCCGGCCCAGGATTCAGCTTCAAAGGCTTGAGGCACGCTGCCGTTGGTCAGCCTGCGGACGAACCCATTGCCCATGTGAACGTCCGCGATCAACTCGGCATACGTCCGGGCGGATTTGGCATTGCCATGATTCGCGCCATGGCCGACGAACTGCTCTACAACGAAGCGCAGAACGAGGTGATCTTTATTAAATACCTGGCTGAATCTCCCGGCGTATCCAGGACAGCGCAAGCTTCCTCGTGACATCGGCCCTGCCCAGACACCGGGCCGGGCCCTCTCCGCAATTGCGGGCATGTTGTCGGCAGCTCGGAACCTTTCCGAGAACGGGTTCTCGGAGGAAGTCTCGACGGTATGTCCAAATTGGATGTTGTGCCACGAACCCGCCTGCTGAACAATGGCCTGTCGTTGCAAGGATGGGAGAATTCCATGGCCACCGCCACAACTTCGCTCCACACTGATTGGCGCCAGGAATGGTTCGAGATCGAAGACGCCACCTATCTGAATTTGGCTGCGCAAAGTCCCATGCCGAAAGCGGCCCACCGTGCCGTTCAAACGGCTATTGAATGGAAGAAATTCCCGCATCGCATCCTCGATTCCGCCTACTTCGAGGTGCCTAATCGCATTCGTGCCTCTATCGCGAAACTGATCGGCGGCCAACCCGAAGAAGTCGCGCTCACCACCGGCGCGAGCACCGGAATGTCCGCGGTCGCCTACGGACTTTCCTGGAAGCCCGGCGATGAAATTCTGACCGCCAAGGGCGAATTCCCCATGCAGTACGCCACATGGAAACCGATGGAAGCGCGTGAAGGCATCGTGATGAAAGTGGTTGCGCCGCGCGAGCGCTTTCTCACCGCCGATGATTTTCTCGCCGCTATGACTCCAAGAACGCGCATGGTTTCCGTGAGCCTGGTGCGTTTCGATGACGGCGTGTTGCTCGACGCGGCGCGCATCGCCACTGCGTGTCACGCGCAGGGCGCGCTACTCCTGCTCGACGTTAGCCAGGCCTGCGGTGCCGTGCCTCTGAATGTCGACGCGCTCGGAGCCGATTTCCTGGTTTGCGCTGGATACAAATGGCTGCTCAG
>WNEY01004788.1_pt1 | contig 10376 bp, 10 predicted proteins | sample 5400531 | NCBI WGS metagenome assembly WNEY01 (sample SAMN13153338, study PRJNA577476) | soil metagenome | isolation source: 200 cm saprolite under Douglas fir tree site 1 | place: USA:California | collected 2015-04-18
AGAGGGAGGAATACGCGCCGCGCACGATCTCGACGCGCTCCAGGTTCTCGGTCGTCAGGTTACTGAGATAGAACGTGCCGCCCGGCTCGTTGAGCGGTACTCCGTCGAGCAGCACCTTGTTGTAATCGCTCTCGCCACCGCGCACGAAGAGCGACGTCAACGCGCCCGGCGCGCCGCTGCGAACGATCATGGCGCCTGGCGTCTCTGTCAGGAGATCGGCGAGGAGCGGCGTCTGGCGCCGCTCGAGATCGTCCTCTCGAAAGACCGTTACGCTCGCGCCGACCTGGCTCGTTGGCGCCACGGTCCGGGTCGCCGTCACGATCATCGTTTCCTGGATCGGCGCGACGGCGAGCACCACACGAAGTGGTTGGCCGGCGGCCGCGGCTGCGCAGGGAACCGTCGCGGGCTGAAAGCCCGTGAGGCTGGCCTCCAGGTGGCAGCCGCCGGCATCGCTCGCTGCCACGTCGAAGCGGCCGCCTTCATCCGCGAAGACGCCGGCCAGCGGGACGCCCGATTCGTCGAGCACGCGTACATAGGCGCGTGGCACCGCGCGGCCCGTCTGGTCCACGATCGTACCAGCGAGCTGGCGTGCGGCCGCAGACGCGGCTCCGCCGCACAACAAAGTGACTGCGAGAAAAATGAACGGAAAACGGGTACTCACGTGGGCTCCTTCCGGCGTCGCTCGCGCCGAAGAAAGGACGCCCCCGGTGGTCAGGTTTCCTGACTCGCGGATCACTGCGCCACGGCGTGTCTTCCCGGGCGTAAGCGGCGGGCTTGGCCCATCGCGAACCCAGTGACATGTTCTGCCGTGCACGCTAGCCGCTTACAGTGGCGGGACCGTGTGGGCTTCGCACCCACTTCGCGTAACCGCCGGGGCCTGCGTCTGGTTATCGGAGGGCGAGTATAGCAAGCAGGGTTGCCTCCTGGCGTTGTTTTTTCGTAACATGGTAAGTTAGTGTCCGAAAGCGGGACGCCACAGTTACCGAGCCACAACTGAAGGGGAGCGCATGAGCAAGAGCTCGACTGTCACCGTTCGCGAGAAGCCCGTCGAAGATGTGGCCTCAGCGAAGGTCGGCGGCCTCACGATTCATGGCGAAACTTTCGTCGTATCGACCGATCAGCGGGTCGAGGTCGTCGATCTGACGAACCGCGTCATGGAGTTCGTTCGGCGTTTCAACATCCGCGAAGGGCTCGTGAGCCTCTGGTCGATGCATACGACCTGCACCCTCTTCATCAACGAGTTCCAGGTTGCCCTGCTCTCCGACATCAAGCGGTTCCTCGAACAGCTCGTAGCGCGCGACGCGGAGTACATGCATAACGATCCGCGGCACTCCGATTGCGACCGCATGAACGCCGACTCGCACCTGCGCGCGATGCTCCTCGGCCACAATCTGACGCTGCAGATCAGCGGCGGGGAAGTCGTGCTTGGGCAATGGCAGCGGGTCCTGATGGCGGAGCTCGACGGCCCACGCGCCCGGTCGCTGCGCATTCAAATCTTCGGCATCTCCTGACGCGCGCGTCCATGAATCGGGTAATTGGATGATCGGGTAATCTGGTATCGACGCGGATAGTCTGGCAGTCGCACAATTACCCGATTACCCGATTACCCGATTATTCGATGGTCAGATGCTGTCTTCCCGTCTCGCTTCCTGCGGCCTCACCGACATTGCTGACAAGCTCTCGGCCGGGGTGCGTCTCGATCTCGCCGACGGCGTTCGTCTGTTCGACGCGCCCGATCTGCTGGCCGTCGGCTGGCTGGCCAACCGTGAGCGCGAGAAGCGCCACGGCGCGCGGACCTTCTACAATTACAACATCCGCCTCGAGGCGACGAACGTGTGCGTTGCGAGCTGCCTGTTCTGCGCGTTCGCGCGCCTGAAGCCAGGCGACGAAGGCGCCTACACGATGTCGCTCGAGCAGGCATGGGACAAGCTGCGCCAGCGGGCGCACCAGCCGCTGACTGAAATCCACGTCGTCAACGGCCTCCATCCCGATCTGCCGTTCGACTACTACACGGAGCTGCTGCGCGGCTTCAAGCGCATCCGCCCGGAGATCCACCTGAAATGTTTCACGGCAGTGGAGATCGCCTTCTTCGCCGATCTCTACGGCAAGACCGACGAGCAGGTGCTGCGGGAGCTGATGGCGGCAGGCCTCGACTCGCTGCCGGGCGGCGGCGCGGAGATCTTCGCGGAGCGCGTGCGTCGGAAGGTCGCGCACGACAAGTGCGGCAGCGATCGGTATCTCGACATCCACCGCACCGCGCACCGGCTCGGGATGCGATCCAACGTCACGATGCTGTACGGGCACATCGAGACCGCCGAGGAGCGGGTCGATCACATGATGCGCGCCCGCGCGCTGCAGGACGAGACGGGCGGCTTTCAGGCGTTCATTCCGCTCGCGTTCCATCCCGACAACAACCAGATGCGGAAGCTGCCGGCGCCCACCGCGTCCGACTCGCTGCGCGTGCACGCGGTCGCGCGGCTGATGTGCGACAACATCCCGCACGTGAAGGCGTTCTGGATTGCGACCGGGGTGGAGGTCGCGCAGACGTCGCTGTGGTTCGGCGTCGACGATCTGGACGGGACGGTGCAGGAAGAGAAGATTTATCACATGGCCGGCGCGCGGACACCGGAGGCGATGACCCCGCGTCAGCTCGAGCGGTTGGTACGCGCCGCGGGCCGCGAGCCGGTCGAGCGCGACACGCTGTACAACGTCGTGCACGCGCACGCTACCTGAGCGGGCGGCGCGAGGCGGCCGTGGCCCGCCGTCAGGACCAGGGGCGCCGCCTGGAATGCCGGCGCCGGGCCTGGTGTTATAATTACTGAGCGCCAAGTTTCACCGGTCGTCCGTGGAGCTTGGCGTTTTCGTAGCGCGCGCTTGAGAAAAATTTCACAAGCAACACAAGCCACAAGCACATGCTGCTCCCGGTCCTCACCGCTTACGAAAAAGAACATCTCTCCGAGCGCCAGGCGCTCCCGGAGCGCTATCTCGGCTTGTCCGACGAGGAGATGGACCGCCGCATCGCCGCCGCCAAACAGAAGCTCGGCCGCCGTCTCGTAATCCTCGGCCACCACTATCAGCGCGACGAGGTCATCAGGTTCGCCGACTACACGGGCGACTCCTACAAGCTTGCCGGGCAGGTCAGCCAGCATCCGGACGCTGATTTCATCGTCTTCTGCGGCGTGCATTTCATGGCGGAAAGCGCCGATGTGCTCAGCGCCGACAACCAGCAGGTGATCCTCCCGGATCTCGCCGCGGGCTGCTCGATGGCGGACATGGCCGACCCGGAGCAGCTCGAGCAGGGCTGGACCGATCTCGGCCAGATGCTCGGCAACGGGAGCGGTGGCGCAACGCTTCAGCCGCGCGATGTCATCCCGGTCACTTACATCAATTCTTCGGCGGCAATCAAAGCCTTCGTCGGCGAACACGGCGGCGTCGTATGCACGTCGTCAAACGCCGCCGCGACGCTGAAGTGGGCGTGGCAGCGCGGCGAGCGGATAATGTTCCTCCCCGATCAGCATCTGGGTCGCAATACCGCGTATAAGCTCGGAGTGCCGCTCGATCAGATGGTGGTCTGGGATCCGAACGAGATCTGGGGCGGGCTCGAACCGGACGCCGTCAGAAACGCCCGGATGCTCCTCTGGAAGGGGCACTGCTCGGTGCACGCGCGGTTCACCGTGCGGCAGATCGAGAATATCCGCGTGCAGCATCCCGGCGTCCGCGTCATCGTCCATCCAGAAGTCACATGGGATGTCGTCCAGGCCGCCGACGACTCCGGCTCGACCGAATACATCATCAGGACGGTGAAAGAAAGCCCCGTCGGTTCCACGTGGGCGGTCGGCACCGAGATTCACCTCGTCAACCGTCTCGCGCGCGAAGCGGCGCCCGACCGCACCGTGCTCTCGCTCGATCAGTTCGGCTGCCTCTGTTCGACGATGTTCCGCGTCTCGCCGAACCACCTGCTCTGGGTGCTCGAGGGGCTCGTCGACGGCCAGGTCAACAATCGCATCGTCGTCCCTGATAACCAGAAACACTGGACCAGGGTCGCGCTCGATCGCATGCTCTCGATTTCGTAGGGCCAACGCGCGACCGCCTGTCGGCGCGGGCCGACACCTCACTCGGCCCCTGCACCTTGCCCTTCTGTCCCGCCCGGAAGTACGATCCTCGGTTGGTCTGCACGCGCGATCGACCCTTCGACAGAGCTCAGGATCGTCCCGAGCCGTAGCGCCGAAGGAACGACAAGGAGGAACGTCCGATGGCTCATTCGCTCCCGCCTCTCCCATACCCGCCCGATGCGCTCGAACCGCACATCGACACGAAGACGATGGAGATTCACCACGGGAAGCATCACAACGCGTACGTCACGAACCTGAATGCCGCGCTGGACAAGCATCCTGAACTGCAGTCGAAGAGCATCGAGGATCTGATTCGCAACATCAACAGCGTCCCCGAGGACATCCGGACCGCCGTGCGCAACAACGGCGGCGGCCATCTGAATCATTCGATGTTCTGGCTGATCATGGGACCCAAGGCGGGCGGGCAGCCGACTGGTGCCATAGCCGACGCGATCAATTCGTCGTTCGGCGGGTTTGACAAGTTCAAGGAAGAGCTGAAGAAAGCCGGCGTCGGGCGATTCGGCAGCGGCTGGGCGTGGGTGATCGAACAGGGCGGCAAGCTCGTGATCGAAAGCACGCCGAACCAGGACAGCCCGCTGATGGAAGGCAAGAAAGTCGTGTTCGGCGTCGACGTCTGGGAGCACGCGTACTACCTGAAGTATCAGAATCGCCGCCCCGACTACATCGACGCCTGGTGGAACGTCGTGAACTGGGCCGAGGTGAACAAACGCTTGCAAGCCAGCTAGGCCAGGGAGGGCTGGCAGGCAGGCCTGATAGGGCTGGTAGGGCAGGTAGGTCATGTGGGGCAGTTGGACCCACCCGACGCATCTGACCTACCCGACCCACCTGACCCTCATGACCCCACCCGACCAGCGTGACCATCATGTCGCTGTCCACCGTGCTGTTCCTGTTCCTCGCGCATCTCGGCGTCGGCATCGTGTTCACGCTGGTGTTCGTCTCGCGCGAGGCCGGGGTCAAGTTTTTTCGCTTCAACGCCGGGCTCAGCGCGATCCTGACTGCGATCGCGTTGGCGTTCCGCTACGGCGCGCTCGGGACGGCCGCGCCGGCATCCACTGCGTTTGATCGGTTCGCAGGATTCGCGCTCGCCTCCGCGGAAGCCGCTCTGGTGCTGTATTGGGCGACGGTCGGACGCGCGTTCGCGAAAATCCGGCCGGCGATCGTCGCGGTCGCGGTCGTCGGCGGGTTGATGGCCGTCGTGCTGCAGGCGCTGGACGTGTCGGCCGGCCGCCCGGCGGCGACGCAGGCGCTGACGGTCGCGAGCTTCGTGACGTCGGCCGCGATGCTCGGCGGCGCCGCCACGGCGATGATCCTCGGTCATTGGTACCTGGTGATTCCGTCGCTGCCGGTCTCGCACCTACAGTCGATCGTGCGCGTGCACATCGCGTCGATGGCGGCGCGGATCGTCGTGGTCGGCTTCGCGGTGTGGTTCGCGATCGCGACGTGGAATCCGGATGACGTCGGGCCGAGCTTCCAGCACTACATCATGTCGATCGACGGGATTTTCTTCTGGCAGCGCGTCCTGTTCGGGCTCGCGGGCCCGGCCGTGCTGTCGTATCTGACGTGGGAGACGGCAAAAATCCGGTCGACGCAATCGGCGACCGGCATTCTTTACGTCGACTTCTTCACGGTGGTCGTGGGCGAGGTGCTCGCGAAGTACATCGTCCTCGCGACGCGCGTGCCGGTGTAGTAAAGTGAACGTTTGCGGATTGCACCGCGGTCCGGAACCTGTGCAATTTCAGACCGTGAACCGCGTCAGGGCCGGAAGGCAGCAGCGCTCAACGGATCCTGAACTGTGCCGCAGGGACCTCCGGACCGCGGTTCAACCCGCAATCTGAAATCTGCATCGACAATCTGCATTGACCATGGCCTACCAGGTGATCGCGCGCAAATGGCGGCCGCAGAAGTTCGACGATGTCGTCGGGCAGCAGGCGGTGACGCGGACGCTCCGCAACGCGCTGGCGAGCGGCCGTCTGGCGCAGGCGTTCGTGTTTGCCGGGCCGCGCGGCGTCGGCAAGACGACTACGGCGCGGATCCTGGCGCGCGCGCTGAGCTGCATCAACGGGCCGACCCCCGACCCCTGCGGGAAGTGCGAGGCGTGCGTCGAGATCGCCGAGGGGCGCGATATCGACGTGCTGGAAATCGACGCGGCCACGCATACCGGCATCGACAACGTGCGCGAGGTGATCATTGCCGGCCTCGGCATCATGCCGGTCCGCAACCGGTACAAGGTCTTCATCATCGACGAAGTCCACCAGCTCTCCTCCGCATCGTTCAACTCGCTGCTGAAGTCGATCGAGGAGCCGCCGCCGCACGTGGTCTTCATGATGGCGACGACCGAGCTCGACAAGATTCCCGAGACCGTGCTCTCGCGCTCGCAGGTGTACGAGTTCCGCACGATCAGCACGAAAGCGATTGCCGAGAAGCTCCGCCGCATCATGGACGAGGAGGGCATCACCATCGGCGACGACTCGCTGCAGCTCATCGCGCGCGACGCGGAAGGCAGCATGCGCGATGCCCAGAGCAAGCTCGATCAGGTGATCGCGTTCACCGGTAAGACCGTTGCCGCAGAGGACGTGGCGACGGTCCTCGGGTTGGTGGGCCGCGACCTGTTGCTCGACACGCTGCAGGCGGTCGCCGACGAGGATGCGCCGGCGTCGTTCGCGCTCGCGGCGCGCGCGGTGGAAATGGGCTACGACCTGCGCGCGGTCTGCCGCGAGCTGTCGCGCGTCGTGCGCGACCTGCTCGTGATCTCGGTCGATCCGTCCCGGATCACCGATCCCGAGATTGCGGGCGAAGGGGAGCGCGATCGGCTGACGGCGATCGCCGGCCGCTTCTCGCGCGAGGACCTGCTCCGCGCCTTCGATCTGCTCACGCGCGCGGAAGCCGAGATTCGTGGCGCGGCGCAGCCCCGGTATCACCTCGAGATGGCGCTGTTGCGGTGGATGCACCTGCGGAAGCTCGCGCCGATCGAGGATCTGATCGCCGGCCTGGCCGATTCCGGCGGACCTAACCGCCTTCGCCAGGGCTCCGCCGGTCCGCCGAAGCATCACGCGGAGGCGGAGAGGGCCGCCCTGCTTCCGCCTGGGATTCAGCCCGGGCCCGCCCCGCGACCTGCACCGATTGCGCGGTCTGCGCTCCCCACTCAAGTTGCCCCTTCGGCACCCGCAGCACCTTCCCCGCCGTCGCCCTCACCCGCGAATTTCAAGGACGCGCTCGTCGCGGAGATCCGGACATCGAAGGAGGTCCTCTACAACATGGTCGTCGCGCAAGCGCAGGGAATCGAGGTCGGCGGCGATCGCGTCACATTCGCGTTCTCGTCCACGCAGCGCACGTTGCGCGACACGCTCGAACAGCACCGCGCGTGGCTCGAATCGATCGCCCAGCAGATCGCGGGCCGGCGGATCGCGATCGCGATCGTCCAGGCGGATGCCGCCTCGCCGGCAACGGGCGAGGGGAGCGCGCCGGATATGAAGGCGTCGGACAAGAAATCGGCCGACAGAAAATCAGCGCTCCGCGAGCAGGCGCTGGCCGACGCCGGCGTGCAGACGATGCTCGAGATCTTTCCAGCGGAAATCCGCGACGTCGAGGAAATGTGAACATTCAAGAGATGATGAAGCAGGCGCAGCAGATGCAGGAGCGCCTGCAGAGGCAGATGACCGAGCTGCGCGTCGAAGGCAATGCCGGTGGCGGCATGGTGACCGTCATCATCAACGGCGCCAAGCAGGTGCAGTCGCTGACAATCGACCCCGAGGTCGTCTCGAAAGAGGATGTCGAGATGCTGCAGGATCTGATCGTGGCCGCGATCAACGACGCGCACCGCAAGGCCGACGAGGAGATGTCTCAGAAGGTGGGTGGGATGTTGCCGCCGGGAATGAAGCTCCCGGGGATGTAATTTGGAATTCAGAATTTAGAATGGGGAATTTGGAATTCGTAACGCATTCCAAATGCCAAATTCATCATTCCTGATTTCAGCATGTCACTCCCTGATCCCCTGACCCGTCTCATCGAGGAGCTCCAGCGACTGCCTGGCATCGGCCCGAAGGGCGCGCAGCGTCTCGCGTTTCACATCCTGAAGACGCCGCGCGAGCATGTGGACCGCCTGAGCGACGCGCTGCGCGAGCTGAAGGAGCGCGTCACCTACTGCTCGGTCTGCAACAACATCACCGACGTGGATCCGTGCGTCTTCTGCAGCAGCGACGCCCGCGATCCCCACGTCATCTGCGTGGTCGAGGAGCCGCAGAACGTCACGGGCATCGAGAAGACGCGCGAATTCAAGGGGCTGTATCACGTGCTGATGGGCGCACTGTCGCCGCTGCAGGGGATCGGCCCCGACGATCTGAAGATCAAGGGCCTGCTGGCGCGCGTCGGCAACGGGGTCACCGAAATCATCCTCGCGACCAACCCGAACGTCGAAGGCGAGGCGACGGCGATTTATCTGGCGCGGCTGCTGAAGCCGCTGGGCGTCAAGGTGACCCGCATCGCGATGGGTGTGCCGGTCGGCAGCGACCTCGAATACGCCGACGAAGTGACGATGCACAAGGCGCTCGAAGGCCGGCGCGAGGTTTAGCTCGACGTGATGCTTCCGCACTCCTACGAGCTGCCGGCCGCTATTCTGCTGATCCTTGGCGGCGCGCTCTCCTGCTTTGCCGGGTACCGGCTGTTCAAGATCGTCCTTGGCATTTACGGGTTCATCCTCGGCGCGATGCTGGGGAGCTCGATGATGGGCGTCAGCAACACGACGGGGATGGTGGTCGCCTCGCTGATCGGCGGTGTCGCCGGCGCCGCTATTCTGATGTTCGCCTATTTCGTCGGCATCGCGCTCGTCGGAGCCGGCCTGGGGGCGCTCGTCGCCCACGTCGCCTGGGACTACGTCCGGAGCGGCGATCCGCCTGCGATTGTCGTGATCCTGCTCGCGATCGTCGGATCGGTCGCCGCGATGCTGCTGCAGCGCTACGTCATCATCGTCGCGACCGCCTTCGGCGGCGCGTGGACGGTGATCGTCGGAGGGCTTGCGGTGTCGGGGGATCGCAGCGCCGCGCGCGCGGCTTCGGCCGGCGAGGTATGGATCCTGTATCCGCTGACGCCGTCCCCGGGGCAGCGCTGGGTTCCGATCGCGTGGATCGCGCTTGGCTTGATCGGCACGGGTGTGCAGCTCGGTGTCACCGGCCGTAGGCGCGGAACGGCCTGAAGGCCGTTCTCTGTATTTTATGGACACAGTCATCGGACCGCGCCGGAGAACGATCTACAGGGCACGGTCTTCAGGCGGTGCCGAATTGGAGGATTGATGGCGACGTTCGAACGGCACGTGGATGTGGAGTGGAAGGGTTCGGTGACGGAAGGCAAGGGCGAGGCGAAGGCGGGGACCGGCGCGTTTTCGTTGCCCGTGACGTTTCCCGCGCGTATCGGCGAACCGGGCGGCAAGACGAGCCCCGAGGAGCTGATGGCGGCGGCGCACGCCGCCTGCTATGCGATGGCGCTCAACGGCACGCTCGGGCGCAAAGGGGCGTCCGCCGATCGCACACTCGTGCGCGCAACGATCACCGCCGACAAGGGTGACGCCGGCATCAAGATCACTTCGTCGAAGCTCGAAGTGACGGCGTACGGCCTCAAAGGCCTCGACGCGTCGCAGTTCACCGAGGTTGCGAAGGAAGCCGAGGGCCGATGCCCCGTGTCGAACGTGTACCGGGGCACGATGCAGATCACGGTCGACGCGAAAGTCGCGTAGGAAGACCGAAACCGCAGACACGCACAGCCCGCCGAGCGCACGCAGCTGACCATCCAGGAGACTGCCGGCGTCGCCGGCGCCGTGACCGCGATCGTGATGGCGCTGCGCGAGAATGGGACGAATGCGTCGATCGCGGCAGGAGAATTCGACGTAGCGCGATCGCCCAACTGGCCTGCTCGAGCCGCGTCGCCGCAGGCGACACCCTCGTCGTGCGGAGCGTCGGCGTCCACTATCCTCGTGAGCAGGCCGGCAAGGCGGCAACGCTGACCTACACGGTCCGGGTTCGCGACGACCGCGGCAAAGACCTGTCGCGCGAGATCGCGTCGCAGTCACCGCGACCTGATCGACCGACAACATTTCGACTGGCATCGCCGTCTAACAGCCCGGGGTTAAAGTCGATAACCGCTGACGAGTCTGCTTCACAGTCGTGGTCGGTGTACTACAATGCCGCGCATGTCGATGGGGACGCGAGAGACTGACCAACCGCCGTTGTGGATCGTCGCGTCGGACCTGCCGAC
>WNEY01004789.1_pt1 | contig 10376 bp, 10 predicted proteins | sample 5400531 | NCBI WGS metagenome assembly WNEY01 (sample SAMN13153338, study PRJNA577476) | soil metagenome | isolation source: 200 cm saprolite under Douglas fir tree site 1 | place: USA:California | collected 2015-04-18
GCGGGCACCGACGCTCAGGCGCCTCCGGCGATGGCGGGCACGATCGAGACCTGGTCGTTCGCCTTCAGCGCCGTCGTCTTGCCGTCGAGGAAGCGGATGTCCTCTTCGTTGACGTAGATGTTGATGAACCGGCGGAGCTCGCCGCCCTCGTCCACCAGGCGCTCGCGCAGGCCGGGGAACTGGCGCTCGAGGTCCTCGACGACGGCGGCGACGCTGTCGCCCTTGGCCTGGACTTCGGCGCTGCCCTTGGTGAGCGCGCGCAGCGGCGTGGGAATGCGCACCAGCGGCATGGAGCCTCCTTTAAGATCGGAGGGGGCGGGGCGCCCCCTCCGATACCTCCCCGGTTCGCGCTCGGCCCGACACTACCTGCTGCCTCCATCGGCCCCGACCTGGGATTTCAGATTGGCCAGCGCCCGATCGAACGCCGACAGCATCGGGCGGATCTTTACCTGGGTCTCCAGGCGGTCGTAGAGAGGGTCAGGCGTCTTGAGCCCGTTGCCGGTGATGCAGATGACGACCGACTGATCGCGCGGGATCACGCCGGTCTCGATGAGCTTCCTGGTCGCGGCCACCGTCACGCCGCCGGCCGTCTCGGTGAAGATGCCCTCGGTCCGCGCCAGCAGCAGCATGCCCTCGATGATCTCTTCGTCGGTCGCGTGAGCGCCGAACCCGCCCGAGTCCTTGGTCGTCCGATATGCGTAGAACCCGTCGGCGGGATTGCCGATGGCCAGCGACTTGGCGATGGTCTTCGGGCGCACCGGCTTGAGCACGTCGGTGTCGTTCTTGATCATCGTGACGATCGGCCCGCAGCCCTCGGCCTGGGCGGCGTGCATCCGCGTGTGCACGGCGCCGTCGATGAGCCCCAGCATCTTGAACTCTTTGATCGCCTTCCAGATCTTGGTGATGAGCGAGCCGCCGGCGCAGGGCACGACGATATGGTCGGGCGTCCGCCAGCCCAGTTGTTCCACGATTTCGAATCCGTAACTCTTCGACCCTTCGGAGTAGTACGGCCGGAAATTCACGTTGACGAACGCCCAGCGATACTTGTCGGCGATCTCCGAGCAGAGCCGGTTCACTTCGTCGTAGGTGCCCTCGACGGCCACCAGCGTCGGGTTGTAGACGAGCGTGGCCAGGATCTTTCCCTGCTCCAGGTCGGCCGGGATGAAGATGTACGACTTGAGCCGCGCCTCGGCGGCGTGGGCGGCCACCGAGTTGGCCAGGTTGCCGGTGGACGCACAAGCCACCGTGTCGAAGCCAAACTCCAGCGCCTTCGTGACCGCCACCGCCACGACGCGGTCCTTGAACGACCACGTGGGATGGCACACGGAGTCGTTCTTGATCCAGAGCTCGCGGCAGCCCAGCTCATCGGCCAGGTTCCGCGCGCGGATCATCGGCGTGAAGCCGACGTGGTGGCCGACGGCGACGTCGCCGTCGATCGGCAGCAGGTCCTTGTACCGCCACATGCTGGGCGGCCCGGCCGCGATGGACTGACGGGTGACCACGCCCTTCAGCGCTTCGTAGTGGTAATCGACTTCGAGAGGACCGAAACAGAACTCGCAGACGTGAACGGGAGCCGACGGATAGCCGCGACCACACTCGCGGCACTTCAACCCTCTCAACTTCTCCATGAGCGCGTCTCCATCGGTAGGGGAATTGAGCCCCGAGTTGTACTGCACCGACAGCAAGACATTTCGCATACTTAACAATGAACCGCGAGCGAAGTCAATCGAAGAACTGAAAAACTCCCCGATGGTTAAAGTGAAGTATCATCCGTCGCCGTGGCGCCGAGCCGCTCCGCTCCCCTCGCGCTGCTGCTCGCGTACGGCATCGCCTTCGGCTTTTCGGCGTTCGGCTTCGAGCTGCCCGCCTTCGACGACCATCCCGGCCAGGTCTATCGGCTCTGGCACGTGCTCACGCGCGGCCCCGCGCCGTGGACGTGGAATCCCGGGTGGTGGACGGGCTACCCTGAGCTTCAGTTCTATCCGCCAGGCTTCTTCTATCTCGGCCTTGCTCTCCACTGGGTGTCGGTCGGCACGCTCTCCACCGGGGTGATCTACCAGATCCTGCTCTGGCTGACGTGGCTGGCTCCAGGCGTGACGGTCTACGCCTTGCTCCTGCGCGTCGCCGGGAACGGCTGGCTGGCGTTGCCGGGTGCCCTGGCCGCGCTCACGCTGTCGGCCGGAGTCACGAGCGGCGTGGAGGGCGGCGTCCACATCGGCATGCTCCCCGCACGATTCGGATGGGCGTTGCTCCCGTTGCTCGCGCTCGCCCTCGTCCACTGGATCGAGGACGAGTCGCCGCCCCCGTGGGGGCTCGCGCTCATCACCATGGCCGCGGTCGTCGTGACGCACCCTGCTCACGTGCCCGCGGCGGCGACGCTCGTCGTCATCGCCGCCCTCTCGGCTCCGGGATCGCACGGCCGGCGGATGCTCGACGGAGCCGTGCTCCTCGTCGGAGCCGCAGCGCTCGCCTCGTTCTGGAGCCTGCCTCTGCTCTTGCGCCTCGAGCACACGCGGGCGCTCGCGTGGGGCAGCCTGACGCTCGGTGACGTCGGCTCGCTGTTGGCGCGCCATCCTCTGCTCCCACTGATCGTGTTGCTCGCGCTGCCGCTGACCCCGAACCCGCCGCCCATGGGGCGTGTCCTCCAGCGCTGGCCCTGGGCGACCGCGGCCGTGGTGCTCCTCGATGCTGCGGTGCTGGAGCCACGTGGACTGCGGTGGCTGCCCGCCGATCGCATCGTCGACGGCATGTGGCTCGCGTTCGTCGTCGCCGCTGGATCGAACGTCGCCTGCTTCGTGCGCGCTCGCAGCCCGCGGGCGTTCGCTCCGGCCATCGCCACCGCGGTCGTCACGCTCCTGGCCCTCGGCGCGGTCAACCGCACGCTCGTGCTCTGGCCGCGCGCCGCCGACTGGCCGTCGTACACCACGACGGCGCGCGGGCTGAAGCTCGACGAGCTATGGGATGCGCTGCGAAAGGCGCCCGCCGGTCGCGTGCTGTTCGCCAGATCGGGCGCGCCCCTGGTCTTCGGTGACGAATGGTGGAGGCCCCACACTCACGTCACGGCCCTCACCCCGCTTCACGCGGGGCGCGAGATCGTCAACGGGACCTTCACTCATCCCTCACCGGTCGCCGCGCTGGTGTATCGCGGATCGCCGGAGCAGGGTGCGATCACGACGCTGGTCGAGCGGCTCGATGGTCATTCGCTCTTCGGCCGGAGCCTCGACGAGCTCGGCGGGGCCACGTTCAACGGCTTGATCGAGCGCCTCGGCGTGAGCGCGGTGGTCGTTCTCGACGAGGACGTCCCGAAGCTTCAGGCGCTCGCCGACAATCCCGAGTTCCCGCGAAACTCGACCATCGGGCCCTTCGTGATCTTCCAGCGCCGCGCGGCGGCCATCATCCCGACTCAGCGTGCCGACGGTCGCTGGAGTGTCGTCGCGGACGGCACGCCCGGCGACTGGGTGTCGACCCACGTTGCCTACTACCCGCTCTGGCATGCGGAGCGCGCTGGCGTTTCGCTGCCGATCCGACGCGGCCCCGCCTGGGATCTCGAGGTCAGGCTCGACGCCGCGCGGGGCCCGATCGAGCTGAGCTACACGGCGACGTGGGTGGAGCGGGGCGCGACGCTGATGAGCTTCGCGGCGGTCGTGGCCTGGCTGGCGTGGTGCGGGCGAGCGCGGGGCCGCCCGACGACGGGAGATTGAAGGGGCGCACGATCACTCGGGCCCCATCGTGTGCGTGAAGAGCACGCCACCGTCGTCGTCGATGATCCGCACGCCGAGCAGGTCGCGCTCCACCGTGATCTCGCCGAAGTTGTTGACGCCGCCGCGGGCGAAGAGCGAGCGCGGGTTCAGCCCCTGGTCGAGGAAGCGGGGCCGGCCCCAAGTGGCCGACAGCGGCCCGGCGATGAACTCGTAGAGCGAGAGGCCCGGCAGGGGGCGATGGCGAATCAGCTCGGCGTGGTGCACGTCGGCGACGATGAACACGACGTTCTTCACGGCGCGGTCGTTAAAGGCGCGCAGGAGGAAGTCGCGCTCGAAGGCGAAGCCGGTGCCGTTCTCTTCGGGTACCCCGAAGACGCTCGCGTTGGACCAGGAGTCGTGGGCGGCGCCGGGGCCGGTCGGGACCGACAGCGAGACGCTGGAGACGATCACCTTCCAGGTGGCCGTCGAGGCCGTCACGGCATCGAGCAGCCAGCGCCGCTGGGCGGCGCCGAGCATCGTCTTGCCGGGCCCGTCGGGGTCGCGGTTGGAGCTTCTGTACTGGCGAGTGTCGAGGATGAATACGTCGAGCAGCCGGCCCCACCGGAACTGCCGGTAGAGCCGTCCGGGCTCTTCCGCCGGTGGCGCGATCGGCCAGTAGTCGAGGAAGGCCTGCCTTCCGATCGGCATCAACGGCTCGTCGCGACCCGAGAAGTCGTTACGGACCTCGTGATCGTCCCAGATGGGCAGGACGGCGGTCGACGCGTAGAAGGCGGCCGCGGCGGGATCCTCGCGGTTGTAGCGGTGCTTGGCGTGATACCCGCGGAGCGTCGTTGCCACGAAGTCCGTACCCGGCACCACGTCGGGCCCGCCGCAACGATGATCGGCGTAGATGGTGTCGCCGACGAACAGGAAGAAGTCGGGCCGAGACGCCGCCATGACGCGAAAGACCTTGTAGCCGCCGTCGGTCCGCCGGCAGAGCTTTCCGCCGCCGAGGTCGCCGCTCCACACGAAGCGCACGCGGGCCGCGACGTCGGGCTTCGGCGCCGTGACGAATTCCCCGTCGGCGGCTCCGCCACCGCTCTGTACGCGATAGGCGTAGCGTGTCGCGGGGGCGAGATCGGACAGTCGGACCTTGCCGGTGAGATCGGTCGCGGCGGTCACGGCGACGGTCGCCGTCGACGCCGGTGGCTGACCGGCCGGGCCGTAGGCGATGCTCAGGTTGCCTTCGCCGATGCCGCGCGCCCACAGCACGGCCGACGTCGGCGTGACGTCTCCCACGGCGACGAGGATGGCGGGCGCGGCGGCAGCGACGGACGCTGCTACGGCCAGCAGGGCGACGCCGATCAGGCGGAGGGAGTGGTCGGTGAAGGGACTACGGGGCAACCGACGGCTTCAAATATGCCAGAACCTCGTGCTCGAACTGCTCGATGCTCTGACCGAAGGCGCGGCTGAAGTTGCCGTGACGGTCCTGGCCGCGCGAGAACGAGCGGAAGTATTCGACCACCCGGTCGAAGCCATCGCGCTCGATGAGGTAATCCGCCATCAGGAACGCCAACTGGTAGGTGGGCAGCGAGCCCTCCTTGCGGTGGCGCACGGTGAATCCCCGCGGGGAGCCGAGCGTCTCGAGATCGAGGCGGGCGGCGACGAGCGCCGCGTGATTGCGGATGCCGGCCCGCGAGACCGTGCGGCGGCGCTCTATCGAGTCCATCCCGAGGCGCTCGAGGACGCGGAAGGCGACCCACTCCGCCATCCCTTCGGCCAGCCACTGCTCGGCGAGGCCCTCACCCTGGGCGAGCTCGATCTGACAGACGTGGGCCATCTCGTGGGCGATCAGGCGGAGCCACTCGCGGCCGGCCCGGTCGGCGCCCTCGTCGTTGAGGAGGAGCTGGCGCCGCTTGCCGATACCGATGGCGAAATCGGACAGCTCGGCGGCGCGCGCGGGCGAGACGTTGGCGTCGTTGACGAGTCCCTTCTCGAACACGCGCCGGGAGTCGTAGACGAAGACGGTCACCTGCTCGGGCACCGGCAGGTGCAGATCACTGACGAGGATGGCGCTGATTCCCCGCACGGCCTGCTCGTGCGTCGTCATCACCCGCGCATTGTCGGGAAGCGCGAGCGAGCCTGGCTCGATCGTCACGGGCACGACGAGGCGGCCACTCCCGCATCCCGAGACGAGCGCGACGATGAAGAGGACGAACAGCCCGAGGTGTCTCGTAGGAGAATCCTTTCTACTTTTTTCCAACTCGGACGGGGGATTCTTACATGAACCGCGCAGAAGGGGAAGAGGATTTCACAGAATTTTTTGGCGAAGGTGCAATTGTGAAAGTGACAAAAATCTGGGCGGCAATACGCGCCGCCCCTGTCGGAAAACTTGTCAGTTGAATGAACCAGGTCCGTCTGAATGAACTAGACGAGTGGGTCGTAGTTGAAATACTGACCCGACGTGTCGAGCGGGACGAGGTGGTGCTGCAGCGTCCCCGGGAACATGTCGGCCAGGCGCTCGACCGTCCAGCCGTCGGCGTGATGGACCCGCATGATCGGACGCATGTGGCCAAACAGCATGATCTCCTTCCCCCGCACGCCGAAGACCTGGCCGGTGATGTCCTTGGCCGCGTCGGAGGCGAGGAAGGCGGCGACCGGCGCGATGTGGGCGGGCGACATCTTCTTGATCTTCTCGACGCGCGCTTTCTGCGCCTCGGTCTCGGTGGGAATGGTGCCGATCATGCGCGTCCAGGCGAAGGGCGAGATGCAGTTGGCGGTGACGTTGTAGCGCGCCATGTCCAGGGCCACCACCTTGGTCAGGCCCACGATGCCGAGCTTGGCCGCGGCGTAGTTGGCCTGGCCGATGTTGCCGACGAGGCCGGAGGTGGACGTCATGTTGATGAAGCGCCCCGAGCGCTGCTCCTTCATGCGGGGCGCCGCCGCCCGCGTGACGGCGAAGCTGCCCTTGAGGTGGGTGTCGATGACGGCGTCCCACTCCTCCTCGGTCATGTTGAAGATCATGCGGTCGCGGAGGATCCCCGCGTTGTTCACGACGACGTCGACGCGGCCGAAGGCGTCGATCGCCGTCTGCACGATGCGCTCGCCGCCCGCCATCGTCGCGACGGAGTCGTAGTTGGCGACGGCCTGGCCGCCGGCCTTCCGGATCTCGTTGACGACGTCGTCGGCCGGCCCCTGGGTGGCGCCCTGCCCCCCTTCGGACCCGCCGTAGTCGTTCACCACCACGCGGGCGCCGAGCCCGGCCATCAAGAGGGCGATCTCGCGCCCGATTCCCCGCGCCGCGCCGGTGATCACCGCCACCCTGTCCTTGAGGATCATGCGAGCCCCCTGGCCTGCGACTGCAAACAGCGGGCGACACGATAGCAGAGTTTCAGCGAGACCGTGTCGGGCGCCAGACCGAATGGGGAGGTTTGGAGGGGGCCCCGGAGGCCCCCTCCAACTCAACGTCGCCGCGCGTCGAGGGCGGCCACGTAAGCCGCGCCCATGACGAAGACGACGGCCGAGTAGTACACGAACATGATGAAGGCGATGAGCACGGCGAAGGGCCCGTAGATCTGGTCGTAGACGCCGACCTGGCGGATGTAGAGCCGGAAGAGCTGCTTGGCGATCTCCCACAGGACGCCGGCCACGATGCCGCCGGCCAGCGCGGGGCCCACTCCCACGCGGCGATAGGGCACGTAGCGATAGCCGAGGTAGAACATCGTGGCCGAGAGCCCGAGGCTGACCGCCGTGGTCGCCCACCGGATCCACTGCCCCGGCACGTGCACCGGCTCCAGCAGCCACTCCTGGACCCACTGGAGCACCCACGTCGCCACCGTCACCGCGAACAGGAAGACGCCGAGCAGGAGCACCATGCCGGCGTCGACGACGATGTTCCGCACGAAGCTCCGGCCGGTCCGGATGCCGAGCATGCGGTGCATGACGAGGCGGGCGGCCCCGAAGAGCGGCGAGGCGAAGACGACGAGCACGAGCGTGCCGACCGCGCCGGAGGTCTTCCGCGTCTGGACGATCCGGAGGAGGATGCGGGCGATCTGGTTCCTGTAGACGGGGAAGTTGCGCGCGAGCTGGCCGACCACTTCCTGGGCCGCCTGCTCCGACGAGAGCACGAAGCCGACGATCGCGACGCCGAGCAGCGTCAGCGGGATGAGGCTGACGAGGAAGAAGAAGGCGAGGCCCGCGGCGAGGAAGAACCCGTCGCCGGCGATGAACCGCGAGAATGCCCCGCGGAGCCCGCCGAACATTGCGCGCTAAACGATCCCGCGAACCATGCCGCCGTCCACCTGGATCACGACCCCCGTCACGTACGAGGCCTTCTCGGAGGCGAGGAAGACCACCACGTTGGCGAACTCCTCGGGAGTCCCGATCCGACCCAGCGGAACGTCCTTGGCGCTCCTGGCCACGTACTCGTCCGTCGGCATTCCGGACTGCTTGGCGCCCCCCAGGAAGCGGTCGGTCATGATTCGGCCCGGGCACACGACGTTGATGGTGATGTTGTCCTTGCCGAGCTCGCCGGCCATGGTCTTGCTGAGGCCGGCCACGCCCGGTCGCACGGCGTTGGAAAGCAGCAGACCCTCGACGGGCTGCTTGACCGACACCGACTGGATGGTGAGGATACGGCCCCACCGGCGGGCCCGCATGATCGGCGTCACCTCGCGGACGAGCCTCACGACCGACAGCAGCGACACTTCGAACGCGCCGTACCACTGCTCGTCGGTCATCTCGTGCAGCATGCCCCGCGGGGGGCCGCCGCAGTTGGCGACGAGCACGTCGATCCCGCCGAAGGTCTCGTTCGTGCGGGCGACGATCGACTTCACGTTCTCGGCCTTGGTGACGTCGGCCGTCATCGCGAGCACTTCGGCGCCGGTCTTGGCGCGCACCTCCTCGGCGGTGGTCTTGACGTCGCCCTCGGTCCTCGCGCACATGGCCACGCGCGCGCCCTCGGCGGCAAAGCCCATCGCGCACGCCTTGCCCATTCCCTTGCTCGCCGCCGTGACCAGGACGCTCTTGCCTCGCAGCCCGAGATCCATGCGCGACTCTCTCCTTTGCCGTCGGGGCGCCCTGAGCAGGGCTCCGGCGCTAACGGCGCAGATGATACCCGAAGAACTCCTCAACCCGGCGATGTGCGTCGGCGTCGGCAGGGGCGTCGTAGGCGACCGTCGCGCCGATCTGGCCCGTCTCCTCGTCCTTGACCACGCCGGAGAGAAACGTGCGCTTCTGACCCTCGACGTCGAAGTAGTGCACCGCGCCGGGATAGAGCACGATCGAGGCGTCGGCGCCGCGCCGGCGCATCGCCTCGACCATCTGCACGCAGGGCCCGGGTTCCGTCCAGTCGTCGGCGTCGCCGATGAGAACCAGCAGTGGCCGCTCGACGAGCTGGTCGATGAGCGAGTGGCAGCCGCCGGGGTACACGCCCACCGCGGCCCGATAGCCGGGCTCGGGCAGGATGACGCCGCGCCGCCGCGCCCGCTCGCGGCTGGGACCATTGACGAGGGCCATCGAGTAGACGCCGCCGTTGGACCAGCCGATGACGCCGACGCGATCGCGATCGACGTCGCTGCGCGACTGCAAGAAGCGCAACGCGCCCACGCCGTCATCGAAGCGCTCGGTGTTCGGCACCTCGGGCGAGACCGGCGAGCAGTCTTCCCTGATCCCGCGCGCCTTCCAACTGTCGACGACGAGCGCGATGTACCCGCGATCCCGGAACCATCGAGCCCACTGCCGCGTGGAGGCTGACACGCCCTGACAACCGTGCAGGAGTACCACCGCCGGGAACAGCCCGGCGCCCGACGGCGTGTACAGCCGCGCCGGCACCTCGCGCGGCGTCTTCGGCGTCGCGTTGACGAAGCGCACGGTGGACGAGGCGCAGCCGGCGGCCAGCAGGCACGCGAGGGCCAGCACGACGGCGCGCGGCATGGCTTTGAGCATACATCCCCGGCGGGTACAATCCGTGCGATGAACTCGCCGGTCCGAGCGATCGTCTACTCCGATTACCTGTGACCGTGGTGCTATCCGGCGGCGGTCCGCCTCCGGACGCTCGAAGACGAGCTGGGTGATTCACTCGTGCTCGAGCACCGCGCCTTCCCCTTGAGACCCGCGCCCGATTCGACCGCGTCGTTCAAAGGCACCTACCGGGAGCAGGCGTGGGCGCGGTGCGGACAGATGGCGCAGCCCGACGGGATCGCCTTCAACCCGTGGCCCCACCTCGAGCACTATCCAAACTGGAGCCTGCCCGGACTCGAAGCCGCCAAATGCGCGGCGGTCCAGGGCACCAAGGCATTCGACGCCCTGCACCTGCGGCTCTATCGCGCGTTCTTCACCGAAGGCCGCAATATCGCAGATCCCAACGAGGTGGTGAAGATCGCCGGGGAGGCCGGCCTCGACGTCGAGCGCTTCCTCGCCGACTACCGGGCCGGAGCCGGACGCGACGGCGTGATCAAGGACTACACGGAGGCCGTCGAGGAAGGCGTGCGATCCATCCCGACCGTCGTCTTCCCGGAGACCGGTCGCGCCCTCGTCGGTCTCGCCGATCTCTCACAGTACCGTTCGGCGATCGAGGAAGCGTCGCGCTGAATCTCTGGGACGCCACGCCCGGCCTTCTGGCCGGGCACCTGGCCCAGGACCGTCGCGCCGTCCGGCTGTACTTCCGCGACCCCGCCGGCCTCAAGACAGAGACCG
>WNEY01004795.1_pt1 | contig 10368 bp, 8 predicted proteins | sample 5400531 | NCBI WGS metagenome assembly WNEY01 (sample SAMN13153338, study PRJNA577476) | soil metagenome | isolation source: 200 cm saprolite under Douglas fir tree site 1 | place: USA:California | collected 2015-04-18
TGACCATGCCTATGAGCCAGCTCTACCTCTTCGGCCGCTCACAAGATTACGGCTGGGCTCATGCTGAGCCCATAAGCGTCGTCAGATCCCGCAACCATCTGCGCCTCTGGAAAGCGGCTTTTCAGGTCCATGGCGAAACCTTATGGGTCGGCGCTGCGACCCACGATATCGGATTCGAACGCGACCAGCGCAACAACAGCATCACCCACAAAATCGATCCCGATATCGATCTCGAGCGCGACTACGTCGAAAAAACTCTTACCTCCACGGGCCTCGTCGCCGAACTCTCCCACTTCCTCCCCGACAAGCCCATGAAGGAAGCCAAGACTGCCACCGGCGGCACTTTCCATTCGAATGGCCAGGTTCTTATCCTCAGGCTCGACGAATCCATCCCCAATCCCTGATTTGAGCCGCCCTCCGCCAAGCTTTCTGGACGCTCAACTTCAAATCTTCGCGCTAGTTGCGCGGTCCCTTTGCTTCCTGTTGCCTCGTCTCACGAAAATGACTATAATGACTATAGTGTCTATTTGATGTGTGAGGTTCCGTATGCCGAAGAGCCAGTGGACTGTAGCCGAAGCCAAAGCTAAATTCAGCGAGGTCCTCGACCGTGCCCACTCGCGCGGCCCGCAAACCATTACCCGCAACGGCCAACTCACAGCCGTCATCGTCTCGGCGGAAGAATGGGAGCGCAAGACCCGCCGCGTTGGCAACCTAGCGGAATTCTTTGCCGCCTCGCCCTTACGCAATTCCAATTTGCAACTGGAACGAGTGCAGGACTCGCCCCGTGAGCTCGACTTGTGAACTTCTTGTTGGACACAACTGTGGTGTCGGAATGGATGAAGCCTTTGCCGAACCCAAGCGTCATTCGCTGGTTGGCTGAGGTGGACGAAGATCGTGTCTATCTTTCGGTAATGACCCTGGCGGAACTGCGGTATGGCACCGAGCGCCTGCCCTCGGGCGCCCGCAAATCAAGGCTAGAAGCGTGGCTCCACGAAGAGCTGCCTCTGCGCTTCGAGGGCCGCCTTCTCATCATTGAAACCACCATCGCCGACGTTTGGGGACGCGTCATGGGCCGATGTTCCGCCGTCGGCAAGCCCATCGGCGTGATGGACGCATTCTTCGCGGCCACTGCTGAAGTCCATGCCCTGACTCTCGTTACGCGAAACGTCTCCGATTTCAACGCCTCTGGAATTTCTCTCCTCAATCCGTGGAGCTGAAAACGAATTCTTCCTCGAGGACCCACATAACCGGAAGAAGACCAAAGTGGCGCTACGCATACCGCTTTCGATTTCGCCGCTTCCAGTTCGAGGACGATCACGCGATCCACTTCGTTCGGTTGCGGCTCCGGCAGTTTCAGCACCAGCCCTCCCTTGACGGCGCTGAACTCGACACTGCTTCCATCGCGCAGCAACCTCGCCGAATGAACCGGTCGCGGCATTCCGGCCAGCGCGAGCACCGGCTGATTCCAATCCAGCACGTGAACGTAAACCGTCGAACCCCGCTGCGTTGTCACGCCCCACGGCCCGGCCGCCACCGGCCCTCCCCGTGTTCCATAAATCGAATCTCCATACTGCTTCATCCATCGCCCCACTTCCATCAAGCGCTGCACAAACTCGGGCTGGATCTCGCCGTTCGGCATCGGCCCCACATTCAGAAGAAAATTCGCATTCAATCCCGCGGCGCGCACAAGGTAACGAATCAAATCCGCCGTGCTCTTGTAATGTTCGTCCGTCAGATTGAATCCCCAGGAGTTATTCATGGTTCCCGCGGTTTCAAGTGGCAGCCCACTGACCGCTTGTTCGGGATTAAATCCAGTCGTGTGCTGGCCCGGCAAATCCTTCTCAAACATCTGGAAGTCTTCGCCGGGAAATGGATTCTTGTGATGATTGCTGCCGACTAGAGCCTGCGGCTGCAGTTGATGAATCAGCGCGTACGTGCGGGCAAGATGCCAATCCGCGTCCGGCTTGTCCCACATCCCGTCGAACCAGATGCCGCCGATCTCTCCATAGTTCGTCAGCAGCTCCCGCAACTGCCCGTCCATAAAATCCAAGTAGGCATCCCAATTCCCTGAATCCGGACGGCCTGTGTGATGTCCCGTTCGACCGCGCGGAAAATAATCCGATGAATGCCAATCCAATTGTGAGTGGTACATGAACAGCTTGATGCCCTGCTTTTGACATTCCGCTGCTAGCATCCCGATAATGTCTCTGCCGTAAGGCGTCCGGGCCGCAACATTCCAATCCGTCAGGCGTGAATCAAACATCGCGAATCCGTCATGATGCTTCGAAGTGATGGTGATGTATTTCATGCCCGCGGCCTTCGCCACTGCCACCCACGCCGCAGGATCAAACTTGATCGGATTGAAAAACGCCGGCACCTTCGCGTAATCCGTTCTATTGATCGGCCGCGTCTCCATGATCCATTCCCCGTCGCCCAGCATGCTATACACTCCCCAATGAATGAACATCCCGAACTTTGCATCCTGGAACCAGGTGCGCGCCTTCAGGTTCTCAGGCGTCGGTGTGTAGCTCCCCTGCGCGGTCGCTAGTGGTCCAGCGGCTATGGCAGCCGTAAATAACGCGGTTACTAGAACGAAGAATCGCGCATTTGTAGAAATCTTCATGTCAGTCTCCATTTGAAAAACGGTAACTCGGCTGGCAGCAAACGGGTGGATTCTAGCGAATACCCTCAGAAAGTCGAGTCATATTGCCATCGAGATTGCCCCGTTCGGGTGGTCCCACTTCGAAGAATCCCGCCGCAACCTTTGGCCTTCGCCCGGCCCGCTCTGCCATGAACTCATCTGGTGAGCCATATTCCCAGATTTGGGGTATGATTTCGCCCCGGCCATCATCTAAGCTCAACGACCGTATCGTCCAGGAGGTTGCCCATGGTCATCACCAAGCCAGCGAACGAAGAAGCTCGCATAGTCGCCCTCGATAAATACGCCATCCTGGACACCGACCCGGAACAATCTTTCGACGACCTCACCCTGCTGGCATCGTTTGCCTGCAAGACGCCCATCGCTCTCATTTCCCTCGTCGACGAAGACCGCCAATGGTTCAAGTCCCGAGTGGGTATTAAAGCTTCAGAGACTTCGCGCGACATCGCTTTTTGCTCCACCGCGATTTTGCAATCCGATGTCTTCGTCGTCCCAGACGCGCTCAAGGATGAGCGCTTTCGTGAAAATCCCCTGGTCGTCTCCGACCCTAATATCCGCTTCTACGCCGGCGCTCCCCTCATCAACGAGGACGGCTATGCCCTCGGCACTCTCTGCGTCGTTGATCGCACGCCCCGCGAATTGACGCCCGACCAGGAGGAAGCGCTGAAGGCCTTAAGCCGCCTGGTCCTCGCCCAGCTCGAATTCCGCCGCAACTTGATTCTGCTGAAGGAAGCTCTCACCGACCGCACCAAGGAAGAACACGAGCGCCAAAAGGAACTTGTGCACGTCCAGGAAACGCTGATGCGCGTGATGGGGCTTCGCCAGATCCCCACTTCCACAAGATCGCGCTAAGCCAGACGGCCATTGCCGCTTTGCAGAGAATTGCCCGTACCGTTGAAGAGAGAAGACACCGTTCGCGCTAACAAAGGAAGTGAAACACTGCCAATTCTGTTTAGAAACCACTTCCAAAAACTGGCTTCCCGCTCGGCGCCCTCTCGTTGACTTGCCTCCCCGCGCATCCTAAGATGCGCCTGTTCCAAATTGCATTCATCCCGCGTAGCGCGATTCTTGGCCGGGGGTTTTGTGAGCGATTGGAAATTTGCCCAAAAAGACGTTTCCGAAGAGCTCGCACTTCTCCATTCGTATTCGATGAAGAAGAACCAGAATGGCCGCGAAATCTGCTTTGTCATTACCGTAAAAGAATTCGCAGCCCCGCCGCGGGAACAATATGCGCGCTTTTTTGCTCAGGCGGACAAGTTCGTCAACCAGAAAACCGCGCCGCTTCTCCCCACCGGCTGGGGCAATTCGCTTTTGGACGCGCTTTGCGCCTGCGCAAAGATGATCCGTGAATTTCCCTATGAAGGCCCGGAAGCGCCAGGGGCCGAAGACTCTTCGCGGACTTAACGACGGCTGCTTGGAAGGTACCCTTGGAAATCGTCAAAAAAGTATTCACGCCGGGAATCATCGTCCTCGAGCTAACCGGGCCTCTCCAGATTGGCGTCGAGTGCAAACAGCTCGAACTGGCCTTCGATCAATTGCTCCGTGACGGGCACACCCGCGTCGTCCTCGATCTCACCAAGCTCACCAAGCTCGACAGCGCCGGCCTTGGAAAACTCGTAAACTGTTTCTCCCGCTTGAAGACTGCTGGCGGCACGCTTCGCCTGGCCGGTACTACTCGGATGATTGATGGCGTCTTGAAATTGGCTCACGCCGATCGCTTCCTGAAAAGCTACCCAACCTCGCGCGAAGCGGCTGAAAGTCTTTCCGGCTCCTCCCCTTCGCCCGCCAGTTAAATCAAACCTGCATCCAATCTCATGAAAAAATTTGCTACTTGCGCATCTCTTTTCGCCATGGTAGTGGCGGTCGTCATCGGGGAACGGATTGCGCATGCAGCAAAAAGCCTCCCAGGATTTCGCGCTCCCGGCCAGGAGCTGCAGGACTGGCCGGCGTACGGGGGCGCACCCGAGAACACTCACTACTCCAGCCTTGCGCAAATCAATCGAAGCAATGTGATGCGCCTCGCCGTCGCATGGAGCTTCGACACTCAGGAGGAGGGCGGCCTTCAATCAAGCCCCATCATCGTCGAGGGCTTTCTATACGGAATCACCCCCACGCAAAAAGTTTTCGCTTTGGACGCCGCGACAGGGAAGCTATTTTGGAAGTTCGACTCCGGAATTCGTGGCACGCAACCGGATCGCGGCCTCGCCTACTGGACCGATGGAAAGGACAAGAGAATCCTGGTTGGAGTAATGAACTTCCTCTACGCTCTGGACGCTTCCACCGGCAAACCCATTCCGGCGTTTGCAAAAGAAGGCCGAATCGACCTCCGGGAAAGCCTCGGCCGCGAACCCGCTTCCGCCCAATCCATTGTCCTGACCAGTCCACCCGTCGTCTACAAAGATCTTGTGATTGTCGGTGGACGCAACCCCGAGACTCTCCCTGCGCCTCCCGGCGATATTCGCGCCTACCACGTTCGCACCGGCAAGCTGCGCTGGTCGTTTCACACCATCCCGCATCCCGGTGAATTTGGCTATGACACTTGGCCCAAGGATGCGTGGATGACCAGCGGCGCCGCAAACAATTGGGCCGGGATGGCGCTCGATCCCCAGCGCGGCATCCTCTTCGCTCCGACCGGCTCTGCCGCGTTTGATTTCTACGGCGCCGACCGTATCGGCGACGATCTCTTCGCAAATTGTTTGATTGCCTTGAACGCCCGAACGGGCGAGAGAATCTGGCATTTTCAGGGAGTCCGCCACGATCTTTGGGACCGCGATTTCCCTTCAGCGCCCGTACTCCTTACGGTGAAGCGCGACGGAAGAGGAATTGACGCCGTGGCGCAAACCACGAAACAAGGTTTCGTCTACCTCTTCGACCGCACCAACGGAAATCCTCTTTTCCCCATCGAATACCGCAAAGTTCCTCCGAGCACTGTCCCCGGCGAAGTTGCTGCTTCCGAGCAGCCTCTCCCCGCTCGCCCCGCGCCCTTCGCGCGCCAGCTTCTCACCGAAGATCTGCTGACCATGCGCACTCCGGAAGCTCATCGGTGGGCGCTGGAAAAATTCAAAAAATTCCGCAGCGAAGGCCAGTTCGTTCCTTTCAGCGTCGGAAAAGATACCGTGATTTTTCCGGGCTTCGACGGCGGCGCCGAGTGGGGCGGCCCAGCCGTGGATGTCGAGTCAGGAATCATCTACATCAATTCGAACGAGATGGCATGGACCGGCGCCCTCGCCCCGAACGCCGGCGAGAACAGCCCTCGCGCCATCTACATGAGCCAGTGCAGCGTCTGCCACGGAGAAAAAATGACCGGTTCGCCTCCCGCGATGCCTTCTCTGATAGGAGTTGGCGAGCGCCTGACTCCTGCGCAGATGGCCACGACCATCAAGAACGGAAAAGGACGAATGCCTGGTTTTACCAATCTGACCGAAGATCAATTGTCCGCGCTGATCAATTTCTTGACCAGCGGCGAAAGCAAAGAGCTCGCAAGCTCTGCGCCGCCTCCAGCGGCAATGAGGTATCGCTTCACCGGCTACCACAAGTTTCTCGACCCGGATGGATATCCCGCCGTCGCTCCTCCGTGGGGCACTCTGAACGCCATCAATCTCAACACCGGTGAATACGTCTGGAGAATTCCGCTAGGTGAATACCCGGAACTCGCGTCGAAAGGCCAGAATAATACCGGCACGGAAAATTACGGCGGTCCGATCGTCACCGCGGGCGGGCTTCTGTTCATCGGAGCAACAAACTTCGACAAAAAGTTCCGCGCCTTCGATAAATCCACCGGTGAGCTGCTTTGGGAAGCAACTCTTCCCTTCTCCGGCAACGCCACTCCCGCCATGTACCAAGTGAACGGCCGCCAATTCGTCGTCATCGCCGCAGGCGGCGGCAAGGATCCCAAGTCGTCTTCCGGCGGCGTTTACGTCGCTTTTGCTCTGCCTCAAGGCTCGTCCAACTTTAGTTCGAGTTCGCAACGAAACCACTAGATTCACGCATCGGGTTTAATGGTCAGTAGCGGTTGGCACTTCCCTCATTCTCGATCCCTTCTAGATCTGAATGTCAGAGCGCGAGTCGCTAATGATCTTTTGAAATTGCCCGAAGTCCGGCTAATCCACATCCATGAGCGTGAAGTTACTTGTTCTCCAGCAGCACGCTGAGCAGGTTGGCGAGTTGCGACTCCCGCCGCAGAATCTTGTCGTCATGAGCCGCTGAACCGTCGCTTGCGGTCAGGCGTGCGAGCTGGTCCGCCAAATTGCGCACCGCCACGTCGCGCGGCACATAAGTTCGATCTGTTGGCGTGACCGCCTCCCAGCCCGTTTCCATGCGACGAAGTTCCCATCGCACTTTCTCTCGCCGCCGCTTCAAATCCGTTCCCCCGCCGGCGATGGACGCTTTCGAATCAATCTGCAGGTGCGCCCAGCCGTGGTCGCGCTTGATTTCCACTCGCTCCACGTCGAGTCGCTCGTAGATCACTACCGGCGTTTGCAGTTTCGAAGGATCACTTGCGCGCAGGACATTCCCTGTCGCGCTGCTCAATTCGGAGATCGCTGCAGCCACCTCGCCGCGCGTTGGCTGTTTTCTTGCCGCCGCGATGATGATGCTTGGTGGAACTTCGGCGGTCTCGCTGGGAGCCTCCGGCGTCGTCGCAGCCACTCGTGCATGGATCACTGCTGTCCGTTCGGAAGCTGCCTTCGGTGCCTTGTTTGAGGCGGAATACTCTGCAGGGGAGCGCTCCCCGGCTCCGGCTGCTCCTTTGCGCGGCTCCGCACTCTTTGACGCTCCTGGTGCAGCCGCCGCCTTGGCAACCGTCACGCTCCCGGAATCTTCCACTTTGTAGCGATAAAAACGTGGTCTTCCCCGCGATCTCCAATAGGGCCCGGCGTAATCCTGCGCCTCAAGCCCTGTGCTCACCAGGCTGTAAAAACTGTGCTGCAATGCATCCACAACGATTCCGACATGTCCCGGCCAGGCAACTAAGTCTCCGGCTTGGGGCGTCTTCACACGGCCAAAATTCTCGTTCCCTGCATAGATATCGAACGAGCTGGCATACGGATAGTCGTAACCTGCGAGCAGGTATACCTGATGAACCAGGTGCGAGCAGTCCTGCGTTCCTTCAGCGGATTGCTCCCATCCCCACGCGGTATTGACGATTGCCCGGCCCTCTTCCGTCGTCAGCAGCCGTGAGTTCGATTCCGATTGCTGCACTGAAGGCGCAGTCTGTGCTTTTGCCGGTGAGATTCCGAAGAGGTAAGCGCAAGCGGCACAAGCGCCCAGGGCTAAGCCCCGTGCCGCAATCCAATTGAATTTAACCCTCGCGTTAGCCATCGCCCCTTTGCCCCTTGCAGTTACTCGGAGACAATTTCCCCCCTTCTCTTAGGATCCACTTAGGACCGGGGGTAGCAATGGAACTTGCCCTGAGCGTAATTGGCCGAATGGCCAGTCTCCACGACCAGTGGAAATCGCTCGGCTATATGGCTGGATCGGAAAGAGGAGGGGCTGGAGCCCCGGGAGTTCTCTTAGTTCACCGTTACTTTGACCGTCGTGCTGTGGCTGACGTTGCCTGAAGTTCCCGTAATCGTGAGTGTGTATGTCCCCGCAGGAGTACCCGAAGGGGGGTTTACGGTGAGCGAAGCCGTCTTCATCGCACCGCCATAGGTGGCAGTGACCGTGACTGGGGTGCTAGCGGTCACGGCGCTGGTACTCACCGTGAAGGTCGCGCTGGTAGCTCCACTGGCCACTGTCACACTTGGGGGCACCATTGCGGCAGAGGCGCTGCTGGAAAGGGACACTACGGCACCGTAGCTGGGAGCTGGCCCGTCAAGAGTGACCGTGCCAGTCGAGGATGACCCGCCCGTGACACTGGTCGGATTGAGCCCGACCGAGGAAAGTGTTAGCGACCCAGGCGACGGGTTGCCGTAGCCACCACAGGAGTAGGTGCAAAGTGAGACGGTGAGGATTCCGGCCGCCGCAGCAAGGCCGGACATCTGGCGAGAGGCGCGGCCTAAACCGCAGACAATCAAAAACACCACAACCCACGCAAAGCTAGTCACCAGCAGCATGCGCAGTTGCATCGGCGGCGCATGCCGCGGCAAGGTCAGTGGCGTCACCAACCCTCGGGCCATCGTAGTCAGCGTAGCCGTTGCCGGCGCGGGGTTCGACCCGTCAAGTTTCACCGACGAAGGCGAAACCGCGCAACTCGCGCCCGCAGGTGCCACCGAGCAAGTCCAGGTCACAGTCTGATCAAATCCATGTGCGGGCGCAGCAGAAACCATAAAATTCTCTTGTTGTCCCGCATTAATTGTCCCGCTAGCCGGCGAAGCTGAAACGCTGTAGTCGGGCGTGCCGCTCAAAGATCCGAGTGTCATTACCAGGTCCAAGCGCCCGTGATTCAGCCCCAGGCTGGGATCTAGCGGAACTGCATTCGCAACTGCCCCGGCGGCCCCTGACTCGCCAATGGCCGCCTGTAGGTTGTGCAGCAGCGCCGCCCCGCCAGAAACAAAGGGTGCGCTGAACGAGGTTCCCCATCCCGCCGCATACGTGTCGAACGGGTACGTGCTCACAATCGCCTCTCCCGGAGCCGCCACCCAGACAATCAAGCTCCCGTAGTTCGAGAACGATGAGCGCGTGTCTTGGTCGCTGGTTGACGCCACTCCCATCACGTCATTTTGCAGCGCCGCCGGATAAACTAGCAGCGGCGGGCCCTGGCCATCGTTGCCCGCCGACGCCGCGCAAATGACGCCCTGCTGGTTGGCATAGTCGAGGGCCTTCTGTAACTCCACCGAGCTCGTCTTGGTGTCGAAGCTCATGTTGATGACATTGGCGTTATTCTGCACGCCGTAGTAGATCGCCCGCAGGATGTCAGAGAGTGACGCTGTCCCATCCGAATGGAATGCCTTCAGCGGCATGAGCTGCGCTGTCGGAGCCACCAGGTGGATGATGCCCATCACCATCGTGCCGTGGCCGAATGCCGCATATGGGCTTCCATCGAGCACCGCCGCCGTGGACTGGTCCAGCACGGCGGCCGTGGACTGATTCACTTTCACTGGCGAGCAATTCGGGCAAGGTGGAGGCGGGCACGTAGCGAATGCGCACGGCGAAGAGACATCGTTCATCTCCGAACCGCCTGCCTGGTTCCGCGTGAAGTCGTAACCGTCACCCGGCACTAATACTGGTTGCAGTACCGGATGGTTTGGATCCACACCCGTATCAATGTCCGCGACAATCCCTGTTCCTGTCACATTGAAAGTCTTCTGCGCGTTCTGGACGCCCACGATCGATGCCGCCGGTTGATTGACGTAGCTATTCCACACCGGCGTACCGGCATACATGACCGAAGTTCTGTCGGACATGAGCGTGCTGGGAATTGACGAGGGAACTAAGCTGCTCAAATCAACCAGGTTGAGCACCTGATTCACTTCAGCATCCACAAACCCCGTCAAGCCACCAGGCAAGAGACCCAGAAAGGTCTGCAGTGGCAGTGGTGTGGTTACAAGGAAGACTAGGCCCAACGGGCCATCAAGCGCGCCGCCAACCACAGTGCAGGTTGTCGGAAGGCTACAGAACAGCTGTAGCGCTGGGAGACCCGCAGTCGTCCGAACGATAACGCCGGTATCCGCCTTCGCCGGCGCGGTCCACAACAGGCCTGCCAATACACCCGCTATCCACATCCGGTGTTTCATGGCTCGGCACTCCTCTTAACCCGGCGATTACTTTCT
>WNEY01004796.1_pt1 | contig 10368 bp, 7 predicted proteins | sample 5400531 | NCBI WGS metagenome assembly WNEY01 (sample SAMN13153338, study PRJNA577476) | soil metagenome | isolation source: 200 cm saprolite under Douglas fir tree site 1 | place: USA:California | collected 2015-04-18
CGACGAAGAACCGGCGCAAGCACCCGGAGCGGGCGGAGTGGAAGAAGTATTGCCCGCGGTGCAACAAGCCGCAGGTCCACAAGGAATCGAAGTAGCCCGTGACGACGGAGGCGATTGCCGGGCCGGCGCGCGGGCGGCTGGGCCGCTTCGTGGATTTCATGCGGGACGTGCGCAACGAGATCCGCAAGGTCACCTGGCCGACCTGGGACGAGCTGAAAAAGGCGACCCTCGTCATCGTCGTGTTCGTCGCGGTGCTGGGCTTCGTGATCGGGGTGATGGACACCGCGCTGCAGTTCCTGCTGGTGACGTCGGTTGCGCGGCTGTTCCGATGAGCGAGCACCGCTGGTACGCGGTGCAGGTGACCGCCGGGCACGAGAACAAAGTGCGGTCGCTGATCGCGCGGCGCATCCAGGAAGACACGCGGCCCGACGCGGAGAAGCTGATCCGGCAGGCCCTGGTCCCCACCCAGGACGTGGTGGAGATCAAGAACGGCAAGAAGGTGAACGTTGAGCGCAAGATGTACCCGGGCTATGTGCTCGTGGAGATGATCAAGAACCAGGAGACGCTCCACACGATCAACGGCATCCAGGGCGTGATCAAGTTCGTCGGCACCGGGCGCGAGCCGATGGCGCTGCGCCAGGACGAGGTCAACCGCCTGCTCGGCATCGAAGAGGCGGTCAAGGAAGAGGAGCCGGCGGAGACGATCCCGTTCCTCCCGGGGCAGGTCGTGGAGATCACCGAGGGGCCGTTCTCGGATTTCAGCGGCACCGTGGAAGAGGTGATCCCGGACAAGGGGAAAGTCCGCGTCTCGGTCTCGCTCTTCGGCCGGCCGACGTCGGTGGAGTTGGATTACTTGCAGCTGAAGGCTCATTAAATGGCCAAGCCGATCGTCGCAGTCGTCAAACTGCAGGTGCCTGCCGGACAGGCGACGCCGGCGCCCCCGGTAGGGACGGCGCTCGGACCCCATGGGGTGAACATCATGGAGTTCGTCAAGCAGTTCAACGCCAGGACGCAGTCCGCGGCGGGGATGGTGACGCCGGTCGAAGTCACGATCTTCAAGGACCGGACGTTCACCTTCATCACGAAGACGCCGCCCGCTGCCGTGCTCCTCAAGAAGGAAGCCGGCATCGAGAAGGGCTCGCCCACGTCCAACCGGCAGAAGGTCGGCACGGTCACGCGGGCGCAGGTGCAGAAGATCGCCGAGATCAAGATGCCCGATCTCAACGCGACCTCCATCGAGTCGGCGATGAAGATGATCGCGGGGACGGCGCGCTCGATGGGCCTCGAGGTGGTGGACTGATGCGGGTGCACGGCAAGCAGTACCGGGCGGCGGTCGCGACGCTGGAGCCCCGCAAGCTCTACACGCTGCGCGAGGCGGTGGACAAGGTCAAAGCCACGGCGTACGCGAAGTTCGACGAGTCGGTGGACGTGGCGGTGCGGCTGGGGGTGGACCCCAAGCACGCCGACCAGATCGTCCGCGGGACGGTCACGCTCCCGCACGGCACGGGGAAGACCCTGCGGGTGCTGGCGATCGCGGCGGGCGACAAGGCCAAGGAAGCCGAAGCCGCGGGCGCCGACTTCGTGGGCGTCGAGTACATCCAGCAGATCAAGGACGGCTGGCTGGACACCGACGCGATCGTGGCGACCCCGGACCTGATGGGGCAGATCGCCCCCCTGGGAAAGATCCTCGGTCCCCGCGGCCTGATGCCGAACCCCAAGGCGGGCACGGTGACGATGGACGTGGCGCGGGCGGTCAAGGAGCTGAAGGCCGGCAAGATCGAATTCCGGGTGGACAAGGCCGGGATCGTCCACGCGCCGGTCGGCAAGAAGTCGTTCACGCCGGAGGCCCTGGCCGAGAACCTGCACCACTTCCTCGAGGCGATCGTGCGGGCGCGGCCGGCGGCGGCCAAGGGCCAGTACATGCGTTCGGTGACCGTTTCGAGCACGATGGGCCCGGGCGTGCCGCTCGATCCGGCGGCGTACCTATGATCCGCACCAAGGCGCAGAAGCAGGAGCTGGTGACGGCGCTGGCGGCGAAGCTCAAGCGCTCGCCGACGCTGTACGTGACGGACTTCACGGGCTTGAACGTCGCGCGGATCACCGACCTCAGGCGGCGGCTGCGGGCGGCCGGCGTCGAGTACGTGGTCGTGAAGAACACCCTGGCGCTGCGGGCGCTGAGCGAAGCGCAGCTCGCCGGAGGCGGGAGCGGGCTGGAGCGGCACCTCGATGGTCCGACCGCGCTGGTGCTGGCGGGCGTGGACGCGGTGGCGCCGGCGAAGATCCTCGCCGAGTTCGCCAGGGAGTTCGAGAAGCCGAAGATCAAGGTCGGCCTGGTGCAGGGCCAGGCGATCGGCCCGGAGCAAGTCACGCGGCTCGCCACGCTGCCGTCGCGGGACGCGCTGCTGGCGCAGCTGGGCGGGGCCCTGCAGGCGCCGCTGGCGGGCTTCGCCGGGGCGCTCAACGGATTGTTCGTGACGATGGTGGGGGCCCTCGAGGCGCTGAAACACCAAAAGGCGGGAGAGTAGCCACATGGCGACGCAGACGAGTCTGAGCAAAGACGACATCATCGCGGCGATCGGCAACATGTCGGTATTCGAGCTGGCGGAGCTGATCGAAGCGTTCAAGGCGAAGTTCAACGTGACGATCGCGGCGCCGGTCGCAGCGGCGCCGGCCGCGGGCGCGGCGGCCGGCGGCGCGGCGGCGCCGGTGGTGGAGGAGCAGACCGAGTTCACCGTCGTGCTGAAGAGCGGCGGCGAGAAGAAGATCCAGGTCATCAAGGAAGTTCGCGCGGTCACGAACCTGGGCCTCAAGGAAGCGAAGGATCTCGTCGAGGCCGGGGGCGTGGTAAAGGAAGGCGTGTCCAAGCAGGAAGCCGAAGAGGTCAAGAAAAAGCTCGAGGCGCAGGGCGCGGTCGTTGAGCTGAAGTAGGCGTGGCGCTCGCCCCGGGCCATTGGGGCCCGTGGGCGCGACCCAGGCCTTCTTCGGTTCACGACATGCGCGGATTCGCTCCATACCTGCTCGCCTCACCGAGCCCTGTTGGCGTCCCCCGGCCTGTCGGCCCGGGGGCGGCAGGGCCTTTTGCCGTTGGATTGAGGGTCTGACATGACGACGAAGACGCTGCCGGTTCTGTCGTTCGCGAAGCTCGAGATGGGGATGCCGATGCCGCATCTCCTCGACATCCAGACGCGCGCGTTCCAGGCGCTGCTCCAGCCGGACGGCAAGGGCGCCACGCGCACCGACGTCGGGCTGGAGCGGGTGTTCAAGGACCTGTTCCCGATCCAGGACGTGAACGGGAACTACTCGCTCGAGTTCGTGAAGTTCGCGCTGGGCGAGGCTAAGTACACGGTCGAGGAGTGCATCGAGCGCGACATGACCTACTCGGTGCCGCTCAAGGCCACGCTGCAGCTGGTGGTGATGGAGGAGGTCGGGGAAGGGAAGGCGAAGCGGCCGAAGAACATCATCGAGAAGGAAGTCTATCTGGGCGAGCTGCCGATCCTCACCCCGCTGGGCACGTTCGTGATCAACGGCGCCGAGCGCGTGATCGTGTCGCAGCTGCACCGCTCGCCGGGCGTGGTGTTCGAGGAGAGCATCCACCCCAACGGCCAGCGGCTGTTCTCGGCGCGCATCATCCCGTTCCGGGGATCGTGGGTCGAGTTCACGATCGACATCCACGACGTGATCTTCGTCCACATCGACAAGAAGAAGAAGTTCCCGGCCACCGCGCTGCTGCGGGCGTTCGGCTACGGGACCAATGCCGAGATCCTGAAGCTGTTCTACGCCACGAAGGACATCGACATCACGGGCAAGCTCGAGGGTCGCGCTCAGAAGCGCGAGGTGCTCGGCACCCTGCTCGCGGCCGACGTCCCGGACCCCGAGAACAAGAAGGGCGAGGCGCTGGGCAAGGTCGGCGACGAGCTGACGCTGGAGAAGTTCAACACCTTCCGGCGCGCCGGGATCACCCGCGTCAAGGTGTTCGCGGGGTACACCACGCTCGACCTGCGCGAGGAAGAGCACCCGACGACGACCCGCACCACCGAGGGCAAGCACATCCTCGCCTTCGACGTCGCCGACCCGGAGACCGGCGAGGTCCTCGCCGAAGCCGGGCGCGAGGTCACGGAGGCCATGCGCAAGAAGCTGCTCAAGGCGAACGTCGCGCGCGTGGAGGTGCTGCTGCCGCCGGGGCGGGCCGAGTCGCCGCTCATCAAGAACACCCTGGCCAAGGACCCGACGCGCTCGGAGGCCGAAGCGCTGGAGCAGATCTACCAGCTGCTGCGGCCCGGCGAGGCGCCGAACCTCGAGACCGCGCGGCAGGCGCTGGAGCGCCTGTTCTTCCACCCCAAGCGCTACGACCTGGGGCGGGTGGGCCGCTACAAGATCAACCAGCGGCTCAAGGTGGCGGCCCCGACGGACGTCACCGTCCTCACCGAAGAGGACTTCATCGCGATCATCCGCTACCTGATCGAGCTGCGCGAGGGCCGCGGCTACACGGACGACATCGACCACCTCGGCAACCGCCGCGTGCGCTCGGTCGGCGAGCTGATCGCCAACCAGTTCTCGGTGGGGTTGTCGCGCATGGCGCGGCTCATCAAGGAGCGGATGAGCATCAACAACGACCCCGAGCGGATCACCCTGGACGACCTGGTGAACGCGCGGACGGTGAGCGCCGTCATCCAGGCGTTCTTCGGCAGCTCGCAGCTGTCGCAGTTCATGGACCAGACCAACCCGCTCGCCGAGCTGACCCACAAGCGCCGGCTCTCGGCGCTCGGCCCCGGCGGCCTCACGCGGGAGCGCGCGGGCTTCGAGGTCCGCGACGTGCACTACAGCCAGTACGGCCGCATGTGCCCGATCGAGACGCCGGAAGGCCCGAACATCGGGCTCATCACCAGCCTGTCGTGTTACGCGCAGGTCAACGACCTGGGCTTCATCGAGACGCCCTACCGGGTCGTCAAGAACGGGAAGGTCACCGACGACATCCGCTGGCTGTCGGCCTCGGAGGAAGAGGACTACGCGATCGCCCAGGCGAACGCGCGCCTCACTGAGGACGGCCGCTTCGCCGACGACCTGGTGCTGTGCCGCAAGCGGGACGACTACCCGCTGCTGCCGCCCGAGCGCGTGGACTTCATGGACGTGGCGCCCGAGCAGCTCGTCTCCATCGCCGCGGCGCTGATCCCGTTCCTGGAGCACGACGACGCGAACCGGGCCCTCATGGGATCGAACATGCAGCGCCAGTCGGTGCCGCTGCTCTTCCCGCAGGCGCCCGCCGTGGGAACGGGGCTCGAGGAGCGGGTGGCGCGCGATTCGGGCGCCGTGGTCATCGCGCGGCGCGCGGGCGTGGTGCAGCGCGTGACCGCCGACGAGGTCATCATCGATACCGGCGACGAGGAGCGGCGCGCCGGGGAGCACCCGCTGGCGCGGCTCAAGCAGCACGACCGCTACCGCCTCAAGAAGTTCTGGCGGACGAACCAGGACACCGCGATCAACCAGCGGCCGCTGGTGCACGTCGGCCAGCGGGTCAAGGCGGGGCAGATCGTCGCCGACGGCTCGGGCACCGAGCGCGGCGAGCTGGCCTTGGGCGCCAACGTCCTCGTCGCGTTCATGCCGTGGTACGGCCACAACTTCGAGGACGCGATCGTCCTGTCGGAGCGCCTGGTGAAGGACGACGTGTACTCGTCGATCCACATCCAGGAGCTGGAGCTCCACGTCCGCGACACCAAGCGGGGCCGCGAGGAGATCACGCGGGAAATCCCCAACGTCGCCGAAGAGTCGCTCGTCGACCTGGACGAGCGCGGCATCGTGCGCATCGGGGCGCACGTCAAGGCGGGCGACATCCTGGTCGGCAAGATCACGCCGAAGGGTGAGACCGAGCTGTCGCCGGAGGAAAAGCTCCTCACGGCGATCTTCGGCGAGAAGGCCAAGGATGTGAAGGACTCCTCGCTCAAAGTCCCGCCGGGGATGGAGGGCGTGGTCATCGACGTGAAGATCTTCTCGCGCGTCGAGGACCAGGTCGTCGAGAAGGACCGCGGCGAGCGCATCGGCGAGGTGCGGCGCGTCGAGGCGGAGGAGAAGGCGCGCATCTCGGACGCCGTGTTCACGGAGCTGACCGAGCTGCTCGCCGGCCACGAAGTCGGGCTGATGCTGAAGGCCGGCACCGTGGAGGAGTACCTCCCCGCCGGCACCAAGCTCACCCGCGAGCGCCTCGCCGAGGTGCGCTTCGCGGACGTGGACCTGAAGACGCTGCGGGTGTCCAACAAGGCGGTCAACGAGCGCGTGCGCGCCATTCTCGACGCCGCGCAGGTCGAGCGCGCCAAAATCGAGGAAAAGGCCGAGGACCAGATCGACAAGATCCTCCAGCCGGACGAGCTGCCGCCGGGCGTGATCCAGCTGGTGAAGGTCTACATCGCCGAGAAGCGCAAGATCTCGGTGGGCGACAAGATGGCCGGCCGCCACGGGAACAAGGGCATCATCGCGCGCATCGTGCCCGAGGAGGACATGCCGTTCCTCCCCGACGGAACGCCGGTGGACATCGTCCTGAACCCGCTCGGCGTCCCGTCGCGGATGAACGTCGGCCAGATCCTGGAAACGCACCTCGGCTGGTGCGCCCGGATCCTGGGCTTCGAGGCGAAGACCCCCGTCTTCCAGGGGGCGGACGAGACCGAGATCGGCGTGCTGCTGCGGCTCGCCGGGCTGACCTGGGCCGCGGAGGCGCTGCGCCTCGACGCGCGGCCGCCGGCGCTCGACGCCGAGGCGGTGCAGCGCATCGGCGACGACCTGCGGCGCCTGCCCGCGCAGAACGGCGGGCGGCCCGACCTGACCACGGCCGGGCTGGGCGTGCTGGCGTCGCGGACGCTGTCGCAGGAGACGCGGGACGTCCACCACCAGTTCGTGGACTTCCTGCGGCTCGCGGCCAAGGCGCTGGCCGAGCGCGAGCTCGCGCAGAAGCGCCTGGAGAAAGAGCAGCACGAGGCTCGGCTCGAGGCGGCGGAGCTGTCGAAGGCCGAGCGGGCCGCGCTCAAGACCGGGCTCAAGGACGTCGAGAAGTTTCTCGAGCACGACAAGGCGGCGGAGGTGCTGGAGGCCGCCGGATATCCGGCGCTCGCGGCCCTGCTCGGGCCCAAGAGCGAGGCCGATGTGGACCAGGCGGCGTCCGAGCTGCTGCGCAGCGCGGGGCTGTCGCCGGCGGGGAAGGCGCGCCTGCGCGATGGCCGGACGGGCGAGCTCTTCACTTGGGACGTCACGGTGGGCTCGATCTACATGATGAAGCTGTCGCACCTGGTGGACGACAAGATTCACGCGCGGTCGATCGGACCGTACTCGCTGGTCACGCAGCAGCCGCTGGCGGGCAAGGCGCAGTTCGGCGGCCAGCGGTTCGGCGAAATGGAAGTGTGGGCGCTGGAAGCGTACGGCGCCGCGCACACGCTGCAGGAGATCCTCACGGTCAAGTCGGACGACGTGAACGGTCGCAGCCGCGTGTACGAGGCGATCGTGAAAGGGCAAAATCTGCCGAAACCCGGTATCCCCGAGTCCTTCAACGTGCTGGTGAAGGAGCTCCAGGCCCTGGGTCTCAAGGTCACCCTGGGCACCACCGAGGACGTCGAGGAGTAAGGGGAGGAACGACACGATGATCGATTTCCGAAGCGGACGCGAGCCGAAGAGCTCGAGCTTCGATTACATCCAGATCCGGATCGCCTCGCCCGAGGAGATCCGCGGGCCGAAGGATCAGAAGGAGCGCGAGCGCCTGGAGCTGCAGGGGCAGCGCGCCTGGTGGTCGTGGGGCGAGGTCACCAAGCCCGAGACGATCAACTACCGGTCCTTCAAGCCGGAGCGCGACGGGCTGTTCTGCGAGCGCATTTTCGGCCCCGTCAAAGACTGGGAGTGCCACTGCGGGAAGTACAAGCGCATCCGTTACCGCGGCGTCATCTGCGATCGCTGCGGCGTCGAGGTCACGCTGTCGAAGGTGCGGCGCGAGCGCATGGGCCACATCGAGCTCGCCGTGCCGGTGGCGCACATCTGGTTCTTCAAGACGCTGCCGTCGCCGATGGGCAACCTGCTCGACATGACGCTGCGGGACTTGGAGCGGGTGATCTACTACACGAACTACGTGGTGATCGAGCCCGGCAAGCAGGAGGTGCAGGAGAAGGAGCTGCTCGACGAGGACCGCTACCTCGAGCTGCGCGCCAAGGCGCGCACCGATGGGGACACGGCGTTCCGGGCCGACATCGGCTCGCCGGCGGTGCGCTCGCTGCTCGAGAAGCTCGCGGTCGACAAACTCGCCGACCAGCTGCGCGAGACGGTGGCGACCGAGACCAGCCAGCACCGCAAGAAGCAGATGCTCAAGCGGCTCAAGATCGTGGACGCGTTCCGCAACTCGGGGAGCGCGGGGGAGCAGCGTAACGACCCGCGCTGGATGATCCTCGACGTGGTCCCGGTGATCCCGCCCGACCTGCGGCCGCTGGTGCCGCTGGACGGCGGGCGGTTCGCGACGTCGGACCTGAACGACCTGTACCGGCGCGTGATCAACCGCAACAACCGGCTGCAGAAGCTGATCCTGCACCGGGCGCCGGAAGTGATCCTGCGCAACGAGAAGCGCATGCTCCAGGAGGCGGTGGACGCGCTGTTCGACAACGGCCGCCGCTCCAAGGCGATCCGCGGGCGCGGCAAGCGGCCGCTCAAGTCCCTGAGCGACATGCTCAAGGGCAAGCAGGGCCGCTTCCGCCAGAACCTGCTCGGCAAGCGCGTCGACTACTCGGGCCGCTCGGTCATCGTGGTGGGCCCGGAGCTGCGCCTGCACCAGTGCGGCCTCCCCAAAGCGATGGCGGTGGAGCTGTTCAAGCCGTTCATCATCCACAAGCTGGTGGAGAAGGGCCTGGCCGAGACCGTCAAGCGCGCCAAGAAGATCGTGGAGAAGGAGAGCCCCGAGGTCTACGAGATCCTGGAAGAGATCATTCAGGACCACCCGGTGCTCCTGAACCGCGCTCCCACGCTGCACCGTCTCGGCATCCAGGCGTTCGAGCCGGTGCTGGTGGAGGGAAAGGCGATCCGCATCCACCCGCTCGTGTGCGCGGCGTTCAACGCGGACTTCGACGGCGACCAGATGGCCGTGCACGTGCCGCTCTCCTTCGAGAGCCAGCTCGAGTCGCGGCTGCTGATGATCTCGTCGAACAACATCCTCAAGCCCTCGGACGGGCGGCCGGTCGCCGAGCCCAGCCAGGACATGGTGCTGGGATGCTACTTCCTCACCAAGGAGCCGACGGAGTTCGAGGCGCGGATCGCGGATGCCCGCTGCCCGCGGGTCGGCTCTTTCGCGGAGCTGGAGATGGGGCTCGCCACCAAGCGGCTCGATTACCACTCACCGCTGCACTTCTGGGACGCGCCGCCGGCGGGCAACGCCGGGGGGACGGGCCAGTGGATCGGGACCACGGCGGGGCGGGTCATCTTCAACTCGATCCTCCCCGACGGGCTGCGCCGCGACCTGGGCTTCCAGAACCGGGTGATGCGCAAGCGGGATCTCTCAGATCTCGTGTTCGAGAGCTACCGCCGCGCCGGCCTGTCCAGCACCGTGGAGTTCCTGGATTACCTGAAGGAGTTCGGCTTCCGTTACGCGACGATGGGCGGCGTGTCGATCGGCATCGAGGATCTGGAGATCCCGCCCGGCAAGGCGCCGATCCTGCACGAGGCCGAGGCGCGGGTCGAGCGGTTCCAGCGCGCGTACGCGACGGGGCAGATCACCTTCGGCGAGCGCTACAACAAGGTGATCGACGCCTGGACGCACGCCAACAACGACATCGCCGAAGCGATGGTCGAGACGATGCGCCGGTCCAAGGGCGGCTTCAACCCGGTGTTCATGATGTTCGACTCCGGGAGCCGCGGCTCGCGCGACCAAATCCGCCAGCTGGCGGGGATGCGCGGCCTGATGGCGAAGCCGCAGAAGAAGCTCACCGGCGGCATCGGCGAGATCATCGAGAGCCCGATCAAGTCGAATTTCCGGGAAGGCCTCTCGGTGCTCGAGTACTTCATCTCGACGCACGGCGCGCGCAAGGGCCTGGCCGACACGGCGCTGAAGACGGCCGACGCCGGCTACCTGACGCGCCGCCTCGTGGACGTAGCGCAGGACGTCACCGTCACCGAGGAGGATTGCGGCACGGTGCGCGGCCTCGAAATGTCGGCGCTCAAGGAAGGCGAGGACATCATCGAGCCGCTGCGCGAGCGGTTGGTGGGCTGCGTCGCGTGTGAGGAAGTCACCGATCCGCACGAGCTCGACGAGTTCGGCAAGCCCAAGGTGCTGATCGAGGCCGGGCAGCTGATCAGCGAGGACACCGCGCAGGCGATCGAAGACGCCGGCATCGAGGGAGTATCGATTCGCTCGGTGCT
>WNEY01004797.1_pt1 | contig 10368 bp, 11 predicted proteins | sample 5400531 | NCBI WGS metagenome assembly WNEY01 (sample SAMN13153338, study PRJNA577476) | soil metagenome | isolation source: 200 cm saprolite under Douglas fir tree site 1 | place: USA:California | collected 2015-04-18
ATGTACGGCCGGAAGCGCTGAAACCAGACCAGAAACCGGTCCAGGGCCAGTGCAGTCAATAAGAAGGGCAACGCGAGTCCGAGTGCATAGACCGCGAGCAGCAGGGTCCCCCGCGCCAGCCCCGCCTGCGTCGCCGCGAGGGTGAGGATGCCGCCGAGGATCGGTCCGATGCACGGCGTCCACGCCGCGCCGAACGTGAACCCGACCACGCCGGAGCCGAAGTAGCCCAGCGGCTTGCGCGCCAGCTCGATGCGCCATTCGCGCATGAGGAACGCGGGACGCAGAATCCCGAGCAGATAGATCCCGAACAGAATCAGCACCACGCCGCCCACGCGCCCCAGCCATACCTGATAGTCGCGCAACAGATTGCCCACCGCGGATGCGGCGGCACCGAGCAGCACGAATACGAGCGAGAACCCCGCGACGAACCACAGACCGTGCAGCAGCGCCGTCCCGCGCCGCCGCTCCGTTTCCTCTACCGACATGCCGGTGAGATATCCGACGTAGCTCGGGATCAGCGGCAGCACGCACGGAGACAGGAAACTCAGCAGGCCGGCAGCGAATGCAACGGCGGCTCCCACATTAACCGCAGAACGCGACGGCTGAGACCACCGTGGTCCAGCGGGCGTCGGGACCGCACTCGGCCGTGGACGTCACGTTCATCGTGCGGACGATTTCGCCCGAGAGCAGCCACTGCTCGCGGCGCTCGTCCCACGCCTTGTCGGCCTCAAAGGGGACCCCCAGCACGGTAGCCAGCATCGACGCGGCGAGGTCTTCGGCGTATTCCCCGGAGACGGTCTCGTTCTGCCCGTAGCTGTGATGCTCCGAGATGTAGCCATGGTGCGAGGGATCGGCAGGCATCGCGACGCCGATCGAGGCCGCGACGAGGCGGCTGGGCTCGTTCGTTGCGGACTCCGCAATCACGGCGAAGACGATCTGACCGGGCTTCAGCATGCTCATCCCCTCTTCGCGATCGACAAGCTCGCAATGAGGGGGAAAAATCGAGCTCACCCGGACGAGGTTGAAGTTCGCAAGGTGCGCATCGCGTAACGCCATCTCGAAGCTGGTGAGCTTTTCCTTGTGCCGGCCGACGCCTTTCGTCAAGAAGGCCTTGGTCGGCATGAACATCCGTGAGTCAATCAACTCTGAGTTACCTCCCCTCGTACCATACCGCGGGACCCAGCTCGACGGGCGGCTCCGTGTCGCCGCCCCGGTCCACAGTCGCCTGCATGACCTGCGCCAGCACTGCGGCGGGGCTGAGCGCGACTTCCACCACTTCGATCTTCGACTGCCCGCGGTCCTTGCCACGCACCACGAGCATGTATTTCGCCGTGTAGACGCGCAACCGCCCATCCGCCGCTTTTCGTGTCACGACCGCCGTACCCCATTCTTTGCCTTCTCGCTTAATGGGGCGGAACACGTAGATAGTCTCGATCTCCGCCGGCGGCACCTGCGCTTCGACCGCAGCCGCCAGCTTCGCCCACCCTGCCCCCTGTCCGGGCGCTGGACTCGCTAACGGGAAGAGGGCGCCGGAGTCCGTACCGCTTGGCTCGCTTGCTGCCATCGCTCCACGTAGAACCGCAGGACGTGCATGAAGTCCTGCGCGTTAGTGACGACGCCGTACGCCTGGTGCGTCCCGCGGTCGCGCAGTTTGGTGACGACGAATTCGGTTTGGTCGACGCAGATGGTCGTCAGCGGACGGATGTCTTCCGTCACCGGCGAGTCGACGAACGCAGGCAGCATGTTGCCGACGGCGATCGCGTGCAGTGCCGTTGCGACAAACACGGCAAATGTGGCTGCCGACGTATAGCCGCGCATCGCGTCCTGTGCGGCCAACGTGTCGGGAATGACGTCTGGCAGCGGGCCGTCGTCGCGAATCGATCCCGCTAGCACATACGGGATGCGGCGCGTGACCAGCGCGTGCATGATGCCGCTCTTCGCAATGCCCTGTCCGACGGCCTTTTCGATCGAACCGGCGCGCCGGATCGCGTTGATGGCCCGCATGTGCAGTCCATGCCCGCCTTCGACGCTTTCGCCCGAGCTGGACATCCCGAGCGTCGTGCCGAAGATTGCCGCCTCGAGATCGTGCACGGCGACCGCATTCCCCCCGAATAGCGTGCTCACGTAGCCATGCTCGATGAACCAGATCATGTCTTCGCGCGCGCGGGCGTGCACCAGCGCGGGACCGATGACCCACAGGACCTTGCCACCCCGCTCCTTCTCTTCCCCCAGCAGCTGCGCGAGGACGCTGTAGTCCACCGGCCGCTCGCGCGACACCTCCGTCGCCATGAACCGGAATTCATTCGGACTGTGGGTGCCGCCCAGAAAGCCCTCGACGTGGACGAAGATCCCCTCTGAGCCGTCCTCCGCTGCCCCCACGGCGACCTTGTCGGCCTTTCGCACGCGTCGCGGCTCGGTCGTGACGAGGTCATCACCGGTCGTCTGCACGATCACGCAGTCCATCCGCGGCAGGCGGGGACGACGCCAGCCGCTCGGCAGCTTCACATAGGTCGGGAGGTTCGTGGTCGAAAAAAAACCGTCGGGGAGGACCCCGTCGGCTGGTGCGGGGGTGAATCGCGCGTCGGGCGCGCCCGACAACGGGGGCGCGGCAAAGTTGGGTGGTCGGTACTGAAACCGAGGACGACTCACAGGCCGGTCAAAATACCGAAAGGGAAATGGCTTTCACAAGAGTGAAACGGGATCGCGATCGACCGTCACCTCGCGATGCGCCTTCGCCCGCCACGCGCGCACCACGCGGCCGAGCACGCGTGGCTCGGCGGACTTCCCCAACACGTGCCAACGCCACTTCCCCTTGAGGCGCATCAGCGGGCACGGCGCCGGGCCGAGCACCGTGAGCGCGCCGTCCAGCCGCTCGCTCGAGGCGCGCCTGAGCCAGCTGGCCACCCTCTCCGCCAGGTCCGCCGTGCGAGCGTGGTCGCTTGTCGCGATAACGAAGCGCACCAGACCCGTTCGTGGCGGATATGGAGGATGTGGAGGTGAGCGGAGCGGGAGCTCGGCTGCCGCAAATTGCGCGACTGAGTGCGCCGCCGCCGCCCGAATCGCGTGGTGATCCGGCGCCCGCGTCTGCACGAACACACGGCCGCCGCGTTCGCCCCGCCCTGCCCTACCCGCCACTTGCGCCACAAGCTGGAACGTCCGCTCACCGGCGCGGAAATCGGGGAAATGGAGGCCGGTGTCCGCGTCCACGACGCCGACGACGGTGACATTGGGAAAGTCGAGCCCCTTGGCGATCATCTGCGTGCCAAGCAGGATGTCCACCTCACCGCGGGCGACCCGCTCCAGGATGTGATGATGGGCCCATTTGCTCGTGGTCGTGTCGAGGTCCATCCGCGCGATGCGGGCGCGTGGATAGCGCAGACCCACGAAATGCTCGAGCTGCTGTGTGCCCAGGCCGCGCAGCCGCTGAGTCGCGTGGCCGCACACGACGCAGGTCTCCGGTATTCGCTCTTCGTGGCCGCAGTAATGACAACGCATCGCGGGCGGCGTCTGATGCACAGTGAGTGCGATGGCGCACTGGGGGCATCCCGGCACGTTGCCGCAGGCGGGACACTGCACGAACGTCGCGAACCCGCGGCGATTGAGGAGCAGGATCACCTGCTCGCCGCGCTCGAGCGCACCGGAGATGGCGGTATCCAGCGCCTCGCTCCACGGGATCACGCCGGTTTCTGCCGGCGCGACCCGTGGCGCGCTCCGCAGATCCACGACCTCCACCGGCGGTAGCGGGCGCGCCCGCACGCGATCCGGCAGCGCGATGGTGACGAACCGCTCGTCCGTGAGCGTCTCGATCGAGGGTGTCGCGCTCCCGAGAATAAGGCGAGCTCCTTCGAGCTGTGCGCGCATCGCGGCGGCGTCGCGAGCGTGGTAGCGCGGGGCCGAGCCCTGCTTGTAGCTGGGCTCGTGCTCCTCGTCCACGACGATCGCGCCAAGCCGCTGGACCGGCGCGAACACGGCGGAGCGGGGACCGACCGCGACGCGCCGCTCGCCCCGGCGCAGCGCGCGCCACGCATCGGCGCGCTCGCCATCGGACAGTCCCGAGTGCAGCACCGCCACGCTGTTGCCAAACACGCCGCGCACCCGCGCGACGGTCTGCGGCGTCAGGGCGATTTCCGGCACGAGCAGAATTGCCCCCCGTCCGGACGCGACGACGTCGCGCAGCACGTGGAGGTAGACGAGGGTCTTTCCCGACCCGGTGACGCCGTGGATCAGGACCGGCTGCTCGATCGGCGTCGCCGCGATGCCGCGGATTGCCGCGCGTTGGTCGTCCGTGAGGTCGGGCGGCGGCGGCGATGACAGATCGGCGAAGGGATCGCGCATCTCCGGCACGCGCTCGATGCGCGCGAGTCCCTGCCGTACCAACCCGTCCAGCGCATTCCTGGGCAATCGCAACTGGCCCACAAGGTGCGAGACGGGCGCGCTCCCCCCCAGGGCCTCGACGGTCTCGTAGACCGCGCGGCGCTTGGGCGCCCGCTTGAAGCGCCGCTCCCGCTCGAGCAGCGATTCGAGACCATTGCCCGTGAGCACAAGCACGCGCTCCGCGGCGGGCGCTGGCCCCGCCGGCCGGGCCACGCTCCAGAGCGGTCCCGGCAGAATCGCCCGCAGCGCGAGGCCGAGCGGCGCGCCGTAATAGTCCGACATCCAGCGCCCCAGCTCGAGCAGCGGCGGCGAGATCGCGGGCTCATCGTCCGGTGCCGCGGTAATTGGCTTGATCTCGATGTCTGCTGAGGGCGGATGGCTGATGGCTTCGGTGACCACGCCTACCACGCTGCGGCGGCGCAGCGGCACGACGACCCGCGCGCCCGGGACGACGCGTGGCGCCAGGGCTGCAGGGACTTCGTAGATGTAGGAGCGGTTTACCGGAACAGGCAGCACCACCGCGACATGGCGCGGCACGCTCATCTGCGCCGGACGCCGAGGCCGGGCTCCTTCGGAAGACGAATCTGACCCTGCTCGATAGTGGCGCCCGTAAACGGATCGTCCACGGTCAGCGCCGCGCCATCCAGGTCGGCGGCATCCACGAGCGGCGTGAAATGCGCGGCGGCCGTGATGCCGAGCGACGTCTCGATCATGCAGCCAACCATGACGAGCATGCCGTGCGCGCGCGCGGTGGCGATCATGCGCAGCGCTTCACGTAGCGATCCGCACTTGGCGAGCTTGATGTTGATGCCGTCCGCGCGGCCCGCCAGCCGCGGAATGTCGGCGGCTACGAGGCAGCTCTCGTCCACGACGACGGGGAGATGCTGCTTCGCGGCGGCGCGTCGAACGTCGCTCAACCCATCCAGGTCGTCCGGCGGAAGTGGCTGCTCGAGGAATTCGACGCCGTACTCTTTCAAGACCGGGATCATCTGCTTGGCCCGCGCGACGGTCCAGCCCGCATTGGCGTCCACGCGGAGAGGCTTCCGCGTCGCATCGCGCACGGTACGCAGGATCTCTTCGTCGCGGTCGGTGCCGAGCTTGACTTTCAGAATGGGATAGTCGTCGGCTTCGCGCACCTTGGCACGCATCTTCTCCGGCGAATCGAGCCCGATCGTGAAGGAGGAGAGCGGCGCGCGCTTGGGATCGAGCCCCCACAGCCGCCACAACGGCTGGCCCAGCTTTTTCCCGACGAGGTCATGCAGCGCAGCCGACAGCGCCGCGCGGGCCGACGAGTTCTTCGGCAGCGCATGTTCCCAGCGATCTTCCGCGGCTTCGAGGTCGAACGGATCGCGCGGCAGGTGGGACGCGAGCTTTTCGAACGACGCGAGCACCGTGTCGAGACTCTCACCATAGAACGACGACGGATCGGCTTCGCCCCATCCCTCCTGACCGTCCTCATCGACGAGACGCACCCAGGCGCGCTTATACCCGTTGGTCGAGCCACGGGCGATGACAAAAGGATGGCGCGTGGTGACGGAGCACTGCTCGACGACGAGCTTCAGACCCATCGATGCTTCTTGAGCCACCACATGATGACCCCGGAGGTCACCGCCATCACGACGAGGGCGCCGTAGAACCCGTACGGATTGTGGGTGAAGGGCATCTGGCTGAAGTTCATGCCAAAGACTCCCCCGATGACGATCAGCGGCAGCGCGATCGTCGCCACGACCGAGAGCTGTTTCATCACGGTGTTCAACCGGTTCGAGGTCTGCGAGAGATAGGTCTCGAGCACGCCAGCCAGCAGATCGCGCACGGTGTCCATCGATTCCACGATGCGGATCGTGTGGTCGTATACGTCGCGATAGTAGAGCTGTGTGTCGGGCCGAATGAAGCCGCACGGCCGGTTGGTCAAAATGTTGAGGACTTCGCGCAGCGGGCCGACGTGGCGGCGCAGCGAAAACGCCGACCGCTTCGCCTTGAAGATCTCGTGAATCAGCTGCGGGTCGAACTTCTCGAAGAGCCGCTCTTCCAGCCCGTCCACCATGGCGTTGAGCTCTTCGACCAGCGGGAAATAGGCGTCCACCGACTGGTCGATGATGTTGTGCATCGTCATCTCGACGCCACGCGCCAGGAGCTCGGGATTGCGCAATAGCCGGTCGCGCACCGTGGCACCGCTCTTCGACGGCAGGGCATGCACCGTCACCAGGAAGTTCTTCCCCAGGAAGAAATACAGGTTCGACGTGGCGAGATCGTACGGCTCCGGCGTGCCTTCGTCGAAGCGGATGACCGCCATCACGACGAACACGTAGCGGTTGTATTCCTCGAACTTGACGCGCGTCCCCGGCGAGAGGGTGTCCTCGATGGACAGCGGGTGGAACTCGAACACTTTTTCGAGCAGCGCGAGCTGATGCATGTTCGTGCTGTCGATGTCCACCCAGAGCTCGCCTTCGCCCGCCTGGAGGATTTCTCGGATGCGTGCGGGGGAAATGTCCTGCTCGAGCGCACCATCGGGCCGCCGATAGAGGCTGGCCGGCCAGTTCTTCGAGGCCTGCGGCTGTTGCGCGGCTACGGTGGTGGCGGTCACGTCCTCAAGATAGCGCCCGCACGAATGCGACGACACCGGCAGCGAGTAAATCGAGCCGGTAGCCGCCCTCCAACACACCGACGATGGGCCGCGTCCCCATCCGCTGGCGCAGCACCTCCGTCCACTGGACGATGTCGTCGGGCTCGAGCGTGAACTCGCCGAGCGGATCGCCCGCGAGCGAGTCGAAGCCGGCGGAGACGAGCAGGATGTCCGGACTCCACTGCGCCAACGCCGCAGCGACGCCGGCGAGGAAGTCGCGCACGTAGACGGCGCGCGGCAGCCCGCCAGGCCGCGGCACGTTGAACACATTTCCGACGCCGCGCTCATCGGCCGCGCCGGTCCCGGGATACCACGGATACTGGTGCAGCGAGACGTACCGAATCGATGGATCGTGCTCGACGAGCGCCTGCGTGCCGTTGCCATGATGGACGTCCCAGTCCACGATCAGCACGCGAGCGCATCCCAGTGCCTGCGCGTGCCGGGCAGCCAGCACGGCACTATTGAGGAAGCAAAACCCCATCGCCCGCTCCGCGTGCGCATGGTGACCGGGCGGACGCGTGGCTCCGAAGGCGGTGCCTCCCCGTATTCCCTGTTCGACTGCCCCAAGCGCGACGCCGGCGCAGGCCAGCACCGTCTCCATGCTTCTCGGACCAAGGAACGTGTCGGCGTCGAGCGCACCGCCGCCGCGCGCGGCCAGCGCCTCGAGCATATCGATGTATCGCGCAGGGTGGACGCGCTCGATCGCGGCGCGAGTCGCGGGTGGCGCCTCAACCCACGTGACGAGCGGCGCCAGCTCAGGCCGGCGCAATGCCTCGAGGACCACTTCGAATCGCTGCGGGCGCTCCGGATGCCCGGCGCCAGCATAATGATGCCGGCAGGCCGGATTCCAGACCACTGCGACGGACACCTATTCTTTGCGGTGAGTGTGCAGCAGATCGCGCAGCGATTCGACTTCGCGTTTCATCTCGTTTCGCGCGTCCACGAGCTCCGCCATCGCGCGCCGGAACCAGAACCACCCGACGACGGCAAGCAACGCGACACCGGCACACACGGCGGCCCAGACGATCTGGTCGATCATCACCAACAACACGGCGTTGAGCAGCAGAAACCCGACCGCAAAAATCGTGACGGCCCGGGTGAACGCGTAGGTACTCACCGCACCGGTTGCCGCCGGCCCGGCAGCACGATGAAGGGGGCGTTGGGGACGGCGCCCAGGGCGCGCATGGTGATGGACTCGTCGAGGACGGTCGCGCCACGGAACTTCACGATATACGAGTCCTCGTTTGTCGTCGTCTTCAGCGCGGCACGCAGCGCCTCGTGCTTCAACTGGGCAACGGTGGTGTTGTCATCGACCTGCACGGGGACCTGCTCCCAGGCGGGCGTCACCATCACGCGCACGGCATAGCGCTCCCCTCCCACGACTGCCGTGCTCACGCGATCTCTACCTGCGACGCGAGCGGCAGGGTGGACAAGAACCGGTCCAGCGCTTGATCAAAGAACAGCGTCGAGGCGCGGACACGCGTGACGCCCTTCTCCTTGTCGTCCCACGCGCTGATCACCACTTCCTCACCGCCCTGCCCGCGCAACGTGACGAACGTGGGCCCCGATTTCTCGACGAACGCCGCCGCATGCGGGACCCGTTCGGCGAAAAACTGCTGCGCGCGCGCCAGCACGTCGGCGGGCGAGAGAGAGACCGTCGTCGTATGGATCATGGTGTCGGGAGAATCGTGATGCCGGTCGGCTGCCGCGGGACCGGAATGCTGGCCACGCGAGCGCGGGTCGTGAGATCAATGACATCCACGGCGCCCGGATCGATCCCGACGCTCTCCTGGGAGACGAAGGCCCAGCGCCCGTCGGGCGAATACGCGACGCCGTGGGGCAGCGACTTGGAGGTCGGGATCTTGGCGACCTCAGTCAGGCTCTGGGCGTCCACCAGCGACACGCTCTGCGCTTTCTTGTTGGTCACAATGATCCAACGCCCGTCGGCCGATGGCTCGACGTTGTAGGCACCGGTGCCCACGGGGATCTCCCGCACCAGCTCGAGCGATCCCGCATCGAGCACCTGCAGCGTGTTGCCGTGGTTGCACGCGACGTACAACCGGCGGTCGTCCGGAGAGACCGAGACGAACGTTGGCATGCAGTCGTGTTGGGGCGGACCTGAAGACGTTGCATGCATGGGCATCATGGTCGGCGACATACCACTCCCAGTCTTATGCCGCCGCCGGATCCTGAAGGTCTGCCGATCGATCTCCAGAATTTCGTCCGAATTCATGCACGACACATACACCAGCGTCCCGGCATGATTGGCCTTCACGCCGTGCGGCATGTCACAGGCGGGGAGATTCGTCAACGGCGTCATCGTCGCCGTCTGCACGATCGACACGACGTTGGTACGCGGGTGATCGCCGTGGAAATCGGAGTTCGCCACGAACGCCAGCGCGCCGTCGGGCGTCAACGCGATGGTCGTCGGAAACATCTCCACCTGTGCCCGGCCCAGCAGAGTGTCGCTCCCGGCGCTCATCTTCCACAACGACCCGTACGGCGTGCCGTGGGCGATCGACACATACCAGGCCGAGCCATCCGGCGCGACCGTCACATTGTGAGGGCCATCGATATCGGCAGGCATAATCCCGACGGGAACGACTTTGGACACGGCCAGTGCCGTGCCGTCCCAGGTCAGCTGCGTGACGATGTCACCCGATTCGCTGGCCACCAGAATGCGGTAGCCAGGAGGGAGCGGCGGCGACGGGGGCGACGGGGGCGACGCGGCGAGGCCCGTCAGGACTGCGAGAACGGCAATGAGACGCATTGGAAAAAAGATAGCGCCGAACGGCGGTCAATGTGCAGCGAGCATGCGCTCCGCGGCCGCGGTTTCATCGTCAAACATTGTACCGGCAATCCTGACAGGGTGACTGCCAGACTGGAACTGCCCGCGTTGTCAAAACGGCAAAAGAGAGGCGATGGAACGTGGCACGAGGGTTGCTTCCGCCCGAGAACGCAACCTTTTCCCCTGGAGGGACAATATGTTTTTGACGAGGAGTAGCTACGCCCGGGATGCGATGGCGGCAAGGAGATGGCGCAACAGGTCGCGGTCGCGGTCCACGATCGAGAGGTTAGCGCCGTAGCACGCGCAACACTTCACGCGCCGCGCGCCGACCGCTCGCCAATGCGCCCGCGACCGTGCCGATCTGCTCCCGGTTCGTCGCTTCACCGGCAAAAAAGAGCGTTCCCTCGACGGGCCGGCCGAGGGCGCGCGGCGCTCCCGCGCCGCCGACCCCGACGTAGCAATAGGCGCCGCGCGCGAACGGATCGGCCCGCCAGTCGTGACTCGCCCATCCATCGAGCTGCTCCTCGAGCTCGCGTCGCGGGACGGCGAGGATGTCGGACAACGCCACGAGACTTCGCTCCAG
>WNEY01004798.1_pt1 | contig 10368 bp, 9 predicted proteins | sample 5400531 | NCBI WGS metagenome assembly WNEY01 (sample SAMN13153338, study PRJNA577476) | soil metagenome | isolation source: 200 cm saprolite under Douglas fir tree site 1 | place: USA:California | collected 2015-04-18
AGGAAATCTCGCCGAGCCCCTGGACGCCGGCTTCTGTCTGGACGCGGGCGCGCACGTGGAGATCGCGACGTCCCGTGCCGTCCGCCTCGAAGCGCAGCCGCTGGTAGAGCCGCTCGGTCCCCACCGGCTGCAGGGCGTAGGCGCCTGCGGGAGGTTCTTGCGCGCGACCGGGCCTCGACAAGGCGGGCAGCAGCAGCGCGAGCGCCTGCAGCCAAGGAGCGACGCGCCCGCGGATCATGGACGCCACGACGGCTCGTCGAGTCATGGTCAAGGCAGCAGCGGCGAGCGGGCGGCGATGCATTCAGGCCTCGGGGAAGTGAACTCACCGCGTGTGGAGCACACTTTCTGCCGCCGGGGGGTCCCAGAACCGAAAACCATTGGAGGCTTGGGATAAAAGGTTTAGTAAGACACTGGCGGAGACACCCTTCTCTACTACCTGTTGCATCGACGCAGCAATCGACGGTTGTCGCGTGTTATCGCGCCAGATCGATTGATGCGTCGACGCGACAAGACGCACCAGCGTCAGCGCCACGCGTCAGAACGGCGTATGTATCAGGCCCGCTGGCGCTCGAGCCAACCAGCGACCGCGGCGAACAGCAAGTACGAACCGATCGCCGTCACGGCGGCCGCTCCATCACTCGACGGTGGCGGGCCGAAGAACACGAGCGCCTGGACGGCGAGCATCACCACCCCGAACAAGGGCATGCCGAACCGGCCGACGCGGGTCGTCGCCGTGGTACAGCGCAGATAAAGCAACATACCGCCGAACAGGGCCGCGACCTCGAGCAGGAACGCCGGGGCAGGGTAGTTCCAGAGGCCGAGGCCGACCTTGGCGGCGTTGTCGTAGAGCGGCAGGTCGGGACGGTGCACCACGAGGTCGAGCACCCAGTGGGAGAACACGGCGAGCGCCACGAGCAGCGCCGCGCGGTGCGACGCCCCGAAGGCGCGGATCGCCCGATAGGCGACGTACGCGGCGAGCGACCACAGCAAAGCGGCGACCAGGCTGTGGGTGTAAGGCATGTAGTAGAGGTCGAGCGGATTCGACGCGGTGATGCCCGGGACGATGCGGACCTTCTCGATGCCGATGAGGACGAAGAGGCTCCAGAACACATCGAGCAGCTGAACCGCGAGGAACAGCACCCATAGTGGGATACTCCGGTCGCCGCGCTTGGCGGCGAGGCTGACGCCATAATGGCCGACGAACATGGCCTAGCCGAACACCTCTAGCGCCACCTCCACCCGCCCGAACGGCGCGCTCACCTGCACCCCTTGCACCGTTCCCTTCACCTGCTGAAACATCTCGCGCGCGATCTTCACGCCTTCGGCGAGCGCCGCCTCCTTCCCCTTGTCCTGCGCCTTCCGCATCCGCTCGAGCACCTCGGGCGGTACGACCACACCCGGCACCTCGTTCGCCAGGAACTCCGCGTTCCGTAGCGACATTAGCGGCCAGATCCCGGCTACGATCGGGATGCGGTATGCCTCCACGCGCTTGAGAAAGCCCTCGAGCTGGCGCACGTCGAACACCGGCTGCGTGACGGCGAACTCCGCTCCCGCGTCCACCTTCCAGTGGAAGCGCGACAGCTCGCGGTCCAGGTCCACCGCGCCGGGGTTCACCCCGACGCCGATGGCCCACCGCGTCGGCGTCCCGATCGGGTTGTTCCCCGGGTCGAGTCCATGGTTCAGGCGATACACCAGGTTCGTGAGGCCGATCGAGTCGATGTCGAAGACCGCGGTGGCCTCGGGGTAGGGGCCCATCTTGGGCGGATCGCCGGTGATGATCAGGATGTTGCGCAGCCCAGCCGCGTGCGCCCCGAGGATGTCCGACAGCATCCCGAGGAGGTTGCGGTCGCGGCAACAGTAGTGGATGACGGTCTCGATCCCTACTTCCCGCTGAATCAGGATCGCCGACGGCAGCACGCCCATACGGCTCTGGGCCCGCGGCCCGTCGGGGACATTCACGGCATCCACGCCCGCCGCCTTGAGCGCCCGGCACTGCTCGAGCATCGGCGCCGGGTCCACGCCCCGGGGAGGGACGATCTCGACGCTCGTCACGAGCTCACCCCGGGCCAGCTTCGCGCCCCAGCACGAGCGCTCGGACAACGGCACCTCTTCCACGCCTGCGGGCGGCGTGATCGTCTCGCGCGACACCACCGCGGGCTGATGGCGCGGCACGACGCTCGCGACGTAGTCGCGGATCTTCTTGATGTGCTCCGGCGTAGTGCCGCAGCAGCCTCCCACCAGCCGCGCGCCCGCCTCGATCATGCGGCGGGCGTAGCTCGCCATGTACTCGGGGGACGCCAGGTAGATCTTCCGGTCGCCGACGTCCTTGGGGAGGCCGGCGTTCGGGACAGCGGAGATCGGGCGATCGGTGGCCTTCACCAGTTTCTCCACTGCTTCGAGCACCCCGGCGGGACCGACGGAGCAGTTCACTCCTACCGCGTCCGCGCCCCACTCCGTAAGCTGTTTGGCGAACGTTTCGGGGCCCGTGCCGTAGTGCGTCAACCCGTCGTCGCCGATCGTCATCTGGGCGATCACCGGGAGGTCGGACAGGCTCCGCACCGCTCGCAGCGCCTCGTGGATCTCGTCCACGTCAGAAAACGTCTCCAGGATGAAACCGTCCACGCCGCCCGCGACAAGGCCCCGCACCTGGCGCTGAAAGTGCGCGAACGCCTCTTCGCGCGACGTCGGGCCGAAGGGCTCGATGCGAACGCCAAGCGGCCCGATGGCGCCGACGACGCTCGCGCGCCCGGCGGCCGCCCGGCGGGCCAGCTCGGCCGCGGCCTGGTTGATCTTCTCGGTGTCGTCGGCGAGCCCGTAGCTGCCCAGCTTCACGGGGTTCGCGCCGAAGGTGTTGGTCTCGAGGATTTCCGCGCCGGCTCGGACGTAGGCCTCGTGCACTTCCTGAACCAGCTTCGGCTGCTTCAGGTTCAGCTCGTCGTAGCAGACGTTCAGGAAGAAGCCCTTGGAGTACAGCATGGTGCCCATCGCCCCGTCGAGGACGTGGACTTTGCCGTCTGCTAGGAGATCGCGGAGGTTGATGGGCATCCTGGCGTTTTAGCGACTTGTTTAACGTGGCTGCAATAGGCCGCAAATCGCCACGACATCGGTTGTCACAAGAAAGCTAACGCAGGAGACGAACCTCCAACAACCTCCCCTAACCTCCCAAACCTCCTCCCTTATCTTGCCTTTTATGCCCGACCTCCTCGCCGCCCGCTCCCAGATGGCGGTCTCGCTCGCATTTCACATCGTATTTGCCGTTATCGGGATCGCCATGCCGCTCATGATGGTGCTGGCCGAGCGACGCTGGCAGGTGACGGGGCATGCGATCTATCTCGATCTGGCCAAGCGCTGGGCCAAAGGCACCGCCATCCTGTTCGCGGTCGGCGCCGTGTCCGGGACCGTCCTCTCATTCGAGCTCGGGCTTTTGTGGCCGCGGTTCATGGAGTTCGCCGGTCCGATCATCGGGATGCCCTTCTCGCTCGAGGGGTTCGCGTTCTTCACCGAGGCGATCTTCCTCGGCATCTATCTCTACGGCTGGGATCGCATCTCGCCGCGGGCGCATCTCTGGGCCGGCGTGGCCGTGGCGGCGAGCGGGGTGGCGTCGGGCATCTTCGTCGTCATCGCGAACGCCTGGATGAACGCGCCCGCGGGGTTCGAGCTGGTGAACGGGCAGGCGGTGAACGTCGACCCGATCGCGGCGATGGCCAACGCGGCAGCGGTGTCGCAAACCCTGCACATGACGCTCGCGGCGTATGCCGCGACCGGATTTGCGGTCGCGGGGATTCACGCGTTGCTGCTCCTCAGGGATCCGGCCAACGCGTTCCATCGCCGGGCGCTCGAGATCGCGCTGATCGTGGGCGCGCCGGCCGCGGTGCTCCAGCCGATCTCGGGCGACATCTCCGCCCGCCACATCGCCGCCCACCAACCCGTGAAGCTCGCCGCCGCCGAGGCCGTGTTCCGCACGCAGGCCGGGGCGCCGCTCACGCTCGGAGGCTGGCCCGACGTCGCCGCGCGGGAGAACCGCTTCGCGGTCGAGATTCCCTACGCGCTGTCGCTGCTCGCGTTCCATGATCCGCACGCCGTCGTGCAGGGCCTCGACCACGTGCCTGAATCAGAATGGCCCAACGTCCCGGCCGTACACCTCTCGTTCCAGGTGATGGTCGCGCTCGGCACCTACCTCGCGCTCGTGGCGCTTTGGGCCGCATGGCTCTCGTGGCGGCGGGCGGACCTGGCGCACAACCGTTGGCTCATGCGCGCGATCGTGCTGGCCACGCCGATGGGCTTCATCGCGGTCGAGGCCGGGTGGATGGTCACCGAGCTGGGCCGGCAGCCGTGGGTGATTTACGGGGTTCTGAAGACCCGAGACGCGGTCACCCCGATGCCGGGGCTGGTCGTGCCGTTCGTCACCTTCACGCTGCTGTATTGCTTCCTGGGAGTGATCGTCGTGTGGCTCCTGTACCGGCACATCGTCCGCAGTCCGGCGGTACCGGAATGGCGAGGGTTTTACATGTCGGGAGGCGGGTCGTGACGCTCGCCGATTGGCTCGCGGGAGTCATTTTCGTGGCGCTCAACGCCTACGCGGTGCTGGGGGGCGCCGACTTCGGCGGCGGCGTGTGGGACCTCCTCGCGTTCGGCCCCCGCAGAGAACGGCAGCGCGAACTCATCGCCGAGGCCATCGGCCCGGTGTGGGAGGCGAACCATGTGTGGCTGATTCTCGCGATCGTGCTGCTCTTCACCTGCTTCCCGCCGGCGTTCGCGCGGCTCGGCACGCTGCTGCACATCCCCCTCTCGCTCGTGTTGATCGGCATCGTGCTGCGCGGCTCCGCGTTTACGTTCTGGCGTTACGGGGCGGACGAGGAGCAACGCTATTGGGGCGTGGTGTTCGCGATCGCCAGTCTCATCACGCCGTTGCTGCTCGGAACCACCGCGGGAGCGATTGCGTCGGGGGCGCTCGGAGCGGGGGGAGGGGCGACCCTAAAGGACTCCCTGGCGGTCGCGGGGGACGGGTTCTACACGATCTACGTCGCGCCCTGGCTCGACCCGTTCCCGCTTTCGGTCGGCCTGTTTGCGCTGATCGCGTTCGCGTTTCTGGCGGCCGTGTACCTGACGCTCGAAGCCCGCGAGCCGGAGCTGCGGGAAGACTTCCGCCGCCGCGCGCTGGCGTCGGGCGTGGGTTTATTCGTGGCAGCGGTGGTGGCGCTGCTGCTCTCGCTCAGCGGCGCGCCCCGGGTGCGCGACGGACTCATCTTCGCAACCTGGGCCCTGCCGCTGCATCTCCTCACGGCGGCGGCGGCCATCACGGCGCTCTGGGCCCTGTGGGTGCGCCGCTGGCGCGTGGCGCGCGCGGCCGCAGTGACGCAAGTGTCGTTGATCCTGTGGGGCTGGGCGCTGAGCCAATATCCCTACATCCTGCCGCCCGACCTCTCGATTGCGAGCGCCGCCGCCCCCGCGGCCACACTGCGGCTGGTGTTGGGCGCCCTGGCATTGGGCGCGGTCGTGTTGCTGCCGTCGGTGTACTACCTGCTGCGGGTATTCAAGAGTTCGGTCAGCGTCACCTAGCGTACTTGTCGGCACCCGAGAAATGCAGCGACACGTACGGCTCGGTACCCTCGACCCAGCTGTCGTGCCCCGGCGCGATGTGGAACAGGTCGCCGGGTCCGAGCGAGAATGCCTTGCCGTCGTCCATGACCACGCGGCACCGCCCCGAGACGACGAGCCCCACGTGCTCGACCTGACAACTCTTGGTTCCGGCCACGGGGCCGACGTGGCTGGACCACTTCCATCCCGGCTCGTAGCTGGCGCGCCCGACGGCGAGATCGCCGATTTTCACGAGGTCGAACTTGCCCTTCTCGAAGTTGCGCGTCTCGTCGGGGCGGTCGAATCGTCTGATGATCGCGTCTTTCACGTCCTGGTCTCCTTCATCCCACCACGATGGTGAGCAGCACCCGCTTCAGCACCCACAGCGCGAGCCAAGCGGCCAGCGGGCTCCAGTCCCACCCTCCCGCCGGCGGGAGCACTCGGCGTATCGGCTCGACCACCCAATCCGTCAGCACGTACGCCGGCCGTACCCAGGGCGAGTAGCGAAAGTAGCCGAACCAACCCGCGATCACCCGCACCCAGATCGCGACGACGAGAATCCGGTACACGAAGTCGATCGCGAGCGCGATCATCACGCGGGGCCCCGCAGTGTACGCCGCGGCCACGCCGAACGCAGTCTCCACGAGCCAGTTCCAAAGGGTGATGAGCAGCACGCCGGCGGCCGCGACCGCTACCACGAGCCACCATCCCGCGTGCACCGGGTTGCCGCCGGCCCGGACGAGGCGCGTTTCGATGGGACGGATCAGCGGCTCGCTCGCCGTGCGGAGCGTCCGGCCGAGGGCACCGAACGGCGACACGCGCCGGGTGCGCACCAGCCAGGAGGCGAGCGCCACCAGTACGCTCGCGGCGAACGCCGCGAACACGAGGTAGCGGATGGCGACTTGGAGCTCCGGCATGCCTTAAGTGTAGCGCCCCATCTCAGGGCGCGAACACGTCCACCGCGTCCGTCTGTGAAAACCCCGCTTCAGGCCCGCCGCCGATAACGTAGAGCTTGCCCCCGACCACGGCGGCAGCGAGGCCGTGGCGCGCCACCGGAAGCGGCGGGGCCGTCGTCCAGCGATCGGTCACCGGGTCGTACACCTCGTGGTTCGCGAATACGGAGCCCCGAGTCTCCCCGCCGATCACGTGGATCGCCCCATCGAGCACCGCCGCTGCCAGGCCGCCGCGCCGGCTCGGCATCGCGGACCGCTTGGTCCAGCGATCATTGGCGGGATCGTAGGCTTCCACCGCGTTGTAGTTGCGGTCAGGGTTGAGTGGTCGCCCGCCGATGGCGTACACGAGACCACCGGCGGCGGCGGCGGTGAGATGATCGCGCGGCGTCGGGATCGGCGCCGCGTCGCGCCAGCGGCCGGTGGCGGGATCATAGATAGCCGTCGCTCGGACCAGCTGGCGGCCGGCGCCCCACCCGCCCACGACGACGAGCTTTCCATTGATTGTTCCTGCGCCGGAGGCCCCGCGCGGCGCGGGGAGCGGGGCCCGCGGGTCCCAGCGGTTGTGATCCTCGCGATACAGCCAGAGGGTGGCCTCGGGGACGAAGCTCTGCTCGGCGAGCCCACCCACCGCATAGAGTGTGTCGCCCACGACGGCGAGCGGCATGTGATGGCGCGGCGCGGGGAGATCGGCGATGCGCTCCCAACGGTTCGCCGCCGGATCGTAGCGAAACGCGGCGGCGGTGGGCCGGCCGCGTCGGTCGATCCCTCCGGCGACGTAGATCTTGCCGTGCAATACCGCGGCGCTGAGCTCCTGGATCGGCTCGGGCAGCGACGCCGCGGTGGACCAGCGGCCGTCCCCCGCGAGGAGGGGGAGGCCAAGGAGAAACGGGAGAAGGACGGGTCTTACTCGACCGTCCACGTCCCGTCGCGGCTGAGCAGCGTCCCGATGTCGGCCAGCTCGCGCTTTCCCCCGAAGCCCGCGGCCCGCGCCTGGGCGTACACATCTGCCTCGTACGACGTCGCGGGGGCGCAGTACAGCACGCCGAGCGCCATGGGGAACTCCGGAGGCTCGAGCCCGACCAGGAGCTGCGCCAGCGTGCGGTTGGTCTCGTCGTGCACCAGGATTTCCTCGAGTGCTACGCCGCCCTTCCCGACCGGGACGACTTCGAGCGCGAGCGTGCCGGGCTTCAAGCGCAGCCCGTGCTCCCCTTGCGGTCCGAACACCAGCGGCTTGCCGTGCTCCACGTGCAGCTGCGTGTGGGGCGCCGCGTCTTTCGTGGTGAAGCTGTCGAACACCCCGTCGTTGAAGACCACACAGTTCTGGAACACCTCCACAAACGAGGCCCCTCTGTGCGCGTGCGCCCGCTTCAACAGCGCGACGACATCGGCCTGCTGCGTGTCCACCGCACGTCCCACGAACCGTCCCCCGGCGCCGAGGGCGAACGCGCACGGCGAGACGGGGTTCTCGATCGAGCCCTGCGGCGTCGAAGGTGAACGGGTCCCGCGCCGCGAGGTGGGCGAGTACTGTCCCTTGGTGAGACCATAGATCTCATTGTTGAAAAGGAGGATCTGGAGATCGACGTTGCGGCGCAGGACGTGCAACATGTGGTTCCCGCCGATCGACAGGCCGTCGCCGTCGCCCGTGATGACCCACACGTCGAGCTCGGGGTTGGCGAGCTTGATCCCGGTGGCAATGGTCGGCGCCCGGCCGTGGATCGTGTGGAACCCGTAAGTCGACAGGTAATAGGGGAACCGGGCTGCGCAGCCGATCCCCGAAACGAACACGGTGCGCTCGCGCCGCGCTCCCAGCTCCGCCAGGGCCTTCTGGACGGCCTTGAGGATCGCGTAGTCCCCGCAGCCGGGGCACCACCGGACCTCCTGGTCCGAGGCATAATCCTTGGGGGCGAGCTCGGCGTCGGTGATGGTCGTGACCGTCATAGACTGGATCGGATCGCCGCCGAGAGCTCGGCGACCTTGAAGGGTTTTCCCTCGACCTTGTTCAGCCCCTCCGCGGGCACGAGGTAGGTCCCTCGTAACAGCTGCACCAGCTGCCCGGTATTCATCTCGGGCACGAGCACACGGTCGAAGCGCTTCAGCAGGTCCCCCAGGTTCGCGGGGAACGGGTTCAGATAGCGCAGGTGGATGTGCGAGACGTCGAGCCCGTCGTCCCGCGCCTCGCGCACCGCCTGGTGAATCGCGCCGTACGTCGAGCCCCAGCCCACCACCGCGACCGCGCCGTGGTCGTTGCCGAGGGCGGCTCGCTGCGGTGGGATGTCGTTCGCGATCCCGGCGATCTTCGCCGCGCGGGTGCGGGTCATCCGCGCGTGGTTCTCGGGATCGTAGGAAATGTGCCCCGTATCGTAGTCCTTCTCGAGCCCGCCGATGCGATGCTCGAGCTCCGGCGTGCCAGGCACGGCCCACGCCCGCGCCAGCGTTACCGGGTCGCGCACGAACGGATGGAAGCCGGCGGGGTCGGTCCGGAAGTGGACGGGGAAGCGGGGCAGCTTTGACGCGTCCGGGAGACGCCAAGGCTCAGCGGCGTGGGCGAGGTACGCGTCGGACAGCAGGATCACCGGCGTCATATACTTCGTGGCGATGCGCACCGCTTCGATGGCGACGTCGAAGCAGTCGCTCGCCGTCGCTGCCGCGAGCACGGCCAGCGGCGCGTCCGCATTGCGCCCGTGCACGGCCTGGAACAGATCGGACTGCTCGGCCTTGGTGGGCATCCCAGTGGAAGGGCCGGCTCGCTGGGAGTCCACCACCACCAGTGGAAGCTCGGTGGCAATCGCCAGGCCGAGCATCTCGGTCTTGAGCGCCATCCCGGGGCCGGAGCTCGACGTCACGCCCAGCGCTCCGGCGTACGCGGCTCCGATCACGGCGCCGATCGCGGCGATCTCGTCCTCCGCCTGGAACGTGATCACGCCGTGGGCCTTGAGGGTCGCGAGGGTGTGGAGCAGCAGCGAGGCGGGCGTGATCGGGTAGCCCGCGAAGATCATCTTCTCGATTCCCGCGCCGCGCATGCCGGCGATCAGCCCCCACGCGATCGCCTCCGTGCCGCTCACCGCGCGGTAACGCCCCGGCTCGACCGGCGCCTTTCCCACCGTGTAGCCTACGAGGTGCTCGGACATCTCGGCGGTCTCGCCGAACGCGTGGCCGGCGTTCAAAGCCGCCACATTGGCCTGAGCGAGCTCGGGGCGGTCCGCGAACTTGCGCCGCAGCCAATCGGTCGTCACCTGCCGATCGCGGCCGTACATCCACAGCATCAGGCCGAGCGCCCACATGTTGCGGCAGCGGTGCGCCTCCCGGGTGGAGAGGCCGAAGGCCTTGACGGCTTCTACCGTGAGCCGGGTGACGTCGACCGTGAGCACCTGGTATTGCGCGAGCGAGCCGTCTTCGACCGGGTTGGCCGGGAACCCCGCCTTGGTGAGGTTGCGCTCGGTGAACGCGCCCGTGTCCACGACGACCGTTCCGCCGACCCGCAGGTCCTTCAGGTCCACCTTGAGTGCGGCCGGGTTCATGGCGACGAGCACGTCCACTGCGTCCCCGGGAGTCGTGACGTCTACGCCGCCGAAGTGGATCTGGAACGCCGACACGCCGTACGTCGTGCCGGCGGGGGCACGGATCTCGGCGGGGAAATCAGGGAAGGTGGTGAGGTCGTTGCCGGCGAGGGCCGCTTCAACGGTAAAACGCGAACCGGTCACCTGCATCCCGTCGCCTGAGTCTCCGGCGAAGCGGATGACGACCGACTCGCGTGCCTGCCGGGCCCGGGGACGCGTGGAGATAGCCATGTGTCAACAAACTAGCGGGAGTGCGGCCGGAAGGTAGAGTGGCGAAGCCG
>WNEY01004799.1_pt1 | contig 10366 bp, 10 predicted proteins | sample 5400531 | NCBI WGS metagenome assembly WNEY01 (sample SAMN13153338, study PRJNA577476) | soil metagenome | isolation source: 200 cm saprolite under Douglas fir tree site 1 | place: USA:California | collected 2015-04-18
AGGCTTGTTGCCCAGGTGGGCGGCAGCCAGCGATACGGTGCGCACATCGCAAGCGATCTTCAGGGAGCGCGACACCTCCCGCAGCCAGCGCGCGTCGTCGGAGACGATGAGCAGCCGCGGCCGCGACGAGGGCGGCGAGAGCGGCAGCTCCACGTAGAAGCGGGCGCCGTTCCCCACGCCGCTCTCGGCCCACAGCTCGCCGCCGTGCCGCTCGGCGATGTCGCGGGCGATGCGCAGCCCGCGGCCGGGACCCAGCCCGGCGAGGAGCTTGGGCAACTCCGCCGCGGAGATCCCGTCGCCGCCATCCTTCACGGTGAGGCGCACCTGCTTGGGACTGGTGCGCGATGCGCTCACCTCCACGTGGCCTCCGCGCGGCGAGGCGCGCACTGCGTTGGCGATGAGATTGTCGAGCAGCCGAGTGAGCAGCTCCTCGTCGCCGCGCAGCTCCACCGGCCGCGCCGGCGGATTGGCCACCACCACCACCCCGCGCTGGCGCGCGTTCTGCTCCGCTTGCTGCGCGGCCGTCTCCAGCAGCTTGCCGAGATCGAAGGGGCGCACTTCGAGGGCCGTCCGCTCGCGCCGCTTGGCCGACTCGAGGATCTGCTCCGCCAGCTGCATGGTCCGCAGCGCCTGCCGCGCCGCCGCCGCGGCGCAGTCGCGCTGCCGCGGCGTGAGCGAGGAGTCGCGCGCCAGCAGCTCGGTGTTGCCGATCACAACCTGTAATGGACTGCGCACGTCATGGGCCGCGTCGGCGAGCCCGCCCTCCAGCGCCACGACGCGCTCGTTGAGGCGCTCCACGCGCGCCAGCAGATCGAAGCGCTCGACGATGGCCCGCAGCCGGCGAAAGAGGATCTCCGGCTCGCCCGGCACCACCACCTCGTCGGCGCCGGCGGCGAAGAGCGGCGCGCCGGGCTGGCCCACGACCACCAGCTGCACGGCCCGCTGCCGGAACTTGGCCACGTCCGTCGAGCCGATGACCACCAGCACTTCCGCGCGCGAGTCGCCGTCGTCGGGCGCGGCAGGAATGCCGCCGCGCGTCAGCCGCGCGCAGAGCCGCCGCGCCTCAGCGGGTGGCGCATGAACGCGCACGCGTGGGGCCTGCCCAGCGGCCATGGGTTTTACCCCCAGCGGATGATACTAATACTCTGGGGTCTCGCCGCCAAAGGCGGACAGGTGGGTGCGCTACCTTCTCGCTCCCACCAGAAACTCCCGATTCCCGGCCGGTCCGAGGATGGGCGATGGAGTTTCGCCGAGCACCTCGAAGCCCAGGCGGCGCACCTCTGCCTCGATCTCCCGCACCACGCGTTCATGGACGGCCGGGTCGCGGACGACGCCGCCTTTTCCCACCTCAGCCCGCCCCGCCTCGAACTGGGGTTTCACCAAAAGCACACACCAGGCATCGCGCTGTCGCAGCGCCGCCGCCAGCGCCGGGAGCACCAGCCTGAGCGAAATGAAGGAGAGGTCCGCGACCGCCGCGCCGCATTCTTCTTCGAGCCGCAGCTCGCGCGCATTGACCCGCTCGTAGAGCTTCACCCGCGGGTCGGAGCGGAGCTTCTCGTGCAACTGCCCGCGGCCCACGTCGACGGCATGGACGCGTACCGCGCCGCGTTGGAGGAGCACGTCGGTGAATCCGCCGGTCGAGGCGCCCAGGTCGACGCAGACCCGATCGCGCGGCGAGAGGCCGAAGTGATCGAGAGCGTGCTCCAGCTTGAGGCCCCCGCGGGAGACGTACTTGAGCTGCTCCTTCACCCGCAGCTCGGCCGCCTCGTCGAGGAGCTGTCCGGGCTTCTCCACCCGATGGTCCCCGGCCACCACCGAGCCGGCGAGAATGAGCGCCTGCGCCCGGGCGCGCGACTCGGCCAGCCCGCGCTGGTGCACGAGGACGTCGGCGCGGACCTTCACTGCTGGCGCTGTTCGGGAGATGCCGGCGTGGCCGGACCGATCAGGGCGGTGATGCGCGAGAGGAGCCGCTCCATGTCGATGGGCTTGGAGAAATAATCCACCGCCCCCGCCGCCAGCCCGGTGCGGATGTCGTTGGCGGTCTTCTTGGCGCTGATGAAGATGACCGGGATGTCGCGGAACTCGTCGTTCTTCTTCACCGCGCGGCAGAGCTCGAATCCGTCGATCCAGCTCATCATCACGTCGAGGAGGATGAGATCGGGCCGATCGACGTGCAGCGTGGAGATGAGACGCAGCCCGTTCGCCGCCTGCGTGACCTCGTAGCCCTCCAGCTCGAGAGCCATCTTGAGCATCTCGCGGGTCTCGCGGTCGTCATCGACGATGATGATCTTCTTGCGCGCTGCCATGGTCTTCTCGAACGCCCCGAAGTGCCCGGCGATCTACTTTTCCTTCTCGAAGGGGGCTACGCGATCTCCCTCCAGCAGGACTTCCACCTTCCGCTCCGCTTCCTCCAGCCGCGCGGCGCCTGCCCGCGCCAGCCGGATGCCCTCCTCGAAGGCGGCGATCGATTCCTCCAGCGAGAGCCCGCCTCCCTCGAGCTTCTCCACCACTCTCGCCAGCCGCTGGACGATCTCCTCGTAACGCTCCTCTTGAACGACAGGCGTGGGGGTCGGCTCGGCCACGGCGCCCCCTCTAGCACCCATGTGACGCAGGAGCAACGTCAGTTCTTCTCGCCCTGCACCTGTGCGGAAAGTTCGCCCTCGTGCAGACGGACGCGCACCTGCTCGCCGGGCTTCACCTGGGTGGCGCTCGTCAAGGCGCGGCCGCGCGTGTCGAAGGTCACCGAATAGCCGCGGGCCAGAACCCGGAGAGGACTGAGCGTTTCGAGGCGCCCATTGAGCCCTTCGAAGCGGTGCTTGCGCGCCGCGAGCGCCTTCTGCGCCAGTGCGCGTAGCCGCTCCTGCAGCCGGGCGACTTCGCGGTGCAGGCGGTGCAGCTTCTCGCGCGGGTGCTGCGTCTGCAGGCGCTCGCGCAGCTTGGAAAGCCGCGTTAGCCGCAGCGAGAGCTGCGCGCGAAAGGCGTCCTCGAGGCGCTGGCGGAGGCGATCGAGGCGCAGCTTCCGGTCGCCGATCAGCCGGCGCGGATCGGCGATGCGCATCTTGTCGAGCTGCGCTTTCTTCCGCTCGATCTGCCCCCGCAGCGCCCGCAGGAGCCGGGCCTTTCGCTGCGCCACGTCGGCCAGCAGCTCGGCCTTGACGGGCGCGAGCAGCTCGGCCGCCGCGGTGGGCGTGGGCGATCGCGCGTCGGCCACGAAGTCGGCGATGGTCACGTCCACTTCGTGCCCCACGGCGCTGACGGTGGGCACAGGGCAAGCCGCGAGCGCGCGCGCCACCACCTCCTCGTTGAAAGCCTGGAGATCCTCCAGGCTGCCTCCGCCGCGCGCCACCACCACCACCTCGACGCGGCGCTGCTTGCCGGCGCGGGTGATGCCGCGGGCGATCTCCTGCGCCGCGCCCTCGCCCTGCACGCGCGCCGGAACGATCAGCACGGGCAAGCCGGGAAAGCGCCGGTGCAGCACGCGGAGAAAATCGTGCACCGCCGCGCCGCTGGGGCTCGTCACCACCGCGATGCGCCGCGGAATGAGGGGCAGCTTGCGCTTTCTCTCCAGCGCGAAGAGCCCTTCCTGGTGCAGCTTCTCCTTGAGCTGCTCGAAGGCGACTTGCAGCGCGCCCGCCCCGAGCGGCTCGACGCCGTCGCAGATGAGCTGGTACCCGCCCTTGGGCGCGTACACCGCCAGGCGGCCGCGCGCCACCAGCGAGATCCCGTCGCGCACCTCGAAGCGCAGCCGCCGCGCCTCGGTGCGGAAGAGCACCGCATCCAGGCAGGCGCCGGAGTCTTTCAGGGTGAAATAGAGGTGCCCGCTCGAGGGCGCGCGCAGGTTGGAGACTTCCCCCTGCACCAATAGAGATGGAAAGCGCCCCTCGAGCACGCCCTGGATCTCCTTGGTCAGCTCGGAGACCGAGTAGACGCGCGGCCCCGTGCGCTTGCCGAAGAGCTCGGACTGCCCCGCGGACGTCGCTGGCTTTGGTGGCAACCGTTCGGGCAAGAGACTCCTCTTCAGATCAACGCTCTATTCGTCTTTCGCGACTTTGCCGTCGAGCTTGTCCATCCAGCGCTTCGCCTTCTGCGCAGTCTCATCGCCGGAGGGGAGCGTGTCGAGCACCAGCTTGAAGGCCTTGCGGGCTGACTCCGCGTCGCTGTCCTTGGCGACGTAGCCGCGCAGGTAGAGCTCCTTGGCGCGATCGGTCACCTGGCGCATCTCGTTCTGCGCCTGCTCGTTGGAGGGATCGTTCTGCAGCGCCGCGCGCAGGTGGGTGGCGGCGAGCGGGAGGCTCTCGTCGCCGCCCACTTTCGCCAGCTGCGTGTGGAGCGCGGCCAGCGACTTGCGCACCTCGCGGCCGAGGCGCCCCTCCTTGCCTTGAGATATCGCGCGGTCGGCGGCGGCGGCCTGATCGAATGCGCGGATGGCGGCGCCCGGGTTCTTCGCCTGCTGCCTGGCGAGGCCCTCCTTGTAGCTGGAGTCGAACTGCTTCAGGTCGTGCAGCAGGCGCGAGGCGCGCGGGCTGCGCGCGGCTTCGGCGTGCTCGATGGCCGCGCCGATGTCTCCCGCGAGATAGGCCTCGAGAATGCCGGCCACCTCGGGAGCGGGAGGAGGCGCGCGCGGTTCGTCCCGCCGGGGCGCCGGAGAGATAGACCGACGCTGGCTGACGATGGCCTCCTTCACGGCCCGGGCGTCGGCCCGCGACGGCTCCGCCGCGAGCACCGGATCGAGCAGGTCGGCGGCGCCCGAAGCATCGCCGCTCTCCACGCGGGCGCGCGCCTCGCGCACCGCTCCGTCCATGGCTGCGCGAAGCTGTTGTTGCGTCTCGTGCGCGCTCTCCGCCAGCGCAGAGTCCCCGGGCACGTCGGCCAGCGCGCCGCGCGCCGCCACGTAGTCCTTGCGCGCCAGGGCCGCCTTGGCCAGCGCCACCGCCTGCGCGCGCGGCGCCTCGGCCTCGGCGGATTCCAGGTAGCGCGCGATCTCCGCATCCTTGCCGTCCAGCTCGGCCGCGATCTTCAACTTGTCGCGCGCCTCGACCCAGCGGCCCTGCTTGACCAGCGCCACGCCCTCCTCGAACCGCCGCTGCGCGAGCGCGCGGCTCTCGTCGCGCTGCGCCGCCGCTTCCGCCTCGAGCCGCGCCCGCTGCGCGCGGCGGACCATCCCGGCGGCGAAGACGATGACCAGCGCCACGAGCACGGCGCCATAGAGCGGCGCGCGCCTCTTGAACGCGCCCTGCGCAGGCGCCTTGGCGGCGGTCACCTCGCCATCCGCGGCGAGCTTCCGCACCTGCGCCTGGGCCCCGCGCACCAGCACGCCGCCGGGCTCGACGAACTGCACCACGGTGTCGCCCATGGAAATCTCGTCGCCGTGCTGCAGCGAATAGCGATCGACGGGCTTGCCGTTGACCAGCGTGCCGTTTCCCGAGGCCTGGTCGAGCAGCACCCAGCGCTCGCCCTGCATCTCGAGGATGACGTGCTGGCGCGAGACGGAGATGTCGGGAATGACCACCACGTTGTCCGACCCGCGGCCGATGGTCGTGCGCACCATGGTGAGGGCGAACTCCCCGCCCTTGCGCGGGCCGGCGGTGACCACCAGCTTCGGCGGCTCGCTGTGCGACTTCGCCTTGTTCTTGTCGTACACCAGCGTCGCGTCGCCGGGGCCGGCTTTCACTTCGGAGCGCCGCGCCTTCTCCAGGGTGTCGGGAGGCGGGCCGCCGGGATCCGTCTGATCGACGCCCGGCTCGGGCGGCGCCTTCGGAGCAGGCTTGCGCGGCGGCGGCCTTCTGGCAGGCATGAGGCGTTCAGCCTATCATCACTCGTTCGCCTCGGCCGTCTGCGCCGAGACGATGTTCCCCTGCGCTTTCTTGCGGCAGCCCGACGGATCCTCGCCGGGAAAATGCAGGAGCACCTCGCGATACATCTGCTGCGCCCGCGCCTCCTGCCCGTAGCGCTCGAAGCGCGCCGCGGTGAAGAGGAGCTTGCCGCAGTCCTTGTCGAGGTCGCGCTCGCAATCCTTGATCAGCTGCGCCACCTCGTCGTAGAGCGGGGGCTTCTGGCCCAGGCCCTCCATCTGCCGGCGCGCGTCGGTGAACGACTTCCACGCGTCGTAGAGATTGCGGGGCGCGATGCGGCGCTCCTCCAGCTTGCGCCGGCCGCGGTCGTACGCCTCGCGCGCCGCGGCCATGTCTCCCGGCGTGATGGCGAGCATCTCCACCCGCACCTTGCTGACCGACCACTCCTTGCCTTTCTGGCTCTGGTGCAGGGTGACGAAGTCCCGGCCGTCGGAGCTGAGCGCCTCGGGAGGAAGCGGCACCACCTGCGTCTCGCCCCGCGCGCCGGCCACGGGCGCCCACGCCAGGTGCTTGCCGTTGACGCGCAGCTCCACCTCGCTGGGCGAGCCGATGCGCATGGCCTGGTAGTGGAACAGCACCCGCGTCCTGGGCGGGACGTTGAAGCCGAAGACCACCTTGTTGCCGCACTGCACGTCCACGTCGCCGCTGCCGAAGCTGAAGCCCGCCATCTCCTCTTCCACCGCCACGGTCTCGGGGCAGTCCTGCCCGCGCTTCGACTCCCTGCCCTGCACCGCGACGCGCGCGATGCCGACGAGGATCAGCGCCGCCCCGCCAGCGAGGAGCAGACGCACCGCCAGGGGCAGCTTCGCCCAGATGGCGCCCGGGCTCTCCGCGGTGCGCGCCTTGGGCGCCACCGATCTGGGCTGGTCCGCGGGCATCGAGGAGATGCGCGTCTCCTGATCGCGCTTCGGCGGCGCCGCGGTGACCCGGGTATCCGCGCCGTCGCCCTGCACGGCGAACTCGAAGAGGATGTCGCCCACCCCGATCTTGTCCCCGCTGCGCAGCGGGCTGGGCTTCCCGATGGTCATGCCGTTCAGCTCGGTGCCGTTGGCCGAGTCGTTGTCGAGCAGCATCCACTGCGTGCCCTGGCGCTTGATCCTCGCGTGCAGCCGCGAGACGCCCGCCTCGTTGAGCACCACCGCGTTCTCGGCGCCGCGCCCGATGGTCACCTCCGGCGCGTCGAACTGGAACTTCTGCCCGCGGCCCTTGCCGCCGGCGATGGTGAGGACGAAGGGCATCTAGAAGTTCCCGCCGAAGAAGACCTGATAGGCGATGGGTCCGAAGAGCATGATGAAGATGGTCGGGAAGATGAACCCGATGAGCGGCAGGAGCAGCTTGACCGGCGCCTCGTTGGCCAGCTTCTCGGCGCGCTGGGTGCGCTCGATGCGCATCTGGGTTGCGAGGATGCGGAGGATCTTGCCCAGCGGGGTGCCCATCTTGTCGGCCTGGATGAGGGCGTGGACGAAGCTGTTCAGGGTGGTGAGATCGACGCGCGCGGCGAGGTTGCGCAGCGCCTCCTCGCGGGTCTTGCCCAGCTTCAGTTCTTTCAGAGTGGTGTGCAGCTCGTCGGCGAGCGGGCCCTTGCGGCCCTTCTCCACCACCTTGCCCAGCGCGGCGGCGAAATCGAGGCCGGCCTCGACCGAGAGCGTGAGCAGGTCGAGGTTGTAGGGCAGCGCGCGGGTGATGGCGTGGTGCCGCGCGCGCACCTTGTCGCGCAGCCAGATGAGCGGATAGAGCATCCCGACGAGCGCGAAAGCGACGGCGATGAACTGCGAGAGCTCGAGGAAGAGCGTGACCAGGATGCCCAGGGCGAGGAAGGAGAGCGCCGACAGCTCCACGAAGGCGACGATCTCCGACGGTTTCAGCTCCAGCGGCTTGCCCGCCTTCTTCAGCGACAGCTCGAGGCGCTGCAGGTAGCTCTCCGGCACCCAGCGCTCGTTGACCGCGGCGAGGAACGCCACCACCGTGCCGCGCAGCGCCGCGAGCGATCCCGGCCCCTCCTCGGGCGCGCCCGCGGCGATCAGCCCGGCGTCGGTGCCCAGCTGCGCGAGATAGCGCCTGTAGACGACCTGGTACGCCTCCCAGGCGGCGAGCACGAGAGCGGTCACCGCCGCGGCGGCGGCCAGCGCAGCGAGGAGTTGCAGCAGGTCGGGAAGCGCGTCCGTCATACGTCGATCGCCACGATCCTGCGGATGAGGAGAAAGCCGATGGTCTCGAGCAGCAGGATCCCGCTCACCAGCACGTAGCCGAAGGCGTTGTCGAACATCGGCTCCATCAGATCGGGCCGGTACCAGTTGAGGAAGAGCCCGATCCACAGCGGCAGCGAGGCGACGATGAAGCCCTGCATCTTCCCCTGGCTGGTCAGGGCATTGATCTTCCCCTCGAGGCGGAAGCGCTCGCGGATGGTGGCGGCGATGGTCTCGAACATCTCCGCCATGTTCCCGCCCAGGGTGCGGGCGATGTTCGTCGAAGTCGCCACCAGCTCCAGGTCCTCCGAGCCCACCCGGTTGGCCATGTTGACCAGCGCTTCCTCCGCCGGCACGCCGAGCTTCACTTCCTTGGTGAAGAGGCCGAATTCCTGCCGCAGCGGCGCGTTGGATTCCCTGCCCACCTGGTCCATGGCCTGCTGGAAGGTGAGCCCGGCGCGCAGCGCATTGGACATCTGCTGCAGCGCCTCGGTGAGCTGCGTGTTGAAGAGCTTGATGCGCCGCGCGCGATAGAAGCGCACCGCGCCGGCGGGAGCGAAGAACCCCGCCACGGCGAGGATGGAGGCGAAAAACGGCCCGCCGAGCCAGTACCCGAGGGCGGCGAAGACCAGCAGCGCCGCGACGTTGAGCAGGATGATCTGCCCCGGCTCGATGAAGAGGAACATGTCGCTCAAGTCGTTCATCGACTTGGTGACGTAGCGGAGCTTGTACTGCTCGAAAGCCTTGTGGAGCACGTCGAGCGCGAGGAAGGCGAGGAAGAAGACCGCCGCGGTGGTGAAGAGGAAGACGAGCGCTGCGGCCATGGTGGTCTACTCGCTCTTCGCTGCGACGCCGGTGCTTTCGTTTGTGCTCTTGTTGCCGCGGATGATCTGGATGGTCCGGTAGCGGCGCTGCTGCAGATCGGCGGCGCGCTCGCCGGTCATCAGGGTCTTCTGATCGACCACCGTGCGCTTCTCCTGATAGTCGAGGTCGTCGGGGTTGCGGAGGAGCAGCGTCAGGGTCCCGGTCTCCTGCGCCAGGGTGAGGATCTCCGCCTCCTCGGGCAGGACCAGCAGCGTCACCGTCTGGAACTTCTTCTCCTCGTCGGAGACGTAGGTGGTGTTGGCGGTGATTCGTCCCGTCGCCAGCACGACCACGTTCTGCAGCAGCGTCACCGTCTTGAGCTGGTTCGACTCCGGGTCGCGGAAGCTGCCGATGACGTCGACGTGATCGTTGGGCCGCACCCACAGGCCCACGGCGGTCTTCTCCTGCACGTCGATGGTGACCGCGCGGCCCTTGGGGTTGATCATGGTCGAGAAATCCGCCTCGCGCGCGGACTCGAAGTGGGAGACGAGAATGGGGTCGCCGGACTTGAGCGGCACCATCACCCGCTGACCCACGGGGCTGTCCTGCTTGAGCGAGCCGTCGTCTTCCACCTTGATGAAGGACTCGGTGACGAACTGCGTGGGCATCTCCTTGACCGCGATCATCTCCGCGTCCAGCTCGGTGCCTTCGGGAATGTCCACCTTGGCGCAGAGGATGTTGACCGTCTGCCATTTGTCCTTGACCTTGCGCTGCTGGGCCTTGATCGCCGAATAGGCGATGAGGCCGGCCATCAGGCCGAGCGCGAGAGCGATGAGGAGGGGGTTTTTCCCGGACAGCAAATGTGCCTCCACGAGCTGAAAGGACAGGCTTCTTGCGAGAGTACGCGGGGGGCCGGGGGGGCGCAAACCGGCGATTGGCGGATGTCGTCAGTGCTGAGCGGGCGTGGCCGCGTCTTGCCGCTTCTCGTCCGGCGCCTTCACCGGCTGCTGCTGCGCCGGCTGGGCCGCCTTGGCGGGCGCGGTCTGCGCAGCGGCGGGCAAATCCCCAGGCCGCAGCGCGCGGTTCGCGGCACTTACCGCAGCACTTTCAGTCGGATAGAGGCGCAGCAACTCGGCCCCGACCAGCCGTGCCTCGTCGAAGAGGCCTGCTGAAGCCAGGCACTCGACCGCGTGGGTCAGGTCCCAGGCGGCCGTACCGGAATCCTTGTCAGACGCGGCCTGACGCAGGGCGGCTGCTCTGCGATAGTTCGACGCGGCGAGCGTGTAATTTCCCGAGCGGCGCGCCTCCTGGGCCCGCGACTCGAGCAAGCCCGCATTCACATCCTCGGCCGCGGCCGGCGCTGCCTTCGCGAGCCGCTGCATCTCCATCCGGCCGCCGGGAGAATCGGCCTTGCCCTCGTTGGCAGCAACACGAGTAGCGAGAGGCTGGGGAGCGGCAGCAGGCGGGGCGCCATGGGACGCGGCCGGCCCCATCGCGCCCATGGCTCCTCCTGCGGCCACGGCC
>WNEY01004800.1_pt1 | contig 10365 bp, 9 predicted proteins | sample 5400531 | NCBI WGS metagenome assembly WNEY01 (sample SAMN13153338, study PRJNA577476) | soil metagenome | isolation source: 200 cm saprolite under Douglas fir tree site 1 | place: USA:California | collected 2015-04-18
AATCAGCTCGGCGACCGCGAGCTGGCCGATATCGGAATCAGCCGATCGGACATCCCGCGGATCGCGTGGGACAGCGCCAACCGCTGACCTCCCCGCAAGGCCGACGCAAGCGCCCGCCCTCCCGCGGGCGCTTTCGTTTCGGGTCGGCGCCGCCCGGCGCCAAATCGCCCCTCATTGTCGCGGCCGCGCGACGCCCCTAAGTTCGGGCCCATGATGGACGAGCGCAGGCAAGCCGTGCACATCGTCGGAGGCGGGCTCGCCGGATGCGAGGCCGCCTGGCAGCTCGCCGCGGCCGGCGTTTCGGCCGTGCTGCACGAGATGCGGCCGCTCGCGACCACGGCGGCGCACAAGACCGCGGCGCTCGCCGAGCTGGTGTGCTCGAACTCGTTCCGCTCCGACGATAGCGAGCACAATGCGGTCGGCCTGTTGCACGAGGAGATGCGCCGGCTCGGCTCGCTGATCATGCGCGCGGCGGACGCCAATCAGGTGCCGGCCGGAGGCGCGCTGGCGGTCGACCGCGAAGGCTTCGCGAACGCGGTGACCGCGGCGCTCGCCGCCCAGGCGCTGATCGAGATCCGGCGCGAGGAGATCGCCGGATTGCCGCCCGCCGACTGGGACGACGTCATCATCGCCACCGGTCCCCTCACCTCGCCGGCGCTGGCCGAGGCGATCGCCGCGCTCACCGGCAGGCAGGCGCTTGCTTTCTTCGACGCCATCGCCCCCATCGTCCACCGCGAGACGGTCGACATGTCGGTCGCCTGGCTGCAATCGCGCTACGACAAGGCCGGCCCCGCGGGGTCGGGCGCCGACTACATCAACTGCCCGCTCAGCCGCGAGCAGTATCACGCCTTCGTCGCCGCCCTCCTCGCCGGCGACAAGGTCGCGTTCCACGATTGGGAGACGCCCTATTTCGACGGCTGTCTGCCGATCGAGGTGATGGCGGAGCGCGGGCCGGAGACCCTGCGCCACGGCCCGATGAAGCCGTTCGGGCTCACCAACCCGCGCGCTCCCGATGCCAAGCCTTACGCCGTCGTCCAGCTGCGCCAGGACAACCGGCTCGGTAGCTTGTTCAACATGGTGGGCTTCCAGACCAAGCTCAAGCACGGCGAGCAGAAGCGCATCTTCCGCACCATTCCGGGCCTCGAGCGGGCCGAGTTCGCGCGGCTCGGCGGGCTTCACCGCAATACCTTCCTCGATGCGCCTAAGCTTCTCGACGGCACGCTGCGGCTTCGCGTCGAGCCGCGCCTGCGCTTTGCCGGCCAGATCACGGGCTGCGAGGGCTACGTGGAATCGGCGGCGATCGGGCTCCTCGCCGGCCGGTTTGCCGCGGCCGAGCGCCGCGCGGCGCCGCTTGCGCCGCCGCCGCCGACCACCGCGCATGGGGCGCTGCTCGCGCACATCACCGGCGGCCACACCATCGATGCCGGCCCGCGCTCATACCAGCCAATGAACGTCAATTTCGGCCTGTTCCCGCCGCTCGCACGCGCCGTCCGCAGCGAGCACGGGGAGCGGCTGCGCGGCGCGGAAAAAGCCCTCGCCCGGAAACGCGCGCTGACGCGGCGCGCGCTCGCCGATCTCGAGCAATGGCTCGCCGGCGCGCACGCGGCGGCGGCGGAATGACGCCGCGCGAGCTCGAAGGGCGCTGGAGCAGCCGCCTGGTGCTCAAGCGCGACCCGTTCTCGACCGTGGAGCGCGGCCGCTTCGCCACGCCCGCGGGCGAGGTCGAGGCGGTGCTGCGCCGCATCGATCAGGTGCCGTGGTGGAGCTTCGCCGTCGCCCATCACCTGTTCGCGCGTGAGCGCAAGGCGCTTGCGATCGCCGGCAAGCTCGGCGTCGCGCCGCCGCTGCTCTTCGCCGGACGGCGCGTCCTCGTGCGCGGCTGGATCGACGGGGTTGCCCTGCAGATTGCCAAGCCTCATGGCGACCGCGCCTATTTCCGTTCCGCCCGCACCGCGCTGCGCAAGCTGCATCGGGCGGGGATTTGCCACAACGATCTCTCCAAGCAGCAGAACTGGTTGCGGGGCAGCGACGGCCGCGCCTATCTCACCGACTTCCAGCTCGCCACCTGTTTCCCGCGGCGGGGGCGTCTGTTCCGGATCCTCGCCTACGAGGACTTGCGGCACCTGCTCAAGCACAAGCACCGCTATCTGCAGAATGCGCTCACCGCCACCGAATGGCGCCTTCGCGGCCGCAAGAGCGGCCTCACGCGATCTTGGATGGCGACCGGCAAGCGGGTCTACAATTGGCTCGTGCACGGCGTGTTCGGCCTTGCCGACCTCGAAGGCGGCGGCACTCGCCTTCTCCACGACGCTCCCCGCATCGCGGCGTGTCTCAAAGAGCATCCGCAGGTGCGCGACGTCGCCATCGTCGGCTTTTACGATCGCGGCGCAAGGAACAGCCTGTACGCATTCGTCGAAGCGGAACCGGGGCTGTCCGAGCCGCTGATGCGTGATTTCATTGCGCGGTCGACTGCCGACGCGGAGCCGCCCGAGTGCATCCAGGTGGTCGACGGGCTGCCGCGGCTGCGCACCGGCGAGATCCGCCTCGAGCTCCTGCAGCTCGTGGCCTCCAATCAGCTCGACCAGATCGACGACCTGCTGGCGGGCGAAACCGAGCGGGCGATCGTCGGCGCCATCATTGCGCGACGACGCAACCTCGCCGATCGATTCTAGAGTGGTCGCATTTTCGGACGGAAAACCGGTTCCCACTTTTCCTGAAAATGCTCTCTAGTCGAACATCCGCTGCGGTCGCCGCGCCGCGCGCCAGATGAGCCATTGCCGGCGCCAGGGCGCGATCTCGAGCGGCACGAACGGATCGTAGCCGCGACGTTCCATGCGCGCGAGCGTCGGTCCCGCGAGCGCGGCCGGCAGCACCGCCGGCATGACCGCGGACGGCGCGGCCGCGATCAGGTCGCGCGCCTGCGCGAGATGGCGGCGAGCGGCGAGACGCGTCTCGGCAAGAGCCGCGCGCAATTCCGCCGTCGCCGGCCCGCCCGCCGGCCGGCCGGCGCCGTGGCGGTCGAGGATTTCGAGCGGCACGAACATCTGGCCGCGCGCGACATGGACCGGAAACGCCTTCAACAGCCCGGCGATGGCCTGGGCGAGACCAGCGTGACGGGCAAGCGCGCCGATCTGCGCCTCGCGGCCGCCGGCGAGAATCCGCGCCGCGAGCGCGATCAGATTGCATGAGGCGCGCTCGGCATAGGCCTCGAGATCGGCGAGCGTCGCCATCGGCTCGTCGTAGAGATCGAACCGGCGCGCCTCGATCGATGCCGCGAGCGGCTCGACCGGCAGCTCGTAACGCTCGATCGCCGCCAAGAGCGCCGAGGCCACCGGGTGGGCCTCGACCTCCCCGCGTCGTTCTCCGCCGAGCGCGTCGCTCCACCATTGCAGACGGATCTCGCCGGCGAGCGGCTCGTGAACGAGCTCGCGCACGCGCGCGACCTCGAGGTTGAAGGCGTAGAGCGCGTTGAGCGCGCCGCGATGCTCGGCCGGCGCGAACAAGGCCGCGAGATACCGGTCCCGGTCCGCGGCCCGCACCAGCGCTTCGCAATGGGCGGCGGCGTCCTGCATGGACTGCTTGTAGCCCGGATGGAGCCATCACGCGTTTACGCGCGTCGGCAAAACGCGCTGTGGCCCAATCCGCGATTCCCCGCCACGCGGCCGGACCGCGACCGCGATGCAAGGCTACGGCCGCGCCGGCTCGCGTTTCTCGGCGGATTCCTCGGCTTCCATGCGCCCGGTGCCGACGCCGAGATAGATCAGGATCGGGGCGGCGATGAACACCGAGGTATAGGTGCCGACCAGCACCACGCCGAAGATCATGGTCGCGACGAAGCTGTGGATGGCGTGGCCGCCGAACAGGAGCAGCGCCAGCAGCGCGAGCGTCACCGTCACGTGGGTGATGATCGAGCGCGACAGCGTCGAATTGACCGAGACGTTGAGCAGCTCCGGCATCGACATGCGCTTGTAGCGGCGCAGCATCTCGCGGATGCGGTCGTAGATGACCACGGTGTCGTTGAGCGAATAGCCCAGGATGGTGAGCAGCGCCGCGATGCTGGAGAGGTCGAAGTCGATCTGGGTCAGCGACATGTAGCCGATCGTCAGCACGAGGTCGTGCACGTTGGCGATCATGGCGCCGAGCGCGAACTGCCATTCGAAACGGAACCAGAGATAGACCAGGATCGCGAAGATCGCGAGCCCGAGCCCGACCGTGCTGGTGGCGAGGAGCTCGGTCGAGACCCGCGGCCCCACCACCTCGATACGGCGATATTCGACGTCGTTGCCCAACGCCTCGCGCACCTTGGTGATGGCGACCTGCTGCGCCTGCTCGCCGCCCGGCTGCTGGGCGACGCGGATCAGCACGTCGGTCGGGGCGCCGAACTCCTGCAGCTGCACGTCGCCCAGTCCGAGCCCGCCCAGCGTCGCGCGCATCTTGGCGAGATCCGCCGGCCCGGTCTTCGATTGCACCTCGATCAGGGTGCCGCCGACGAAGTCGATGCCGAAATTGAGGCCGTGAAAGAAGAACAGCGCGATCGCGATGATCGAGAGCACCGCCGACGACGGAAAGCTGATGCGCCGGAAGCGCATGAAGTCGAACTTGGTGTCGTCCGGAACGATCCGCAGCAGCGGGATGGAGCGATGCAGGCGCACGTTCGCTCCCGCCTATGAAATTGCCAGCTGGCGGGGGCGCTCCCACCTCACCCACCAGGCCACGATCAGCCGCGTCAGGGTGAAGGCGGTGAACACGGTCGTGATGATGCCGATGCCGAGCGTGACGGCGAAGCCGCGCACCGGTCCGCTGCCGAAGAAGAACAGCACCGCGGCGGCGATGAAGGTGGTGATGTTGGAATCGAGGATGGTCGCGAGCGCCCGGGTGAAGCCGGCGTCGATGGCCGTGATCGGCGTGCGGCCGGTGCGGACCTCCTCGCGGATGCGCTCGTAGATCAGCACGTTGCTGTCGACCGCGATTCCGATCGTGAGCACGATGCCGATGATGCCGGGGAGCGTGAGCGTCGCGTTGAGCAGCGAGAGGATGCCGAAGATCATGCCGACGTTGACGGCCACGGCGATGCTGGCGAAAACGCCGAACAGCCCGTAGGTCGCCACCATGAAGACCACGACCAGCGCGGCGCCGAAATAGGAGGCGAGCCGGCCTTTCTCGATCGAGTCCTGGCCGAGGCCGGCGCCGACCACGCGCTGCTCGATCACGGTAAGCTTCGCCGGCAGCGCGCCGGCGCGCAGCAGAATGGCGAGATTGTTGGCGGATTCGACGGTGAAGCTGCCGGATATCTGGCCGCTGCCGCCCAGGATCGGCTCGCGAATGACCGGCGCCGAGATCACCTCGTCGTCGAGCACGATCGCGAACGGCCGGCCGACGTTCTCCTGGGTGACCTGCCCGAACTTGCGGGCGCCGGAGGTGTTGAACTTGAACGAGACGATCGGCTCGTTCGTGCGCTGGTCGAAGCCGGGCTGCGCGTCGGTGAGCTCCTCGCCCGACACGATCACCCGCTTCTCCAAGAGATAGGGCCGGCGGCCCTCGGCCGGCGAGCCGTAGACGATCTCGGATTCCGGCGGCGGCCGGCCCTGCAAGGCCTGCTCGACCGGCATCGAGGTGTCGACCAGGCGGAAGGTGAGCTTGGCGGTCTTGCCGAGGATGTTGAGCAGCTGCTGCGGATCCCCGAGACCCGGCACCTGCACCAGGATGCGGTCATTGCCCTGGCGCTGGATCGAAGGCTCGACCAGGCCGAGCTGGTTGACGCGCTTGCCGATGATCTCCACCGACTGGTCGACCACCTGCCGCATGCGCTCGAGGATCGCCGGCTCGGTGACGGTGAGGCGAACGACCCCGCCGCCGACGTTCTCGACGTCGAGCGAGCGCTGCCCGGCGGAGCCGATGAAGCCGCCGAGCGGCTGCGACAGATCGCGCAGCTTGGCGAGGCCCTGCTGCAGGTCGTTCTCGCGAATTGCGACCTCGACGGCGTTGCCGCGGATCACCGGCGCACGCGTGAGGCCGACGCGCGCCTCGCGCAGGACCTTGCGCACGTCGTCCTGCAGCGCCAGCAGCTTCTGCCGGCGCACGTCGTTGGCATCGACCTCGAGCAGGATGTGCGAGCCGCCCTGCAGGTCGAGGCCGAGCACGATCGAGCGTTGCGCCCATTGCGGCCAGCGCTTGACCGTGCTCTCGGGGAAGAAATTGGGGACGGCGAACAGGCAGCAGATGAACGCCGTGAGCAGGATCGCCGCCGCCTTCCATTTGGAAATATGGAGCATGGATCGTCCCGCTTCGCGCCTCGACTTGCTTCAAGCCGGCGATCAGCTCGCCTCGTCCTTGACCGGCTCGCCCTTGGCGCGAACGCCCGACACCATCGAGCGCACCTGGCGCACGCGCACGCCGTCGGCGATCTCCACCTCGATCTGGTCCTCGTCGACGACCTTGGTGACCTTGCCGACCAGCCCGCCGGAGGTAATGACGGTATCGCCGCGGCGCAAGTTCTTGACCAGCTCCTGGTGCTCCTTGGTGCGCTTCTGCTGCGGCCGCAGGATCAGGAAATACATGATCACGAAGATCAGCACAAAGGGCAGCAATTGCACGATCATATTGTCGCCGCCGCCGAACAGGCTGGGCTGGGCAAACGCGGGCGCCACGAACATCGCTTTAGGTCCTTTGTGCTTGGAAACGGCGCCTCTTCGCGCCGGCGCCGGCCCCGCTCCAGCCGCGAAATCGGCGCGGACTATAGCGGGGAGCGGCCCAATTGCAATGTTGCCTTGCCTTGCGATCCGGCTCGATCCGGCGGCTTCCGGCGGCGATCTTGCGGCGGCGGCGCAGCCTCGCTAAGGCTGCGGCGCAGCCGACCGCATGCCATGGCCAGACGCCGCCCAAAGCCCCCATCCAAGGCCTCCTTGCGCCCACGCGTTCCGGACGGATCGGGCGGCGAGCGCATCGTCGAGCGCATCGCGGCCGCGCTCGAGCGGCTCGCGCCGAGCGCGCCTTCGGCGCCCGACTTCGCCTCGGCCGACGCCTTTTCGTGGCACCCGGAGGAACGGCGGCTCCTCCCGGTCCGCAAGGTCAATCGCGTCGAGATGTCGCTGCTCAAAGGCATCGATCGCGTGCGCGACGTTCTGCTCGAGAACACCGAGCGGTTCGCGCGCGGGCTGCCGGCCAACAACGCGTTGCTCTGGGGCGCTCGCGGCATGGGCAAATCGTCGCTGGTCAAGGCGGTGCACGCCGCGGTCAATGCCGCGCATGGGCGGCGCAAGGCCGCCGGCGGCGGGGACGGGCTGCTCAAGCTCGTCGAGATTCACCGCGAGGACATCGAAAGCCTGCCCGACCTGATGACGTTGACGCGGGGCGCGCCCTATCGCTTCATCGTGTTCTGCGACGACCTGTCGTTCGAGGCCGAGGACACCAGCTACAAATCGCTCAAGGCCATGCTCGAGGGCGGCATCGAGGGGCGGCCGGACAACGTCGTGTTCTACGCCACCTCGAACCGCCGCCATTTGATGGCAAGGGACATGGTCGAGAACGAGCGCTCGACCGCGATCAATCCCGGCGAGGCGGTCGAGGAGAAGGTCTCGCTATCGGACCGCTTCGGGCTTTGGCTCGGCTTCCACCGCTGCAGCCAGGACGAGTTCTTGGCGATGGTCGACGGCTATGTCGCCCACTTCCGCATTCCATTCGCGCGCGAGCGGCTGCATCCCGAGGCGCTCGAATGGGCGACCACGCGCGGCGCGCGCTCGGGACGGGTCGCCTGGCAATACGTGCAGGATCTCGCCGGGAGGCTGGGCGTGCGGTTGGCGAATAGCGAATAGCGAATAGTGCCGCGCGCGAGTGACTATTCGCTATTCGCCACTCGCTATTCGCTGGCGCGGCTTACGCGCCGTTGAGGAACGGCATCGGATCGAGCGGGGCGGCGCCCCGGCGGATCTCGAAATGCAGCTGGGGCGCGGTGACGTTGCCGGTCTGACCGGAGCGTGCGATCACCTGGCCGCGCTTGACCTGGTCGCCGCGCTTGACCGTCAGCTCCTTGGCGTGGGCGTAGGCCGTGACATAGCCGTTCGAGTGGCGCACCAGGACGAGATTGCCGTAGCCCTTGAGCTCGTTGCCGGCATAGGCCACGACCCCGTCCTCGGCGGCTTTGACCGCGGTGTTCTCCGGCAGCGCGATGTTGATGCCGTCGTTCTGCTGCCCGTTGGGGCTGGGGCCGAAGCCCGCGATCACGCGGCCGTTGGCCGGCCAGCGGAACTTGGGCAGCGCTCCGTCCGCCGCCTTCACCGCGTCCTTCGGGCCCGGCGCGTCCGCGACCGGCGTCACCATGCTGGCGGTCTGCGCCGGCTCGGGCTCCTTCGACGCCGCCGCCGGCTTCGCCTGCGCGACCGCCGGCGTCGCGTTGACCCCCGCGGCACTCGGCTTGGCCGCCGTCACCCGCACTCCCGGAATCACCAGGCGGTCGCCGACGCTGAGCTTGGCGGTGGGCTGGATGTTGTTGGCCTTGGCGATCTCGCCGAGCGGCTTGCCGTAGAGGCGCGAAATCTTGCTCAGCGTCTCGCCGTGCGCCACCACGTGCACGCCGGGATGGCCCGCCGGGCTGCTGATCGTGGCGACCGGCTTGCGCGCCGCGGGCGCTGCCGCGGCGGTGGCCGGTGCCGGGCGATAGCGCGGAATGACCAGTTGCTGGCCGGCATGAATGGTCGCCGGCGCCGTGATGTTGTTGGCCGCCATGATGGCGGAGGCGGGAACGCCGTAGCGGCGCGCAATGCCGTCGATCGTGTCGCCTGCCCCGACCGTGATGGGCTTGCCGCCGTCCCAGCTCCAGCTTCCGCTCGGGGCCGGCTTCGCCACCGACCCGGTGACGTCCGCGGCCGTGCTCGGGTGCGCCGGGCTCGTGCCGACCGCGCTCGGGGTGTAGGAGGCGATGCCGCGGCCGCCTCCCGCGATGCCGGAGCCGGCGGCGGCCGGGGCGCCCGGCTGCGGCGGAAGCGCCGCGGTCTGCGCCGGCAGCGGCCCGCTCTCCACCCGGCCGACCGGCGCCGCTTGCCCTTGCGGGATCGACCCGGTCGCTTCGGGATTGCCTCTGGAGGCGAACGGATTGTCGTTGAATCGCGTTGTCTCGCTGCTGCAAGCGGCGGCTCCGACGGCGATCAGCGCCAGTGCGGCCGTGCGCGGCCACAGCCGCGAGCGCAATAACTCGACTACGCGGGACATCGTTACTCACTCAAACGCAACGGACGCGACGAGTGAACACGGCGCGGGTAAACAAGACTTTAAGCGATTACGACGTCTCAACCTTACCGATGCACGAATGCAACACTTTTAATTGCTCGCAATGCCCCACGCGCTCTACGTGATCGCCGGCCTTGTCCCCATGTGCGCTAAGATAAGGTCGTCATTGCCGGGCTTGACCCGGCAATCCATCAATCTTCGTAAGAACTTCTCGCGAAGAAGATGGATGCGCGGGTCAAGCCCGCGCATGACCGGGTGGGGGAGCTACAATTCGCGCGCCTTGCCGGGCAAAAGCGGCACGAAGCGCACGCCGATCAGCTCTTCCCGCTTAATGCCTTGTTCACCCTTTGTGAGCTTGACCAGTTGCTGCGCCCCGGCGTGCGGCCCGAGCGGCAGCACCATCACACCGCCCTCGGCAAGCTCGCCGAGCAGGACCTCGGGAACGGTTTCCGCCGCCGCCGTCACCATGATGCGGTCGTAGGGCGCGCGGTCCGGCACGCCGGCGAGACCATCTCCCGCCCGCACCTCGACATTGTCGTAGCCGAGCGTCTTGAGGCGGTTGCGCGCGGCGTCCGCCAGCGTCCGGTAGCGCTCGACCGTGATCACCTCGCGCGCGAGCCGGGAGAGGACGGCGGCCTGGTAGCCCGATCCGGCGCCCACTTCGAGCACGCGGTGATCGCCGGTCACGCCGAGCTGCTCGGTCATGTAGGCGACGACATAGGGCTGGCTGATGGTCTGGCCGCAGGCGATCGGCAGCGCCTGATCCGCATAGGCGCTGTCGACATAGGGGTTGTCGACGAAATGCTCGCGCGGCACCTCGTCCATGGCGCGCAGCACCGCGGGATCGCTGATCCCGCGTCGGCGCAAGGTCAGCAGGAACTGCATGCGGCCGACTTTGTCGTCGCCAGGCGATTGGTTGTGCACGCTGCTCCTCCTTGCCCACTCTAGCCTAAATCTGCTGCTCTGGCTCGATGACAGGGCTGCCCACCGCGGTTGGAACCGGTCCGGTCAGGCGGGCGTTGTTTTCCTCGGGGGTAAGCGCGACCGATTGACCGCCGTCCTGCCGAGTGGTCTATGCATGGGATCGCCATTTAGTTTCGCGCGTCCCTGGGGAGGGTAAAGAGGATGAATTCCTCGGCCGAG
>WNEY01004801.1_pt1 | contig 10365 bp, 8 predicted proteins | sample 5400531 | NCBI WGS metagenome assembly WNEY01 (sample SAMN13153338, study PRJNA577476) | soil metagenome | isolation source: 200 cm saprolite under Douglas fir tree site 1 | place: USA:California | collected 2015-04-18
CCATTCGTCATCGGCGTCGAAGAACGCGTTGCGCCCGTCCCTGAACACCGACTGGTGCGTGTGCATCCCCGAGCCGTTCTCGCCGAAGATCGGCTTCGGCATAAACGTCGCGTGGTAGCCGGCCTTCTTGGCGATCTCCTTGACGATCAGCCGGTATGTGACCGTGTGGTCGGCCATCGAGAGCGCATCCGCGTAGCGCATGTCGATCTCGTGCTGCGAGGGGCCGACCTCGTGGTGGACGTACTCGATCGGGATTCCCATCCCTTCGAGCGCACGGACGGTCTCCTGTCGCAGCTCCCCGGCGGCGTCCATCGTCGTCATTGCGAAGTAGCCGCCCTCGTCCAGCGTCTCGGTGCCCTTGTCGTCGCGGAAGAGGAAGTACTCGAGCTCCGGTCCGACGTTGAACGTGTCGAATCCCATTGAGGCCATGCGCTCGAGCGCACGGCGCAGGACGTAGCGGGGATCGCCCTCGTAGGGATTTCCATCCGGCGTGACGATGTCGCAGAGCATCCGCGCGACCTTCGTCTCGCCCTCCTTCCACGGCATCAGCTGGAAGGTCTCCGGGTCAGGAATCGCAACCATGTCCGACTCCTCGATCGCGTTGAACCCGGTGATGGAGGAGCCGTCGAACCCCATCCCGTCGTCGAGGGCATCCCCGACCTCGCTCGGCGTGACGGCGAAGCTCTTGAGGTGGCCCTCGATGTCCGTGAACCAGAGGAGGACGAACTCGACGGCCTCCTTCTCGATCCGGCTCACGGCCCGCTTGCGCGACTCCTCGTTTGACGTCGCCCTGTTCCTGCTCTCGACCTGCGCCATGAAATCCTCCCTTGAAACGCGAAAAGCCCCAGGCGCGGAGGACGCGCCCGAGGCTGCGTTGCCTCGACGAAGGGAGGAGTCTATACGGTGACGCCGTGCGCGTACTGGTGACCGGGGGGGCGGGGTTTATCGGCTCGCACTTCGTCAAGCGGCTGCTGGCCGCAGGCGAGGAGGTGGTCGTCCTCGACAAGTTCACTTACGCGGGAAACGAGGCCAACCTGCCGAAGGGGAGCGACTGCCGCCGGGGCGACATCGCAGTGCGGGAGGACATCGACCAGCTCGGCCGCGTCGATGCGATCGTCAACTTCGCCGCCGAGACGCACGTCGACCGCTCGATCCTCGGACCGGAGGAGTTCGTGCGCACCGACGTGCTCGGCACGCTCGTCCTGCTCCAGGCCGCGGAAGAGCTGAGCGCCCGCCTCGTCCAGGTCTCCACGGACGAGGTCTACGGGGACGTCGAGCCCGGCTGGTCCTCGCGCGAGGACGACCCACTGCGGCCGTCGAGCCCCTACAGCGCATCGAAGGCCGGCGGCGACCTGCAGGTGCTCGCGGCCGTGAGGACCTTCGGTGTGAACGCATCCATCACCCGCGGCTCCAACACCTACGGCCCGAACCAGTACCCGGAGAAGATCCTGCCGCTCTTCGTCACGAACGCGCTCGACGGCGACCCGCTTCCGCTCTACGGCGACGGGCGTCAGGTGCGTGACTGGCTGCATGTCGACGACCACTGCGCTGCGATCGAGCTCGTCCTTCGCGAGGGGGAGGCCGGCGAGGTCTACAACGTCGGTGCAGACCAGGAGCGCGAGAACGTCGAGCTCACCCGGCTGATCGTCGAGCACCTGGGCGCCGACCCGTCACTGGTCAGAAACGTCGAGGATCGAGCAGGACACGACCGGCGCTATTCGCTGGACACGACCAAGATCCGTTCGCTCGGCTGGCAACCGCGGCGCGAATGGGAGGAGGGCGTCCGCTCGACGATCGACTGGTACCGCGACAACCGCGACTGGTGGGAGCCGATCAAGCGCTCCGGCGGCTTCCGCGAGTACTACGACAAGCAGTATGCGGCGCGTCTGAACAGCTAGCAGTTCTCTTCCGCTTGCTTCCGCAAGCGGTCGATGTCCTTGTTGTGTCCCTCAATCGACTCGGCGCGGTGGAGGAGCTCGAGCACGCCGTCGCAGTTGCCGAGCTGGAAACGCGTGTACGCCAGGTTGTAGCTCGCGTAGGCCTCGGTCAGCGAGCCCGTTCCCTGCAACTTCTGAACGGCCTGCTCCAGCAGCGGCAGCGCGCCCTCGTAGTCGCTTGCCTGCATCTTGCCGAAGCCCGCATCGTTCAGCGCGGCGCCGCTCGTCTCCGAACCGACCGGCGGCGAGCTCGGCGACGTCGTGACCGTCACCGGCTTCTCGACCGTCGTGACCTGGCCTTGCGTCGTCACCGTGCGGACGTGCGTGACGACGGTTGGCGCATGTCTCCCGCCGTGCGTGAGGGCGTACGCGAGCAGGCCGCCGCCGACCACGCCGAGCAGAAGAAGCGCCGCGAGCAGCGGCCAGGCGCTGCGTGTCGCGCGCGCCGGTGCCCGGTACGGTGCATACCCGATCTCCTCGGCCCGCCTCATCGGGCGCGTGACCGCCGTCGGCGGGGGCAAGACCGCGGGGAGCTCGCTCGTCGCCCCGGCCGGCTCCGCAAATACCGCGCGCAGGGCCGCGACGAAGTCGGCGTTCGTCTCGAAGCGGCGGCTCGGATCCTTCGCGAGCGCTCGCTCGAAGACGGCATCGAGCTCGCCCGGAAGGCCACTTTGGCTCGAGACGGACGGGATCGGGGCGCTGACGTGCGTCGCCGCCTCTGCGGTCGTGCTGTCGGACTCGAACGGCCGCGATCCCGTCAGCAGCTCGAATGCGACGACCGCGAGCGCGTACCGGTCGCTGGCCGGCGTCGCGCGCTCGCCCTGGGCCTGCTCGGGAGAGAGGTAGCCCGCGGTGCCGAGCACTGTTCCGGTCATTGTCAGAGAGTCGAGCCCGGCGGCGCTGGCGATCCCGAAATCCGCGACATGGACGTTCCCCTCGCGGTCGAGCATGAGGTTGGCCGGCTTGACGTCGCGGTGTACGACGCCCTTGGTGTGCGCCGCGTCGAGCGCCCGGCCGGCCTGCTCGAGCCATCTGAAGACGTGCTCGGGGCTCTGGGCGCCGCCCTTGCGGAGGACGTCGTCCAGCGAGCCGCCGCTCAGGTACTCCATGACGATGTACGGACGGTCGTTGTGCTCGCCGACGTCGAAGATCGTGACGGTGTTGGGCTGCCCGGAAAGCCGCGCCGCCGCGAGCGCCTCCCGTGTGAACCGTTTGCGGACCGTCTCGTCCTGCGCGAAGTGCTGGGCCAGAATCTTGATCACGACGTCGCGGCCGAGCATCGAATCCGTCGCTCGGTAGATGACGCCCATGCCGCCACGACCGATCTGCTGCGGTCCGCGGTAGCGAGGCGGGAGGATGTCGGTCTCCACAACCACAGCCCTGGCTCAAGGAGTCTGCCTGACCGGCGGTCGCGCAAACGATGAGATCAGCGTTCCGTAAAGAAAAGGTGCTGCTCATGAAGCCCTTTGCTAGCCTCGTTCGCGTCCTCGTCGGGGTCAGCTCGATGCGTCGAACCCTCGTACTCGCCTCCGTTCTCCTGCTCGTCACCGGTCCGGCCGCGCGCGCGCGCGTTGCCGATCCCGCGCCGATCGGGAGCGCCACCTTCGTCGTCACCGGTCACGGCTGGGGCCACGGCGTCGGCCTGAGCCAGTACGGCGCGTACGGCTACGCCCAGAGAGGGATCGGCTACGCGAAGATCGTCCTCCACTACTTCACGGGGACGGAGCTCGGCGCAGCGCCCGTTTCGCGTCTTCGCGTCCTCCTGACGAACGGCACGGACACCCTGCAGCTCGGATCGGATCAGGACTTCCGCGTGCGTGATGCGACGGGCGTCGTCCATGACGTCGTCGCGGGGACGTACACGCTGACCCCCTCGCTCAAGCTCGCGGTGGACGGGCAGACAACTGCACGCGCTCTGCCCGGGCCTCTCCTCTTCCAGCCCGGCGCGGCGCCGCTCGCGCTCAAGCGGCGCTACCGCGGCTCGATCCAGGTCGACGTCACGAACGGCAAGCTGCGCGCGATCAACATGGTCGGGCTCGAGCAGTACCTCTACGGCGTCGTCCCTTCGGAGATGCCGTACACGTGGCATCCCGAAGCGCTCAAGGCGCAGGCGGTAGCGGCCCGTTCGTACGCTCTCGCGACGCGAAAGACGGGCGCATTCGACCTCTATCCGGATACACGCAGTCAGGTGTATCTCGGGATCGACCACGAGAAGCCCTCGACGAACGCCGCCGTCGACGCAACGGCAGGCAAGGTCGTCCTCTTCGAGGGCCAGGTGGCGAAGACCTACTTCTTCTCCACGTCCGGCGGGCGCACAGCGTCCGCTGAGGATGTGTGGGGCGAGCCGGTGCCGTACCTCGTCTCCGTCGCCGACCCGTACGACTCGATCTCGCCGTACCACGACTGGGGCCCGTTCGCGTTCACCGGCGCGAAGCTCGCGAAGACGCTGAAGATGCCGGGCCGCGTCGTCGATCTCCAGCCGGAGCTCAACTCGTCGGGACGGATCAAGACCCTGAACGTCGTGGGGACGAAGAGCTCGATCGCGGTTCCCGGCAAGGACCTGCGAAAGCTGCTCGGGCTCCGCTCGACGTGGTTCAGCGTCGGTGCCCTGTCGCTGAGCGCACCGACCGCGCCGGTCGTCTACGGGTCGCGCGCCCGGCTGACCGGAGTCGCGCGCGGATTGTCGGAGGCCGTTTTGCAACAAGGAGACGGCACCGCCTGGCAGGACGTGGGGGTCGTCAAGGCCGACGACGCGGGCGCCGTCACCGTCCTCGTCAAGCCGCCGGTGACAACGCGGTACCGGCTCGTGAGCGGAAAGGTCGCTGCAGCCCCGGTTCGCGTGGCCGTGGCACCGCTCATCCGCCTCTCTCCGGCCCGCACGCCCGACCGGCTGCGCGGCTACGTGCGGCCGCTCACACTCGCGGGCTCGACCGTGTTCCTCCAGCGTCAGGACGGATCACGGTGGCTGACCATGGCGCGCGCCGCGGTCGACGCAGACGGGAACTTCCTCGCCAAGCTCCAGCTCACCACGGGCGTGTACCGCGCGTTCGTCGGCTCTGGCCACGGCTTCGTGGCCGGCCCCTCGCAGGTGCTCCAGGTCACGACCTCGTGAGAACACCGGCCGCTGCGGCACTCGCGCTCATGCTGGCGCCGGCCGCGCTTGCCATGCCGCTCCGGGCGACCTTCACGCCGAGCGATCCGCTCGCGCCACGCCAGTACTACCTCACGCAGGATCACGCCTTCGACGCTTTCCCGGACCAGCTTCCGGTCCTCAACCCGGTGCGGGTGGCGATCATCGACTCCGGCCTCGACGGAGGCCATCCGGAGTTTCCGCGCTCGCGGATCTGGGCGGCGCGGAGCTGGGTCGGCGGCAGCCCGCTCACCGACGAGGAGGGACACGGCACCTTCGTCGCCGGTGTGATCGCCGCCGCAATCAACAACAACGAGGGCATCGCCGGAATGGCGTTTCCGGCGCAGCTCGTGATCGCGAAGATCGCCCGCTCCGACCAGACGATCGACGTGCGTGACGAGGCGGAGGCGATTCGCTGGGCAGCCGACCTGGGCTCGCGCGTTATCAACCTCTCGATCGGAGGGTTGCGCGACCCGTTCAACCCGCGCCGTGACACGTTCTCACGCATCGAGGCCGATGCGATCGAGTACGCGGTCAGGCGCGGCGCCGTCCTCGTCGCGGCGGTCGGGAACTCCGACGAAGCTCCCGAGAGCCCATGGCCCTTCGCGAGCTATCCCGCCGCGCTCCCGCACGTGATCGGCGTGAGCGCCCTGACGCCGACGGGGAACGTGCCCTCTTTTTCGGACCGGGACCGCATCTACAACGACATCTCCGCGCCCGGCCAGGAGATCTATTCGACGCTGCCCCGCTCGCTCACGTCGTTCCGCCCGCTGTGCCAGAACCAGGGTTACTCCGACTGCGGGCCCGACGAGTTCCGCCACGCGGCGGGCACCTCGTTCGCGGCGCCGCAGGTAGCGGCGGCTGCGGCGGTCCTGATCGCTCTCAAGCCGACGCTCCAGGCCGATCAGGTGATGAACATCCTCGAGCGCTCGGCGACGGACGTGAACGCGTCGAACGGATGCAAGCAGTGCCCGCTCCTCCGCGACACGTACAGCGGCTGGGGCCGGCTCGACGTCGCCAAGGCGATCGGCGCTCTCGACGGTGTCATCCCACCGCCCGACCGGCTCGAGCCGAACGACGATGCCGGAGCGAACGCCGCCAAGCTTTCGACGGCAACGGTTGCCGTGAAGGCGACGATCGACTTCTGGGACGACCAGATCGACGTGTACCGCTTGTATCTCAAGAAGGGCCAGCGCCTCCGGCTCACGCTCGAGGGGCCGGAAGAAGCCACCTCGAATCTCCTCCTCTGGAAGCCGGGTACGAAGCACGTCGGCGACCTGCGCACGCAACACCTCCGTGCTGCGCAGGCAATCGGACCGGGGGCGTCGCACAAGCTCGGCTACCAGGTGTCCGCGAGCGGCTGGTACTACGTCGAGGTGAAGCTCGCAACGCGCGGCTTCGGGCCATACGAGCTCGGCATCACGCGCCGCTAGTCGAGCACAAGCCGTACCGCTCGCAGCGTAGTTAGAGCAGCTCTTCCGGCGGGACGTCACGCAGAACTCGCGCCGGATTTCCCACGACCACGACACGCGGTGGCACATCCTTCAGCACCACCGCTCCCGCGCCGACAAAGGCTTCCTCGCCGATCTCGACCGCCGGGCACAGGACCGCGCCCGCGCCGACGCGGGCGCCGCGCCGGATCGTCGGTCCCTTCCTCAGCTCGTGCCGCTTCTCCGTCCGGCCCATGAAGTTGTCGTTCGTGGTCTGGACGCAAGGCGCGATGAAGACCTGTTCCTCGAGGGTCGAGTAGGCCGTGATGTAGGCCATCGCCTGAATCTTCGTCAGGGCGCCGACCGTCGTGTCGTTCTCGACCAGTGCACCGCGGCCGATGACCACGTCGTCGCCGATCTGACAGCGCTCCCGGACACACGCCTGATCGCCGACGATGACGCGCGCACCGATGCGCGTGCCGGCGAATACGATCGCGCCCGTAGAGACGATCGTCCCAGGGCCGAGCTCGAGCGGCGGCAGCTCCTCTAGCTTCGTGGTCGAGCGTGGCGAGAGTGCCGGCTGCTTGCCGACCACTGCGCCGTCGAGGATCTTGCAGCCGTCGCCGATCACCGTCCCGGGATAGACGACCGCGCTCGAGGCGACCTCGGCGTTCAAGCGACGACTGTCTCGAGCGAGGCCTGAAGCTGCTCGAGCGCGCGAACGACCACAAGGCCGTCGCGCGCGGTCCGCACCGGGTCGCCCCCGCCGCCGATCAGCTCCAGGAAGTGCTGACACTCGAGACGCAAGGGCTCGCTCAGCGGAACCTTCGGGCTGTAGATGTCACCCGTGCGGGTCCCCCATTCGCCGTAGACCGTGGCGGACTCCTCCGGGGCCTTGTCGTACACGGTGACCTTGCGCTCCGACTCCATGTCGTCGAACACAGCCATCTTGTCGCGGCCCACGACGGTGATGCGGCGGATCTTGTGCGGGTCGAGCCAGGACAAGTGCATGTGCGCGATCTTCCCCGACGGGAAGCGCAGGTAGCAGAAGACGATGTCCTCCACGTGCGGGCTGAGAAACGCGTGGCCGTGCGCCCACACCTCGCTCGGCTCCTCGTCGATCAGGAAGAGCAGCACCGAGAGGTCGTGGACGCCGAGCGACCAGAGAGCGTTCTCGTGCGTACGGATCGTGCCGAGGTTCTGGCGGTTGCCGTAGACGCAGAGGACGTCGCCGAGGTCGCCCGAGTCGACGATCTCCTTCAGCTTCCGCACGCCGGGGTGGTAGAGCAGGAGGTGGCCGGGCATCAGCACGCGCCCGCGCTCCTCCGCCAGCTCGCAGAGCTCCTCCATCTCGGCGCCGCGCATCGCAGGCGGTTTCTCCACGAACACATGCTTGCCCGCTTCGAGGGCGCGCCGCGCGAGCTCGTAGTGGGTGGGCACCGGCGTCGCTACCACGACCGCTTCGACCGAGTCGTCCGCGAGGACGTCGTCGAAGGTTGCGGTCATTCGCGCGGAGGGATAGCCCCGCGCTAGCTCGGCCCGTCGCTCATCGTCGATGTCGCACAGCCATGCCAGCTCGGCGAGAGCGTCGAAGTTGCGGACGAGGTTCTTGCCCCACTGGCCGAGGCCCGCTTGAGCTACACGGGGGGTTCGGGGGGTGGCGCTCGTGGATCTCTCGGTCGTCATGAGCAAGCGATCGAAGGACGCAGGGAGGCCGCGTGCTCGCAGCATGTGGCCGACTGAGGACGCCCCAGCGCGCCGCTCAGGACGGGCGAGAGGCCGCGAAGCGCCGCCGGTCGAGCCACACTCACAACTTCCAGACTTTCCCGTTGCCCGTGCCGTACGTTCCCGTGGCGTTGCGGAGGTCGACCACGAGCTGCGCCCGCTCGATCAGGTCGTCGTAGTCGATCGCAGTGTGCGCGGTCACGATGACGACGCAGTCGTAGCTTTCCGGCGCGTACGCGGCCGAGCGCATGCCGTCGAACTCCTCGACGTGCGGATCGTGGTACGCGATCTCCGCGCCGGCCTTCCGCAACAGCTGCACGATCTTCTCCGCCGGCGACTCGCGCACGTCGGCGATGTCCGCCTTGTACGACACGCCGAGCACCAGGATGCGGGAGCCCTTGAGCGACTTCTGCGCACCGTGGTTCAACGCCTGCGAAATCAGGGAGCGGCAGAAGTACGGCATGTTCGCGTTCACCTTCCCGGCGAGGTCGATGAACTCGGTGTAGAAGTCGTACTCGCGCGCCTTCCACGTGAGGTAGAAGGGGTCGATCGGGATGCAGTGGCCGCCGAGACCTGGGCCCGGCTTGAAGCTCATGAACCCGAACGGCTTCGTCTCCGCGGCCTCGACGATCTCCCACACGTCGATGTCCATCCGCTCGCACAGCTGCGCGAGCTCGTTGACGAGCGCGATGTTGACGGCCCGGAAGATGTTCTCGAGCAGCTTCGTCATCTCGGCGGCCTCGGGGGAGGAGACGGGGACGACCGTGTCGACCGCGCTGCGGTAGAGCTCCGCGGCGCGCTCCGTGCACGCCGGCGTGAGACCGCCGACGAGCTTAGGCGTGTTCCGCGTCGTCCAGTCGGTGCGCCCGGGATCGACGCGCTCTGGGGAGAACGCGAGGTGAAAGTCCTCGCCCGCCTTCAGCCCGCTCCCTTCGAGGATGGGCTGCAGGCACTCCCGTGTCGTGCCGGGATATGTCGTGGACTCCAGGACCACGACCTGACCCTTGCGCAGGCGCGGCGCGATCTCCTCGACCGCACCACGCAGGATCGTGAGGTCTGGCTCACGCTGGCTCGAGAGCGGAGTCGGGAGAGCGATGAGGATCGCGTCCGCGTCCTTCAAGGCGTCGTAATCCGTTGTCGCGGTGATGCGCGCGTCGTCGACGAGCTTCTTCAATGCGCCGGATGAGACGTCCCCGATGTGGCTCTTCCCGCGGTTGATGCCGTCGACGACCTCGTCGTTGAGGTCGACTAGGACAACATTCTTGCCGGCATCCGCGAAGACCTGAGCGAGCGGCATGCCGACATAGCCCGCCCCGACGATGGCGACATCCGGCTTCATCCGCGCAAGGCTAGCGGCGCCACAAGGCGGCTACACTACGCCTCCGCTCGGGCCGTTAGCTCAGCTGGTAGAGCAGGGGACTCTTAATCCCAAGGTCGCAGGTTCGATCCCTGCACGGCCCACCTCACAGGGCCCGCTAGCGAGGCCTTCCTCGTATAGTCAGTTGTTGCTGCCGGCGATCGCTGAACCATCCTCCGCGCTCCGCGCAGCAAGCTGCTCCAGCAACCGGCGATCGAGCGCGAACAGGCCCGCTCCAGCCCACAGGAGAAACAGCATCGTCAGGAGCAGCGACGGCGCAAGCCCAAGGTGGACCACACCACCCTCCTTGACTCCTGCGGTGGTGATCGCGCCCACCATGTCGCCGGCCAGCATCAGCGCGGCGGGCCGGACCAGCAGCCCGCCGATCAGCAGCACCGCACCCCCTAGCTCGACGACGCCGATGAGGTAGGCGAACGTGTCGGGGGCCGGCAGCCCGTAGCGGTCGAACGACTGTGCCTCGGCGGCGTGCTTGGTGAACTTGCTCATCCCGAACCCGATGAAGGTCCCCCCTGCGGCAAGTCGCACCCCGAGCGCCGCCAGTGCCGGATAACCCGGCCGGATACGAAGCACAGCTCTGGCGGACTGGTGCATGCGGGACTGCACCGGCTAGCGGACTGCCTTGCCGCTTGTCACGGCTGCGAATCCGGCTGCCGCGATCGTGAGAACGAGCGCGGCAGTGAAGGCGACGATGAGCTTGCTCTGCATGCATTCCTCCTCGCTTGAGGCCTTTCGAGCCATTCTCTGCGGCCGGGCTCGCCTGTCTGC
>WNEY01004805.1_pt1 | contig 10363 bp, 9 predicted proteins | sample 5400531 | NCBI WGS metagenome assembly WNEY01 (sample SAMN13153338, study PRJNA577476) | soil metagenome | isolation source: 200 cm saprolite under Douglas fir tree site 1 | place: USA:California | collected 2015-04-18
TTTTCGCCGTCGATTGTCAGGTGATGGGCCAGAGTGTAGGCCTCCCCCGTGGCTTGATGGTCCGTTAGCGTGAAGATCGTGCTCTGTCCCACGAAGTGCATGGTCGCAACGTACTTGTTGAGATCATCGAAAACCGGCGCAAGCGCCTCGCGCGAGTGGAGTTCCTGTGAGGGCGTCGGATCCTTGGCGTTCATGTACACCACGAAGTGGGTATCTGCCGTAAAGAGAGACATCTGACCTTTCGCATCGCGACGATCGGCGCAGTGTGCGTAGGCTTCGACGAGCTCGCGGATACCGAGGCGATCCGCTGCCTCGCTGGGAGAGATGGTAACGTGTTTGCTCATGAGGTAGTCCCCTTGTTCAAGTTTTTCAGCTACCGCAACGACTGGTTACTCCAGGATGGCCCGGGTTTCGAGAAACGCCTCGATCCCGTATCGGCCATATTCACGGCCAACCCCGGAGTATTTGAATCCTCCCCAGGGCGCCTGCGGATCATCCGTCATGCCGTTGATCACCACGCGCCCGGACCGTATTTGTGAAGCCACGCGACGCGCGCGCTGGAGGTCGGTCCCCAGGACAGAGGCGTGGAGACCATATTTAGAGTCGTTGGCGATCCGGATCGCTTCATCCTCGGAGTCATAAGCGATGACACACAGTACGGGGCCGAAAATCTCTTCCCGGGCAATCGCCATATCGTTCTTCACGTTTACGAATACGGTGGGCTTAACGAAGTAACCCGCTTCGAGACCTTCCGGATGACCCTCCCCACCCGCGAGAACTTCCGCGCCTTCTGCGACGCCTTTGCGGATATAAGACTGCACGCGTTCGTACTGTTTCTGCGACACCATCGGTCCAATGGCGGTCTTGGGATCAGCCGGATCACCGACGGTAAAAGCGCGCATCGCGTCGCGTATGCGCCCCGTTATTTCGTCGAGCCGACTTTTAGGCACGAGGAGGCGCGTCCCAGCAGCGCAGGCTTGTCCGCTGTTCATAAAGGCCATGACGAGAGCCGCCGGAATCGCCTGGTCGAGCCCGGCATCATCGAGCAGGATCGTGGGCGACTTACCGCCCAGTTCGAGCGTGACCCGCTTCATAGTCGCGGCCCCATCGCGCATGATCCCTTCGCCCACGCCCACCGAGCCCGTGAAGGAGATCTTGTCGACGTCCGGATTACGCACGAGCTCAGCGCCAACCACGTCTCCGCGGCCGATCACGACGTTGCAAACACCCTTAGGGAGTTTGGCCGCGTTCAGACATTCAATCATCACCTGCGTCTGCAGTGAGCTGAGCTCACTGGGTTTGATCACGACCGTACAACCAGCACCGACGGCCGACGCTAGCTTGAGGCAAATGAACAGCGCGTTCGCGTTCCAAGCGGTAATCAGACCGGCTACGCCGACCGGCTCCAAGGTGACCGTCGTTTTGCCCCAACTTCGAGTCAAAGGCAGCTCGTCGAGTCCCTTCTCCGCGGCTGGGAAGGCATCGATCCCCGATTGCACGATAAGCCTTGCGAACCGCACAACACCTCCGTACTCCTCCACCATCGCGGCTGTAAGATCATCGATGCGCGCCGAAACAGCCTCGTGCAGGCGGCGCAGGCAGCCCGCACGCTCTTCCTTTGTTGTCCGGCCGAAAGTGACGAATGCGCGCTTGGCCGCGGCGATGGCACGCCGCGTATCTTCCTCATCGCCTAGCGTGACGCGGGCGATCACTTTGCCGTTGGTCGGCTTGATAATGTCCATGACTTCGCGGCCGTGGGATTCAACGAATGCTCCATCGATATAGTGGGTGGTGATTGTTTTAATCCTGTCTCTCTGGGTGATTGTTTCCATCGTTGCCATTGTGTGTCTCCTTATATGAGTTTCTACAGTCAGAACGAAGTAACGACGACGCGCGTGAGCGAGCCGTCCTTTAACGCCGCGTAACCATCATTCACATCTCGCAGCGAGATCCTTCTCGAAACCAGATCGTCCAGATTCATTCGCCCCTGCAGGTACAGCTCTGCGTACATCGGGATGTCGCGTTTGAAGTTGGTCGAGCCGAAGTTGACCCCCTGGACGCGCTTCTGCCCACCGATCGCGTTAAAGATGTTCACACCGATCTCGACATCGGGTCTCGCCACGCCGACCAGGTACAGTCCACCACCGACTCCGAGCATTGCGAGCCCCTGCTCGGCGACCGATTTCTGCCCCACGAAGTCGAAGACATGATCCGCTCCTCCCGGCAGAAGGTCGCGTACGGCCTCGACAGGTTTCGTCTTGGTAGAGTCAATGACGTCGGTGGCACCAAATCGTCGGGCCTCGTCGAGTCGCTTCGCCTGGATGTCGATGACCACGATCTTCGAAGCGCCTGCGATGCGCGCTCCACTAACGGCATTGAGCCCAACTCCTCCGGCGCCGAAAATCGCGACCGTGTCCCCGGCGCTAACGTTTGCACTGTTCAAGACGGAACCGGCGCCGGTTACAACTCCGCAGCCGAGCAGCGCAGCCTGGGCGAACGGAAGCTCCCTGGGTACGATGGCAAGCTGGTTCTCGTGGATGAGCGCGCGTTCGGCGAAGCCGCCCAGCCCGAAGCCCTGGAACAAGCCAGTCCCATTGCGGCTTAGACGCGGGGCATCGGACGGTCGGCGCAGCGTCGACTCCGGATGTGTACACTGGAAGGAGCGGCCCGAGAGACATCGAGCGCACGCTCCGCACGATTGCGCTAGAGAGCCTACGACGTGATCTCCGACACGAAGTTGCGCGACGTCCGGCCCGACTTCAGCCACTATCCCCGCAACCTCGTGACCAAGCACCGCCGGCGTTGGAACGATATCGTGAGTAGCGAAAAGCAGGTCGGTGTGACACAGCCCAGAGGCTTGCACGTTGACAAGGACTTCGCGTCCCATCGGCGCAGCGATGTCAACGTCCTCGAAATCGAAGCCTCGACCGAGTGTATTAAGGACAAGTGCCTTCATTTGTTTCTCCCTTTCATGACTTGTGGGCTGCTGCCAGCTGACCGCACTTGCGGTCTTCATACTGAGAGGAGGCCACTTGGCCGCTACTGGCCAACTCCTCGATTGCCCGAGTGCGCGCGTCCCGAACTTCGGATGCCGAGCAGCCGAGAAGCAAAGCACACTCGTGCTCCCGGTAGTGCTCCAGAACGCACAGTACGAAAACAAAGCGCTCGAAGTCTGCAAGCCTTAGCACAGCGTCCACGTCGAAATGTCCGATAGGACGGCTCGACTGCTGATTGTCAGAGAAAACAGTTGGGAGCGCGGACGAAGTGGAATGGCTCGGTCGCGGGGTCAGTTCACGAATTGCGTTTTCCACAATGATGCGCTTCGCCCAGGCACGTACCCATTCCCCAAACGCGCGGTTCTCTTCAGCACAATCCTCAATGCCTGCTACGAGGCACCTTTCTCCCTTCTGGTGATCTCCCGTAAGGAGAAAGGAAAGCTGATAAAGACCATTCAGATCCTCGTCAAAAACCTTGAGAAAATCCTCACACGTCACGTACCGATTTTCACCGTTTCTACGTATTTGAGCGCGGGCCTGCTCAGTCATTTCCTGACCTCTCAAGAGCGGCATGAACCACCTCTAGTAAGACTGCGTCGTTAAAAGGTTTGGTCAAGAACTCCACTGCGCCATCACCCAACGCAAGAGCTCGTATCTCGGAGTCGCCATGCGCAGTAATGAAGATGATGGGTATTCGGCATCCTTCAGCCTTAAGCTTTGCTTGCAGTTCAAGACCGGACATGCCTGGCATGCGAATGTCCGCGATCAAGCACACTGCCTTGTGTCGGGCTTCTGAATCCAGGAATTGCTCCGCGGAGTCGAAGCAGACGGTGGACAGCCCGTCCGATTCGATCAGATCCTGCAATGCACTCTGAAGCGACTCGTCGTCGTCAACGATTGCTACGAGTCTTGAGTTGTGCCGGATGCTCATTGAGCGAAGAGTAGCGCCTTCACAAATCGGGCACAATCCGGCCTTAGTCGCGCGAACTACTACTTAAGTGGTATTCGATTCGAGTGGTAACTTGGCGGAATAGCCGATGGAACAGGACCAGACTATCGAGGAGGAGAGAATTTGAGCTTGTCGGCCATACGGACCAATTCAGCTACCGATCCGGCCTGCATCTTTTGCATGACGTGACCTCGGTGGATTTTTACTGTGGCCTCACTGGCTCCGATTTCGTAGGCGATCTGCTTATTGAGCATTCCGCAGACTACGAGAGCCATGACCTCCCGCTCTCGGGCGGTCAATGCCTGATAGCGGTCTTGCAATTCGCGGATCGCGGCCTGTTGTTCTAGCGCGGTGGAGTCACGCTGGAGGGCCAGATGAATTGCGTCCAGCAGTTCCTGGTCTCTGAAAGGTTTCGTCAAGAATTCCACGGCACCCGACTTCAGTGCCCTGACAGACATGGGAATGTCTCCGTGCGCCGTGATGAAAATAATAGGGATTTGCACCCCGGTCTCGGCCAACCGGCGCTGGAAATCGAGACCACTCATCTGAGGCAGTCTGACATCCAGAACTAAACAGCTCGGGGTGCCAGAGCGTTGCCTGCTGAGAAACTCCTCGCCAGTTGCAAAGGACTCGGCGCGCAGGCCAACTGATTCCACCAGATCCTGGATTGCCTGACGCATGCCGCGGTCATCATCGATGATGAATACGGTGCGAACGGCCGCTGATTTCATGCATGCGCCTCGGCTTCGACGGGAAGACTGAAATGGAAGGTTGCGCCCGCCCCCAGATTTCGAGTGGCCCACACTCGTCCTCCGTGGGACTCGATGATCGAGCGTGTAATGGCCAAACCCATACCGGTCCCCTGTGGTTTCGTCGTATGGAACGCATCAAAGATCCGTTCGGTACTTTCCGCCAGCAGCCCTACGCCGGTATCGCTGACCGAAATGGTTAGCTGACCGCCGGGATTCACCCGCGACCTAATCGTCAATTCGCCTCCGGTGTCTTTCATGGCCTCGATGGCATTCAGCATCAGGTTCATGAACACCTGTTGAAGTTGCACCGGGTCAGCCAGGACCTTAGGCACATCTGCATCGAGTTCCGTCTGGATCGTTATGGAGTGCCGAACCGCTTCGGTCCTGAGCAGAACCTTCATTTCTCGAATGATGTCTTTGACGTCCACCATCTCGCGTTCAGGGGGCCTGCCTTTTTTGTAGAATGACCGCAAGCGGTTGATAACATCGGCCGCACGGTTTCCGTCCTGTTCCATTCTGGTTGCTGCTGCGCGGGCTCTCTCTAGGTCGGGTGGATCACGTGCAAGCCATCGCAAACACGCGTTGGCGCTTGTGATCGAGGCGGCAATGGGCTGCTTGATTTCGTGCGCCAGCGCAGCGGCTAGTTCTCCTAACATGTTCACCCGGTTGATGTGTGCGAGATCAGCCTCTAACTGGCGCAGCCTTTCGCGCTCCTCCTCGGCATGTTTTCGTTCCGTTATGTCCATCGTGATGCCGACATACTCACCGATTTCTTGAGAGAGATTGTGATGTCCTAACGAACGCAGGAATCTGATAGTACCGTCGGGACGACAAATCCGATATTCGACGTCATAATCCCTTCTTGCGTGGATTGCACCATAGAATTTTTCCCTCAGAGTAGGCTCGTCTTCCGGGTGAGTGGCGTTGTAAAAGCGTTCGAATGGAATCGCGCGTGTGCCTGGATCGAAGCCATACAGGCGAAAAATCTCGTCCGATAAGTGAAATATTTGCCCTGTGACGAAATTGCACGCCCAGCTACCGATATGAGTCAGGCTTTGCGCCTCGGTGAGGTAAGCTTGCTCCCGTCGCAATTCCTGTGTCAGTAGCTCATGCTCGGTGACATCCATTCCGGTACCGAGAAACCCTTTGAAAACTCCGTGTTCAACAAGGGGAACACCCACGCAACGTACGTGACGAATCTCTCCATCTGGCCGCACAATCCGTTTAGTGAAGTCGAATCCGCGATGGTCAGCCAACATCCGTTGAATTTCTTGTTTCATGAACTCCCGATCTTCTGGGTGAACGAGGTTCAAATATTCTTCTACTGTTGGTGGCTTCTCGCTTGGATGAAGGCCGTGAATGTGGAACAACTCGGAAGACCAATAATCGAATCCAGCAACGTTGAATGCCCAGCTACCCATATGAGCAAGGCGCTGCCCTTCGCTCAGATAGACCCGGGTTCTCTGCAGGGCTTCCTCTGCGCGCTTTCGGTCTGTGATGTCCTGGACCGTACCGAACATTTCATACGGCCTTCCCGATGCGTCTCTCTTCAAATCGCCTAGACTGTGAACGATGCGCACGTCCCCGTCCGGGCGAAGGACCCGGTGTTCAGAGTCGGGGAGCACTCCGCCAACAATGGCTTCTTCTGCTGTTCGGAACACAGACTCACGATCTTCAGGGTGGATCATTTCACGTACTGTCGCTAGGTCTATGGGACCTTCCTGCGGCCTCTGCCCAAAGATGCGGTAGGTTTCATCCGACCAGGTCACCTGATTCGTATCGAGGTTCCATACCCAGTAGCCGACGTGGGCAACGCGTTGGGCTTCTTCAAGCCTGGCTTTGCTCTCTTGTAAGTCGCGTGACCTCAATAAGCTGGTGAGCAACGTCGCGAGCCGCTGACCAACTTGTTCGAGGCGTTTGCCTGTTCCGACCACGACGCCTCTCATGAGTTCCCTCCCAAGCTCGCTCATCAACTCCACACGTTCCGAGCACCTGCTGGTCAATACGAAACCAACTGTTTCGTTTTTATACTCCCCGTCGATGCTTGTCAAATTAAAACGAAACGAGTATTTTCGTAATTGAGTACGAGGAGCTATGAAAAACACCAAGACAGAGGTCTTGCCACGGCGTGCCGGGCGGCCAAGAAGCGAGCAGGCTCGCTGCGACATTTTAGTCGCGGCTTATAAACTGCTCAAAGACAAGAGGTTTAATGCTGTCGGTTCGCACGAGATAGCGCGGGCGGCCGGCGTGAGCAGTGCCACGTTGTACCGCTGGTGGAACTCGAAAGAAGAGATCCTGTTCGACGCATGCTTTGAACACATGAAACCAGTTCTCGCCGTTTCGGGCAGTGGCTCGGCGTTGACACGCCTCCGGCGCTATGTGGTGTATGTGGCTGAGTTCCTCTCTTCCGACGATGGTGCCATCATGGCGCGTTTGTTCACCGGCATCCACGATGACGCGAAACTCCGACGGACGTTTTTGGAGAGGTATGTGATGCCAAGGCGGCAGATGCAACGCAGCTTTATCCGAGAGGCTATCACGTCGGGCCAATTGAAGCGGGGAACAGATCCGGAACTGTTGATCGATGCACTCAATGGACCGCTGTTCTTCCGGTGGTTGCAGGGGCACGCTCCTTTAGAGAAGAGTTTTGCCGAAGGCATCTTTGACAAGGTGATTCACGCGTTTCAGCCACAATAAGTCGGCCGCAAGCTGGCACCGAGAAATGCCCCTATCACGATCAATTCCCGGAGTGTCGGCCAATCGGAAGTTGGCCAGAAACGGGCTTCGCGGAGATCGGGGGACAGCGGCATTCAGCACCTCAACTTCTCCCAAGCCGACTTCTGGGAATCTCGGTGACCTCCGGTGATCCCTTGCTGAGTCGGATTTTTGACCGCATAGAACCGGACTATCGGCCTTAGCTCCGATGAACTCGTTTCCAATTCGCCGGGGTTGTACCCGTCACACGACGAAACGTTTTGGTGAAGTGGCTTTGATCGGCAAAACCGTTCTGTATAGCGGTGTCAGCGAGAGAGTCACTGCCGTTCAATAGCATTTCTTGTGCTCTCTTCACTCGATTGTGGAGGCACCATTGATATGGCGGAAGCCCCGTCGAAACCTTGAAAGCACGCGCAAATTGGGATTGGGAGAGACCTACCAGTTGGGCGAGTTCGTCCAGGCCAATATCCTCAGTGAGATGTGCTTCGAGGAATTCCAAAACACGTCTTAGTTGCCATCGCGCAAGCCCACTGTTGACAGCCCGATTTGAGGCTTCATGGGAAGCAAACAGCGCCGCCATCAGCGCCATAGTAAGACTCTCTCCATACATCCGATTCTCGGGGAGACTGCTGATACATTCTTCGGCGAGCAACGCAGCGCAGTTCGTCACTCTCTCGTCGTACAGCATCAGTACAGGAGCCGTCGCCTTAGAGTAGCTCAGATCCTCTCCAAGGACCTTGGGCAACGTATCCAAGTCAAAGTGAAGCCGAAGGTCACGAGTCGATTTGATGCTGTCCGAGTAGCCCCAAATTGACATATCCGGCGGGATAAACACAGTATGTCCGGCGTCGTAGCGGCACCGTGGCGTTGGCCGATTCACATTTAGCCTGGGCTCGCAGTAACCGCCGGTCTGTTCGAGCAGGATAGCAACGGTCGTCTGTTTAGAGGATATGTCGTGCCACACTCGACCGGGATTGAGATGCTGAACAACGTGACGAACCGTTATTTTGTTCCAGCACCGCGATCGATGCTCGACCCTGTTGATGCCATGTGGCGAACGAAAATCAAATGGTTCCGGCGTGTTCATATCACTAACAAATGATGCCACAAAATCGGAAAAAAGCTTCGACCCTCATTTTAGACTAATGATCCCGCCAGACGCCACCATAGGGGCGCGCCCCCTCTCGCCGGCGCGACCCGCCAACGGCGAGATTGGAACAAGATTGCGGAAAAGTGACAAGACGGCAACGGGGGCTCTAGGGGATGCTCAAGAGGAGTCTTGTCCGAGTGGATAGGACTGCCACGAGAGAACATGATGTCGGGGAAACTTGAAGCTAAGATCGCGCTCATTACGGGAGGCAGCTCAGGAATTGCCGTCCTCGTCTTGAGCCTCAGTTTCTTGGTTCGACCGGCGACACCGACGCTAGAATCAATTCCCATTCCAGGAACGAAAGCCTTTCCAGAGAGCATCACGTCGACTACAGACGGTACGCTTTATGTTGGTCGCCTCGGGGACGGTGGAATCGTCCGCGTCAAAGCGCGCACAGCCGAGAGCACGATTTTCGTCCAACCGGGCGCATCAGGCTCGCGCTCGATTTTGGGAGTTTTCGCAGATGAGGCATCGAACACGCTCTGGGCTTGCTCGAACGACTTGAGTGCCCTGGGCGCACCTGCAACGGGCAGCGATATAGGGAGCGCGTTGAAGGCTTTTGACCTCAAGACGGGGAATGGAAAACGCAGCGTCTTATTGCCTGGGTCTCACGCGTTCTGCAACGACATCACTGTGGACGCGAAGGGGTCCGTATACGTCACCGACAGCGCAAATCCCACCATCCTGAAACTCTCTGTCGGCGCCGCGAAGTTTGACGTATTCGCGCAGGATTCCGCCTTTTCTGCGCCTCAAGGCGGCATCGGGCTCGACGGGATCGCCTTCGGCAGCGACGGCAATCTTTACGTGACGACCTACACGGATGGCGAACTTCTGCGTGTGGAAGTCAAGGATGGAAGGGCCGGGCGCATCACGACACTCTCTGGTACCCATCACCTGCAATTTCCCGATGCTCTCCGAGCCCTCGGCAACATTAGTTTTCTCGTGATCGAGGGTTCAGGAAGATTAGATCGCGTCGTGATCAGAGGCGACGCTTTCGCCGTCACGCCGATTCATGACGGTTTCGTGACTCCGACGTCGGTTACTCGGATTGGCACGACAGCGTGGGTCAGTGAGGGTCAGTTGGCCTTCTTCTTCGATCCTTCGAAGAAGATCTTATCGCCTTCCTTGCCTTTTCGAATCTACGCCGTTCCATTGCGAAAGGAAGACACTAAATGAGGTTTCGACCCCTGTCGTATCTGATGTTTTGGCTAACCCTACCCATTGCGCTCTTCACCGCACTTGACGTGCATGCGCAAGGCGTTGAGTCGACGCCTTACCCAACAGTAACGGACGAGCGGCTCCAGCATCCGGAAGCGGGCGATTGGCTGATGTATCGGCGAACGTATGACGGCTGGGGTTTCAGCCCGCTGAAGGAGATCACGTCGAGCAACATTCACAAGCTATCGCTGGCTTGGTCTATGAGCACTGACCTACTTGGCGCTCACGAAACGACGGCGATCGTCAATCACGGGCGTATGTTCATAACGACGCCTCAAAATAACATCATAGCTCTTGACGCCAAGACCGGCACCCAACTATGGCGGTACGCAAGGAAGTACCTGGACGGGCTGTTCCAGCTCCATCCAACAAACCGTGGGGTTGCTCTGTATGGTGACTACGTCTACATGGCGACGACCGATTGCGCCCTCGTAGCTCTCGACGCCGCGACGGGCAAGGAGGTCTGGAACGTCCCGCTCGATGACTACAAGACAGGTTGCTACTCGACCCTGGCGCCGCTTGCGGTGCGCGGCAAAATCATCGCCGGCTACTCGGGTGGCGAGCTCGGCGTTCGGGGCTCCGT
>WNEY01004806.1_pt1 | contig 10362 bp, 7 predicted proteins | sample 5400531 | NCBI WGS metagenome assembly WNEY01 (sample SAMN13153338, study PRJNA577476) | soil metagenome | isolation source: 200 cm saprolite under Douglas fir tree site 1 | place: USA:California | collected 2015-04-18
GCCGCGCGTTCCGGGGACAGATCGGGATCATCTCCTCGATGACCGAGCCGTTCTGCGGCACCTGCAACCGGACGCGCCTCACCGCCGACGGCCATTTCCGCTGGTGCCTGCTGGACGAGGGCGAGATCGACCTGCGCGCCCCGCTCCGCGCAGGCGCGACCGACGGCGAGCTGGCGCGGCTGATCGAGGACGGCCTGCGGCAGAAGCAGGCCGGTCACGCCCCCGCCCTGGTGCTGAAGGAGACGCAGAAGGCCGCCGGGCCTGGGCACGCGCGCTCGATGATCCGCATCGGCGGGTGATTCAGGTCCCGAGCAGCTCGACCTTCAAACCGCCGTTCGTGGTGCGCAGGAGCGGCTTCCAGGGGACTCCGGCGCGCTGCGCCGCGCGGCGGTCGGCGGTGAGCGCCGCGACGCGGTACCCGGAGCGGCGGGCCAGCTCGCCCAGCTCGCCGTAGAGGCGTGGCAGGTCGCCGCGCACGCGCACGCCGTACGGCGGGTTGGTCGCGATCAGCCCGGGACCGGGGGCTGCGGGGCGCGCTTCGCGCAGGGGAAGCTGGTCGAGGCGCAGGTCTCCGCCGACCCCGGCGCGCTGGGCGTTCTCCCGCGCGGCGGCGATCGCCGCGGCATCCGCGTCGGAACCGGCGATCGGCGCCGGAGCCCGGGGCAGCTCCTGCTCGCGAGCCTGCCCGCGCAGCGACTCGAGCCGGCGCGCATCGTGCCCGGGCCAGCGCTGGAAGGCGAAGTCGCGCGCCAGCCCCGGTGCGCGGCGGCGGGCGATGAGCGCGGCCTCGATGGGGATGGTCCCGGAGCCGCAGAGCGGATCGAGGAGCGGCTCGGCCCCGGTGTACCCCGCCGCGAGCAGCACGGCTGCCGCGAGCGTCTCCCGCAGTGGCGCCTGGGACTGCTCGAGCCGGTAGCCGCGCCGGTGCAGGAGCGCGCCGCTCGAGTCGGCGCTCACGGTGCAGACGTCGTGGTCGAAGCGCGCCAGCAGGAGCTGCGCCTGGTGCGCCCCTTCTTCGTCGTGATCGCCCAGCGGGACCGCACCGCCGAGGCGTTCCTGCACCGCCTCGTGCAGCCGCTGCGCAACCGCACCGGAGTGGTACAGGCGGGACTTGTGGCAGGTGACGCGCAGCGCGAGCGGCTCGCCGCGCCGTGCGACCGTCTCGAACGGCAGCGCGCGCCCCTTGCGGACCAGCTCGGCGAAGCTGGTCGCCTTCACCTGCCCCAGGCGCACGAGCACGCGGCTGGCCGTCCGGAGCCAGAGGTTCAGTCGCTCGAGGTCCCGGGCATCGCCCTTCAGCTCCGCGCCGCCCGGGACCGAGCGAGCCCGCAGTCCCAGGGCGCCCAGCTCCGCCGCGAGCACGGGCTCGAGCCCCGGAGCGCACGCCGCGAACAGGTCCATTTCGCGTGCTCTCTTGCCATGCACGGGCGATACTGGCGAGCCCTCATGTCCCCCCGGCAGGCCAGAGGCGAGGCGGTCCGGCGCGAGCTGCTCCCCGGGCAGTCTCCCGAGCTCTTGCGCGAGCTGCACCTGCTCGGGCGCGACGGAGCGCTGCACGCCGACTCGCTCCGGAAGCTGAAGCAGGTGAACCACCTGGTGCAGCTGCTCGAGCCAGCGCTGCTGGACGTCCGGCAGCGCCACCCCGACGGCGTGCTGGTCGACGCCGGCGCCGGGAACGCCTACCTGGCGTTCGTCCTGTACGAGCTGTTCCTCCGCGACCCGGAGGCCCGCGAAGTCCTGTACTGCGTCGAGCCTCGCGAAGACCTGCGGCGGCGGGCCGAGGAGCGCGCGGCCAAGCTGGGGTTCGAACGGATGAAGTTCCTGCAGGCCGAGCTGGCGCAGGCGCCGCTGCCGGACCGCGTAAATCTAATGACGGCGCTGCACGCCTGCGACACCGCGACCGACGATGCGATCGCGGCGGGTCTCCGGCGGGGAGCCGACCACATCGCGGTGGTGCCGTGCTGCCAGGCGGAGGTGGCCGCGCAGCTCAAGGAACAGCCGGAGGCCGCCGCGGAGCCCTGGCCGCTCCTCTGGGCGCATCCGATCCACCGCCGCGAGGCCGGCGCGCACCTCACCAACGTGGTGCGGGCGCTCCTGCTCGAGTCGTTCGGCTACCAGGTAACGGTCACGGAGCTGACCGGCTGGGAGCACTCGCTGAAGAACGAGCTGATCCTCGCCCGGCGCGTGCACCGGGAGCACCGAGGGGCGCGCGCGAAGTTGCAGGCGCTCCTCGCCGCGACGCGAGTGCGGCCCAAGCTCGTCCGCGAGATGTGCCCGGAGGTGCTGGCGTGACCAAGTTCGACCCCAACGCGGCCGCATCGGGCGGCGGCATCTCGGCCTGCCGTCGACCCCCGACGCGGTAGATGGACTTGTTCGCGTCAGCGGCTGCCAGGAACGCTGCGAACCTCGTCAGCGAGTGGGGCGGCCCGCGGCTGCCCCGAACGCTGTTTCAGCGAGCGCAGGAAGGTCGCCAGTAGCGCGCGATAGCGCAGCGACCTCTCGCGGGGCTGATCGACGACCTTACGGAAGAGCGAGGTAAGGCCCGACTCGGATTCGACCACCTCCACTGTCGCAGGATCAAGGGCCAGGTCCTCGATTAGCCTGGCACGGTCCTGTTCGGACGCGGTGACCACCGCCTGCGCGGAGTGCGCGGCCGCGAAGAGGAGCGTGCGGTTCCGATACGCGTCAACCTCCGCGAGAACGAGATGGCAGGGGCTCTCGAGCAGCGCGAGGAGTTGGCCCACATCGTCGATGGGTTCGGACTGGTAGAGCACTTGGAAGTGCTCCAGCGGGTCGCCGTGTTGCGGTACCGCCCTGGCGACCCGTAGGGGACTTCTCCTGCTCGCGACGAAATGCGCCGCGGCGCGGCGTTCGGCACCGAGCAGCGCGGCGTTGGCCTGCTCCGGAAAGTGGGGATGCCGCGCGAGGAGCAGCGCCGTGTGCGCGGGCAATGCGTCGGCGCGCAACGGATGCTTGGTAGCTGCTAGCGCGCGGTTCGCGCGGACGAGGCGCAGTCCCATCCGCTGGGCGCGCATCGCCCAATCGTCCTGCGCGTCGTTTGCGCATTCGAAGGCGAGATCGAAGCCGCCGATCATGTTCACCACGACGTGGCTCACCAGCAGGCACGAGCCTCTCGCGGTCGGAACATCGGTGCGGCGGGGGACGGCCGCGAGGTCGACGCTGAGCGCGGCGCCGCTCACGAGCGGCGCAACCGAGGCGATCCGGTCCGAGCTGTGGAGCACCTCGAGCATCTCCTCCAGGCACCGTTCACCCAAGACGACATCGCTATCCAGCAGAAGCACGTCGCGTCCGCACAGGAACAGGCCACGGTTCCAGCTCGCGATACGTCCGAGCTTCGCCTCGTTCTGAAGCACGACCAGCTCCGGATGATGGCCCTGCAGCTCGCGCAGCAGCGCCGCATCCGCCGGCTCATCGCAGACCGCGATGACCCGCCCGAGGGCGGCGCCGCGCGCTCGGTAGAGTGCATCGAGACAAACGCGCGCGTTCTCGCCGGCTGCGACGACGACGTCCGCCTTCAACGCTCTTCCTTGCGTAGACGGCGCAGGAACTGCACCGCGACCCGCACGCCCGCATGCGGCAAGGGTAGCGCCTTCTTGACACCGCTGTTGAGCAGGTCGACTGCCCAGTATCGGATGGGCTTTGGCGGCGGAGGCGCCGGGGGTGATGGGGCCAGGGCCACCTGGCTGAGCAGGATCGCATTCGCCCGTTCGCGCTCCCTCGCAAGTGACAGCAGGACCGCATCGCGCTCCTCTCGCACCTGGCGGAGCTGGGCGCGCAGCTGCTCGCACTCCGCGCAGGACGTCGTCGGATCAGTCACCGGGGCTCCTCGAGAGGCGAAGAGATATCACACACCAGAACGTGTTATAGGCGCGGTCGCGCATGACTCAGCGAGTTGCTTTCGTCGTACAGCGCTGCGGGATTGAGGTGAACGGAGGTGCCGAGCTCTTGTGCCGGCTTGTGGCGGAGCAGATGGCCCTGCGCGCGCAGACCGAGGTGCTCACCACTTGTGCCCTCGATTACGTGACCTGGAACAATCATTATCGGCCCGGCGACGAGCGCATCGGCGAGCTGTGCATCCGGCGCTTCCCGGTGGAGCGGCCACGGGATCCCGCCTCGTTCGGACGACTCTCCGAGCGGCTGCGCCCCCGTATGGGCAGCCTCTCGCTCGCTGAGGAAGAGAACTGGATGCGCGAGCAGGGGCCGTGGTCGCCGGAGTTGTTCCGGTACATCGAGAGGCACGAGAGCGACTACGACGCGTTCATCTTCTTCACTTACCTCTACACGACCACGTATTTCGGGCTCCCTCCGGTGGCGCAGAAGGCCATCCTTGTGCCTACCGCGCACGACGAATGGCCGATCTACTTCGCGATGTGGGACCGGCTCGTCGAGCTGCCGCAAGCGTTCGTGTTCCAGACGGAGGAGGAGCTCGCCTTCATGCGGCGCCGGTTCCCGAAGGCGCGGCTCGATGGGCCGATCCTCGGGGTCGCCGTCGAACCGCCCCCGGAGACGCACCCGGATTCGTTCCGCAACACATACGGCATCGACGCGCCCTTCCTGGTGTACGCGGGAAGGCTCGACCCGTCCAAGGGCGTAAGCGAGCTCCTGGAGCATTTCGAGTCGTACCGGCGCATGACGGGCGACCTCCGAACCCAGTTGGTCCTGGTGGGTAGAGCCGCCATGGACATTCCCCCTAAGCGGGGGATACGGGCGCTGGGCTTCCTGCCCGAGCAGCACAAGTGGGATGCACTCGCCGCTTGCGAGGCGTTCATCATGCCCTCTCCGTACGAGAGCCTGTCGATCGCGTGCATGGAGGCGTGGAGCGTGGGAAAGCCGGTGCTGGTGAACGCGCGGTCCGAAGTGCTGGTCGGACAGTGCCGCAGGGCTGAGGGCGGTCTCTGGTATCGCGACCGCGACGAGTTCTGCGCGGCCCTCGAAGTGCTGCTGGGCGAAGCAGCGGTGCGGCGCGGACTCGGCGCCCAGGGGCAGCGGTTCGTTGCGGCGAACTACCGCTGGCCCCGCATCATGGACGCGTACTGCGCGTTGGTCTCGACGGTCCGCACCTGATCGTCGCGGACCGGCGCGGTGCGCTCTTCGGCCCCGAGCCGGGCGAGCAACTCGAGCAGAGCGGGAAGGATGGCCTCGGGAAGGAACGCGGCCCTGCGCGCCCGCTGGGCCGCGATCACCTTCCGCCGCAGCGCACGATCCTCGACGAGCATGTGCGCGAGCGCCGCCAGCTCAGGCCAGCGCTTCTCGGTGAACATGATGCCCGCCCGCCCGAGCGTCTCGGGGATCGCGGAGGACTTGTACGCGAGCACTGGCACGTCGAACCACATCGCCTCGATCAGCGGCGCGCAAAATCCTTCATGCTCGCTCATACTCCAGAACAGATGCGCAGTGCGATAGCAGGCGAGGAGCTGAGCGTCGGTGATCCGCGACGTCATCAAGACCTGCCGGCTGATGCCTAGCCGGTCTGCCTCCTCGCGGATGAACTGCACGTAAGGGTGGCCGTCGGGCCAGACTCCGACGAGGATCAGCCGGGCCGCCGGGTCGTGGCGCAGGTACTCGTGGAAGGCTTGCACGAGATGATGCTGGCATTTGTTCGGGGCGACGCGTCCGACGAAGAGCAGGTTCGTGCGCCCGTCCTGGAGGACCTTCATCCATTCCGGATCCGCAGGCTGCGCCCACCGCATCGGGTCGATGAAGATGGGCACCACCAGAGGATCCTTGAACCCGGCCGTGCGTAGCTCGTCAGCGTTGTAGCTGGAGTCGCCGGCGCTCACCCGGAAGGCCGCCGCCAGGTGGTGGAGGTCTCGGCGCCCCATCTCAAGGATGCCCGCAAACTTCGCGTCCCAAGGCTGAAAGAAGTGGCCCGGGGTGATGTTGTGGTATTGGAGCGCCTTTGGCCCCCGGTGCTGGATCGCCGGTGTTGTGAGCGAAGTACCGATTGCATGATGGTAGAGAAGAGCGGCGGCGTGCGCGATGGCTCCGGGCTTGAATCGGCGCGCGAAATCGCGCATGGCCGCACTGACGTCGAGCACGAAGATCTCCGATTCGTACCCGAGATCGCGGAGCACTTCGCGCGTGAACACCGTCTGGTTTGAGATGGCATCGCCGTAGTCGAGGCTCGGGAGGAGCTGATGGATCGCGCGGACCGCCAGCCGCGGTGCCGACCTGCGACCTTCGGAGCGGCGCAACTGCAATGCCTTCTCGTATCGTTCGATGACCTTCTCCCAGTCCGCATATTCCCGGGCGTAGGCACGGCCGCGCTCGCCATGGTCGCGAAGGACGGCAGCGTCGGCACCAGCCATCGTGGCCAGCATCTGCATCCATTCCGCATGCGAAGCCGGGGTCCAGCCGCCCCTGCACGATTCGACCGAACCGCTGATCTGCACGCAGTCGCCGTGCACCAGGACCGGCTTCGAATGAAGCCACGCCTGGAGCATCGCTGCATCGTCACCCCCGGTGCGCGACGGCTCGACCAGGGCGACGCAGCGGGTGAGCAGGGCGGACTTGCCGGCCTCCGTGACCGCGCCGAGGTCAATCACCCCGTCCTGGCGTTCGTGACCGCCCGGACCGGCGAGCACTAGCTGCAGGCGTGAATCGGTATTGGACGCGCGATACCGTGCGAAGGTTCGGAGAAGGAACTCGGTCCCCCTGCTCTGGCCGCTCCGGACATGGAGCAAGAAGGGGCCGGCCGCGATGCGCCGGGGCAACTGCTCCTTGCCGGAAGGACCCGGCGACCCGGGACCCTCCACGCCTCGTCCGACGACGATACCTTTTCGCGCGACTGCTGGGCCAAAGAGCCTGGCCGCCAGCGACGCTTCACCTTCCGAGGCGAAGAGAACTCGGCTCGCGTTTCGGAAGGCGGTCTCCACGGCCGGGAGGTAGGCAACCGTCTCATCGTGCAACACCGGCTGCAGAAACGCGCGCGCGCGCGCCTGCTCGATCCCCTGCAACGTCAGGCCGGACCAATAGGGCGCGAACACGATGGCGTGGTAGCGATGACGCTCGCGCTCGAGGTGCTCGAGCAGGTTCGGCGACTGGATGCCTTGGTCGAAGAATGCGCGCGCCGTGGCGTAGGGGACCGGAGACAAGCCGATGGTCTTCGGGCGCTCGTCCAGCGCCCTGAGCTCCCCGAGCGTGAGCTGGAAAGCGGCTGCGTTGCGCGCGCGCATGGGAAACCGCCGCACCACGACGCCGCACTCCTCGGCAACTCCCTCGCGATGCGCGCCCTCCTGCCCATCATCATGGCGCGATGGGGAGCAGGTTGTGAGGACCTCGACTGCGTGACCGCGTTTCGTAAGGCGAGTCGCCACCTCAAAGACGTGTTGCCCGGCTTCCTCCATCACGGCGGGGCCAAACCAGGGGACGACGAACGCCGTTCGAATCAAGGGCGACGCCCTATCACTGCGTAATCCTGCGGCCCGAAGAAGTACTCGTTGACGATGCGGGCCACCGGCGAGTCCAATTCAGCCAGGCGCATATCCTCCGGGAAAGGATGCAGCATCATCGTCTCGACCTGAACCATGCCACGCGCCTCGACCAGGTACCGCAGGGTCTGCGGGTGGACCGGGTTCCGGTGCGTCGGATCGATGTAGAAGTTGGAGGCGCCCACCAGGATGTTCGTCGGATTCGGAGTTTCGAAGATCGCGACGCCACCCGGTCGGAGCACGCGCAGGCTCTCGTCGAGCAGCTTGAGCACGAGCGGGAATGGAAGGTGCTCGACCACGTGCAGCGCCGTCAGCCCGCCCAGGCTGCCATCGGGAACCTTGCCCAGCGCCTCGAACATGTCCCCCAGTACAACGTCGAGCTTGAGCTCGCGGCATTTGTCGACCGCGGCGGCATTGCTATCGACGCCGGATGCGTTGAGGCCCTGCTCCCGCAGCACCTCGAGCAGCTCGCCACGGCCGCAGCCCAGGTCGACGATGGGCGCTTTCTCCGTGCCCGCCTGCGCCGCGCGAAGTTTCGGGACATAGATCGACGCGCGTTCCTTGATCTCCTCGCGCGATCCGCGGAAGGCGTCCTCGAACGTGAGATACCCCGCGTCGGCGACGTGCGGCAGCTCCTCTGCCAGCGTCTGCAGCTGCTTTGCGTCGAGAGGTTGCGGCAGCCTCTTGCGCGTCTCCTCCAGCAGCATCGTGAGGCGGCGCTCCTGGAGCGACAGCCCGGTGCGGAGCTGATCCAGCTTGAGGCCGTGGGCGCGCCGGCCGCTCGCGGCCTCGGCCTCGAGCTGATCCAGCTTGAGGCCGTGGGCGCGCCGGCCGCTCGCGGCCTCGGCCTCCAGCTCGACGAACCGAGGCGTCAGCTCCTGCGTCACCGCCGCGATCTTCGCGAGAAGCTCGTCCACTCGATGCGCGGTCTGCGCCGAATCGTGTGCAAGCCGCTCGTTCAATGCTTGCAGCGTCGCGACCACGGCCTGGTTGAAGGCGCGCTGGTCGCGTGTGATCAGCTGCGCTACCCGGAGGAACACTTTCGCGACGAGCGTGGCGAGGCTGCGTTTTAGCCCGTGCGTGCGCGACATCGGCGGCAGGTTGACGCCGACCTGCGCCAGGTCGCGCGCCTGCGCGAGCAGCTGGTTCAACATCAGCGACGAATCCGCAGGCACCGACGCGCCCGTTCCGACCTGTGGCGGCGCGGCCTGCTCCCGTCGCAGGCGGACCTTCTCCTGGATCCGCTGCATGATCTCATCGACCTTGATCTCGGGATTCTGCACGTCGAGCATGGTACCTCGGGAGATGAACCGTCCCGTTTAGGGGCTCTGGCGTCCGGTGTCAACCTCGTTGCTCCGCGCGCCACGCGCCTCCATCAGCTCCAGACTCACGAGGCCGACGCCGATGACGCGCGTGTCCGCGCTGATTCCCAGCGAGTGGGGTGAGACCGCGTCCGGCATGACGAACTCGATCTCGATCGGCCGCGCTCCCTGCTTCGTTCCGACCTTCACCGGAATATCCGTCTCCAGGTCCCTCGCATCCGGGTAATGGAAACGAAGCTGTTTTACCTCCTCGCCGTCGACACGAATGGTGACACGCTGCCCGGGGTGCGAAGGCGAGACGAAGGATTTCAGCTGGAGCCTCACGTGGCCAATGGGCGCGCCATTTCGGTCGGTGAACCGCGGCAGCCGCAGCGTCGCGGAGTGGCCGAGGGCCCAGACGCCCCAAGGTTCGAGGGCGCTCCAATTCGATTCGAGCCAGTCGTTCCAAGCCCCGCCGACCGTCCCGAACTCGATGCGTACGCCGACGGGCAACTCCCGGCCCAGCTTGTACAGGTACACGCTCGTGTCGATCCGCCAGAAAGTGCGCAACGGCGGCTCCATTCCGTGCCAATATGCGAGAACCCTGATCGGCAGCGTGTCCACGAGGACGAATCCGTCCGGCGGCGCCGCCACGCAGGAAACTAGGTACATGTCTCCATGCAAAGCGCGTAACACGGCCAGGTACGCCGGGTCCGCCAGCGAGGACCGGCTGATGTTCGCCACCTGCCGGCCGAAGGTGTACACGAGCGGCGTCTTCAGCTCGGAGATGGCGAAGCCGCGAATCCGCTCGCTGTCTATGAGCAGCAGGTCACGGTCATCCACAGGGGCGGCGAGGCGCGCGATCGATTCGTACGCCTTCTCGTTCTCGCTCTTGCCGATCTGCGCCGCGGACAGCGCTGCGGAGTATGCCCCACTGATCAGGAGCACCGCGAGCAGAGCTCTCTTGAGCCAGGGTCGCGAGACGAAGGCCCAGGAGCAGACGACGAACACGAGCGTGTACGGCACGAATTCGCTGGCGAGGTATCGCGCGTAGTACGGCTGGTAAAGCACGAACCAGTCGAGCAGCGCGAAATGGACGACGAAGTAGGCGAGGAACATGAGCATCGCCTCAACGCGCGGCTCACGCCAGCGACGCAGCAGCAGGAGGAGAAAGGCGACGAGCAGAAGTGGACAGAGGTACTCGGCGGAGACTACCAAGCTCCATGCCGAGACGCCGCGCCACCCAGTCGCCGCGAGACCGTACCGGGAACCCAGGTAGGGATCGCTGGAGTAGCGGGCCGTGAAACCGAGCTGGTACGCCTTCCATCCTCCGAGCAGCACTGCAACGAGCAACGCCGGCCCGACGAGACTCCGCACGGCTGTAGCAGCGCGCGATAGCGTCCGCCGCGCGCCGTCCGATGCAGATCCGATGCCGATCGCGACCCAGCCGAGCAACGCTACTGACGTGAAGGCAAGCAACACGGCTTTCCAATGGGGGCCAAGCAGACCTCCGAAGGAGAGGCGATAGATGTCGCCGGAATAGACGCTGGACCGCTTGAGGCCGTACACCACGGATACCGCGTAGAGGACGATGACGCCCATCACCCAGC
>WNEY01020077.1_pt1 | contig 10360 bp, 7 predicted proteins | sample 5400531 | NCBI WGS metagenome assembly WNEY01 (sample SAMN13153338, study PRJNA577476) | soil metagenome | isolation source: 200 cm saprolite under Douglas fir tree site 1 | place: USA:California | collected 2015-04-18
CGTACACGTCGACGAGGTTCGTCCCGGGATCGAAGTTCATGCCCCAGGCCATGGACAGTAGCTCTTGCCGGGAGAGGACCTGGCCGGGGCGGCCGGCGAAGGCTTTCAGCAGCGAGAACTCGCGGGCCGGCAGGGTCCATGTCCGCTCGTCGATCGTCACCTCACGCCGCACCAGGTCGACGCAGATGCTGCCGACGCAGACCATGCCCGGGGAAGCGGCGGCCCGGGGCCGCAGATTGGCCCGGACGCGGGCCAGCAGTTCCTCGAACGCGAACGGCTTTGCCAGGTAGTCGTCCGCGCCGAGGTTGAGCCCTTTGACCCGGTCGTCCACGCGTCCCCGGGCGCTGAGCACCAGGACCGGAACCGCGGATCCCCGCTGCCGCATGCCTTCAAGCACTTCAAGGCCGTCCAGGTCAGGCAGGCCGAGGTCCAAAATCACAAGCGAGATGCCGGGGTCCATGACACGCTGGAGCGCGTCCTGGCCGTTCGGTACCCATTCAACGGAGAAACCGTGCGCGCGGAGCCCTTTCTCCAGGAACGACGCGACGCGCTCTTCGTCCTCGACAACTAGAAGTTTCACCGCGGAAGCCTGATCCAGAACGTGGCGCCCTGCCCCGGCCGGTTCACGACGCCGGACTCTCCACCGTGGGCTCTTGCGATACCCCGGACGATGGACAGCCCCAGTCCCGTACCTCCTGCTTGCGATGATCCGGTGCTGAACGGTTCGAAGACAGCCTGTTCATCTCCGGGCGGCAGCCCCCCTCCGTCGTCAGTCACCTCGAAACGCCAGCTTGAGGACTCGCCTAGAACACCAAAGCGCACGGGCCCATCGTCCTTGGCATGGTCCGCCACGTTCTGCAGCAGGTTCACAAGAGCCTGGGTCAGCCGCTGCGGGTCCGCCCGAAGCGTCGCGCCCTGCATTGCGGGCGTCACGCGGACCCGGTCTCCAAGGATGGTTTCCGCTTGCGCCGTAATGCTGCTCATGAAACTGTCCAGGGGCAGCGACTCAAATCTGAGCAAGGCCCGGTCGTCTCCCCAGGCCAAGGTGGTGAGGTCTTCCACCAGCCGGCCCATGAGGCCGAGTTCGTCGACGAGCATCTCCCTGACGGCCCGCACCTCCTGTTCGCCGGCCCCTTTATCCAGCACTTCCAGGTGGCCCCGGCAGATGGTGATGGGCGTGCGCAGCTCATGGGACACCGTCGAGAGGAACTTGTCCTTCAGTTCGTCCAGCTCGCGAAGCCGCTCCGTCCGGGCTCGTTCGCGCGCCAGCGCCAGTTCGATCTGCTCGAGCCTCCCGACGCCCCACGCGATCCCTCCCCCGACCAGCACGCAGACCGGAATCGTGATCGCCGCCGAGGACAATCCGGCCGCGATGCTGCCGGGCAGGAAGAATAGCGGCAGAATGTAGGCGGCGGCCGCGAGGGGTGCCATGGCGGCGGACGTGCGCGGCGGATGGGCTATGCCGATCCATACGAAAGCGACCACGAAGAAGACGCCGTAGGTGTGCAGGTCGGCCCCTCCGAACACGTTCCCCACAGCAATCAGGGCGAACGCGGGCGGCAAGATCCCGAGGCTGGCCCGCCTGGGCCATCTCTCCCATGGCGCGAGCCAGATCGCTGTACCCAGAGCCAGCGCGACCGCGTATACCGCTGCTGTCGCTGCTGGATTCGACCCCGGTGCTGGAAGCGGAAGCGTAACCAGACCCAGCACGCCCGAACCCGTAAAGAACACGGCCGCCAGGCGCCCATAAAGCCTTCGCCGACCCGCGGGCCCATCGTTCAGCGGAAAAGCACCGGTGCGGCCGGTCCATACCGATGGGCGGATGGGACCTGTCTCGCGGAGGTCGCGCAGTGGCCGCACGGCCGTGGCCAGCGCCCGGTGCAGCTGGGCCTGGCACGCTGCTGCTCCTCTGCCACCAGGCTGTGCAGCCAACAGCTCCCTCATCACCAAAGCGCGATGCGATGTGTCTTGGGGCTAACTGCTTACCCCGTTTACGACCAGTTAACCGCCGCCAGGCGCGGTCATAAAGCGCCGGGCAGGCCAGGCCCGGTGCGTGGCGGACGGCTTCTGGAGGGAGCAGGTCGCCGCGATGCATGCAGTGGCGTGTCTGAACGGGGACGCGGTCTGCTGGCCTGCCGGCCCGGGCGCCCGGCCGCATCCCGCTTCAACCAGCAGGCCCACACACCACAGAAGGGCCGGGGCCCCTCTGTCCCCCTCTTTGGCGGTTTCGGAGGGACCCCAGTGTGATCTGCCTTCCACTTGCCCAAACAGGTAACGACCACCATGAGAGAACTCTCATGAGGGACCTCCGGCCCATCCGCCGAAACGGCGCTGTCAGCCCTGATAGCGCGGCGCCGATCGCGGAACCGCACCGGTCACCATGAGGGAATTCTCATGACCAGGCGGGATGTCAACGGCCGTGCTGGCCCGCGGTTGAGACCTTTCGCAACGCCCGCCGCACCAGCGCAATCTGCGGGTCCCCGCCTGACCGCCCAGGGGAATCAGGAGTTCCATGGCCGCCAGGCCGCCACTGCGCCGAGCCGGCCGCCGGCACTACACGGCGCAGCATGACCAGCTCTCCCGGCTGGCGGGAGCCAGCCGCCTTCTGGCAGCCCGCAGGTAGAGGCGACAGGCAGAGCAGGTGTGGGCTGCAACGACGGACGCAGACTCAGCGATCCGCGAATTTTGCGACATAATTGCGACATAGGGGGCAGGCGCGTACTGTGGCATTGAACGCAGGCAGCCCTTGCCCTCACCCCCCCGGGGCAAGGGCTCCCTGCGTTCTTAGGAGGCCGTCGTTCATGCCGTGGCCACTGCCGCCGCCGGGCTTACCAGGCTGACCCGACCGGGTCCCAGGCGGTGCACGGCGTCCAGGTCGTGACGGCCTTGGACGAGGACGCTGCCAGGCCGCGTTTGACGCGGCCCCGCTCTGCTTCGTACAGACCAATACCCGCAGCCTGGCTGAGTCGGCCGCGGCCAGGCGCGCCGCGCGGGCCGCGCGGCCTGATCGCTGTCGCCGGACGGCGCTGTACGCAGCTGCTGAGCCGCGGCGACTCCACGCTGCGCGATCACGTGATGGCGGCGGCGCTGCAGGCGGCCCGATGTCCTGCTGCGCACCAGCCGCGCCCTGGGTCCGCGGCGCCACCGGCAGCCCGGCCATCACCTGCACGGTCTGCGCCGCCTTGTCCCGTGCCACCCGGCAGGCGCTGGCCGCCGAGCCCGCCTGGGTCACCGCCAACGGCACGATCACCTCCCACCACGTCGCCCGTGCACCGCCCGGGCATCCCCCGCGCGGAGGTCGCCGGCTAGCTGTTCCTCAGCGTCATCTCGGTGTTCGGCCCGGTCGACGCGGCACCCCAAGCCATCAGCATGACCTGCATCGTCTTCGCCGGCAACGTCGGCGGCGACCATGCCCTGGCCCAGGTCGTGGCCATCTTCAACCAAGAGCAGCAGGACCCGCGACACACCAGGCACCGCCGCACACCAACGGCCAGCCCGCCACGACGCGTAGCTGACTTGGCCGGCTCCAGGCCGACTCCGGCGTAAAAATAGCCGCCGATCTGGGCGGCCTGTCGCCCCTCAATGCCCACCAGCCGAGACGCGCAGATCAGATCATTCTGGCGCCGTCGGCAGGCCACTGACCCGGCCCGGACGCTGTCCGCTATATGTCCGTGCACAACTGGAAACGCCGGACTCTCATGGACACGGCGGGATCTCATGCGGCGCAAAGCAACGGCCCGCGAACCCGGATATGCCCAGGCCACGGGCCGTTTTCGCAGGCGGTGGCAGGTGTTGGGTTCGAACCAACGTAGGCTAAGCCGGCGCCTCGCCCGTTGGGGACGCTGTGTGGTTGAACCGATCCTGCCGCCGATCCGTGAAAGTAGAGGGGGACCCTGAGTCTCCGCTGGCCCGGTGCCGGGCGCTCTTACCGCATCCAGCCAGGGCCCGCTGCCCGCCGCCTGGGGCGGCCGGAGGAGGTTGTCGACGGTGAGAAAGACTACAGCCACTCTTGTGGCGGCCGGGGTGCTGCTGCTCGGCATCGCTGGTGCCAGCCCGGCGCTGGCGAAAACGGCACCGCTCACCCAGCTGTGCTCGCCCGGCACCAATGGCGGCACCGTGGTCAACGGGGTGTGCGTCCTCCCGGGCGCCGTCGTAGGGCTGCGCTACGAAGGGTTCATCGACACCAGCAATGGCGCGGTCAACACCTTCACGGTCGTCTCCGGCTCACTCCCGCCGGGCCTTTCGCTGGCGAGCAACGGGACGAACGGCGCGATCCTGATAGGCACCCCCAGCCAGGACGGCACGTTCACGTTTACCGTCCTGGCCGTCAGTCCCAAACGGCAGACCGCCCAGGAAACCTACAGCATCGCCGTGGCGCCCGCGCCGCCGCTGACGTTCTTGTGCTCGCCCGGCGACAATGGCGGCACCCTGGTCGGCGGTGTCTGCGTCCTGCCCCCCGTCAACGTCGGGCAGAACTCCGAAGAGTTCATCCTGACCAGCAACGGCGCGGTCAACACGTTCACGATCGTCTCCGGCAGCCTGCCGCCCGGCATGTCCATGCCCGCAACCTTCGGGGCGGCCGGCACGATCGTCGCTGGCACGCCGACCCAGCAGGGCACCTTCACCTTCACGGTCCGCGCCGTCCCCTTCGCGAACCCCCAGGGGCCAAGCGCGCAGCAGGCCTTCAGCATCACGGTGGATCCGCCGCTGCCGCTGGCCATCGCCAGCACCAGCCCGCTGCCCGCCGGGCAGGTAGGGGTCTCCTACTTCCCGCTGGACTTCTTCCTCGTCTCCAGCGCCCCGGCCCCGATCACCTGGTCTGTGGCCTCCGGCCAGCTCCCGCCCGGCCTCGCGCTCAGCTCACCGAACGCTCCAGCCATCACCGGCAACCAGCTGTCCGGGACGCCGACCACGGCCGGCACGTTCGTCTTCACGATGAAGGTCACCGACGCGCTCGGCCGCCAGGCCACCCAGCAAAATACACGGGTCAGATCCAGATCCATTTAAGAAATCATGAGCCACTGCGTGGCTCTGCCGTGGGACACGGAAAGCGGGTCCCTCGCGCCGTTGGCGGTGTGCGGGTCGTAGGTGGCCGGTGTCTTTGCCGTGACCGGGTGGAGGATGGCAGGGCGGAGGGTGCATAGTTTCGGTGGGGTGCCGTCCGTCGTCACCGTTTGCGCTTGGACCGTTCGAGGCCGTATTTAATAGTGCTACGGCCAACAGGCGGTGATCCGTCGCACCGCGCCATATCTGGATGTTCGGTATCGTCGTGCCTCGCCGCGCTGACCGTCATGACCGAGTACGGATTCGGCAGGGACGCGCGAACTCGGCGCCCGCCGGGACGATCGATTCAATCACAATCCGTGATAGCCGCCGCGGAAGCGACGTCTGGTGGCCAACGGCCACTCGCTAACGGCGACCTGCACGCATATGGCCTCGGATGTCTTCGTGATCCTTGAAGCCGAGCGGTCGGCCCGGGTCGCCGTCACGAAAGAGCGTTGCCGCTGATCATTGATCCGCGCCCAAGCAGATTCAGCCGATAAACACATGGGCGACGCCGCGGAGACCGCGCGTGCCGATACCACTGACGCACGCATACGCTCTGGGCGTAGCTCTTACAGGTTCTTCAGCCCTTCATGAACCCGGCGGAGCAGGCCCGGGTCGATCCCGGACTCGGCTGCGCACGCGCCAGATGATGCAGGGACGCGCCGGGGCAGCACAGGCGATGGTAAAGCGTCCGGCTGTATTGCCAGTTCAGCCCATACGCACTTGCCGCCACCGTCCAGCAGGAAGTAGTCCCATCGCTTGCACAGCGCCGCGACGATGGACAGCCCACGGCCGTTCTCGCTGTCAGGTTCGGATTGCCTCAGGACAGGCGGGGCAGAGTTCCTGTCCCACACTGCGATCACGATGCTGCCCTCGAACAGCATGACCCGTACGTGAATCGTGGCCAGGCCGGCCAGCTGCGACCAGCGGGGCTCAGTCTCGGTGACGCCTGTCGCCGCGACCGCGTTGGTGACCAGCTCGGAGACCACCAGCTCGCTATCGCCTGCCAGGGACGGCAGTCCCCACTGCCGCAGACACGAGCTTACGAGCATGCGGCTACAGCGCACCGCGGTGGGTACTGGGGCAAGCGCCAGCCCGGTAACGGCCTGCGGCGGCGTCATCCCGGCCCCTACAGCACCGACATCAGTTGGCGGTCCCACCGGCACACGCCCTTCCGAGAACTTGGGATACTCGCGCCTCACGCCATAGGCGAGGTATAAGTTCGTCTATCATCCATCCGCCTACCTACTAAATGCAAGGTAGTCGCTCATTAGCCCATCGAACGACTTGGCCGTGAGCGGGACGCATCGTCCGCTCACCAGGCAGGCGGGTACCATCTAGGCGAATGAGAGGTCCGATAGTGCCTACCAAGCGGGCAAAGCCGCCCACTGTACGGCTCCGGCGACTGGCAGCCGAGCTACGGCGGCTACGGAGCGCTGCGCAGCTCAGCAGAGAGAACGTCGAGGAACAGACCGGCATCAACGAGGGCACGCTGTACCGCCTGGAGACCGCCCGCGCCCGGCCGCAGCGGCGTACCCTCATGGCGCTGCTCGACCTGTACGGCGCCGATTCCTCGCTGCGCTCGGACCTGCTCGCCATCGCGCAGGGCGCCGATAACCAGGGCTGGCTGCGGCCCTACCACTCCGCGCTGCCCGAGGAGTACACCGCCTACATCAGCTTCGAGGCCGAAGCCCGGTCGGTGCGCAACTACGAGTCGCTGTTCATCCCCGGCCTGCTCCAGACCGAGGCCTACGCCCGCGCCGTGATCCCGGGCGTCCAGCCCGGCATCACCAAGGACCAGATCGACCAGCGCGTCCAGGCCCGCATCGAACGCCAGCAGCTCCTGGACCGCGACGTTCCGCTCGAGCTGTGGGCCGTCCTCGACGAGGCCGCCATCCGCCGCCTGGTCGGCGGCCGGGAGATCATGTACGCGCAGATCACCCACCTAACCCAGGCGGCCCGCAGGCCCAATGTCACCATCCAGGTGATCCCGTTCGAGGCCGGCGCGCACCCCGGCATGCCCGGATCGTTCGTCCACATGGACTTCAAGGACCCGCTCGACCCCGAGCTGGTCTACATCGACACCATGGCCGGCGACCTATTCCTCGAAGCCGACGCCGACCTGCGGCGCTACCGGTCGATGTTCGACCACCTGCGCGCCACCGCGCTCAGTGCCAGCGAGACCGGCAGCCTACTCACTTCCGTCGCCGCAAGCATGAAGGGAGGTTAGAACATGGCAAACGGGACTGACATCCCCTCGCTCACCTGGTTCAAGAGCAGCAAGTCATCCGCCAACGGCCAGTGCACCATGTGCGCCAGGCTGCCGGACGGCGGCATGGCCGTCAAGGACTCCCAGCACCCCGCCAGCCCGGTCCTGCGCTTCAGCGCGGCCCAATGGCGGGCGTTCACCCAGGACATCAAACGCGATGACCTTAACTGACACCAGCCTCACACCCACCCCGCCACCACGCAGGCGAAGGCCGTCTTCCGCCAAAGAAGACGGCCTTTACCGTCCCTGGCCACGTTGCGCTCCGCCCGGCCGTAACGTACGGCCAGATCAAGGCTGAGGCGATGACGGAGCAGATCTGGCGGTCAGCTGTGCGAGGTAGGCGGCGGCGCGCCGGTCAACCTCGGGGACCGGGTCGGCGTAGTGCCGCAGCGTGGTCGCGCCGCCGCCGCTGTGGCCAAGGCGCGCGGCGGTGTTACGCAGGTCGAAGCCGCCGGCGAGGCGCTGGCTGGCGGTGTAATGCCGCCCGCCCTTGATGTCGAGCTGCAGCGAGATTCTCCAGGGCGTGCCGGATGACACCGGTCCCGATGCCCTGCAGAACGCTCAACTCCGTGATCGACGGCAGGTCATCCCCCGGGGCGAGGATCCCCGACCGGATCGCCTCAGTCAGCGTCGCCGTGACCTGCTGCCAGGCCGGGCGAGGGTCGCCATGGTTGATCACTAGAACCGGGACGTTACGGTGCTCGATGAATGGCCGACCCGTGCAGGACAGGTCGCCGCAGCGCTTGAGCTCCGCGTACAGCTTGTCGAGGATAGGGCCGCGCACCCTCCACACCTTCATGGGCCCGAGGGCGGGCTTGATGGTGCGCCGGATGAACCCCTCGTTGGTCTGCCGCGTGGACACGTCCCACTCCGCGACCGCCGCGTACTCGTCCATCAGCTTCGCCACGGTGGCGCCGGACTCGGGCGTGCGGCCTTCAGATGCCTCCTTGAGCAGTCTGCCGAGCTCGATGCGCGCCTGCTGCTCGGTCTTGACCGTGGACTTGAGGCGGATCGCACGCCGGGTGAGCGGGTCGGTCCCGGCGTACACGGAGACCCGGAACGACCCACTCGGCAGTTGCTCTATGTGGCCCTTGGCAACTCTAGGCATACCGGCAGGGTAACCCGGATCAGTGACATTCGTTCCACGAACCGTTCCACGGAACCGGGTACGAAGAGGGCCGTCACCCTCGATGACCTGGGAGAGGTCTTCACGTTTGGTGCTGAGCTGGCCGTTTGCGGGGTGGGCGGGGTGCCACCCACAGGTTAAGCGGGCTGTGCCCACATCGGCTTGGTCAGCCGGGGCGGCCGGGCTGGTGCGGCCGCGCTGCTGCCAGCGGGGGTCGGCTTCGAACGCGGCGGCGCCGAGGGCTTCGAGGCGGGCGAGCAGTTCGTGCAGGCGGTGGTCGTTGTCGATCCAGGGCTGGTAGTCGCGGTGCTGGTCGTCGCTGAGCCAGCGGCAGATCGTTCTGGCGGCGATCTTGCGGGTCCATTGCCAGTAGGGGCCGTGCAGGCGGGGCGGGTCGGCGTGGCAGGCGCAGTTGCGGCGGCCGCAGCGAGTGCGCCGCTGGGTGATCGAGCCGGGCAGGATCATGCCGGTGCGGGCGATGGCGGCGAGTTCGGCGGCGATCTTGTCGGCCTCGGCCTGGCGGCTGGCGGCGTGCACGGTTTCAGGGTGGCACAGGTCTGGTGTCCCGGGCATGTCCCGCTGTATAAGTACAGTATGACCGGTTTAACCGTGCCGCCCGGCGGTGACGGTGCTGGCCTGATCGCCGGCTATATCGCGGCCTGGCAGCCGGCCTCGGTGCCGCCGCCGGCGGCCTCGTTCGCGCGGGCGGTGGCGGGCCGGGCCGGGCCGGGGACCCGGGCGCGGGCGAATGCGCTGCTGTGGGCGGCGGCGCGGCTGGCCGCGTTCGGCATCCCGCTCGGGCTGGAGGCGGTGCCGGAGGTGCTGCTGCACCCGTCGGTGATCGAGCGGTTCGCCGCGTCCGCGCCGGGGCTGTCCGGCTCGGCTCGCCGCACGCTGCGCACTAACCTGCGGTTCCTGGCCCGGGAGGTGGTCCCGGCGCTGGCGCCCGCGGATGCGCCGCTGCCGCGGGAGCGGGCCAAGGCGCCCTACAGCCCGGCGGAGATCGCCGGGTTCCTGGCGCTGGCCGGCGCCCAGCCCACGCTGGCGCGGCGGATGCGCGCGGCCGGGCTGGTCTGCCTGGGCGCGGGGGCCGGGCTGACCGGGGCGGACCTGCGCGCCGTCCGCGGCACGGACATCATCTGCCGCTCCGGCGGGGTGATCGCCGTGGTCGGCGGCGCGCGGCCGCGGGCGGTGCCGGTGCTGGCCCGCTACCGCCAGCGGCTGCTAGCCTGCGCCGCGTTCGCCGGGCCGGGGCTTGTGACCGGCGGGGCCAGCGCGGTGCGCAAGAACATCACCACCCCGCTGACCCGCTCGCTGGCCGGCGGGGGCGGGCTGCCCCGGCTGGAGGCCAGCCGACTGCGGATGACCTGGCTGGCGGACTGCGCCCGGCTGCTGGGCCTGGCCACGTTCATGCACGCCGCCGGGATCACCTGCTCCCAGCGGCTCGGCGACCTGCTCGCCACGCTGGACCCGGCCGATGAGGCCACCGCGGTCCGGCTGCTGGGGGCCAGCCGGTGAGCACCGTGCCGCTGGCGCGGCTCGAGGAGATCATCGACGCCTCCGGCGTCGCGCCGCGGATCGAGACGCTGCTGCCGATCGGGGTGCGGCACCGTCAGCTGCAAGTGCGCACCCTGCTGGCCGGGATGCTGCTCACCCTGGCCGGTCACCGGCCCGCGCACCTGACCCGGGTCCGCGACGCGCTGACCGCCCTGCCGCCACAGGACCAGGCCCGGCTCGGCGTGACCGAGGACTGGAAGACCGGCCCGCACCAGCTCACCTGCCGGCAGACCGAGCGCACCTTCGGCCTGGTCACCGGCGTGCTGGCCAAGGACCACCCCGACGGCCTGCCCTCGGCTGCCCTCACCGCGATCTGCGATGACCTGCTCGAGGCGTCCATCCCGGAGGAACACAAGCACGCC
>WNEY01004809.1_pt1 | contig 10358 bp, 6 predicted proteins | sample 5400531 | NCBI WGS metagenome assembly WNEY01 (sample SAMN13153338, study PRJNA577476) | soil metagenome | isolation source: 200 cm saprolite under Douglas fir tree site 1 | place: USA:California | collected 2015-04-18
GGCCGGTTGGTGAAGCACGCCCGGTATTATTGGCTGCTGTTAGCGGAAGGTCATCTGACGCGGCGGGTGTTCGGAGCGATTTTGCGGAGGATCTGGGCGCTGCCCCTGCCGACTGGATAGGATGGGGCGGCAGCGAAGGGAACAGGCTGAAAGAAAGGGGGGTGGGACGGTAAGGTGTCTTAAGAATCCCTTGCAATGAGGTACTTGTGGCTTTTTTTCGTACCCGGAGGAGGCCGATCTGGCCCTTCCAGGGCCATCGGAGTCGCTCGGGAGGGAAAAATTCAAGAGGCCGGGCACAAGCGGAGGCGGTTGGGAGTATAAGGAGCGGATACGGAAAGCCAAAACGGAAATTCCGGCTTAGTTCGACACCTTATTTGAAGGGAGTAGTGTATGGATGATCATCCCCGTTTGCTGAGCACCGCTGAAGTGGCTCATATGCTTGCTGTTTCGACCCGTACTGTTCGGGTGTGGGCCGAATGTTGGGAGCTCCCGGCTTTTAAAGCCGGTCGACAGTGGCGGTTTCAGGCGGAAGCAATTACAAGCTGGTTGCGAAAACATCACACTGGAGCGCCTACCACATCTTTTTCGGCGTCTGCGGCATCAGCGGCATACAGTTTCTTAGGAAAGGGATTATAATTGTTGGGAATAGGGATTATAAGAAGAAGACCACGATTCGGCGAGTATTGAGGCACGGCTCCGCAACGAACTCTTGGGTCGATCGTCCCGCCTCAGCTCCGCTCAGCAAGACTTCGCTCCGGCTCCGGCGGCTCCGTGGTCGCGGGACCGTGGCAAGCCACAACCAGAGGCTCGGAACCTCGGAGTAGACACAACATCATAGGAGAAAAGCAAAATGATCCAACGTCTGGTTTCATTCGTCTTGCTCCTGGCAAGTGTTGCCATGGCGCAAACGGGGCTCCCGCAGGCCGGCGTGTTGTTGGGCGGTACTACTGTGACTTCCCCAATTATCATCAACAATTCTGGCCACCGAATCTTGGCCTATACCCTGTTGTTTGATCTAGGAAACGGTGCTTCATACCCATCAGTTTTCGCTATGCTCGGGCAATTGCGAAAGCTGCCGATATCCTCGGTGGGGATCGCGCCTGGGGCCAGCTTCCCGCATCGATCAAACGTGCAGTTTCGCGATGCCAGCGGGCAATCTCCCACCGCAAGGGCAACCGCCGTGGCGCTGGACTCTGTTCTGTTTGACGACGGCACTCTTGTGGGTCCAGATAAGGCAGGAAGTTTCGACCAACTCACTGCCGACAATCAGGCCGAGAAGGATGTTCATGCAATCTTGGTCACCGCAAATGGGGCAGAATCGGCCTGGACAGTTCTTAAGGAAATCGCATCCGCCGGAAAGACTGCTCCTGCTGTACAGTCATCCCGACCGCAGCTGTATCAGTATCGCTATCGGGAAATGTCCAGAGTGTACGCTGATGAGTTGGTAAGGGTGAGATCTGCGGTAGGCGATGCGGCGGCACTTCAGCTAGCCCATTCTTCTGACTTCTATCCCACGATTGTGAAGGAGAACAAACAGTGATAAGACTAATCCTGACGTCCACGTTGTTGATGTTGGCCACGGCTGTTTCGTACGGCCAGGGGGCTCCTTGACACGGGCTGGCAAGGTAATGAACAGCAGAAGTGTGACACGCGACTTAGCTCCAACTGCTATACTCCTTGGGCCAATGGAAGTGGCTATTGTAGTGCACCTTACGTTGGTCTCGACGGTTATCGGTACGGTCTGTGCAACAGTACGACTTTTGCCCCGCCTACTATTTTGGCGTATCGAGCGCCACAGCTGAAATCTATAATAACTTGCCTAACAGCTTTTATCTCGGCTGGAGAACGCAGGTGTTTAATTCGATGCAATCTCTTGCCCAGTACTGGGGAGCCTACTCTGACTGTGCGACTCCCACCGATGCTAGAGGAGATTATGCAGCCAACTATGGCGACTATACCCAATACTACGGATGTTAGGTCCTGACGGCTGGCTGAAGCCTCAACACGTGCATCGATAAAAAGGAGGAGTTCATTGTCAAACCCATGCAGGTATTGGATATTCGTTTGTAGTTTGTTATCCGTTGGCGTGCTCTGCCTGGGTGCCGATACGCCAGAGAGCTGCGATCGAAAGGACCGAACGGACGAGATCCTGGATTGATTGAGTCGTGTCCCTTTGACCTGCGCCTGGTAATCGAAGAAGTGGATGAGATGCTTGCGGCCAAGGCGGAAGACAAACGGCTTGACTTGGTTCTGCAGTACCCCTGCAGCGTCCCTTCTCGCTTTGTGGGAGACGCCGGTCGAATCCGGCAGGTGGTCACAAATCTCGTGGGCAATGCCATCAAGTTCACTCCCAGCGGGCATGTTCTGGTTGCCGTAGAGTGCAACCGCGAGGACGCGCAACTACGCGCAACAGGCGCACATGCGAGTGTCTGTGAAAGATACAGGCATCGGCATTGCCCAAGAGGAAATCGCACTTATTTCAGAATCCAACCCTAAGCAGGAATCGGAACGTGCGCCCGTCGTTCAGTGTATTGGTGATCTGTCCGAAATTCGGCGAGGTCAGGGCTAGGCCCGGCTCGGCGAATTGTGGAGTATTGGAGAGGTTGATCGCCTCCGCTCGGATGGTCATGTTCCAATCCCGCGGCAGGGCCCAGGTGCGGCCCACGGAAGCGTTCAGATTCGCGATTTTGCCCTTCCGAAAGGTGTCGCGACCCAGGCTGCCCGCCATTTCCCTGGGCGCGTTGATGAAACGAAACGCCGAGCGGGGAAGCAATCGAACTGAGGTATCCGGATTCCCGATGGTGCGTCCGAGGATGGAAGGATCGATCACGTTGGGGCGATCGGAGTTGCTCCCGTCAACGTTGCCAAAGCCGGGGCCGTCTGAGCCGGAATCCACGGTAAAAGGCGTGCCGCTCTTCAGCAGAAATACCGACGTCAGATCCCAGTTGCGGTACAACCGCCCCAGCCAGCCGCTGCCTCCCCGCCCTGTGCCCCAGGCACCCAGCAGCAGGAAAGCATGAGGCTGATCAAAAGTGCTCAAGGCTTTCTCGCCCTTTGCATAGTCCGATTCGGTTTGCGACGATCGCCAGCGCTCGTTCCCGCCGCCCGTGACGGCATAGTCGGTTCCCAGATCGATCGATTTACTGAACCAATACGAACCCGTAACCGTGGCTCCATGCCAGCGCGGCGTCATGAGGGTGATGCGCGCAGCGTCAAAATAGGCGCGCGAGCCGTTGCCCGTGTAGAACCGCATGTAGAGGGTCGGGTCAGGCCGCCGTTGATTGGTCGTGGCAGTGGTGAAGGGAATCCCGTCCACCGGCCGGGCACGGTTCAGTTGGTACACGGTGTAAAGCTTCACCGTGCGGCTTCCGACATAGCCTAACTGCACTTTCCAGCCGCCGGCGAATTCGTTTTCCCAACTCACGTTGTATTGGTAAGAATAAGGTGTCGCCAAGTTCGGGTCGATATCGAATCGCATGGTACGCCCCCCCGCTATTGTCGCCGGGCTTAATCCGCGCAGCGGGTTGACGAGATCCGGAGTGTCCACATTGACAAATATATGATCCGGGCCGTTGAAGCGGTCCTGACCATAGCCGACCGGATAAAGCTGGCCGTCGAACATGCCAAACGCGCCTCGCACCACGCCGCCGGCCAGACGATAGGCGAACCCAAAGCTGCCACCGACATTGTTCCAATCCGAGCCGAAACTCAAACGGCTCAGATCCCGGACCTCCGCCGGGCGTGTCCACGGCTCCCACCGGACTGCGTAGTTGAGCGTCAGCTTGCTCGAAACCACCCAGTGATCTCCGGCATACGCAGGCAGCTCCCAGTTGCGAAATCTGCGATGGATGTCCCCGAATCCCGCCGAATAGCTGGATGGTGTACCGAGACGGAGGTTGGTGATCGCGTCCCGTCCAAAGTCGTTCCGGAAACTCAATGTCCGGCGCACCTCTTCGCTTTCGTAACCGTTGTACTGCTGCCGGGTAACTCCGAACCCCGCGCTGAACGCGTGCTGTCCGCGGCGGTGCTGCATCGAGGCGTTGTAGTGGAACCTGTTGATCGCGCGATCGATGGGGATGCTGCTGGATTGGGGCCCGAGCTGCTGCAGTCCGACCAAATATATCGGCCCGACAGCGTCACTGGTAGCCGTCAGCAGGGTGCCCTGGCGGTCGAAAGCCGCGGAAAAATCCAGCACGGTCGCCGGACTCAAAACACGATTCCACGTGATACGCGCTCCATGGCTCTTGTTGTCGGTGTTCGGATTCTGCCCCCTGACAAACTGGAACGCATTCACCTGCTGCGAAGTGAAGGTGTAGCGAAACATGATCGCATCCCGCATGCTCAGTTTCTGAGTCAGTTGGCCGTTGGCCAAATTCGTGTTCACCGACTGCAGGCTGTTGGTATTCAGCGCCCGCGCTGCCTGGTCCGGACGATTGGGATCCACGTTGGGATAAGCATCGAGCAGGGCTTGAACCACGGCGCGAGTAGCCGGATCCGTGGCCAGCGGCGTACGTTCCTCCGGCAGAGGAATCAGGATGTTTCCGTTCACATTGCCCCGGTTCTTGTCTTGCGACCCGCTGAAGGTGAAAAACCCGCCCTCCCACAGCCGGACGCCCAGCGTCGCACCATACTGATTCTGCCGGGCCGGCATTACCGAACCGGCCTGGAAGAAGGATCGTGCACTAAGAATACTGTTATTGTGATTCCAGAACAGAGTCCCGTGAACGCCAGAGCCCTGCTGGGGTTGAGCCCGTATCGGGCTGCGTGGGGGGGTTCCATATTCGGCGGCCCAGTATCCGCGGTCCGCCACAAACTCCTGAACGATGGTTGCCGTGGTGCCCACTCGGACGTTCAGCTCGCGAGTGGCGTTGGTATCCAACAGGTTGATTTGTACGTTTTCGTTGCGGCGAGCCTCCCCCTTCGAGGTATCCGCCTGTCCCAGGAGATTCTCGCCCGCACGGTTACGCCCGGCGTTCTCTTCCGGGGAAACGGCCTCTGAAGACGGCTTTGCAGTGACGACCTTTTGGACCGGGGCTGCCGCTTTCGGGCCCTCACCCTCTGCAGCGAAAAGCATCACAGCTCGAGACAACGCAAGCGTGGCTAGAATGCACGGACTGGGTACACGCACGGCAATAGCCATTTTGACGGATTCGCCCGGACCGTTCAACTAACTCGAAAGGGCTAGTGCCTCGGCTTAGTTCATCACCTCGATGTACCCCACCCGTCCCGAAACGTTCCCCGACCACCAAATGCGGTTGGAGTTCGTGGGATCGATCTCGATCCTTCTGTTATCCTCTTCCGCGGTGGCCAGCGGGAACTCGAGGAATTGCTCCGTTTGAGGATCAAATCGCGCGATCTTGTCGGCGTGCTGCTCGGACATCCAGATGTAGCGGCTCTTGGTGTCTCCCTGTATCGAGTACACACCGGCGTTTTCCGTGGGGGGCGTAAAGACACTCATTTTGAGCGTCTTGTAATCGACCTTCATGAGCTTGCCCGCGAAGTGCAGGCCGAACCAAACGTTGCCCTGAGAGTCCATACCGGCCTTCCGCGGGACCGCGTTCTCCACCGGCACTTTGAACTCATCGATCTGGCCGGTGGATGGAGTGATCCGGCCCAGTCCGTTCATCGCATTTTCGACAAACCAGATTTTTTCGTCGCCGTCAATGGCGATCCCATAAGGGGCTGCGTTCCTCTGCGCCTTCACACCGGCCGGAACGCTGTAAACAGTGAATTCCTTGGTTGACGGCTGCAGCCGGATCATCTCGTTGGCCCCGACCGAAGCCAGCCACACCGATCCGTCAGGAGCCACTCGCATGGTATTGCCGCTGGCGCGTCCCGTTTTCAACTTGGGCAACGGGTACAGGTTGTATTCCATCGTCTTCGAGTCCAGGCTTATGAACCGCCGGTTGGCGCTGGCATCTACGAACCAGATCTTGCCATCGGGCGCCCTTGTAATTCCGTTCAGGTGCATTGGGGATTTCCCGGCGGGCGGATCGAACTCAGCGTAGTTAAGAGTCTTCGGATCCAACTTCCCCAAATGGCCAGCGGTCCGTTGCGAAGCCCAAGCATTCCCTTGTAAGTCCACCGTGACTTCGTGCGGTTCGGACTTGGGGTTTGGCAACGTGAACTCCACCGCGATGTATTTGGCCTCGGCGCCCTGCATCAGAGTCCTGGGCAAGCGGCTATTGGGGTCGGCAACGGGACGAGCCGCTCTCCCGCGCCCCTCGTTTGAGAAATTTGCCGTCACGTACTCGAGAAGCGTCTTCGACTCCTGCTCAGTCAAGTCTTTCATGGGGATGGTCGAGCCCTGCGCGTAACTCCGCATCTCCTCGATCACGTCTTCCCAGCGCTTGCGGTCGAAGCGGGCGGAGGCGATGATTCCGACGCCATGACAGACGGTACATTTCGCCTGCACGATCGGCTTGCCGTCGCCATCCGGCAGGTTCACCTGCACGGTCGAATTGCCTCCCCCCTCGCCAGCGATCTGGCCCGGCAGCATCCCCGGCCAAGCGTGAGGAAGGTCCGGCGCCCGCTGAACTGTGAGCGACAGATCCAGGGTGGCCGGCCGCCCGGCCGTCACTTCGACGGGAGCAGACATCTCGCTCTGAAAGTCACCTCCAACCCCTTGGACCTCATATTTTCCAGGCGGAAGATTACTGGCGGTGTAACGGCCCAGGGCTTGACTGATCACCATGAACGTCAGCCGCCGTTCTCCGTTCTTCATCTTGACGAAGGCTCCGGAAACCGGCTCCCCGGATCCGTTTTTCACTACGCCCTGAATGCCGCCGCCGTTGTCTATCGCTTGGACGGCACCTGCGCAGAGAAACACTGCCCCGACTACGAACCCACCGGTCTTCCAACTTCTTTGTCTGATTTGTCTTAGCATCGCTCCTCCTCTCCCCTTCCAGAATCTTCAGGGGGCATTCCCTTTTCGGCCCGAGCTTTGTATCAGCATACACCTAAGTGCCTTACTTCGAGCGACGGGGGTGGGGGGGCGGAAACAAAACGAATAGCGGCGGCACAACAGGACTATAATAGCCTCCATGATGACTCGTCGAGACGCATTCGCTAGCGCGCCATTGCTCCTGCTCCTCCCCGCAGCCGCTTCTAACGCCGGAGCACAGGCGAAACAGGCCGGCGGCGGCCCTTTTTTTCAACACGATTTGCCCAACCTTACGCTTGACGATTGGCAAGTAACCGTGAGCGAGATCCACGAAGCTCCCGGACAAGTAGGACAGCCACATCGCCACCCTGGCTTCGTGCTCGTGTATGTCCTCGAAGGCGCAGTTGTTGCGAAGATTTCCGGCCAGCCGGAGACAACCTACTCGGCGGGGCAGATGTTTTACGAGCCGCCTGGCAGCACCCATGAGGTTTCGCGGAATGCCAGCGACGCCAAACCAGCCAGGTTTCTGGCATTCATCTTCGCGAAAAAAGGGCTGCCGTTGACCACGCCGGCCTAGGGTCTCAACACCCAGTCATGCGCCAACACCAAAAACACGTAAAGTCTATTTACTTCAAATTGCCCGTATTTTGCCTTGCTGCGGCCACAATGATATCAGCGCAGACGAAGCCGGACGTCCCGGTGTTTGCGCTGCCGTACACGCCCAGCCTCGACGTTCCATCGATGGACAAGTCGGTCGACCCCTGCGTCAATTTCTACCGCTATGCCTGCGGAACCTGGATCAAAAACAACCCGATCCCTCCCGATCAGGCCCGCTGGAATGTGTACGCGAAACTGCAGGAAGACAATGAACGATTCCTGTGGGGGATTCTTGAAGAAGCCTCCAGTTCTTCGCCCGATCGCAACCTTGTGCAGCGGGAAATCGGTGATTTTTTCCATGCTTGCATGGACGAAGCGTCCGTGGAAAGGGCCGGAGCAGCGCCGCTCAGAGCCGGCTTGGACCAGATAGCCGCTCTCAAATCGGTTCGCGATCTTTCGGAGTTTCTCGCGCAGCAACACCTGGAGCTGGGTGGCGGACGCATGCTGTTCGGCTTCGGATCAAGCCAGGACTATGGGGATTCCACGCGCGTCATCGCTTTCTTGTATGCGGGGGGCTTGGGTCTGCCGGATCGCGATTATTACACCAAGACCGACGCTAAATCTCAAGAGACCCGGCAGAAGTATGCCGCCCACCTCCAGAAGATGTTCGAACTGCTGGGAGACTCGCCGCGGACCGCGGCCTTGAATGCGAAGATCGTGTTGGATATTGAGACCGATCTCGCAACAGCATCGCTGACGCGCGTCGAGAAGCGCGATCCATACAAGCTGTATCACAAGCTTTCGCCGGCGCAGGTTCAAAAGCTCGCCCCATCTTTTGGCTGGCAGAAGTATTTTCGAGCTTCCGGCGCGCCCTCGAGCGCGGCCGTCAATGTCACGGAGCCCGAATTTTTCAGCCGCCTCGAAGCGGAGCTGAAAGCGAAGAGCCTGGCCGACTGGAAGACCTACCTGCGCTGGCATCTTGTGCGTTCGGAGGCGCCCTACCTCTCGTCCGCGTTTGTCGAGGCCAATTTCGACTTCTACAACAAGTATCTCCGCGGCGTACAGGAAATGCAGCCGCGCTGGAAGCGGTGTGTCCGGTACGTGGACCGCTATCTGGGCGAGGCGCTAGGCCAGGTCTTCGTGGCAAAGACGTTCGGTCCGGACGGCAAACAGCGCACTTTGGAAATGACCAAACAGATCGAGAGCGCGATGGAGAGTGAGATCGGGAAACTGCCCTGGATGAGTGAAGCGACCAAGCAGAAAGCGCGCGAGAAGCTCCATGCGGTGGCGAATAAGATCGGCTATCCGGACCAGTGGCGCGACTACAGCTCCATCACAATCGTCCGGGACGATTTTGCAGGTAATGTGCGGCGCGCGGCGATTTTCGAATCCAAACGGCAGTTGGCAAAGATCGGGAAACCCGTGGATCGTGGGGAGTGGCAGATGACCCCGCCCACGGTCAATGCCTATTACGACGCGCAGATGAACGACATCAACTTTCCCGCTGGCGTCCTACAACCGCCACTGTTCGATCCTAAGATGGACGATGCGCCAAACTACGGCAATACCGGCGCAACCATCGGCCATGAGCTGACGCACGGCTTCGATGACGAGGGCCGGCAGTTCGACGCCAAGGGCAACTTACGCGACTGGTGGACCAAACAGGACGGGGAGGAGTTCACGCAGCGCGCGTCCTGTATTTCCGACCAGTACTCGCAATACACGGTCGTCGACGATATTAAGATCAACGGAAAGCTTACGCTCGGAGAAGACGTGGCCGACCTCGGCGGAACTCTGCTGGCGTATATCGCGTGGAAGACTGCCACCGAGGGGAAGGATTTGAAGCCGATCGACGGCTTGACTCCGGATCAGCGATTCTTCGTCGGAATGGCTCAATGGGCGTGCGGCGACGAGCGCCCCGAGAGCAAGCGCGCGAACGCCATCACCAACCCGCATTCTCCGGAGGAATACCGCATCAATGGCGTCGTCTCGAACATGGGGGAGTTCACCGGCGCGTTCGCATGCAAGGAGGGCCAGCCGATGGTACGGGTGAGCGCGTGCAGAGTGTGGTGAGCAGGCAGGCCGCGAAGAAACGATGGCCTGCCCACGGTTCAAAAGATAAACTTCAAGCCCAACTGCGTCGAGCGCCCGGCGCCGCTCCCCACCTGCGGGTTGGCATTCGCCACGTCAGGCGTAGTGGTGACGTTGCCGAAGGCTCCAGTTGTCCTGGGGTTGTCGTGCCTTGTCCCAACGCCCTGATTGGCGTACGCGGTAAAGTTCAGAATATTGAAGAATTCGACACGGAACTGGTTTGCTTTCGGAAATGTTCTACACTGCAAAGTGAAGCTCAGGCGCGCAGCTGCCGGAGGTTTCGTTTAAGATGGAATCTAGCCGCGTCCACATTGTGCCGCCGCCGCGTGCTAACCGCGGTTTTTTCACCGTTGCGCAGCAGCATCGGCTCATGGGAACCAGGAGTCATTGAAAGGGAGGGAAAGCCAGCCTCGACGAGAACGCGACCACCGATGAACACTCCAGCAGTCGCGCCCGCTACGTTCTTGAGGGAACCTCTGCGATTCGGCAATTCGTCTTCTCCTTAGCGCCACGCCCCTCTGCGTTTCTAGAAGGTATATTGAGCGCCGAATTTGACCAGGCGCCCTCCCATGATCTGTATCGCGTTCCGCCACTGGTTATTCTGAAGACTGTACCGCGTCTGCTCGTTGAGGACGGTGCTGTTGTTGAAAATGTTATAGACGTCGACATTCACCTGCACCTTGGTCCTATCGCCCAGCCGGAAAAACCGGCTGAAACGGAGATCAAGCTCTTTGATCCGCTCCCCGTAAAGCGTGTTGGCGCGGATCAGGTCGATCGTAGCATTCTG
>WNEY01010547.1_pt1 | contig 10358 bp, 13 predicted proteins | sample 5400531 | NCBI WGS metagenome assembly WNEY01 (sample SAMN13153338, study PRJNA577476) | soil metagenome | isolation source: 200 cm saprolite under Douglas fir tree site 1 | place: USA:California | collected 2015-04-18
CGCCGCCAAGGCGGGCGCGATCCCTCGCGAGGCAAGGAGGAGCGGATAATTCCACGGAGCGATGTGTGCCGTCACGCCGAGCGGCTCGCGCAGGGTGTAGTCGAACCGCGCGCCGGGCACGGGAATGGTATCGCCCTGAATTTTATCGGCAAGACCTGCATAATATTCGAACAGCTTGTAGACGTATGCAAGGTCGCCTTTCGCCTCGCGGAGCGGTTTCCCAACGTTGGTGGCCTCGAGCCACGAGAGCTCCTCGAAATGATCGCGCACTTGCTGTCCAAGGAGCCATAGCAGCCGCCCGCGTTTGCTCGGATCAAGGTCCCGCCACTCCGGTGAATCGAACGCGTTGCGCGCGGCCTCGACTGCGGCGTTCACGTCGTCCTTCGTGCCGGCCGCGACCCGCGCGAGCGCCTGGTTCGTCGCCGGATCGAGGATCTCGGTCATCGATCCCGAGGCCGACGGGACCGTCCGCCCTCCGATGAAGAGACCGTGGGCCTGCACGTCCATCGTCGATCCGAACCTGCGATGGTCCCGCGAGGTATAAGCGTGTGGGCTTTGCCCGTGTCCACCGGTGGCCTCTTATCTCGTCCGCCGGATGGGGCCGCGAGGACAGCGTGCCGGATGTCGTCCGCCTGAGCCGCACCCTCGCGTGGCGACAAGCGGCCGCGGAAATCGACGCGCTGCGTCCGATGTTCCTTGATCAACTCCGCCGCGAGGATCTTCGTGGGAAACTCGTGCTCGACCTCGGAACGGGGGAGGGCCGACTCGCCTTCGAAGCCGCTCGCCTCGGCGCGCGAGTGGTCGGCGTGGACCTGGACCGAAACCGGCTCGCCCACGCCCGCGCCTACGCGGGGATTCGAGATGTCCGCCGCGCCGAGTTCGTATGGGGCGACGTCGAGAAGACGGCCTACGATGAATTCACGCGCGATCCGATCGACGTCGTCGTCAGCAACCTCTGCATGTCCGCGGAGATCGTGTCTCACGCGTCCCGCGCCCTCCGGCCCGGTGGGGCCTTCATGTTCTGTTGCCATCACGGCGACCACTGGCGGGAGACGCGCCGGGGTTCCCGCTGGGCGTTCTTCGAGGACGCGATGACGAACCTCTTGGAGGAGCACCGCTTCGCGGTCGAGTTCACCGGCATCGACACGACAATCGCGACGTTCGAGGAGTTCCCGGAGGTCGCCCTCTTCCTGCGGAGCGCGACCGTCCGCAAATGGGTCGAGGATGGACGGTGGGACGAGCTCGATGCGGCCTTCGCGCGCGGAGACAAGCATCTCACCCTCTCGTATCTCATCGTGAAGGCCCGGCGGATCGCGTCCCCATACACGACCGAGTGAAATCCTCGCGGTCAAGCCCTAAGCGTCACGCGCGGCGAGGGCGCCGGAGCGCGTAGCCCATGTCGAGGCCGACCATCGGGCGGAGCCGGCCGTCGGCCGTCATCGAGAGAACGCGCGCGAGGAGGGGAATCATGACCGTGAACCGGGACTCGACCTTGGACATGAGGGGCACGTTCCGACCTCCGGTACCGCCCACCTGTCGGCGCTTCAAATCGCTTCGCCCGAATCGCGCCCAATCGGTAGGCTCATCCGCGCGAAGGTGATTGGCCCGGACGGGGGAGCCCATGTACCTCGGGGCCCACGTCTCGATCGCGGAGAACATCGCACTGGCGCCAGAACGCGGCAGGGCGGTCGGGGCCGAGGCGATTCAAATCTTCTCCCGCAGCCCGCGGATGCTTCGGCGCACGAAGCCGCTGACGACGGAGGAGACGCAGGGATTCCGCGAGAACCTCGAGAAAAACGGGATCGTCCGCGCGGTGATCCACGCGAACTACCTGATCAACCTCGGCGGTGCGGACGACAACACGATCAAGTACAGCCGCGAGGCGTTCGTCGAGGAACTCGACCGGGCGCAGGCCCTCGGCGTCCGCGATGTGATCTTTCATCCGGCCAGCCACGGAGGGAAGGGGGAGGCCGCGTCGATCCGGACGACGGCCGAAAGCCTCGACTGGTCCTTCGACCACGCGAACGCGCCCGAGGTATTCGCGGTCCTCGAGAACACGGCGGGGCAGGGGACCGTCATCGGCTCCCGGTTCGAGCAGCTCGCGGAGATCATCAAGGGGTGCGCCCACGCGGACCGCCTCGGGGTCTGCATCGACACGTGCCACACCTTCGCCGCGGGCTACGACTTCCGAACGCGGGAGGGCTACGACGCGCTCCTCCGCACGGTGGCCGAGACCGTCGGCCTGGGACGGATCCGCGCGTTCCATCTGAACGATTCGGTGGGCGACCTCGGATCGAACCTCGACCGCCACGAGGATATCGGGAAGGGGAAACTCGGAAAAGAGCCGTTCGGATTCCTCATGAACGAGGAACAGTTCCGCGGGATTCCGGGCTGCCTCGAATTCCCGGGCCGGGACGCCGGGTACAAGAGGAACCTGAAGACGCTCCGCGCGCTCGTCAAAGGCCCGAACCCGCCGACGTCCCCGCGGGCTCCAGGCGGCAAACGAGGCGATCACGGAACTGCGTGAGGAGCCCGTAGAACCGGTGGACCACCCTCATGAGGGGGGCCGACCCCCGGAGGACCCGCTCGACGCCCTCTCCAATCGGAAACGCGCCGATCAGGGTCGGGACGGCGTCGCCGCCCGTGGTGACGCGGCCATCCGGGGACACGACGTGAAGCGCATCCAGCATCCGGTCCTCGGGAATCCCCACGAGGACGCTCCGAGACGATTGGATCGACTGGAGCCGAATCCGCCCACGCCAATCGAGGACACGGATCCACCGCGAGACCGCGCTGCAGATGCCGCAGTCGCGGTCGTACAGGAGGATGTACGGCGGATTTTTCATGTCCAGGAAATGTAGACGCGGGAGGACTTAAACAAGCGGGTCGCATCGCGGAATTGTTATTCGGAAAGGCAACCCTTTCCGAGCGCGAAGATTGTGGTCCCCGTGTCCGAGGTTGCGCCGGACGGTACCGCCGCCGTCCATGGAGGTCAGAAGGGCAGCTTGCTCAGCCCGATGGCAAGCGGGAGGAGCGCCTCCTCCTTCCCCAGGTTTGCAGGACGGCGTTCAGATAGCTGATCGTATGCTCCTTCTCGCCGACCGTCCACTGTCCGTAGAAATCGACGACCGCCGCGAGGATCTCGTCCAGAGGGACGCCGGCCTCGAGGGACCGACGGACCGTCTCCTCCGCCGGAGGCGACTTGTATCGCAGGCTCGACTCGAGCGCCGCGAGGACCGAACGATGGTCCGTTGACTCCGGCTCCCCGAGCCGCAGGAATTCCGGGTAGCCGAACTTCGTCGTGAGGGTTCGGTACAGCTTCCACAGGAGCCACGCGTTCTCCGACGGCGTCAGGTAGCGACTCGCGACGCGGGCCGCGTGGCCCTCGCTCAACGTATGGCCGAGGAAGCCGGGATCCGCACTCGCCGCGATCAACAGAGGACGATACGCCTGGTCGGCCACGCCCTCGAACGCAAGGGCGCGGAGGATCGACTCGACGCGATCGAAGTCCCAATCCTCGAGCAACCTCCCGAGGAGGACGACGTCGGCTTTCCCGTCTCCCGCATCCAAGAATTCGGGGATCTCCACGGGCCGAACCCCCTGCAAGCTCAGGGCCTGCACGTGACCGAGATTCGCCAGCGGGACGAGGCCGCGCGGCAAGCCCAGGCTCGCCGCGGCATCCGCATACCCAACCGCCATCGCGAGGTTGTGCCCGAGGCGACCCAGGTCGTCGACGGACGTGCGAATCGCGAGATGCGCCGCGGTCTCGATTCCATGGTCCAATGCGATCCGGCTCAGCAAGGCCGCGGCTTTCGTCCCGGCCTTGTCGTGGACGACCTTTCGGTATGCCCGCTCCATCTCCTCACGGGACGCGGTGGGAACTGCGCGGGCCTCCGCGACCGCGCCCGCAGACGTCACCGCACGTTTCTGCAGGCTGAAGTTGTACAGGACCAGGAAGCGCAAAAGACCGAGGCCCCCCGGAGGACGCGTCAGCCGAAGCAGATCGCGTCCCGCCTGAACCGTCAGGAGGCCGTGCGGCGTGTGGAGCTGCGGGTCGTCGTGGTTCGAGACGACGAGGAGGAGTTCCTGGAGGATCGGGGCCGCGTTCGCAGGATCTTTCGCCAGCTGATCGAAGAGCTGAATCCCCTTTTGGTGGTCGAACGTTGGCAAGATCAAGAACAGTCGATCGAGATCCTTCGATGCCACACGCCGAAGGAAAGGTCGCGGCCCCTTTTAGGTTGCGGGTCGCGGGCCAGGACAACTCTTATGGGGGACCGGGACTTTCAATTCGCGGCATGCCCCCTTACGATGTCATCGTCCTTGGTTCCGGCCCCGCGGGCCTCACCGCCGCGATTTACGCAACGCGCGCGAACCTCAAGACGCTCGTGATTGCCGGTGCGGTCGCCGGAGGGCAGCTCATGATCACCACGGACGTCGAGAATTACCCCGGCTTCCCGAAAGGCGTGCAAGGGCCCGAACTCATGGAGCTGTGGCGCCAGCAGACGGCGCGATTCGGCGCAGAGTTCGTGGACGACAACGTGACGAAGGTCGATTTCTCGAAGCCTCCGTTCAAGGTGTGGACCTCCGATGGGGTGCACGAGGGTCGATCGATCATCATTGCGACGGGCGCTAATGCGAAGTACCTCGGCCTCCCGAACGAAGAACGTCTCAAAGGCCGTGGTGTGAGCGCGTGTGCGGTCTGCGACGGATTTTTCTTCAAAGGCCTTGATGTCGTCGTGGTCGGCGGTGGCGACACGGCCATGGAGGACAGCCTCTTCCTGTCGAAGCTGTGCAAGACTGTGACTGTCGTCCATCGCCGACACGCATTCCGCGCGAGCAAGATCATGCAGGACCGGCTGTTCAGGACGCCAACCATCAAGGTGATCTGGGACTCCGAGGTAATCGACGTCCTCGGGGACCAGCGGGTCGAGGGCGTGCGGATCAAGAACGTGAAGACCGCGCAGACAACGGACCTGAAAGTCCGGGGACTGTTCCTTGCGATCGGCCACGATCCGGCGACGGACGTCCTGCGTGACCAACTGAGGTTGGAGAAAGGGTACATTGTCCTGCGGCCGCACGACGGGTTTTCGACCGCCACATCCGTGCACGGTGTCTTCGCGGCCGGTGACGTCCACGACTTCCGCTATCGTCAGGCGGTGACGGCGGCGGGCTTCGGCTGCATGGCGGCCCTCGACGCGGAGAAGTGGCTTCAGGGCCACGAATAGCCGCCGCTGGCCGAGCCGAACCCCGCTCGACTGCCAATCCCTCTCATGTGAGCCGTCGAAATTTTGAAGTAAGTTAGGCCCTTTGGAGCGGGGCCGGTACGAGATCCTATGGTCCGCATCTTCCGAGGTGGCGTGCTCGATGAGCGCTTCGAAGGTTCAGTCGTCGTAATCGGGCCCCGGCCGACGACGATGACCGGCTTGGTGCGAGGCGACTTGTTCGTTCGAGACAACAGCGTCTGCGACGTGACCGGGATGGTGTCCGGGAACCTCCTCGCGGAGCGCACGGGCAAGGCGGTGCTCCACGGCCTCGTCACGAAGGCCGCGAAGGCCGCGGGGGGCGACCTCGAGGTCTACGGGATGGTCCAAGGGGACGTCGTCAACGAAGGCGGGCGATTGTTCGTTGACAAGGGTGCCGTCGTGCGAGGCAAGGTCGTCGGCCAAAGCCACACCACGCCGCTGCCTCCCCCCGAGAAACCGGCGACGCCGGCTCCCACGGCGACTCCATCGGCGGCCGCCCCTGCCGCCTCACCCGCGAGCCCGAAACCCCCGACGGTGCCGGGTCCCTGAGATCACGTCTCGATCGCCGGCTCGACCGGGGTCTCCTTCAACAGCATCTTTTCCGGCTTCTTCTCGCCGACGGCAAAGAGCTGAAGGTACGGGATCAGGTTGCCGACGATTCGGTTCTCCGCTTTTCTCAGGTGCTCCTCATAAGTGGAGCGGCTCACGCCCAGGCTGCGGGCGATGTTCTCCGTCGTGACCTCTCGCGGGGACGTGTAGTACCCGTATCGGTGGGCCTTCAGCAAGGCGTCCATCTGTTTCGACGTCATGTCGCCAAACAAAGAGTTCACCCAAACGGTCGACGGCAGGACCGATAGAGGCAATTCCCGCTTCCGGATCAGCTCGGTCGGCCCGCGTTTGTTGAAGTCCTTGAAGAGATCCCGCATCCGAACCTCGTCGAAGGCGATCACCCGGAAATAGCCCCAACCGTCCTGGAAGATCGCCGGGGGCGCATCCACCGCCTCGTGGAGCTCCCACACGTTCCACGGGCTGTCCCAGTTCGCGCACGTGCACTTGAGCATGAAGATGCGGGAATCCCCCGCCTCGGCCCATTGGTCGATGCACTTGCCCGCCTTCCGAATCTCCTTTGTAATCTGCTCGAGCACGTTTTCGTCCAAGGTCGGGACCTGGATCATTTCTCGGTTCCAGATGCACCACATCGAGATCGGGAGGCCGGGGTGCCGGGCCGAGATCTTGATGAACGGATAGTCGTACTGGGTCCGGAACGAGATCTCCCAGAGGCTCATGGGATGCCGATGTCGGTACTTGACCATATAGGTACTGCCGTCATTCGACGGCCGCCGAAGGCGGGTCAAATCGGTTGGTCGCGGACGGTATTCTCCCGTCCGAGGCACAAGACATGTACCTGATCGGACCGAACAACACGCAGATCTGGACGGACAGCAACCGCAACTTCACCCTACGCCAGTACGGCCGCCTGGAATACGGCTCGCCGGACGTACGGTGGCTCGTGAGCGCGGCGAAGGCTTCGCGGCCGACGCCGCCCAAACCCCCGAAGCGCTCCCTCGGGACGCGGCTGCGGTACTTCCTGAACTCCTTCCGCGGCTTCGCCGCCTTCGATGTGCACGGCCACGACGACGCCGCGCGCGACTAGGCGGCTCACCTTTTTATCGAACGGCCCCCGTCCCCGCGACCGATGACGGAGGTCGTCATTCGTTTTTGCGTCCCCTGCCGATATCAGCCGAAGGCGATGCAGGACGCGGATGCGATCCTCAAGGAATTCGGAGAGGCGCTGTCGGACCTACGCCTAGTCCCGGGCGACCGCGGCATCTACGAGGTCGAAGTCGACGGCGACGTCGTGTTCTCCCTCGACAAGGCGCTGCGGTTCCCCGAGACGCCCGAGTTGATCCGCAAAATCCGAGCCCGGATCACACCGCGCCGGACGCGCCGGAAACGGTGATCTCTCCCTCGCGCGCCTCGGGAGGGGTGTCTGGTGGCCCGTCGTTTGACGGCCGTCTATGGCGGGTGAAAGTCCCTCGCCCACCGCGTACTTCTCTGGGACATGTTCGGAAGCACGTATCCAACCTTCCACGCCAGAGACGTTGTGAGCGACCGGATCCGAGATCCTGATTTCGCGGCGTACGTCCGATGGGAGTACCTTCCCGCAGACCGTGCGCGCGTGATTCTTGCCGCGAGCCGCGGTATCGCGGATCGGCGACGCCTTCAAGCGCCGATGAGAACGCGAATCGCAGGCCGATTGCGAATCTGGATTAGGGCAACGCGTGAGGCGCGCCGCGCCGAGCCCCGCCCGGCGGACAGTACACGTTCTGTCCCCTTGTTGACCGCCATCGAGGCGATCCAACGCGAATCGCGGTAGGTACGGTCCTCCGCTGGGGCTAGGACGGGACCTCAAGCCTCGTCGATCGACAGGACGACCTTCCCGAACTGCTCGCCTCGTCCGAGGTACTCGTGCGCTTGGCGCGCCTGCTCGAGCGGGAAGACGCGGTCCACGACCGGCTTGAGGCGGCCCATGAACACGAGCTTCATGACCTCCTCGAACTCCCGCTGGTTCGCCATCGTGGACCCGAGGACCGAGAGCTGGCGCCAATACAGGTAGCGGGCGTCGAGCTCGAGCATGGGGCCGCTCGTGGCGCCTGGGACGACGACCCGGCCTCCTCTCCGCAAGGATCGGACGGAGTCTTTGAACGTGGCCTCCCCGACATGGTCCACGATCACGTCGACCCCGCGCTTGCCCGTCAGCTCCCAGATTGCCTTGGACCACGGCATCGTCTTGTAGTTCACGAGGACGTCCGCGCCGAGCGCCTTCGCCTTCGCGAGTTTCGCGTCGCTCGAACTCGTTGTGAAGACTGTGCAGCCTGCGAGCTTCGCGACCTGGATTGCCGCGGTCGAGACGCCGGACCCCGCACCGAGGATCAGCACGTCTTCCCCGGGCCGGATCTTGGCGCGGGTGATGAGCATGCGCCATGCCGTCATGAACGCGAGCGGGACCGACGCGGCCGGCGCGAACTCCATGTCCGTCGGGATCCGCACGACGTTTTTCGCGGGGACCGCGACCTTCTCGGCGTACGTGCCGGGCAGGTGCTCCCCCAGGATCTTGTAGTCCACGCAGGCGGAGTCCTCGCCGTTCAGGCAGTACTCACAGCGGCCGCACGAAATTCCGGGGTTCAGGACGACACGGTCGCCGACTTCGAGATCCGTGACATCGGAGCCGACCTCCGCGACATCGCCCGCTCCGTCCGCGCCGAGGATGTGCGGCAACGCGAGTTTCAGGGTCGGAATCCCGTCGCGGACCCAAATGTCCAGTCGGTTCAGGCCCGCCGCATGGACTCGGACAATCACCTGGTCCGGCCCGGGAACCGGGTCCGGGTAGTCCCGGTCGAGTTCCAGGACCTCGGGCCCGCCGAAGCGGGGCACGACGACCGCCTTCAGCGTACCACCTGCGCGACGGCGGCAAAGGGGAACGGTCCTAGATAAGGGCCGCCGTCAGCGAACGTTGTAGCCTTTCGCCTGTAACAGACGAACGACGTCCTTGCGGTGGTCGCCCTGCAAGACGATCACGCCGTCCTTGCCGGAGCCGCCCGTCGCGAGACCCTTCTTCAGTTCCCGGGCGAGCTTCTCCGCTTCGTCCGGTTTCTGTTCGAGGCCCCGCACGACGGTCACGGCCTTCCCGTAGCGGCGCGTGTCCATCTCGACGGACAACTGGGTCGTCTCGCGGCCCAGGTCCTCGCAGACGCAGATCTCCTTGGGCAACCCGCAGGTCGGGCAGATCCCCGCGATCAAGCCGCCTCCAATGGCGTCTCCTTCTCGGACAGGAAATCCTTCAGTAGGCGATAGTGTTTTCGGATGGTCACTTCGCTCACGCCGGTCAACCGGGCGATCTCGGCCTGCGTCAGCGCGACGTCGAGTTGCTCGGAGGCCAGGTACAGCGCCCCGGCGGCAATCCCGACGGGCGAGTTCGCCTCGAGGATCTTCGAGTCTTTTCCTTGGGCCACGAGGGCGAGCGCGCGTTCCCCGACCCGGGCGTCGAGGCCGAGCTGCGATGCGAACCGCGGCACGAAGTCGTCCGGCCGGCTGGCCCGGCTGAACACGGCGAGCTCACGTCCGATGATCTTCGCGGTCAGCGAGATCCGGTGGACCGTCACGCCCGTGGCCTCGGCGAGTTCGTGCAGCCCTCGCGGCGCGCCGAGCTGCTTCGCGGCGAGGTACACGACGGCCGCCACGATCGCGTCCATCGACCGGCCGCGGGACAGGCCCGCCTCGATCGTTCGACGCAGGATAATCGCGGCGCGCTCCCGGAACGCGGGGGCGAGGCCCATCCGCGAGGACAGGCTCGACAGTTGCGCGAGGCCCGGAGCCAAGGCGCGTTCCGTCCGGTCGTAGCGGGTCCACTGGCTCACCCGGCGCAGACGGTTCAACGCCGCCACGGACCGCGCATCGATGGGATTACCTTTCGCATCCCGGAGGCCGTTGCCGACCATCGACCCGAGGCCCTTGTCGGGCGCCATCACGGACGGCGGAGGACCCGCGCGGACCCGGTCGTCCCCCTCAAACGTGGTCCAGTCGGGACCCTGGTCGACCAGGCCCTCGTCGACGACGAAGCCGCAGTTGTCGCAGACGCGTTCACCGCGGACCGAGTCGACGTACAGGGCAAAGCTGCCGCAGTTCGGGCAGCGGGAGGGATCCGAACCCGATCGCTCGGGCTGGAGCTCCCGCTTGAATGTCACATCACTGGCGTTCGTCGACGTAAACTGACTCATTGCGTCACCTCGCGAGGAACCGAATTCATGACCCAGCGCGTCGCCCACCGCTCGAGGTCCCGGATCGCCTCGAACAACGCGGCGCCTTTCGGCGACAGGCGGTACTCGACCGCGACCGGACGGTCCAGATGGACCTTCCGCTCCGCGATCCCGACCTCCTCGAGTTCCTTCAGCGTCTTCGCGAGCGAGCTCTGGCACATGCCCGTCGCCACGCGCAGCTCGTTGAAGCGCTTCGGCCCGGAAAGCAAACTGTGGAGGACCGTGAGCTTGAGCTCGGAGCCGATCACCTCGAAGGCGATCATCGCCCCGCACCCGGGGCCCTCGCAGGGGCTTTCCT
>WNEY01010829.1_pt1 | contig 10357 bp, 19 predicted proteins | sample 5400531 | NCBI WGS metagenome assembly WNEY01 (sample SAMN13153338, study PRJNA577476) | soil metagenome | isolation source: 200 cm saprolite under Douglas fir tree site 1 | place: USA:California | collected 2015-04-18
CAGGCTCAGCGTCAACAAGAACTGGTCCTCGCGCTGGTATGCGAACAGCAGAAATTTCGCCACGATGCTGAACGAGGACCTGAAAGTCCGCGACTACCTGAAAAAGCGCCTTTCGCACGCTTCGGTCGGCAAGGTGATCATCGAGCGGCCGGCGAAGGACGCGCGCATCACCATCCACAGCGCACGGCCCGGCGTGGTGATCGGCAAGAAGGGCGAGGACATCGAAATCCTCAAGGCCGATCTGCGCAAGCTCCTCGGCGTGCAGATGGTGCACGTCAATATCGAGGAGATCCGCAAGCCGGAGGTCGACGCCCAGCTCATCGCCGATTCGATCGCACAGCAGCTGGAAAAACGCATCATGTTCCGCCGTGCGATGAAGCGCGCCATGCAGAACGCCATGCGCCTGGGGGCTCAAGGGATCAAGATCATGAGCGCCGGACGGCTGAACGGCATCGAGATCGCCCGCACGGAGTGGTACCGCGAGGGGCGCGTTCCGTTGCACACGCTGCGCGCCGACATCGACTATGGATTCGCCGAGGCGAAGACCACCTACGGGGTGATCGGGATCAAGTGCTGGGTCTACAAAGGCGAGGTGATGGCGAAGGGCGACCAACTGGCTGCCCCGCCGGCGCCTGCCGCGGACGAGGCGATAATCCCGAAGAAGGTCAAGAAAGCCGCACCCAAACTTCCTCCACGAGTGGAGGAAAAGGCAGCCGAGCCCAAAGCAGTCGTTGCCGCCCCGGAGGTCCCGGTCGATGCAACGACAGCCAAGCCCAAGCTCGCGCGTGCTCGTCCGGTAGTGGCGAAGAAGGCCGCGGGCGAATCCAAGGGCAAAGGCGAAGCCAAGCCCGAATCGAAGCCGAAGACCGCGGTAAAGAAAACGCGCAAGATCAAGTCATCCGAATAGGCGGGGAGCCATTTCATGCTTCAACCAGCAAGAACCAAGTACCGGAAGCAGCAGAAAGGACGCAACAGGGGCGTCGCCACTCGCGGCACCAAGGTGGCGTTCGGCGAGTACGGGCTGAAAGCGACGACCCGCGGGCGGCTCACCGCGCGTCAGATCGAGGCCGCGCGCCGCGCCATGACGCGCCACGTCAAACGTGGCGGGCGCATTTTCATCCGCATCTTCCCGGACAAACCGGTCTCGCAAAAGCCGGCGGAGGTGCGCATGGGCAACGGCAAGGGCAACCCTGAATTTTTTGTGGCCGAGATCCAGCCCGGGAAGGTCCTCTATGAGATGGACGGAGTAGACGAAATCGTGGCGCGCGAGGCGTTTGCGCTGGCCGCGGCCAAGCTTCCGCTTCGTACGACATTCGTATTTCGCCAGATGGGCGGGTAATGAAGGCACACCCCATGTCCCGCACTAGGGCCGAAAGATAACGATCATGAAAGCCAGTGAAATCCGCGCCAAGGACCCGGCGCAGCTTTCCAAGGAACTCGAAGAGCTGCTGCGCGCCCGATTCAGCCTGCGCATGCAGAAGGCGACGCAGCAGCTCACCAATACCAGCCAATTGGAGAAAGTGCGACGCGACATCGCGCGCGTGCGCACCATCCTCAAGGAAAAGGCGGAGGCGAAATGAACGAAACCAGGAATTCCCGGACATTGACCGGGCGCGTCGTCAGCGATAAGGCGAAAAAGACGGTTACGGTGCTAGTCGAACGACGTGTTGCCCATCCGATGTACGGCAAGATCGTGACGCGTTCCAAGAAGTACCACGCGCACGACGAAAAAGACCATTGCCACGAGGGTGACGTAGTCCAGATCGAGGAGTGTCGCCCGATCTCCAAGACCAAGGCGTGGCGCGTGACCAAACTCCTGGAGAGAGCGCGGACGGAACAGCCTGCGGCGGAGCTTGGCGAAAAGGTCTAAATTCGCGTAGAATCCGACCCTTTTCCGCCCCGGTTGCCTGGGGCGGACCATCCCGGACGGGATCCAAAACTGCCCGCCCCGGCGCCTTGCAACACCCGCCCTCGGGCGGCGGCCGCGGCGGGCAAGTTGGAGAGAGAAAAATGGTTCAGATGCAGACGGTGCTCGACGTTGCCGATAACACCGGCGCGCGCGCGGTAATGTGTATCAAGGTGCTGGGCGGCTCCAAGCGCCGCTACGCCAACATCGGGGACGTGATCAGAGTGAGCGTCAAGGACGCGGCCCCACGCGGCCGGGTGAAGAAGGGCGAGATCTACCACGCAGTGGTCGTGCGCACGGCACAGGGCGTGCGCCGCGGCGACGGCAGCCGAATCCGTTTCGATTCAAACGCGGCCGTGCTTCTCACCCCCAAGATGGAGCCGATCGGCACGCGCATCTTCGGGCCGGTCACCAGAGAGCTGCGGACCGAGCGCTTCATGAAGATCGTGTCGCTCGCGCCGGAGGTGTTGTAAGCATGGAAAGGATCAAAAAGGGCGATGACGTCATCGTCATCGCCGGCAAGGACAAGGGTAAGCGCGGCACGGTGCTGCGCATTGTGGATGCGGGGCACGTCGTCGTCGAAGGCGTGAACCGGGTCAAGAAGCACCAGCGGCCTAACCCGATAAAAGGCCTTACCGGCGGCATCGTGGACAAGGACATGCCGATTGACGTCTCCAATGTGGCGCTTTTCAACCCGCAAACCAAAAAGGCCGACCGCGTCGGCTTCAGGCTGATGAACGACGGGCGCAAGGTGCGCGTGTTCAAGTCGAACGGCGAAATGGTGGATGCATAGAAGCCATGGCCCGCTTGCAGGACTATTACCGCAAGAACGTCGTGCCCGACCTCATGAAGAAGTTCGGATACAAGACCTCGATGCAGGTGCCGCGCATCGAGAAGATCACCGTCAACATGGGCGTCGGGGAGACAACGCAGGACAAGAAGATCCTCGACAACGCGGTTGCGGACCTCACCAAGATCGCGGGTCAGAAACCGGTGGTGACCAAAGCGAAAAAATCGATCGCGACGTTCAAGGTTCGCAAGGGGTTTCCGGTTGGTTGCATGGTGACGCTGCGCGGCAAGCGCATGTACGAATTCCTCGATCGGCTGGTCACAATCGCCATTCCGCGCATTCGCGACTTCCGTGGGATTTCGAGCCGGGCGTTTGACGGCCGCGGCAACTACAGCCTCGGGTTCAAGGAGCAGATCATTTTCCCCGAGATCGAATACGACAAAATCGACGCCCTGCGGGGACTCAACGTCAGCATCACCACCACGGCGAAGACCGACGACGAAGCGCGCGCATTGCTCGCGGCGTTCCGCTTTCCATTCAAAACCTGAAGGACTGCCATGGCCAAGCTTGCCGTTATCAACCGCGAGGAGAAGCGCCGCAAGACCGTGGCGAAGTTCGCCGCCAAGCGCGCCGCGCTGCTCGCTATCATCAACGACGCCAGGCGCTCCGACGAGGAGCGGCAGGAGGCGCGGGAAAAGCTGCAGCAGCTTCCGCGGAATGCCTCCCCCGTGCGGCTGCGCAACCGCTGCAGACTGACCGGTCGTCCGCGCGGGGTATTCCGCAAGTTCGGCCTGGGGCGCAACAAGCTGCGCGAAATCGCGTTGCGCGGGGAAATTCCGGGCGTGATCAAGGCGAGCTGGTAGAGGGAGGATTCCTGCATGAGCATGACCGATCCCATCGCCGACATGCTGACTCGCATCCGCAACGCACAGGCCGTGAGCAAGGTTGTGGTCGGCGTTCCATCCTCCAAGCTCAAGGTCTCGATCGCCCAGGTGCTGAAGGACGAGGGTTACATCGAAGACTTCGCGGTGCGCGAGAAAGACGGAAAGCACGAACTGGAGATCAACCTCAAGTACTACGCAGGGCGGCCCGTGATTGAGAAAATCGAGCGCGTATCCCGGCCAGGGCTTCGCATCTACCGGGGTCGCAATGACCTGCCGAAGGTGATGAACGGCCTGGGTGTCGCGATCGTCTCCACTTCCAAGGGCGTAATGACCGACCGCAAGGCGCGCGCCACCGGTGTAGGCGGTGAAGTGCTCTGCGTCGTGGCTTAGGAAGCTTGCCATGTCGCGAATCGCACGGCTTCCGATCACCCTGCCGAAAGGCGTCGAGGCGACGCTCGCCGCCGAATCGCTGTCGATCAAGGGCCCGCTCGGCACGCTGACCCAGCGCCTGCGCAGCGACGTCAAAGTTGAGAAGGACGGGGAAAATCTGGTGTTCAAGGCGCTCGACGATTCAGCCGAGGCCGACGCCATGTCGGGAACCTTGCGTGCGCTCGTCGCCAACATGGTGGTCGGCGTGACCAAAGGCTTCGAGAAGCGCCTGTCGCTCGTCGGCGTCGGCTATCGCGCCCAGGCGCAGGGCGACAAGCTCAATCTATCGCTTGGCTTTTCGCACCCGGTCGCGCACCAGATGCCCAAGGGGATCAAGGTCGAGACGCCGACGCAGACCGAGATCGTTATCAAGGGGCTCGACAAGCAGCTCGTGGGACAAATGGCCGCGGTCGTGCGCGCCTACCGCGCGCCGGAGCCGTACAAGGGCAAGGGCGTGCGTTACGCGAACGAGCAGGTGATCCTGAAGGAAACCAAGAAGAAATAAGGGACAACGCGATGATCGACAAGAAAACGGCAAGGATCCGCCGGGCGGCGCAGACGCGGCGCAAGATCCACGAAGTCAACGCGGTGAGGCTGACGGTACATCGCACCAACGCTCATATTTATGCCCAGGTGTACTCGCCGGAGGGCAAGGTGCTGATCTCCGCGTCCACGGTGGAAAAGGAAGTGCGGACGAAAGTGTCGAAAGGCGGCAACAAATCGGCTGCGGCGGCCGTCGGCAAGCGTATCGCCGAGAAAGCGAGAGGCCTCGGCATCCAGGCGGTGGCGTTCGATCGTTCGGGCTACAAGTACCACGGGCGCGTCAAGGCGCTAGCGGAAGCGGCGCGCGAAGCCGGCCTCAAATTCTAGGCGAGATCCACCCAGGAGCAGCCAATGGCGAGAATGCAACCCAAGATGCAGGGCAGCGAAGGACGCATGGACGGACTGAAGGAAAAGATGGTGTCCGTGAACCGCGTCACCAAGGTGGTGAAAGGCGGCCGGATCCTCAGTTTTGCCGCGCTCACGGTGGTCGGCGACGGCGACGGCGCAGTCGGCATGGGCAAAGGCAAGGCGCGCGAAGTTCCGGTGGCGGTGCAAAAAGCGCTCGAGGAAGCTCGCCACAAAATGTTTCGCGTTCGCTTGAAAAACGGCACGCTGCAGCACGCCGTCATCGGCAGGCACGGCTCCTCCAAGGTCATCATGCAGCCGGCTTCCGAGGGCACGGGCATCATCGCCGGCGGCCCGATGCGCGCCGTGTTCGAAGTGATGGGAGTGACCAACGTGCTCGCCAAATGCATCGGCTCGACCAATCCGTACAACGTGGTGCGCGCGACGCTCGACGGCCTGAAAAAAATGAACACGCCCTCCGAGATCGCGGCCAAGCGCGGCAAGTCGATCGAGGAAATCACGGCCTGAGAAAATCATGGTAGACAAGAAAATCCGCGTGACTCTTGTAAAGAGCATCAACGGCTGCAGCGAAAGACACCGCGCCACCGTGCGTGGCCTGGGGTTGCGGCGGCTGCACCAGACGGTCGAGTTGAAAGACACGCCGCAAGTACGGGGTATGCTCAACCACGTGGGTTATTTGGTCCGGCTCGAGGGATAAATGGAACTCAATACGCTGAAACCCGCCCCCGGTTCGAAGCACGTTCGCAAGCGGGTGTGCCGCGGCATCGGCTCGGGGATGGGTAAGACGGGCGGCCGCGGTCACAAGGGCCAGAGGGCGCGCTCCGGCGGCTTTCACAAGGTCGGCTTCGAGGGCGGCCAAATGCCTCTCCAGCGCCGCTTGCCCAAGCGCGGCTTCAATTCGCCGGTCCGGGACAACACCGCTGAAGTGCGGCTCTCCGATCTCGAGCGCGTCGAAGCGGAAAAAATCGATCTCACTGTTCTGATAGACGCCGGTATTGTGCCGGCGAGGGTGAAGAAAGCCAAGGTCATCGTCTCGGGCAGGCTCACGCGAAAAGTGGTTCTCACCGGCATCGCAGTGAGCAAGGGCGCGCGCTCCGCGATCGAAGCCGTGGGCGGCTCGACCGACGCGCCGCTCCCTCAGCCCAAGCCGAAACCCGAGCCCAAGGCTATACCGGCGCAAGCCGAAACCCAGGCCAAGGCGAAATCTGAAGGCAAGCCGGAAAAAGGCGATTCCAAGCAGAAGGCGGTCAAGGATGCGGGGGATTCCCAGGGCAAGGCCGGGGCGAAGAAGGCGGGCGGCGAGGAAAAATCCGCCAAACCCAAGGGCAAGAAGGGTGAATAAGTCTTAGATGGCCACGCACACGCCCCAGCTCGGCAAAACGGGCAAGTACGGCGACCTGAAAAAACGGCTGCTGTTCCTGCTCGGGGCGCTCATCGTATTTCGCGTCGGCGCGCACATCCCGGTGCCTGGCATCGATCCGATCAAGCTGGCTGAACTGTTCCAGTCGCAGCAGGGCGGAATCCTCGGGCTTTTCAATATGTTCTCGGGCGGAGCGCTAAGCCGTTTCACGATCTTCGCGCTGGGCATCATGCCCTACATCTCAGCGTCGATCATCATGCAGTTGATGACCGCTGTGTCGCCGCAGCTCGAGGCGCTCAGAAAAGAAGGTCAGGCCGGCCAGCGCAAGATCACCCAGTACACCCGTTATGCCACGGTATTTCTAGCGCTCTTCCAGGCGACCGGCATCTCGATCGCGCTCGAATCGCAGGCCGGCCTCGTGATCGATCCAGGGCTGCTGTTCCGTTTCACCACGGTGACGACGCTCGTGACCGGAACCATGTTCTTGATGTGGCTCGGCGAGCAGGTGACCGAGCGCGGGCTGGGCAACGGCATCTCGATCATCATTTTCGCGGGCATTGCCGCGGGGCTGCCGAACGCAGTAGCAGGGCTGCTCGAGCTCGTACGCACCGGCGCCATGCATCCGCTCACGGCGTTGCTCATTACCGCAGCCGTGGCGGCCGTGACCTGGGGCGTGTGCTTCATCGAGCGCGGCCAGAGGAAGATCCTCGTGAACTACGCCAAGCGCCAGATCGGAAACAAGATCTACGGCGGCCAAGCCTCGCACCTGCCGTTCAAGCTCAACATGTCGGGCGTGATCCCGCCGATTTTTGCCTCCTCCATCATCCTGTTCCCGGCGACCCTTGCTGGTTGGTTCGGCTCACACCAGGGCGCAACCTGGCTGCGCGACATCGCCGCGACCCTTACGCCGGGCCAGCCCATTTACGTGATTCTGTACGCGAGCGCGATCGTGTTCTTCTGTTTTTTCTACACCGCGCTGCAATACAATCCAAAGGAAACGGCGGACAACCTGAAGAAATCCGGTGCCTTCGTTCCGGGAATCCGTCCCGGCGAGCAAACGGCGAAGTACCTCGAGAGAATCCTCTTGAGATTGACCCTCGCGGGCGCCATGTACGTTACCCTGGTTTGCACCATGGACTTCATGGCGCAGGTGCAGGCCTACGTCATGACTCACCAGTACGAGAGCCTTTTGAAGAAGGCCAATTTCAAGGGGGCGGGATTTCCCACACGCTGAAGGCGGGGCGCACCCTCTCGTGGATTTCCGGGATTAGAGCGGAGAGCGACAGCAACGACGTATGGCAAAAGAGGATGTGATCCAGATGCAGGGCGAAATCGTGGACACCCTGCCCAACGCGACCTTCCGGGTGAAGCTGGAAAACGGGCACGTTATTCTGGGGCACATCTCCGGCAAGATGCGCATGCACTACATCCGCATTCTTCCCGGGGACAAGGTGACGGTGGAGCTGACGCCGTACGACCTCACCCGCGGACGCATCACATTCCGCGCCAAGTAAGAAACGCATTGGAAAGGAATCGGCGATGAAAGTATTGACTTCAGTGAAGAAGATCTGCCGCAACTGCAAGATCGTCCGCCGCAAAGGAGTTGTGCGGGTGATCTGCAAGGACCGCCGTCATAAACAGCGTCAGGGTTAAATGCTAGTTTGAACAGGCGTTTCACGTTATAATTCAAGGTTTCGCCTGTCGGGCGAGCTATTCATAGCAAGACATGGCCAGAATCGCAGGGGTCAATATTCCGAACCACCAGCACGCCGAGATCGCGCTGCAGGCGATTTTCGGCGTCGGTCGCGCGCGCGCACAGGCGATCTGCGCTGCGGCCAATGTTAAAAAGATAGCCAAGATCAAGGACTTGTCGGAATCGGATATGGAGCGCTTGCGGGAGCAAGTCGCCAAATTCACGGTCGAGGGTGATCTGCGCCGCGAAGTGTCCATGAACATCAAACGGCTGATGGATCTTGGCTGCTACCGCGGCACGCGTCACCGCAAAGGACTGCCGGTTCGCGGCCAGCGCACCCGCACCAACGCCCGCACCCGCAAAGGACCGCGCAAGGCCGCAGTCAAGATCACCGCCGCGGCCCCTAAAGCCGGCTAGAGCTTCAGAGGATCAAACCCCTACATGGCAAAACCGCCTGCCGCACCGACTGCTGCAGCACGCGTTCGCAAGAAGGTAAAGAAGAACGTGGCCGAGGGCATTGCGCACGTTCACGCCTCCTTCAATAACACCATCATCACCATCACCGACCGCCAGGGCAACACGCTCGCGTGGGCCACTTCCGGCGCCGCGGGCTTCAAGGGCTCGAGGAAATCGACGCCGTTCGCGGCGCAGGTCGCTGCGGAACAGGCCGGACGCGCGGCCCAGGAATGCGGCGTAAAGAACATCGAGGTGCGCATCAAGGGCCCCGGCCCGGGGCGCGAGTCGGCGGTGCGCGCGCTCAACGCGCTCGGTCTCAAGATCGGCAGCATCGCCGACGTGACGCCCGTGCCGCACAACGGCTGTCGCCCGCCGAAGCGGCGCCGCATCTGACGAGGAACAGGAATGGCCCGGGATCTGGACGCCAAATGCCGCCAATGCCGCCGCGAGGGAGAAAAACTCTTCCTCAAGGGCGAGAAATGCTTTACCGACAAGTGCGCGATTGAGCGCCGCAGTTACGCGCCGGGGCAGCACGGCCAGAAAAGCGGCGGCCGCATGTCCGATTTCGGCAAGCAGCTGCGCGAAAAGCAGAAGCTGCGCCGTATCTACGGCCTGCTTGAGCGTCAGTTCCGCAAGACCTACGCCGAGGCCTCGCGCAGCAAAGGCATCACCGGCGAGCGTCTCCTGCAGTTGCTTGAGTCGCGTCTGGACACCGTGTCCTACCGCATGGGCTTCGGCTCGAGCCGCACCGAGGCGCGACAGATCGTGCGTCACAACGGCGTTCTCGTGAACGGCAGGCGCGTCAACATGCCGTCGTTCCAGGTGCGCCCGGGCGACACGATTGAAGTGGCGGCGAAGGTCAAGGAGCAGTTGCGCGTCAAAGGCGCAGTCGCGGCGGCCGAAACGCGCGGTTTCCCCGAGTGGATCGAGGTCGACGTCAAGGAAATGAAGGGCAGGTTCAAGGCGCTCCCCGCACGCTCGGAGCTGCCGTCAACGATCAACGAAAGCCTCGTGGTCGAGCTCTATTCGAAGTGACGCAGCGTTCGAAGTAACCTGCGTAAGCCATATTCGTATCGAGGGTCTTACATGCAAACCAATGGATTTCTGAAGCCGCGCATCATCGATGTCCAGGGCATCGCCACCAATCACGCCAAGGTGGTGATGGAGCCGTTCGAGCGCGGCTATGGCCACACGCTCGGCAACGCACTGCGGCGGGTGCTGCTTTCGTCTATGCCGGGTTTCGCCGCGACCGAGGTGCAGATCGCGGGCGTGCTGCACGAATACTCCACCATCGAAGGCGTGCAGGAAGACGTCGTCGATATCCTGCTCAACCTGAAAGGCGTCGTGCTCAAGCTGCACAACCGCGAGGAGGCGTTGCTCAACCTCAAGAAGAAAGGCGAGGGCCCGGTGACCGCGGGCGACATCGAAGCCACCCACGATGTCGAAATTGTGAACCCCGAGCACGTCATCGCGCGTCTGTCCCCCGGCGGCAAGCTCGAGATGCAGATCAAGGTCGAGAAGGGGCGCGGCTACCTGCCCGGCAACCTGCGCGTGATTCCCGAGGAGTCCAAGGGCATCGGCAAGATCATCCTGGATGCGTCGTTCTCTCCGGTGAGGCGTGTGTCCTACGCGGTCGAGTCGGCGCGCGTCGAGCAGCGCACGGACCTGGACAAGCTCATCATCGACATCGAAACGAACGGCGTGATCGAACCCGAGGAAGCGATCCGCTACGCCGCGAGAATCCTGGTGGACCAGCTCTCGGTGTTCGCGGCTCTGGAAGGCACTGCTCCAGCGGTCGAGGAAAAAAAGGCGCCGCAGGTCGATCCGATTCTGCTCAGGCCCGTGGACGATCTGGAGCTTACCGTGCGCTCAGCGAATTGCCTGAAGGCAGAGAACATCTACTACATCGGCGACCTCATCCAGCGCACCG